>VFQU01000157.1_pt1 | contig 82566 bp, 77 predicted proteins | sample 3512311 | NCBI WGS metagenome assembly VFQU01 (sample SAMN10412377, study PRJNA504923) | tailings metagenome | isolation source: Relicate 3 Philex TSF3 active mining site | place: Philippines: Tuba, Benguet | collected 2017-08-29
CCGAATCCTGAAATCAGCACCCGCCCTTTTTCGCTTGCTGCAAGCATACCTCTGCCGCTCGCACAACAGAGCTTCGATGTGTCGACCGCGCTTCGCGTGGTTACAACTTCAATGGGCCATGCTGAATCTGCGGCAGCACATGGCGCGCAAACAGATCAGCTTCCTGCATGTGCGGATAGCCCGAGAGGATAAACGCCTCGATACCTTCTTCCCTGTAGGCGCGCAGCTTCGCCAGCACCTGATCGGGCGTGCCGACGATCGCCGCGCCGCATCCGGAACGCGCGCGGCCGATGCCGGTCCACAGGTTCTCCTCGACAAAGCCATCGCCATCCGCCGCACCGCGCAACTCCTGCTGGCGCTGGACGCCGTAGTTCTTGGCGTCGAGGCTCTTTTCGCGAATCGCCCGGCCCGCCTCGTCATCCAGCTTCGACAGGAGCCGGTCGGCATAGGCCCGCGCCTCTTCCTCGGTTTCGCGCACGATCACATGCACGCGGTAGCCGAACTTGAGGGTGCGGCCATACTTCGCCGCGCGCTCCTTGAGGTCGGCGATGTTGGCGCGGACCTTGTCCATCGTATCGGGCCACATCAGATAGACGTCCGCCGCCTCGGCTGCGCACTCGCGCGCTTCATGGCTGAGGCCGCCGAAATAGAACGGCGGGCACTTGCCGGAAAGCGTGGTGATACGCGGTGGATCGAGCTTGAGCTTGTAGAACTCGCCATCGAAATCGAGATGCTCGCCGTTCAGCAGCGTGCGCACGATCTTCATGATCTCGGTGCCGCGCCGGTAACGCGCGCCGCTCTCGATGGTCTCGCCCGGCATGTCGGACGAGATGATGTTGACGTTCAGCCGCCCCCCGGTTCCCGCGGCGTTGGGGCCAAGGATGCGGTCCAGCGTCGCGATGCGGCGGGCAAGCTGCGGCGGCCAATCCTCGCCCATCCGCGTTGCCCAGAGCAGCTTGATGCGCTTGACCTGCGTTGCAACGGCAGCAGCGAAGATCGTGGTGTCCACACCGAGCTGGTAGCCCGATGGCAGCAAGATATTGTCGAACCCGCCTTCCTCGGCGCGCAGCACGAGATTGCGGCAATGCTCCCAGCTCGATTGCAGGTATTTGTCGGGCACGCCGAGGAATTCGTAATCATCGTCGCAGAGCGCAGAAAACCACGCGATTTCGCATTGTTGGGTCATCTTGTTTATTCCTCGTCCAAACTTTATCCGTAACCAGCTCCGGTTCCTGTTCAGGGCAGCGGCACGCCGCGCGCGGCGACCAGCACGGCGTACCATTCGGTTCTCGTCCAGCGCACAGTCAGAGCAGCCGCGCCTTCCGCGATGCGCGCAGCATTCTGCGAGCCGATGATCGGGATGATCCCGGCTGGATGCGCCATCAGCCAGCTATAGGCCGCCACTGTCCGTGACACGCCCTGCGGCTCGGCCACAGCATCGAGTGCCGCTGCCACCGCCTTGTCTTTTGCGGTTTCAGGCGCAACGAGCCGCCCCCCGCCAAGCGGCGACCAGGCCAGCGGGGTCAGCCCCAGCATCATCGCCTGATCGAGCTCGCCATTCTCGAAGCAGTCAATCCGCAAGGGGCTGATTTCGGGCTGGGTCGCCACCAGCTTGGTGCCGAGGAAGTGGTTGAGCGCAGCGGTCTGCGCCGGGGTGAAGTTCGACACGCCCAGCGCCTTGATCTTCCCGCTCGTCACCGCATCGTCGAGAACGCGGGCGGTCTCTTGGGGGTGAGCGAGGATATCGGGCCGGTGGATTTGCCACAGGTCGATGCTGTCCACCTGAAGGCGGCGCAGCGAATCGTCGATCGCCTTGCGCAGGTAGTCCGCGCTCTGATCGTAAGGGAGCGGCGGCATGATCCCGCCCTTGGTTGCCAGCACCATCTTGTCGCGCAAGGCTGGATCAGCCGCCAGCACTTCGCCCAGCAGCACCTCGGCATCGCCAAAGCCCCCCGCCCCGTCGAAGCCATAGATATCGGCGGTGTCGAGGAAGGTGATCCCGCTCTCGAGCGCTGCATACACCAGCCGCGCTGCATCGGACGCGCTGCGCCCGTTTTCGGCGAGCCGCCACATTCCCCAGGCGATTGCAGAAACTTCGAGACCACTGCTCCCGAGCACACGGGTGGCGGGCGGTAGGGGCAGTTCACTCATTTCAGGTTCCTCTTAGGCGGAGCGACCGAGGCGCGCTCGACAAGTTCATGGGGCAGGCGTTTGTGGGTGATATCCCCGCCAGCAATCAGGATGCGCGTGGCGGTGCGCGCAAGATCAGCCATCGGCTGGCGGATCGTGGTGAGCGGCGGCCAGACGGTGCGCGCGAGAGTGGTGTCGTCAAAGCCCGCGACCGAAAGCTCGGCGGGGACATCGATCCCGCGATCATGCGCCACAGCCAAGACGCCTGCTGCCATGTCGTCATTCGAGGCGAAGATTGCAGTCGGGCGGCGCTCGGGCAGATCGAGCAGCGCGCGGGCGCCGGCAACTCCCGAATCGAAATCGAAGGATCCGTCCACCACCAGTTGCGGCTCGAACGGAATGCCAACGCGGTCTAGCGCGCGGCGATAGCCAAACAGGCGATCATCGGATGCCATGTGATTGCTGTGGCCCTTGATGAACCCGATCCGCCGGTGGCCCGCATTGATCAGATGCGTTGTCATATCGTCGGCTGCCTGTGCATCATCCATGAACACCGATGATGTCAGCGCGTGGTTGGTGCCGGGCGAGATCCGCACAAAGGGCACATCCATCGTCTCAAGCGCGCGCAGCACGGATACGCAATCGGTCACGGGGGAGGACAGGATAATGCCGTCCACCTGGGTCTCGCTGACGAGCCCACGCACCTGTTCGCCGACCCGTGGATCGGCGACGTCCACCGGCTGGGCCAGCAGGCGAATGGCGGCCTCCTGGCATACTTCCCAGCAGCCCTTCTGGATCTGGAACATGTAATAGGGGCTGTGATTGTCGTAAATTAGCGCGACCTGATTGGATTTCGCGCCAGAAAGGATGCGCGCTGCGACGGACGGGCGATAATCGAGATCGGCCATCGCCGCCTCTACCCGTTCGCGCAGTTCCTTGCTGACATAGGGATGGCCGTTAAGCACGCGGCTGACGGTCTTGACCGCAACGCCCGCCCGCGCCGCCACATCGCGGATATTGGCGCGGCTCATGCGGCAATTCCTTCGAACAGCGGCGCAAAGGCACTGCGGCTGCGATAGAATACCGGCGGCTGTCCGATCGGTGCCGCGATATCATGCCAGCCTTTTGCGAAGTCCTGCCCGCTCCATAAGTGCCGCCATAGGCCCGCAGGCACATAGACACGGCGTTCGTCCGCCCCTGCTGCGATCACCGGCGCCACCATCACATCGGCCCCATAAAGGAACTGGTCCTGAATGGTGAAGGTCTCCCGGTCTTCCGGGTAATGCAGGAATAATGCCCGCTGGGCAGGCAGGCCGCTTGTCTGCGCTTCCTTCACGAGATGCGCCACATAAGGCGCGAGGCGTTTATGGATGCGGCTCCAGCGGACGAAGCCCGCGATCAGTTCCGGCGTGGAGTCGATCTGGAGATTGTCGTCCGGGCGGTTGCCTTCGTGGGTGCGGAAGACGGGCGAGAAGGCGCCGAGTTCATACCACCGGAGGATCAACTCCTCGGTCCGCACATTGCCGAACAGGCTGGTGTATCCTCCGACATCGGAATGGCTGAAGACATTGCCGACAAGGCCCGATGACAGCGCAGCGGTGATGACTGTGCCGATCCCGTCGTGACGGCTGAAATCGACTGACTGATCGCCCGCCCATAGCAGCGGGCAATGGGCCTGCACTCCGGTGTGCCCGGCGCGCATGAACCACAAGACATCGCCGGTGCGCCCGCGCGAGGCGACGGCGCGCGCGTTGACCTCGGCCCAGCGCACCGGCCAGCGGTTGTGCTCTTGCATCGGGTCGCCATCGTGGAGGCGCAGATCGGTGGGGAGATACTCGCCGAAATCCGCCATCCAGCCATCAAGCCCGAAATCGAGCATCCGCTTGCCGATCACTTCTTCGGCGAACCAGGCAGCGGCGGCAGGGTTGGTGAAATCGACCACGCCCGCATCGAACTCGCCGAAATCGACGAGATATGGCGCATCGCTGTCGAGCCGCCGGGCGAAGAAGCCCTCGGCAGCAGCCTCGGGGTAAAGCGGGCCATCCACAGCAAGATAGGGGTTCACATAGCCGAGGAACCGGATGCCGCGCGTTTTCAGGGCGGCGATCCGCCCGGGCAGGTCGGGATAGCGGGCAGGGTTCCACTGCCAGTCCCAGAACAACCGGCGCCCGAAGCTGGTTTCGCGGATGCCGACCCAGTCCTCGCACCACAGGCCCGAGACAGCCGCGCCCGCTGCGATCAGCTTTTCGAGCCGCTCGAAACTCGCCTCGCCCTGCTTGAGGCCCACAATCGCCCCGCCCAGCGCCCATTCGGGTAGCGCCTGACGCGGGCCGAAGCGCGCACCCAGTTGGCGGGTAAGATCGGCGGGAGCGCCTTCGAACACATCGATGGCAACGTCGCCTGACCAGACATGCACGCGCAGCCGCCCTGCCTCGCGCGCGTCGAGTTCGACATATTCGGTGTTTCTCACCGACAATGCCCACCCGCCTGAGCACAGCACGGTGGGCTCGGGATAATTCGTGGTCCAGTAATCCCCGCCTGCAAAACTGCCGTCAGCACTCGCCTGATCGGTAAGCGGTGTGCCGGGTTCGCGCCCGACGCCCGGCTCGCTGGTCCAGATCGGAAAGATGCGACCGTTGAGCGCAAGGTAGCTCATCTGCTCGCCCCCGCCCCACAGAACGTCAAAGGGTTGCAGCGCAAAGTCGATGGTAATGCGATCATGCGGCGTGCGGGCGGCGATTGTGACCTGCCCGGCTTGGCCATCCACCTTGATGCCGAGATGTGCGGAGCCATCGCTGCTGCCCAAGACTGCGCAGCTTGGCGATTCGACCGCGCATTCCTCCAGCACGGCGGCGCCAAGGGGCCTGTCGGCCAAGCGGAAGTTGCCGCGCACCATCGAGACCGCCGGATCACCTATGGCAAGCGCAAGCGCGGGAGCATCAGCGCGGTGCGACAGAAGCACGCGCCCGCTCAAAAGCAGGTCGAATCCTCCCTCGCGCGCTGCCAGTTGCAGGCCCACTTTTGCCTGGTCCCCCGTGTTGTCCTCTTATGACACCGCTTGACATATCGTGACAGAAAGCGCAACCGATGGTGCACAAGATCGACCATTGGCCGACGATCAGCGGGATCGTCACACGGATCGATCGGGGCATCAGGGGGAGAGAAACGCTATGTCCGCCACCACGAGAATTGCGCTCAACGCGCTCGCCGCCTCGGTCAGTGCGCTGGCGCTGGCGCAGGCCGCTCCGGCCTTCGCGCAGGACGCTGAAGGCGCCGCGCCGTCCGAAGGGCTCGACGAAATCATTGTTACTTCTCAGAAAGTGAAGGAAAATGTCCAGGACGTGCCGATCGCGATTGCGGTCGTTTCGTCTGAGCGGTTGGAGCAAGCCGGGGTCTTCAGCCTTGAAAATATCGGCGCGGTTGTGCCGTCGGTGACATTCCGCAAGGGCACCACCAGCGCCAACAGCGCCATCGTGATGCGCGGCGTGGGCACCATTACCTTCTCGGTCGCCGCCGAACCCAGTGTGTCCACGGTTGTCGATGGCGTTGTGCTGTCGCGTTCGGGACAGGCTTTCACCGATCTTGTGGATATCGAGCGGCTCGAAGTGCTGCGCGGCCCGCAAGGCACCCTGTTCGGGCGCAATGCTTCGGCCGGCCTTGTCAACATCGTGTCCAAGGGCGGCACCGAAGACTTCGAGGCCCAGGCCAATGCCGACTGGTTCGAAGGCAACGAAGTGCGCCTGCGTGCTGCGCTCTCGGGCCCGCTGGCGGAAAATCTCACCGCCCGCGTCACCGGCTTTTACAGCTCGTTCGATGGTAACATCACGAATGTCGCCAATGGCGATCAGAAGATCAACGGCTTCGAAAACTACGGCGCGCGCGGCATTCTCGACTATTCGAGCGGGCGCACCCAACTGCGGCTGATTGCGGATTATTTCGAGGCTGACAATGATTGCTGCGCCGATGTGACGGGCGTGAGCCGCGGCGCGGTGCTGGATGCCGAACTGAACCTGCCGGGCGGCGTTGCGCTGGGTGAACGTCAGCGTTTTGTGAACCACAACCTTGTGACCCGCACCCGCGATCGCCAGTGGAGCATCACTGGTTCGGGCGATTTCGGGATCGGCGAAGCGCACACGCTGAGCATAGTTCTGGGCTATCGCAACTGGTTCAACCAGGAGTTTCGCGAAGGCGATTTCCTGCCGCGCGCGATTGTCGGCACACCGGAATTGCATGATGATGGCGTTGTCCGCACAGAGCAGATTTCTGCCGAAGTGCGGATCGCGTCCGATCAGACAAAGCGGTTCTTCTATCAGGCTGGCGTGTTTGCGTGGCAGTCGGAAAACAGCCAGATATTCACCCGCAACAATGTGGTGTGCAATTCCTCGACTTTGCCGGTCGATCCGCGCACCGGCGCGCGTCCGTGCAATCTGGCTGACAGGGTGAACACGATCTTCCCGACGGCGACTTCGTTCAGCGATGTCACCTCAACCAACCTTGCAGCCTTCGGGCAGGCGACCTACCGGTTTACCGATCAGTTGTCCTTCACCGCAGGCCTGCGTTACACTTGGGATGATCTGGAATTCACGCACACCCGTGCGCCAGCGGTGAACCGCACCACGGGCCTGCCGGCAGCAGGTCCGGGCACCAATCTCAATCCGGCAGGCGGGCTGATTGCCGCTGGCGGCAACGGGACCAACACCTCGGCAGGAGCGACCACCAATGGCAACCTGTCCGGGCGGGCGGTGCTGCAATATGAGCCCACCCAAGACGTGATGCTCTACGGCAGCTACACGCGTGGCTACAAGGGCCCGGCGTTCAACGTGTTCTTCAATCACACGGCTCCGAACAATGCGGTGCCGATTGACGAAGAGCTTTCGGACGCTTTCGAAATCGGTCTGAAATCGCAATTCTGGGATCGCCGCGGGCGATTTAATCTGGCGGCCTTCACGGTTGAATATGATGGCTTTCAGGCGAACAATTTCATCATCGTCAACACTGCCACGGTATCGAACCTGACCAATGCGGGCACGGTGCGCAGCCGCGGCTTTGAAGCCGATCTGACCCTTGCTCCCACAACGGGGCTGACTTTGCGCGCCAATGCGGCTTATGCCGATGCGCGGGTCAAGCGGTTCAACCCCAACCCGCTCACCAACGCGCCCGACGCACGCAACGGAACCCGCCTGCCGCTCGCGCCGGAATTCGTGTGGAATATCGGTGCGGATTACGAAACCGACCTGTCGAGCAACCTCCGGACCTATTTCTCGACCGATTTCCGCCACACCAGCACGCAGTTTTCCGATCTGGGCGAACAGGGGCGGATTGATGCTTTTGGCATGTGGAACGCCTCGCTCGGCTTCTCGGATGCCGATGACAAATACCGCGTGACGTTCCATGCGCGCAACATCACCGATGAAAGCTATGTGTTGCTCAATGTCGAGGCGGGACGGCGCTTGCAGATCCCGCGCGATGTCGATCGCTATTTCGGCATCAGCTTGCGCGTGCGGATGAAGTGAGGCTTCGCTCTGCCGGATGAACAAGCGGGGCCGTCGGAGCGATCCGGCGGCCTTTGCTTGTTTGGGGCGCTGATCAGTAGGAAGATCCCGGATGGCTGCAACTACTCCGCCCCTGTCGGCGCGCTTGCGCTGGTCGCTGTTTACGGTGCTGTGCATCGCGGGCGTGTTCAACGCGATGGACCGCCCGATCATCGCCATCCTTAAGCCCGACATGATGGCCGATTTCGGCTGGAGCGACAGCGATTTCGGCGATCTGGCAGCGGTAACGCAATTCTCGGCGGCCTTTGCGTTCCTGTTTACTGGCTGGCTGGTTGACCGGCTGGGCGTGAACCGTTCGATGCAGGTGGGCGCCAGCGCCTGGAGCCTCGCCGCCATTGCCCATGGCTGGGCGACAACCACCGCGCATGTGGTGGCGGCGCGCATGGGGCTTGGCGTGACCGAGGCGGTGCAGACCCCGCTGACGATCAAGACTGTGGCGACCCTGTTCGCGCCCGACAAGCGCTCGTTCGCGTTCGGCTTTGCCACGCTGCTGGCGGGTGCCGGGACAATCGCGATGCCGTTCGTGGTGCCCGGGCTGGCGCTGGCGGTGGGCTGGCGCGGCGCCTTGGTGGCGGGCGGCGTCGGCGGCTTCCTGGCGCTTGCGGCATGGCTGTGGCTGGCGCGCGGCATCGCCCAATTGCGCGAGAAGGGCGGCGCTGCTGAAGCCCATGCCGGGGCGGCCACAAGCACGCCTTACGGCGCGATCCTGACGAGCCGTGCAACCTGGGCAATTGTGGTGGCCAAGGCGCTCTCCGATATGACCTGGTGGTTCATCAATTTCTGGCTCGCGGATTACTACCGCCGCGCGTTCGGCCTCACGACGCTCGAACTGGCATGGCCGCTGGCGATTGCCTTTGCCGGATCGGGGCTGGGTGCGCTGCTGGCTGGCTGGGCTTCGACAAGGCTGCTGGAACGCGGCTGGAGCCCCAATCGGGTGAGGAAGGGCGTCATGCTGGTTTCGGCCTTACTGGTCGCGCCTCTCCCACTGGTTCTCACGCTCAATTCCTTCTGGCCGGTCGCAGTGATGGTTGGTGTGGTGATGGCGGGCCATCAGGGCTTTTCGCTGTCGATTTTCTCGACCATTACTGATGTGGTGCCGCAGGCCAAGGTCGGGCAGGTGACAGCCTTCGGGGCCTTCATGGGCAATATGGGCGGGGTGGTGATCAGCCTCGTGACGGGCCGGGTGCTTGATGCAGGGCTTGGCTTTGTGCCGCTGTTCGTGTTTGCTGCGGCGTCATACTGGATTGCGCTGGCGTGGTTTCAATGGCTGCTGCCCGAAATCCGCCGGGCTGAGGCGATCTGAGCCGCAGCGAAGCTTGGCGGTTGCACTGGCGCTTTGCGCGATTTAGTCGTATGACACCGCAGGACATACGAGCGGCAAGGGGCACAGCAAGAGGCGTATGACAGGCAAGCGGCGCATGGATTTTGATGCCTATGCGGGCGACCTGTTCGGCGAGTTGGTGCTCGCCGAAGCAGCGCCTGCGCGGCCTGCTGCGCGAAAGCCGCTCACCCGGTTTGTGCCGGGCCTGGCAATTGCCGCGATTGCGAGCGCGGCGGCCGCCTGGCTCAGCCAGAATTATGGTGTGCCGGTGATCCTTGCCGGGCTTTTGCTGGGCCTTGCGGTCAATTTTGCCTCCGGTGATCCGCGCACGCATGACGGGCTCGATGCGGTGTCGCGCCACGGCCTGCGGGCAGGGATCGTGCTGCTGGGATTTCAGGTCACGCTCATGCAGGTCGGCGCGATGGGTGTGGTGCCCTTCGCTGGTCTTGCGCTGGTTATGGCGGCCTCAGTCGTGGCAGCGCTGCTCGCGGCGCGCGTTTCGGGGCAGGGGGCGAGTGTCGGCCTGCTGGCAGGCGGCGCGACCGCGATCTGCGGCGCTTCGGCGGCGCTGGCGCTTTATGGCGTGATCGGGCGCGAGCGGATCGAACAGGCCCAGTTCACCCTGACGCTGGTGATCCTTGCCGCTGCGAGCGCGATTGCGCTGGCGACTTACCCCGCGCTTACCCAAGCGCTCGGCTTCAGCGAGGCGCAGGCGGGCTTTCTGGTCGGCGCTTCGATCCACGATGTAGCCCAGGCGATTGGCGCAGGCTTTGCGATTTCGGACAGCGCGGGCGCGCAGGCGACAGTGGTTAAGCTGACCCGCGTGGCATTGCTTGCGCCGCTGGTGACGCTGGCAGCCTTGTGGATTGCCCGCGCGCATCCGTTGCCGCAATCGAGCATGGCGGCGCGGGTGCCGCTGCTGCCGGGGTTCATTCTCGCTTTCCTTGCGTTGGTGGCGCTCAATTCGCTGATCGCGATGCCGCCGCAAGTCGCGCCCGCTGCGCTCACCCTCTCCAAGACGCTGCTGCTGCTTGCGGTGACCGCCACCGCGATGCGCACCCGCACCGATCTGCTGCTGGAACTGGGCTGGCGAGCGGTGATGCCGGTGCTTGCAGCAACGCTGGCTTCGCTGGCTGCGGCGCTGGCTTTCGCGAGGATCGCCCTGTGAGCGCGCCCCTGTCCGATATGGTGTTCGACATTGCGGTGATCGGCGGCGGGGTCAACGGCGCGGGGATCGCTCGCGATGCCGCGGGGCGCGGCGCGCGCTTGCTGCTGCTCGAACGCGGCGATCTGGCGACCGGCACCTCGTCAAATTCGACCAAGCTGATCCACGGCGGCCTTCGCTATCTGGAGCATTACGAATTCGCACTGGTGCGCGAGGCCCTGTCGGAACGCGAAGTGCTCTGGAGCATAGCGCCGCACATCATCTGGCCGCTGCGCTTCGTCCTGCCGCATCGGCCCGGCCTGCGCCCGCGCTGGCTGCTGCGGCTCGGGCTGTTCCTTTACGATCATATCGGCGGCCGCAAGCATCTGCCAGCAACGCAAAGCATTGATCTGGCCAAGCATCCCGCAGGCGAGCCGCTCAAGCCCGCATACACCCGTGCCTTTGCCTATTCGGATGGCTGGGTGGATGATGCGCGGCTGGTGGTGCTGAATGCGCGCGATGCGGCGGATCGCGGGGCCGAGGTGCGCACGGCTTGCGAGGTCACTGCGCTCGCGCGTGAGGGTGAGCTGTGGCGCATTGAAGCAGGCGGCGAGATCTTCCGCGCGCGTGCCGTCGTGAACGCGGCAGGCCCGCGCGTGCTCGATTTATTGGGACGGGCGGGCGAGCCTTCGGGGCAGAAGATGCGCCTTGTGCGCGGCTCGCACATCGTGGTGCGGCGGCTGTTCCAGCATGACTATGCGTATTTCTTTCAGCTGCCGGATGGGCGCATCTTCTTCGCCATTCCCTACGAACAGGACTTTACCCTGATCGGCACCACCGATGTCGATCACAAGGGCAGCCTCGACGAGGTGCGCGCCTCGCCCGAGGAAATCGCCTATCTTTGCGCGGGCGCATCCGAATATTTCCGCGAGCCGATCACGCCTGATGACGTGGTGTGGACCTATTCCGGCGTGCGCCCGCTGGTGGATGATGGTTCGGGCCGACCCGAGGCTGCGACGCGCGGCTATCGCTTCGAAGTGGATGGCGGGCCGGGCGAGGCCCCGCTGCTTTCGATTTTCGGCGGCAAGATCACCACCTATCGCCAGCTCGCCAGTGCCGCGCTGGCGAGGCTCGTGCCCTATGTCCCGGTGCTTGCCGCGGCCGACTGGACGGGCACCGCGCCGCTGCCCGGCGGCGATTTCGGCCGCCGCGAGGCGTGGGATCAGGTCAACGCGCTCACCGCGCGCTATCTGTTCCTTACCCGCGAGCGGGCGCACCGCCTGATCCGCCTTTACGGCACGCGCGCCCATGCGATCCTTGGAACGGCAGCAAGCCCGGCTGATCTGGGCGAGCATTTCGGCCACGGGCTGACCGCTGCCGAAGTCGATTACCTCGTGGCACACGAATGGGCGCGCACGGCGGACGATATCCTGTGGCGGCGCACCAAGCTTGGCCTCCATTTCACGCCTGATGAGACCGCGCGTCTTGCTGCCTATCTCACCGAAAGGACAATTCCTGCATGACGAAAATCGTGGCCCTTGGCGGCACGGTCAATCCCGGCTCCTCGACCGAGCAGGCGCTGCGCCTTGCCGCGACAATCGCCGCGGGCGAAGGGGCCGAGGTGCAGGTGTTCGGCGGAGAGTATCTCACGGCCCTGCCGCATTATCTCGGGCCGCTGCACGATGCCTCGCACGGGGCGGAACTGGTCGCGGCCGTGCGCGCGGCGGACGGCATTCTGGTGGCTGCGCCCGGCTATCACGGCACCATCTCTGGCGTGGTCAAGAACGCGCTCGATTATCTTGAGGACTTGGCGCGCGACGAACGCCCCTATCTCGATGGCCGCGCTGTCGGGTTGATTGCGACCGCTTTTGGCGATCAGGCGGCGATGAGCACGCTGCTCACAATGCGCGCGATCACCCATGCACTGCGCGGCTGGCCGACCCCGATGGGCGCGACAATCCGCACCTACAAGGGCATGTTCTCGCCCGATGGAGAATGCCTTGATGAACGCGCCCGCGGGCAGTTGGAACTTGTCGGGCGGCAGGTGGTGCTGGGTGCCAAGAGCTTTGCCGCTGGGCGGGGGCTGGCGTGATGGGCGCCGCGTTCGATCAGGCGCTGGAGGCGATTGCGGCGGGGCGCATGGTGGTGATTTCGGGCGATCGCCTGCGCGGCGGCGACATTGATCTGATGGTGGCCGCCCGCCATGTGACGCCCGATGCCATCAACTTCATGGCCAAGCATGGCCGCGGCCTCATTTGCCTTGCGGTCACGCCCGAACGCGCTACCCGGCTGGGCCTTGCCCTTGTGAACCCCGGAACCGAGCGCCAGACCGGGCGGCCCTTTGCCCGTTCTATCGAGGCGGCCAGCGGCGTTTCCACCGGCATTTCGGCGGCAGACCGGGCGCGCACCATTCAGGTCGCGATTGCCGAGGGTGCGAGCGCGGCCGATATCCATTCGCCCGGCCACGTCTTTCCGCTGATTGCGCGCGGCGGCGGGGTGCTGGAACGCCCCTCGGCCTGCGAGGCCTCGATTGATCTTGCGCGCGCAGCGGGCGCGGGCGATGCTGCGGTGATCTGTTCGATCATGCGCGATGATGGCGAGATGGCACGGCTGGAGGATATTGGTGATCTGCTGCGCGAGCATGGCCTTGCGGTCGCTGACATCGGCGAATTGATCGCGCGGCTGGCAGGAGCCGAGGCGTGAGCGAGGCCCGGCTCACCCGTCGCGCGCTGCTGGCGGGTGCTGGCGTAAGCGGGCTTGGGGCGGCGTTGGCGGTTCCCGTGCTGGGCGAGAAGCTGATCGATCTTGGCCTGCCCGGCGGGCCGAGCCTGCGCCCGCTTGGCCCGGCCTTTCCCGGCAAGGCGGAGATGATCGTCCAGCGTATCCGCCCGCCTTTGCTGGAGACGCCGCTGGAGGCGCTGGGTGAGAGCGTGATCACGCCCAATGATCGGTTTTTTGTGCGCTGGAACTGGGATTTCCCGACTGCGATCAACGTCGCCAATTACCGCGTGGCGGTGGGCGGGGCGGTGGCAAAGCCGGTTGAGCTGACGCTCGATGACATTGTGAGCGCTGGCGAGCCTGTTGAGGTGGTCGCCGTCAATCAATGCGCCGGGAACGGGCGCGGGCTGTCACAGCCGCGCGTCACCGGCACGCAGTGGGGCAATGGCGCCATGGGCTGCGCGCGCTGGACGGGCGTCCGGCTTAAGGATGTGCTCGTCAAGGCTGGCCTTGCTCCGGGTGCAAAGCGGGTGCGCTTTGCCGGGCTCGATGTGCCGCCCACCGAAGGCGCGCCGCAATTCATCAAATCCGTGCCGCTCGATATTGCCCTGCGCGATGATGTGCTGGTGGCATGGGCGATGAACGGCGAGCCGCTGCCGATGATGCACGGCTATCCCTTGCGGATCGTGGTGCCGGGGTGGTTTTCGACCTATTGGGTCAAGATGCTGGCGACAATCGAAGTGCTGACCGGCGAGGATGATGGCTATTACGTCGCCAAGTCCTATCGGATGCCTGCGCGCCCGATCACGCCCGATGACAAAGATTTCCCGACAGTCTCCATCACCACCATGCCGCCGCGCGCGCTGATTACCAGCCATGCCGATGGCGATATGGTGAAGCGCGGCGCGCCGCTCACCTTGCGCGGGATTGCGTTTGGAGGCGATGCGGCGCTGGCCAAGGTTGATCTGGTGGGCGCGGGGTTCGAATTGCCGTGCAAGCTCGTCGGCCCGGATGAAGGCCCTTACGCCTTTCGCCAGTGGGAAGTGACCATCCCCGAAGTCACACAAAATCTTGCCAATATCGGCGTGCGCGCGGCCAATGTGGCGGGCGCGATGCAGCCAGAATCGCTGGGCTGGAACCCGAGCGGTTACGCGCGCAATGTGATCGAACGCATGACTTTGAGGCTCGCATGAGGGCGCCGCTTGTGCTCCTTGTCGTGGTGGCCTTGGCAGGGTGCGAGGCGGCCCCTGAGGTCGTGTTCACCGACGCCAGTATCACCTTGCCTGATGATCCGCTGGAACTGCCGCCCGGCCCCGGTGCCGAGGCGGTGATCGGCAATTGCGCGGCCTGCCATTCGCCCTCGACGATGCTCCAGCAGCCGCGCATGAGCCGCGAGAAATGGCAAGCGACCATCGCCAAGATGCGCGAGGTCTATAAGGCCCCCGTCGATGAGGCGGCGATCCCGGCAATTGTCGATTACCTTGTCGCAGCGCAAGCGGCTGAGGCCGCGCGCGAGGCCGCCAAGCCCTAGCGCGACACCTGCCGAAGGCGCTGGGGCGTGTTTCCCATAGGCGGGCTGTGCGCTGCCTGCTATGTGTCGCGCTTAGCGGGGCAAACAGGGCAAGGATTGGCGCAGTGGCAATCGGTTTCACAGTCAATGGCAAGGATGTGAGCGTGGAGGCCGAGGCCGATACCCCGCTTTTGTGGGTGCTGCGCGAAGAGCTGGCGCTTACCGGCACGAAATTCGGCTGCGGGGTTGCGGCGTGCGGGGCATGTTCAGTGCATGTCGATGGCCAGATCACCCGCTCGTGCAGCGTTTCTGTGAGCGATGTCGCGGGCAAGGCGATCACCACCATCGAAGGGCTCAAAGGGCCAGACGGCACGCTTCACGTGGTGCAGCAGGCGTGGATCGCCGCGCAGGTTCCGCAATGCGGCTATTGCCAGTCGGGCCAGATCATGGCGGCCACTGCACTGATCAATGCGGTCGGCAGGCCGAGTGATGCCCAGATTGACGAGGCGATGACCAATCTGTGTCGCTGCGGCACCTATCCGCGCATCCGCAAGGCGATCCTTGCCGCCACAGGTCAGGCGGCTGAGGCCACCACCTCTGCCAGCGAAGGAGCGGCATGATGGCTGACAATCCCACCCCGCACCTCGATAAAGATATCGCCGCACCGGAGGCCAAGCCGAAGAAAAAGGGCGTGAAACGGCGCGCATTCCTGATCGGCAGCGCGCTGCTGGTCGGCGGCGGCGCTTTCGGGCTTTATCTGGCTGAAAACGCGGCGCGGGGCCGCGCCAAGGCGCTGACGCAAGCGGGCGGCGGGCACAATTTCCTCACCTGGATGAAGATTGCGGATGACGACACAGTTACTGTCTATTCGCCGCATATCGATTTCGGTCAGGGAACGCACACCGCCTTGGGCCAGATGCTGGCCGATGAACTCGATGCCGATTGGGCCAAGGTGGTGGTCGAACAGGCGCCCGCCGACAGCGCCTTTGCCAACACCGCATTGGTGCGCGGCTTCATGGGCGAATTGTCGGGGATGCCGGGGGTCGTCAATGCACTGCCCGCTTTCGTGATCGGGATGCTTACCCGCTCGCAGAACCTCCAGATTACTGGCGGATCGAGCGCTGTGCGCTTTACCGGGCAGGCCGGGATGCGGGTGGTGGGCGCGGCCGTGCGGCTCGCTCTGATCGAAGAAGCCGCCGCGCGCCTTGGCGTGCCCGCAGGCGAGCTTGTGACCGCCAACAGCACGGTCACGCACAAGCCGACGGGCCGCAAGCTGCGCTACGGCGAGTTGGCCGCAGGGGCTGCCGAGCGTTCGTTTGCCAGCGCGCCCAAGCTCAAAGACCCCAAGGATTTCCAGCTGATTGGTGCCGCAATCCCGCGCGCCGATATCCCAGCCAAGGTCGATGGCAGCGCGGTTTACGGGATTGATTTCACTCTGCCCGACATGCGCGTTGCGACCATCGCGGCGGCCCCTGTGCGGGGCGGCAAGCTTGTGTCGGTGGATGAGGCTCCTGCTTTGGCAATCAAGGGCGTGGAGCAGGTGGTCAAGCTTGACGATGCCGTGATCGTGGTCGCCAAAGGCTATTGGCAGGCGGCCAAGGGGCTTGCAGCGCTCAGCCCCAAATTTTCCGATGGCGGCAATGGCGGCGTTTCAACCGCGTCGGTCTATGCTGCGCAGGATAAGTTGCGCCAGGGCGGCAAGCCCACCAACGAAGCGGGCGAGGGCGATGTCGATGCCGCGTTCAAGGCGGCTGGCGACAAGCTGATCACTGCCGATTTCCGCGTGCCTTTCCTGCACCATGCAATGATGGAGCCGTTCGCGCTCACCGCCCATTACAAGGACGGCAAGCTCAACCTGTGGGGCGGATTGCAAGACCCGCTCGGCGCGCGGGATCGTGCGGCCAAGGCGGCGGGCCTCGACATGGACGATGTGATCTTCAACCCGATGATCATGGGCGGCGGGTTCGGGCGGCGCTTTCCGGGAGTGACCGAAATCCTCGACCAGATCGGCCCGCTGGCCAAGCAGGTGCCCTATCCGGTCAAGCTGATCTGGAGCCGCGAGGAAGAGGTGCGCCATGGCACCTATCGCCCGCAATCCTCCGCCCGGCTTTCCGCCGCGCTTGATGGCAAGGGCATGATCGCCGCCTGGCGCAGCGACTATGTGCAAAGCGATGATGCCGAGCGCGAGGCCAATTTCATCTATCGGGTGCCCGCCACTTCGCGGCGGCATTTCCAGTATCAGTCGCACCAGATCGACGGGCCGTGGCGTTCAGTGAACTCAACTCAGATCGGCTTTTACAACGAAACTTTCATGGATGAACTCGCGGCGGCTGCGGGCGAGGAGCCCTATCGTTTCCGCCGCAAGCATCTGCCTGCCGGATCGCGCTATCTCGCGGTGCTGGATGCGGTTGCGGCACGATCGGACTGGGATAGCCCGCTGCCCGATGGCCACGGGCGCGGCATGGCGCTTGTCGAAAGCTTCGGCACCATCGTTGCCGAAGTGGTCGAGGTGATGATGCGGCCCGATGGGAGACCCAAGATCCTCAAGGCTTTCGCCGTGGTCGATTGCGGCACGGTGGTTAACCCGTTGAATGCCGAAGCGCAGATTGCAGGCGGCATGATCATGGGGCTGTCGGCTGCGCTGGGCGAGGCAATCACGCTTGATAAGGGCGCGGTCGTGCAGAGCAATTTCACCGATTACCCGCTGATCAAACTGGCGGACGCCCCGCCACAGGTGGATGTGCATTTCATCAACAGCGGCGCGAAGATGGGCGGGATTGGCGAACCCGGCGTGCCACCGGCCTCGCCCGCGCTCGCCAATGCGATTGCGGCGGCCAGCGGCAAGCGTATCCGCACCCTGCCGATCCTGCCGCAGGTTACAGCCTGACGCAGACCGCGCCCCTCGCGCAGTGGTCAGCCGTGGTGCTGGCAGCGGGCGCGGGGCGGCGCTTTGGCGGGGGCAAGCTGCTGGTGCCCTTTGCTGGCGCGCCGCTGATCCGCCGCACTCTCGAAGCCGTCTGCGGCGTGGGCTTTGCCGAGGTGGTGGTCGTCACCGGGACCGAAAGCGCAGCGATTGCCGCTGTGCTCGAAGGGCTTACCTGCCGCCTTGTGGCTTCAGCCGATTGGGCAGACGGCATGGCCGCAAGCCTGCGCGCCGGGCTTGCGGCGCTTGCATCGGGCACAAGCGGCGTGTTCATTTTCCTTGGCGATATGCCGCTGGTGCCGGTGCACTTGTGCGCCGATCTGGCGGAGCAGGCCAAACGGGCAGGCTATGCGGCGCGGCCCATGGTGGCGGGAAAACCGGGGCATCCGGCGGCCTTCACTCGCGCATCCTTTGTCGATCTGGCGAAATTGAGCGGAGATACCGGCGCCAACCGCTTGCTCGCGGCGCGCGTCAGCGGGGTCGCCTATCTCGCCTGCGATGATCTCGGCGCATTGATCGACATTGATGCGCCCGAAGATATTGCCGCAGCCGAGCGTGCGTGGAGAGCGCGTGCCACCTCAGCCACCAGCGCCAGCGCAATGTCGCGCGGGGCCTTGCCATAGCCGGGCAAACCGATCGGGGCGTGCAGCCGCTCCAGCGCCGCTTCGCTCACGCCATGGGCGCGCACCCGTTCAAGCCGCCCGTCAAGCCGCGCCCTCGCGCCGACCGCGCCGACGTAAAACGCGGGGCTGGCGAGCGCCGCCGCGAGAGCGCTTTCGTCATCTTCGCGGTCGTGGGAAAGCACCGCTATGGCAGTCCACGGGTCCGGCGCAATGGCGCCCAGCGCCGCTGCCGGATCGCCGCTGTGATAGGCCATGCCGGGGAAGGGTGGTTGCGCCGGCCCGCCGGGCGTGATCAGCATAGTCTCCCAGCCGAGCGTCGCCGCTAATTGTGCCGCCGCCAGCGCTGCCCCATCCGCGCCCACCAGCACGAGGCGCAAGGTGGGTTCATAGGAACAGGTGTAGCTTGTGCCATCCCAACTGAACGGGGCTGTCCCGGCCAGCGTCCGGCGCGCGATGCCAGTGCTTGACCAGCCGAGTGCAGTGCGCGCGCGGTAAGCTCTCAGCAGTTCCGCCACGGCTGGCTCTGTCACACCGACGGGCTCCACCAGCACCGCGATGCCGCTGCCGCAGGCGAGCTTGATGTCGATCCATGGGCTCCCCTCGCCATAGCGCAAGAGGCGCGGTGCGCCCTGCGCCATCGCCTCGCGGGCGTGGCGGGCGACATCATCCTCGATACAGCCGCCCGACAGAAAGCCCCAATGTTCCGCCTCGGTAATCAGCATTTGTGCGCCCGGATCGCGCGGGGCGGAGCCGGTGACTTCGACCAGCGTCGCGAAGGCGCAAGATTGCACCCCGCCCACCGCCACGTCCGCGAGCGGCTTGCGGATATCATCGACTTGCGCGGCAAGGCGCCAGCGCGTCATGGGATTGGGTAAGCCATCATGCTGGCGTGCAGCCTTACCCGCGCAGCGAGCGGCGCACAATCGGGCCGAATGGCCTAGCGGTTCAGGCCTCGCGCACGCGCCGCAGGAAGGTCTGCACCTGACGGCTGAGATGGCTCGCCTGATCCTGCAATTCGGTCGCGCTGGTGAGCACTTGGCTCGCCGCCGCGCCGGTCGAGAGCGACAATTGCCGCACATCCTCGATATGGCCCGCCACCCGCTCGGTGCCGCGCGCGGCCAGATCAATCGAGCGCGCAAGATCCTGCCCCGCCACCGATTGCTGATCGACCGCGCTGGCGATGGAAACCGCCGTGGTTTCCAATTGCTGCACCTGCCCGGCAATCGCGCGCAGCGCCTTGACGCTGGCGCCGGTCGTATCCTGCATCGCGCGGATTTGCTCTGCCACCTTTTCGGTGGCGCGGCTCGTTTGCATGGCCAGTTCCTTGACCTCGCTGGCGACCACCGCAAAGCCGCGGCCCGCCTCGCCGCCGCGCGCAGCCTCGATGCTGGCGTTCAAGGCCAGCAGATTGGTGCGCTGGGCGATGGTCTGGATCAGTTCGACGATCTGGCCGACTTCTTCGGCCGAGGCAGATAGCGCCGAAATGGTTTCGTCCGCCTCGCCGGTGGCCTCGCTCGCAAGGCGCGCCAGTTCGCTGGAGGACGCCGCCTGTCGGCTGATCTCGCTGATCGAAAGCGCGAATTCATCGCTGGCTGCCGCCGCTGAGGTGGCGCCTGCGTTAGCCTCTTCCATCGAAGCCGCGACCTCGCCTGTGCGGCGGCTGGCTTCCTCGGCGCTTTGCGCCATTTTCGATGCGGTGGTGCTGAGTTCGCCCGAAGCGCTCGCCACCCGTTCGACCACTTCGCCGACTGTGCGTTCGAACTGGCGCGCGACTTCATCGAGCAGCACGGCCTTGCGTTCTTCGGCTTCCTGGCGTTCGCGTTCGCGTTCAAGCTGGTCGCGAATTTCCTGCTCGGCCCGCTCGCCGCGTTCGCGTGCCCAGTTTTCCAGTTGCTTGCTCGCGCGCTTGAACAGGTCGAGCGCGCGCACCATCGCACCGATCTCGTCCTTGCGCTCGGCGCCGATGATCTCGAAATTGCGATCACCCTTGGCGAGCATCGTCATGGCATTGGTGATTTCGGCGATCTTGCGCGAAAAATCGCGCGACAGATAGGCAAGGCCCGTCAGCAGCACCGCGCCTGCGACCAGCGCAAGCATGCCGATCACACGGATCATGTTGAAGAAATAGGCAATCCCGGTTTCCTGCAAGCCTGCGCTTTCCCGGGTCAGGCTGGCAGTGAGCGCGCGGGCATCGCTGAACACCTGATCGCCCTGCGCGGAAATCTCGGCCCTGCGCGCAGGCGTGATTACGCGGCGCGCCTCGTCCGATGCCGCAGCGCGTGCGATGCTTGCCTCGTAGGCGGTAAGCTGACGGCTGAAGCTATCGAGCTGCGGTGCGAGATCGGGCACATGCGCGGCCACCACCGGCGCAATCGCGGCCAAGTGCCGGGCCGCTGCCGCCTGCGCCTCGACCTGCTCGATCCGCTGCGCCGGGTCGCCATCATAAAGATAGCGCATGGTATGGAAGCGCAATTCGCCAGTGGTGCCGTGCAACTGGGTGGCGGCGATGACCGCTTCCTGCACCTGCGCTGACGTCTGGTAGCGGGTCCACAGTGTCGACAGGCCAAGGCCCAGCACCAGCGCGATGGCAAAGCCGATCGCAAAGAAGCTGCCGAAAGTGGCGTGGATCTTGCCTGACAGCGACAGATCACGGAACCAGGCGAAGCGCTCGAAGAAGCTGCTCCCCGCAGCGGGGGAAGGCGAGGACGGCGGGGCTGCGAAATCCTCGTTCCCGAGCGGTTCTGCCGCCAGTTCGCGCACGAAATCGGGCACGCTGTGCGGCTCGCGGCGATTATGCTTGGCCATCATGTTCATGTGAATTTCCCCAGATCCTGCTCAATCTTTCCTGAAGGAAAATCCTTTCCAAAAGATTGCCGACCTGCACCAGACGCCTGCCGCAGGTCGACGGATCAGGGCTTGGCCTGCTTGATCGCGGTGCCCGGCAGGTGGGCGATGACATTGGGGCGCGCGTCATCTGCTCGTTGCAGTGTGATCAGGTGATCGACTTCGGCGGCGCTCATCGCCTTGAAATAGAGCCAGCCCTGAATCTGATCGCAGCCTGCCGCGCGCACCATCTCGGCCTGCTGCGAGGTCTCGACCCCTTCGGCGGTCACGCTCATGTTTAGTGCGCGCGCCATCGCGATGCTGGAAAGCATCATCGCGCGGCTGCCGTCATCCTGTCCGGCGAGTATCACGAGGCTGCGATCAAGTTTCAGCTTTTCAAACCGGAAGCGCCGCAGGAAGCCGATCGAGGCATAGCCGGTGCCGAAATCATCGAGCACGATCCGCACGCCAAAGCTGCGGATCACATCGAGTGTGCGCTCAGCCACGACCGGATCGAGCACGAGGCAGGTTTCGGTCACCTCGAGTTCGAGCAGGTCCGGGCGGAAACCGGTTTCCTCCAGGATCTCGCCGAGCTGGATCGGGAATTCCGGATTGCGCAGCTGGGCCGCCGAGATATTCACCGACAGGCTGATACCCCACCTGCGCGCATCATTCATCGCGCGGCGCAGCGCGAACAGGCCGAGCGGATTGATCAGGCCGGAATCCTCGGCGATCGGAATGAACACATTGGGGCCGATCATCCGTTCGTCCGTGCGGTTCCAGCGCAGCAGCGCCTCGACCGCAACGATCCTCTCGCCGCCGGCATTGACCAACGGCTGATAGGCAAGGGTGAATTCGCCCGCCGCAATGCCTTCGCGAATTTCGTCCTCGATGGCGCGCATCCGTTCGCGGCGGCGATCAAAATTCTCGCTGAACCAGGTGCAGCGCATCTTGCCGCCGCGCTTGGACATATACATTGCCACATCGGCGCGGCGCAGCATCTCGGAAGGGTCAAGGCGCACCTGATGGGTGCTGCGCGCTAGCCCGATGCTGGCGCCGACGGCAATGGTTCGCTCGCCCAACTGCAACGGCGCGCCGAGCCGTTCGATAAAGGTGCGGCACATCCCTTCAAGGATATTGCCGGCGGCCTGCCCGGTCATGATGGCGGCGAATTCATCGCCGCCCAGCCGGAAGCAGCGTGCCTCCTCGCCGCACACCGCGCACAGCATATCCGCGCAGCGCTGCATCAGCTGGTCGCCGACGGCATGGCCATAGTGATCATTGACGAGCTTGAAGCTGTCCAGATCGATGATCGCGATGGCGATCTCGTCCTGCCCACGCGAGGCGACAGCAATATCATCCTGAAGGCTGCGCCGATTGGGCAGTCCGGTCAGCGGATCAAGCGTGCCGAGCGCGCGCAGATCGCGCACGCTCGCAATGCCATGCCAGCCGAGCAGCACCAGTGTGGCCGCATAGGTCAGCAACGCTGCAGCCAGCAATGGCACGGGCGAGCCAATCACGATCTGATCGCTTGCCGCCGCTGCAAGCACCATCAGCCCGAACACCACACTGAGCACCGCAAGCGGGACCAGCACCAGCCCGGTGCCAGTCAGCCGCAAGGGTTCTGCTCGTCTTGGCATTCGCGTTGACTCACCGCTCTGGTTGCCGCGACGCAGGTGCCGCGCTGGGGTTGTTGCGTGCTCCCAATTAGCCTGCTTGCAGCAAGATTTGCTTACAATTGATGGTTAAGATGCGCTGAATGCCCATCAGCACAGGCGGTTATACCAAGGTTCGCAGATGCGAACCCATGCCCCACCCACCCCGCATCCCCGCCCGGCCACCATAGCTTGATGGTATCATTGGTGGCCGGGCGGGGAGGCGGGGTGGGTGGTGTGAGTCGCGCTTTGCGCAACGTCGTATTAGCCCGAAATCGCCAGCCGCATCGCGTCATGCCGGGTGCGCGGTTCAAACAGGCCGATGCGCTGGACGGTGGGGGCGAACAGATCGGTCTGACCTGCCACCGTCTCGCCCGCGCCGAGCATCAGATAGCCATCGCCCGCCAGCCCTTCGGCAAGGCGCGTGAAGGTATGCGCGCGGGTTTGCTGGTTGAAGTAGAGCAGCACGTTGCGGCACAGGATCAGGTCGAAAGTCCTGCGGCCGGGCGGATGATCGAGAATATTGTGCTGCTGAAAGCGGGCAAGCGCGCGCGCAGGTTCGCGGATCTGCCAGGCGCCGCGATCTTCGTCGAAATGGACAAGCATCTGCCCGACGCTCAGCCCCCGCTGCACTTCGAACTGGCTGTAGCGCCCGGCGCGTGCTGCGGCGATGGCGCGGTGCGAGACATCGGTGCCAAGGATCTCGATCGTCCACCCCTCCCACTGCTGCGGCTGGTCGGCAAACAGCATAGCGAGCGAATAGACCTCCTGCCCGGTCGAACAGCCCGCCGACCAGATCGACAAACGGCGGGTGCCGGCGCGGCGGCGCGCCAGTTCGGGCAGGATCGCAAGCGGCAGCTGATCGAAAGTCGGCTTGTCGCGGAAGAAATAGGTCTCGTTGTTGAGCAGCGCTTCGACCACCTGCCGCGCCAGCGCATGGCCTGGCTGGCTGTTGGGCGGCTGATCGAGCAGGCAGACAAGCTGATCGACATTGCTGATGCCATGTTCGCGGAACACCCCGGCGAGCGCCGATCCGACACGCCAGCGGCGGCCTTCGGTCAGCTCCTGACCGGTATGCATCGTCAGGAGATCGGCGATTATCTGGAGGGCGGCGGGGCTTGGTTCCATGGGGCTGTCAACCGCGCGTATCAGGACAGCGCCCGCGCCGCAGCGGCGCTGGCCATGATGGCCTGGCCGAGTGCTTCGGGCGGGGCGACAAGGCTGGCGAGCCCTGCGCGGGTGACAACGCCGGGCATCCCCCACACCGCGCTGGTATCGGCATCCTGCGCCATGATCGTGCCGCCTGCTGCGACCAGCGCGTTGGCACCGATCAGCCCATCGCTGCCCATGCCTGACAGGATCACGGCCAATGCGCGCGGGCCAAGGGCTTCGGCAAGGCTTGCCAGCATCGGATCGACCGAGGGGCGGCACCCGCTGCTGGCGGGTTCGCTCGCGATGCCGGCAACCAGCGCCTCGCCCTGGCGGCGCACGGTCAGATGGCCCTCGCCGCTGGCGATAATGATGCTGCCGGGTGCAATCACCAGCCCTTCATGCGCCAGCATCGTGGGCCGCCCGCAAGCGCTTTCGATCTGGCGCGCGAACACCGCCATGAACGAGGCGGGCAGGTGCTGGGTGATGAGGATGGGTGCCGTCATTGCCGGGCCGATCTGCCCCAGCAACTGCCCAAGCGCATGGATGCCGCCGGTGGACGCCCCGATGGCGATAACCTCGGGGCGCAAGGGGGCGCGGCGCAGGGCGGCGGGCGGCGGCGGTCCGGCGGCGGCGGCCTCGGCCCGGCTGGTCGCAGGGCGCGGCGCGGATAGAGCCGCCGCCTCAGTGCCATCGCTGCGAGCACCCAGCGCGCGGACCCGCCCTGTCAGACTGGTGCGGTAATCTTCGGTGAATTCGCCCGGACGCGGTTTCAGCATGGTGTCGGCCGCGCCCATCGCAAGCGCGCGGAGCGTTGCCTCGGCCCCTTCCTCGGTCAGCGCCGAGACGACGAGCACTTGCGATTGCGGAGCGAGGGCAAGGATCGCGGGCAGGGCTTCGAGCCCGCCCATGCCCGGCATTTCGAGATCGAGCAGCACCACATCGGCCGCCTCGGCCTTCAGCTGCGCCAGCGCGTTTTCCGCGCTGCTGGCGGTGGCGGTGACATGCAGCGCGGGGTCGCTTTCGACCATGCGCTTGAGGATGGTGCGCACGGTCAGCGAATCATCGACGATCATCACCCGGATCGCGCGCGCCGGGCGCGCGGCTGGCGGGGGGTCGAAAGGCGCGCGCGCCGGTTTCACGCAAACCCGACCAGCTGCAACTTGATCTGGAGTGTTTCGTGATCGAACGGCTTCATCACATATTCGTCGGCGCCTGCCCGGATCGCCTCGCGGATATGGGCAACATCGTTTTCGGTGGTGCAGAACACCACCTTGGGCTTGTCCCCGCCGGGGTGGGCGCGCAGCGCCACAAGGAATTCGATGCCCGTCATCACCGGCATGTTCCAGTCAAGCAGCACCACATCGGGCATCGCTGCTGCGCAGGTTTCAAGCGCAAGCTGACCGTTCTCGGCCTCGGACACGGCAAAGCCGAGCGTTTCGAGAATATGCCGCGAAACCTTGCGGATCACGCGCGAATCATCAACGATGAGGCAGGTTTTCATGGGTTTCCCTCGGCTCGAACCACCCGGCAAAATAGGGCGTTGGAAGTAACCATGCGATTAAGCGGCACGACAGTTTCTGCCCGAGGGCGCATCCGGCCCGGCGATCAACTGCGCCAGATTGAGCAGCAGGGCAGGCCCGATCCCGGTTTCGATCAGGCCGCGCGCGGCGGCTTGCCAGGCCGCGCCAAAGCCGCCGGGGATCTGCCCCGGCTCGCTCAGGGCAGAGGCGATATCCTCGACCGCATCGACCATCAGGGCATAGGAATGGCCCTCGACGGCGATCACAGCAGCGCGCGCATCGCTTGGCCAGACGTCATCGCCAAGGCCAAGCGCAAGGCGGCAGTCGATCACGGTCAGCGCCTGCGATCGCAGCGTGGTGAGCCCGGCGATAAAGGCAGGCGCGCGCGGCACCGGGGCAATCGTGCCGAGATCGATCACCGATTTCACATCATCGGCAGGTATCGCGCAGCGTCGCCCCGCAATCTGGACGATCAGCACCAGCGGGTTCATGGCGCGCCTCCTGTCGCGGCGAGGGAAAACGGCGTTGCCACGCGCATTTCGGCCAGCGCCTTGGCAAGCCCGTCACGGTCATACCGGTAAAGGCTGGGCGCGCCGGGCGCGGCATCGGGGTGATCGCGCAGCCGGATGATCGGGCCTTGCGGCAACTGCCCGAGCAAGCTGGCGACTTCGTAAAGATCATCCATCAGGATGGTGAGCGCAGGCGCCCCCCTTTCGTCATCAGCGCCGTCAGCGCCATCGTCCCCCACCACCTGATAGCCTGCCGCCTCAACCAGCGGCGCAAGGATCGCGCGCGCCCAGTCGGTATCGGGCAGGCGGCACAGGGGCCGCGCTGCGGGCAGCGGCACTTCGCCGAAGCGGGCGAACAGGGCATGGCCATCCAGCACCGCAACCGGACGCCCGCCGACCAGCGCCAGCCCTTCGACCAGCGGATCATGCGGGGCCGGGGTAAGGCTTGTCGGCAGTTCGATCGCGTCCTCGACATCGCGCACGGCATAAAGCAGTTCGCTCGTCCCGTCCGACAGGCGCAGCAGGCGCTGCTTGGCACGGGTCGGCAGATCTTGCCCAAGCCCTGCCAGCGGCAGGATCAGACCGTTGATGACCGCGCGCGGTCGCGCTCCGGTGGTGTCAATCGCGTTTGCCGCAATCGTCTCGATCCGCTGCACCAGGTCAAGCCGGATCGCGCCGCGCCGCCCGTCAAGCCCGGTGAACAGCATCGCGCGTGCAGTGCTGCGGGCGGCCGCGCTGGTTTGCCCGGCGGTGCGATGCGCGGTGCGGGCGCGGGTATCGGACAGGAGATTGTGTTCAGCCGCAATCCGCGTCAGATCAAGCAGCAGCACCGGCTGGCCATCATCAAGCAGCGCGCACCCGGCATAAAGCCCGCACTTCATCACCGCCGGGGCCAGCGGCTTCACCACCAGATCGCCGTGGCTGTGAATGCGTTCGACCGCCAGCGCGAACAGATCGCCGCTCGCCAGCCGCAGCAGCGCCAGCGTATGGGTGCCTCCGGCCCGGTCTTGCGCCATGTCGTGGGCGGGCAGGTCGAGCACCTCGGCAAGGTGGAGGCAAGGCACTCGCGTCCCGCGGAAGGTGATCAGCGCGCTTTCACCGATCCGCGCATAATCGAGCGTCTCGCCGCTGGCCTCGATGATTTCCTCGATATAGCCCTGCGGGATTGCCAGCCGCTGGCCTGCGACCTCGACTGTCAGCCCGGCAATGATGCTGAGAGTGAGCGGGATCGTGAGGGTGATGAGCGTGCCGATGCCCGGCTGGCTTGAGACCTGGATGCTGCCGCCCACTTTCTCAAGGTTCTGGCGCACGACATCAAGGCCCACGCCGCGCCCCGAAATGTTGCTGACGGTATCAGCGGTCGAAAAGCCCGGCTCGAAGATCAGTTGCAGCAGTTTCTCGCGCGTCAGGGCGGCGCGTTCGGCAGGGGTGATAAGCCCGGTGGCGAGCGCCTTGGCTGCGATCTTGTCCTCGTCCAGCCCGCGCCCGTCATCGCTCACGACGATGGCGATGGTGTTGCCCGACTGATGGGCCGACAGGGTCAGCAGCCCCGTCTCGCGCTTGCCTGCGGCACGGCGCGCCGCCGGGGCTTCGATCCCGTGATCGATGGCGTTCCTGATAATGTGAGTAAGCGGATCGCGGATCGTCTCGATCATTTCGCGATCAAGCTCGACATTGCCGCCTTCAAGGTCGATCAGCACCTGCTTGCCGAGTTCGGCGGACACATCGCGCACCAGCCGGGGCAGCGCTGCGAACAGGGTCTCGATGCGCTGCATCCGCATCCGGGTGATGGCATCGCGCACATCGGCAAGGATCGCGGTGAGGCGCTCGAACGGGCCGTCAATGGTCGGCTGGGCACCGCTTTCGCGCAGGCGGTGCGCCAGATCATTGCGCGCAAGCACCATGTCGGACACGCCGCTCATCACCCGGTCGAGCAGTTCGACAGGCAAGCGGATGGTGCGCGGGGCGGCGAGCAAGGCGGCGGCGGGATCGCTGCGGCGCGCCATCACCTGTTCGGGCAGCAGCGGGGCGGCGGGCGCTGCGGCGGCTTGCGGCGTTGCGGTATCGCTCGCGAGCGCTGCGATCAGCGCGGCATCATCGCCCGCGATCTCCTCGCCCGCTTCGATGGCATCCACCATTTGCGCGATCCGGTCGATGATGGCGAGCACCGCCGAGACCAGCCGGGCCGAAGCCTCGCGCCGTCCTGCGCGCAGATCGGCGAGCGTATCTTCGGCGGCGTGGCTGAGGCTGGCGAGGCGCGGCAGATCGAAAAAGCCGCAATTGCCCTTAACCGTGTGGACGAACCGGAACACGCTATCCAGCCGCGCGCGATCGGCCGGATCGGCTTCCCAGGCGACAAGTTCGCCGCCGGTCGCCTCCAGCATCTCGCGCGTTTCCGCGATGAATTCGGCCAGCAAATCATCCATGCGACCTCGTGTGCCTGCGATTTGGTTAAATTTGGCCTAGCAGCATGACGATAAACTGCGTTTATTCAGGATTTGCCCCACCGCTGATGCGCTTTGCCCAGCACGTGGCGCACCAGCACCACCGCCGAAATCGCGCCGAACAGATTGGCGGCAAGCTCGGCCGCGAAGATCGCCGCGCTGCCCCATAGCGGTTGCAGCACCAGCGCGGTTGGCAGCATCACCAGAAACACCCGGCCCACCGACTGGGTGAGTGCAAGGCTCGCCCGGTCAACCGCATTCATGATCCCGTTGCCAACGATCAGGAGGCCAAACCCGGCATAGCCCCAGGCCGCGATTTTCAGATAAAGCGCAAATTCGGCAAGCACTGCCGGATCGCGGGTGAACATGTAGGCAAACCATTCCCCGAACGCGAGCATCGCCGCCGCCACGACAAGGCCATAGACCACGCAAAACCCGCCCGCATAAAGCGCCGCCTCGCGTGCGCGGCCATATTGCCCTGCGCCCCAGTTCTGCCCGATAATCGCCCCGATGGCGCCTGACAGGCCGAGCAGCGGCACGATCACGAAGCTTTGCAATCGCCCCGCAGCGCCAAAGCCTGCGACCGCCGCATCGCCTTCGAGCGCGACCAGCGCTGTCAGGATCGCAAGACCCATCGGATTGATCGCGTTGGAGAACGCCGCCGGCAGCCCGATCCGCAGGATCGAGCGGGCATTATCCACAAGGTCGCAATCCTTAAGCAGCGTCAGATCAAGCGGCAATTGCGTTGCGCGGGTGAGGTAAAGGCACATCATCACCCCGGCGCCCCAGCCGATCACCGTGGCATAGGCCGCCCCTGCCATGCCGAACCCCTCGATCCCGAAAGCGCCCGTGATCAGCAGCGGATCAAGCACCCAGTTGGCGGCGGCATAGGTGATGCTGATGACGCTGGTGCGCCGCGCCTCGCCCTGTCCGCGCAGCACGCCGTTGAACCCCATGATGAGAAGGATCAGCGGAAAGCCCAGCACCAGCGGCTCCATGTAAAGCCGGATCAGCGGCATGATCGCAGCCGGTGCATTCATCGCGCCGAACAGCGGATCGATCAGCGTGAACAGCGCCAGCCCCATCACCGCTCCGCACAGCAGTGCGAACACGATCCCGAAATTCGCCCGCCGCGCCGCGCGTGCAAAATCGCCTTCGCCGATCGCGCGCGCCACCACCGCGTTGATCCCCACCATCACGCCCACCCCGAGCGATGTGGTGGCCACCGAAACGGGGAAGATGAACGAGATCGCCGCCAGTTCGGCGCTGCCCAACTGGCCGATGAAATAGGTATCGACAAGGCCGATCGACATGACGGCGGCCACCCCGATGATCATCGGCAAGGTTTGTTCGAACAGATGGCGCGGGATGCTGCCTGTCACCAGCCGCGCCTGTTGCGGCGCGGACGCGGCGAGAGGCACTGCGGGTGAAGCGGGAGAGGCGGACATTTTCCCGACAGGGCTAGCGCCGCCGAGCGCCCTTGGTAAAGCACTATCTTGGACAATATGTTGCGAGCGGCCCCTTGCAGGCGTAATCGAACCCGTGTTCAAGCGCGCTCAGCGGCATTTTTGGGAGGAACTGAGATCATGGCAACCCAGCTTCACAGCGATGCAAGCGTAAAGGATCAATGCACCCCCGCCGAATGGCAGGCGCGGCTTGATCTGGCGGCCTGCTATCGCATTTTCGATCACCTTGGCTGGTCGGAATCGATCTACAATCACATTTCGGTGAAAGTGCCGGGCGAGGATAACACGTTTCTTATCAACCCGTTCGGCCTGCTTTATGACGAAGTCACCGCGAGCAATCTTGTGAAGATCGATGTCGAGGGCAATAATGTCGGGCCTTCGCAATATATGGTGAACAAGGCGGGCTTTACCCAGCACGCCTATTTCCACAAGCATCTGGGCACGCGCGCGGCGGCGATCTGCCATGTCCACACCACCGCCACGATGGCCGTGGCCAGCCACAAGGACGGGCTGGTTGCGACCAATTTCTACGCCTGCAATTTTCAGGGCCAGATCGGCTATCACGATTTCGAAGGCGTCACCGTGCGGCCTGAGGAAGGCGAACGGCTGGTCGAAAATCTTGGCGACAAGTCGATCCTGATGCTGCGCAATCACGGCCCGGTGGTGATGGACCGCACCATTCCCGGCATGTTCATCAAGATGTGGGCCTTGCAGCGCGCTTGCGAAATTCAGGTGGCGACGCTGGGCATGGGCAATCCGCTGCTGGTGCCGCAGGAGGTGGTGGATGTCCACCAGCGCGATCTTGCGGTGATGGCCGGGCAGGGCGGCGCGGGCCTGTTTGATTTCGAGGCGTGGAAGCGGCGGATTGATCGCATCGATACCAGCTGGCGCAACTAGGACGCGCGCATGTCTCGCCTGATCGTGAATGAACGCCCGGTCGAATTCGATCTCGATCCGCGCACGCCGCTGCTGTTTGCGCTGCGCGAGGCGGCGAACCTCACCGGCACCAAAAGCTGCGGCAGCGGGCCGGGCTGCACCGGCGCCGCCTGCACCGTCATTATCGATGGGGCGGCGCTGCGATCCTGTGCGGTCTCGCTGGCTGAGGCCGAAGGGCGCTATGTCACCACCATCGAAGGCCTCTCTCGGGATCGCTCGCACCCGGTGCAGCAGGCGATGGTGGCCGAACAAGCGATCCAGTGCGGGTTCTGCACGCCGGGGATCGTGATGGCAGCCGCGGCGCTGATTGCTCGCAACCCCGCGCCGACCCGCGCCGATATCGAGGCCGCGGTGCCCAATCTGTGCCGCTGCGGGGTCTATCCCCGGTTGGTGCGGGCGATCGAGCGGGCGGGCCGCGTGGCGCTGCGCCGCGAAAGCCTGTCCGCCGCGCCTGCCCCCGGTATCAGCGCCGAGGATGCAGCGGCGGCTGTCCCCGCGCTGTCGCGGCCGGTGGGGGATGAATGACACCTCGCTCTGCGGCCCGGCAGTGGCACGATCGGCGCGGCTCAGCAACAGGAGGCAGCAGAAAGACGCTTATGCAGGCAACCATCTGGCATAATCCGGCGTGCGGCACATCGCGCAAGACGCTCGCGATCCTCGAAAGCCTCAGCCGCTTGGAACTTACGGTGGTGGAATATCTCAAGGCCCCGCCAAGCGCTGAAAAGCTTGCCCAGCTTTATCGCGATGCCGGGATCACGCCGCAACAGGGCCTGCGCCTGCGCGGCACGGATGCGGCGAAGCGCGGGCTCCCCGAGGCCGATGATGCGGCGGTGCTGGCTGCGATGGTGGCCGATCCCATCCTGATTGAGCGTCCGCTGGTCGAGACCGAGAAGGGCGTGCGGCTGTGCCGTCCGCAGGATGTGGTGCTGGAAATCCTCTGAGCGCGCCGGGGCTGCCGGTCACCCGCGCTCGCTGGTGAGCACGTCATCCGCCTGAAGCCCGCGCCAGCCAAGGATAAGCACGATCACGCACAGCGCGATCATCAGCCCGAAGCCGAGCCAGTCCGAAACGCCATACAGCCCCACCCCAAGCGCGGGCGCATAGATATAGCTTGCTCCTGCGAGGCTGGCGACGATGCCGCTGGCCTGCCCCTGTTCGGCGCGGGTAACCGCCAGCGAGGTGCCCGCCGTGGTGCCGGGGCGGAACAGGCCAAAGCCCAATGAGGCAATCGCATAACCAAGCGCGATCATGTGCAGGCTTTGCCCCAGCCCCAGCACCAGCGTGCCGAAGGCGGCGGTCGCGATCCCCCACAGCGTGGCTGCGCGCGGGCCGAGATCAAAGCGCGGGATCAGGCCCCATTGCGCGAGCAGGGTCGCAATCGCCCCGCTCATCAGCACAAGGCCGACCGGCCCTGCGCCTTCGGCAGGGGTCTCGCGCAGGCCCAGCCGATCAAGCACCAGAAAGCCCGAAACCCCCAGCACCATCGCTTGCGCGTGGCCGCCGAAAAAGCCCGCGATGATCCATGGCCGCAGCCGCGGATCGCGCCATGACAGGCGCGGCGGCTCGCCGCTCAGATCATTCTCGTCCTCAGCCTCTGCGGCAGGATCGCTCGGCGCGCCCGACGCGCTCGAATAGGGGGCAGGCCCGGCCCTGGCGGCGAATTGCGGCTCGTCATTGGGCAGGCGCAGGCGCAGCACCACCAGCGCCGCCAGCCCGATTGCCGCAAAACAGATGAACGGCCCTGTCAGCCCAAGCCCCACCAGCGGCAGCACCATCAGCGGCGCCAGCGCCGGGCCGATCACCGTGCCAAGGCCAAAGCTTGAGGCAATCAGCGAAAGCGCCTGCGTGCGGGTCGCGCGCGGCGTGCGGGCGGCGACATAGGCCTGCACCGCAGGCGGCGCAGCGCTGCCGAACCCGCCGTAAAGGCTGCGCGCGGCGGCAAAGGCAATCAGGGTCCACAGCGATGAAAGCCAGCCATTCAGCCCGGCATAAAGCGATAGCCCGCATAACAGCATCGAGACGACAAAGCCGATCAGCCCCAGCGCCATCATCGCCTTGCGCCCGCGCCGGTCAGAGCGCCGCGCCCAGATCGGCGCGCATACCACCCAGAGCAGCGCCGACCATGAATAGGCAAGGCTGATCCACACATCATCGACCTTGAGGGCGGTGCCGATCGATGGCATCACCGATTGCATCGCGGTGTTGCCCGCCGCTGTCACCAGCATCACGGTGAACAACAGCGCCATGCGCCGGGGCGGGATCGCGCCGCTGCCGGGCTTGGCGGGCGCGCCAGCGCTGAGGTGCGGATCTGTTTCGGCCATCGGGAACGCGCGCGGTGCGGGGCGCCAGCGCCTATTCGAAGGTCGCGGCGAGCTGTTCGCCGGTCGGCCCGGCAAGTTGCTGGTAAACTGCCGCCAGCACCAGCACGAAAATCACGCCGAGCACAGTGTTGGCAATCGCTGCCACCACCGCATTGCCGATTTCCGCAACCCCTGCATCGAACAGTGCGAACACCAGGCCGAGCACAAGGGTAACAAGGCTGGTGATGATCAGGATGGTCACGATCAAAAGCGCCATGAAAATCGCGATGCGCAGCGAATTGCCCTTGGTCACGGCCCAGGAACGCTTCAGCGCGGTGATCGGATTGCGCTCATGCCCGATCGCGATGACCGGAGCGAGCAGCGCGAATTTCACGAACAGGTAACCCGCCACGAGGATCGCTGCCACGACCGCGACCGCTGCAAGGATTGGTTGACCAATCGCGATGGCAAGGCCGAGCGGCACGCCCGCCACCACGCTCACCAGCAGCGCGCAAAGCGCTTGCGCCACGAAATAGGATGGCGCTGCGCTCAGCCCCCGCTTGAGCGACTGGCCGACTGTCGGGCTATCGGGATTGCCCAGCAGCGCGAGCAGCGCGAGCGAGCCGATGAATTGTGCGATGGTAACCCCCAGCAGCACTGGCCAGTTATCGGCATAGGCCTGCGAAAGCTGGTTGATCGCGGCCTGCGCTGCGGCATCGGGGCTGGCGCCAGGGGCGACTTCGGGGCTTTGCGGGCTGGCCGCTTCGGGCACCAGCAGGCCGACGGCCAGGTAAGGCAGGAAATAGAACAGGCCGACAATCGCGCTCACCGTATCCTTGTTCTGCGCGATCAGGCTCATCGCGCTGCTCCATGCAGCGCCCATGTCGAGTTTCCTGCCAGCCATGAGCGTTTGTCCCTTGTGTGTTGGCCCCAAGCAGGGATGCGGGGCTGGTGATGGCTTATAAACCCTCTTGATATCGACGCTGAATGCCTGCACCGCCGCGCCATGGCAAGCGTTGCAAATCATCGCAAGGCGTCCGTGCCCATCGAATGGCGGCGCTCGGCCGAGCTTGTGCCCTATGCCGCAGCGCTTGCGGACATGGAGGCGCGCAATCAGGCGGTGGCAGCGGGCACGGCGGCCGAGCTGATCTGGCTGCTCGAACACCCGCCGGTTTACACCGCTGGCACCAGCGCTGATCCTGCCGAACTGGTCGATCCGCGCTTCGAGGTGGTCGAGGCCGGGCGCGGCGGGCGCTATACCTATCACGGGCCGGGCCAGCGCGTCGGCTATCTGGTGCTCAACCTTGCTGAGCGGGGCAAGGATGTGCGCTGCTTTGTCCACGCCATCGAGGGCTGGGTGATCGCGGCGCTCGCCGATTTCGGGGTTGCGGCATGGCGGGCCGAAGGGCGCGTCGGTATCTGGACCCGCGACATTGACGGCGCCGAGGCCAAGATCGGCGCCATTGGCGTGCGGGTGCGACGCTGGGTCACTTGCCACGGCTTTTCCGTCAATCTCGCACCGGACCTTGCGCATTTTGGCGGCATCGTGCCTTGCGGGATTGCCCAATATGGCGTCACTTCGCTGGCACGGCTCGGCCTGTCGGTCAGCAATGATGCATGGGACGCGGCCCTGATGGCCCGCAGCGACGATTTTCTTGACGCGCTTGACCGTGCCGGGCGAAAGGCTTGCGGATGATGCGGCCCCTGATTGCTCTTGCCCTGCTGATGATGCTTTCGGCCTGCGAGAGCGAGCCCGGCGCCGGGGCGGGCGACACGGGCGGACGGGCCGAGGGCGAAGTGCTCGGCGGCACGATCAGCGACGATATGATCGCGCTGGAACAGCTCACCAGCAAGGCCCCGCTCGCCCCGCGCGAAGGGCCGACTGCGGAAGCGGTCGATGCCGAGCAGCCGCAAGTGGCAGGCGAACAGGCCCCCGCCGATCCGCCTGCCGCGGCCGCTGCTCCTGCGCCTCCAGCGCCCGCCGCAACCGAATAAGGCGCTGCCCCGGGCCGGTCTCGGGGCATGGCATTGCGAAAGCGGCGACGTTGCTCAGCGCGGCGCCATGGCCTGCCGCAGAAAGGCGATGACCTTGGGCCAGCTGTCGGCCCGCGCGGCGGCGTTTCCTTCGGCGCTGCCGCCATATTCCCCAAGCCGGGGGTAGAAGGGATGATCGCGGGCGATGGGCGGGCCGAACAGGAAATGCCCGGCGTCCGGGTAGGCGAGAACAGTCACGGGCGGGCCGGAGCGCGCGGCGGCGCGCGCGGCGACCTGCCGCGCCATCGGGCAGGCGGGCCACATGGTCTCGGCCTCGCCGCACACCAGCAGGATGCGGGCGCGGGCACGTTCGATCGGGATCGCGGCGCGCTGCGCCTCGGCGGTGCGGGCCGGGTCTGTGATGGGGCGATAGACGCTGATGATTCCCTCGGCCTGATTCCAGTCGCCGAATGGCATGGTTGGCACGTCCTTGCCCGCGGCAGTCCACGACGCGTGTTCGCTCTGCCCGCCGCTCGCCCAATTGACCCCGTTCCACGCAACGCTGCTAGGCATGCCGGCGACAACGGCGGCCACATCCGGGCGGCGCGCGGCGACAAGCAGCGCGGCCTCTGCGCCCTTGGACGCGCCCACCACCGCGATCCGCGCCGGATCGACGCCCGGCTGGCCTTTCAGCCAATCGAGCCCCGTATCGAAGCGTTCGAGCGGCACCCCCTCCAAGGCGTCGCTTTGCCCTGGCGCGCCGAAATAAGCGAGCTGGAGCACCGCAAAGCCTTCCTTCTGGAGCACCAGCGCGGTGTGATGCGTCGCACGCCCAAGCCCGCCTTCCGACCCGCCAAGCAGCAGCACTGCCGGATAGGGGGCGGAGCCTGACGCGGCGGCAAGCGGGGGGAAATAATTCCCGAACAGATCGTCTTGTGCGATCCGCTCACCGCTTGGGCCGGGGGCAAGCAGTTCGATCGGCGGCAGGCCATAGCGCTCCGGCGCAAGGCTCTTGAACAGCGCTGCGCCGCCCAGCAGGGCCGCCAGCGCGGCTGTCACGATCACTGCGTTTTTCCATCGCATCGGCAAACTCCCTTGTTGGTTGAGGGAGTGCCCGAAACCGCGCGGGCGCGGCAGTGCCCGGTGTCAGCGCGGCGGGGTGACAAGCGTCAGGTTGGGCGGCATGCCGAGCCTCACAGCCAGCCTTTTTCGCGCGCGATGCGCCCGGCTTCGATGCGGCTGGCCGCGAACAGCTTGGCCGAGGCTTCGGAAAGGTAATTGCGCACCGTGCCGGGCGAGAGATCAAGCTGGCGGGCGATATCCTTGTTCGAGCGGCCTTCCTCGGCAAGGCGCAGCACGTCGCGTTCACGTTCCGTCAGGGGATTGGCGGGGGCATCCCACGCTAGCTCTGCCAGTTCCGGCGCGATGGCGCGGCCGCCGGCGGCAACCTTGCGGATCGCGGCGGCCAGCGCATCGGCAGGGGTATCCTTGAGCAGATAGCCGCGCACGCCTGCATCCATCGCCCGCCTCAAGTATCCCGCCCGGCCAAAGGTGGTGACGATCAGCACCCGCGTAGCCAGCCCCTCGCGCGCAATGGCTTCTGCCACATCAAGGCCGGTCAGCTGGGGCATTTCGATATCGGACAGGAGGATATCGGGCCGGTGTTCGCGCACCGCCTCCAGCGCTGCCGCACCATCGCCGACGCGGGCGTTGATTTCCATATCATCTTCAAGCGAGAGCAAGGTGGCGAGCGCGCCGAGCACCAGCGCCTGATCCTCGGCGATCACCAGGCGGATCATGCGGGCGCCCCCTGCGGCACGCGCGCGGTAAGGCGGGTGCCGCGCGGGTCGCCTTCGATTGCCAGCTCTCCGCCCGCAGCTGTCAGCCGCGCGGTCAGCCCGGCAAGGCCCCCGCCGGGGCGCACCGCCTGCCCGTCGCCATCGTCGCTGACCTTCAGTGTGAGGCCGCCCGGCTGCTGGATCAGCGCAATCCGGCAGGTGCGCGCGCCCGAATGGCGGATCACATTGGTCACCGCCTCACGCAGCGCCATTGCCAGCACGGCGCTGGTGCCGGGGTCGATATTCTCCGCGTCCCCTTCGACCGCGCAGGCGATCCCGGCGGCGGCAAGCGCTGTGTGCGAGGCGGCGATTTCGCGCGCGAGGCTCGCGCCCGTCATCCCGCTGACGGCAGCGCGCACTTCGGCCAGCCCCTCGCGCGCGGCCGCGGCGACATCGCGCATTTCGGCCACCGCCTTGTCGGGCGCGGAATCGGCAAGGCGCGCGGCGAGATCGGCCTTGATCGCGATCAGCGTGAGCGTGCGGCCAAGCAGATCATGCAGATCGCGGCCGATCCGCTCGCGCTCGGCTGCGGCGGCGAAGTGGCGCACTTCGCCTTGTGCTGCGGCGAGCGCGCGGTTCTTGTCCTGCAAGGCGGCGCGCGAGATATTGCCGATGCCGACCATGATCATCAGGAACACGCCGAGCAGCCAGTAGATCGCAGGCTGGCCGGTGGCGAGGCCCAGCCCGGCGCTGGCGGCGGCAAAGAACCCCACGCCCAGGCTCGCGCGCCGGGCAGGGCGCAGTTCGGCAATCATCGCGGCGGCATAAACCGAAATGACCGTCCAGTTGCTGCCCGTAAACGCCAGCGCGAAGGACACCAGCAGCGCCGCCACTGCCAGCGCGATCAATCGCCACCCCTCCGCCTTGAGTGAGACGAAGTAGAGCGCAAGGAACACCGCCAGACCCACCCCGGCGGCAATCATCTGCACCGGGCTCGGCAGCTTGATCGCCCAGGGAATGAAGAACAGCGGCAGGTAGGCGAGCCAGATGGCCGGATGGTCGATGGCTTCCCACCGCAGCATCCGGCCCCCGTGGCCCGCTTTATGTTCAGCCTCGCTCATGTCAGCGCGCCTGCGCCGTCTCGCCTGTCCATGCGAACAGCGCCGCGGCGAGCGTGATCAGCGCCAGCGGCCCGGCGTGGAGCCACAGGTTCGCTGCATCGCGCTGGCCCGCCGCCATCAGCGCCATTTCGCCCAGGTGATAGGATGGCAGCGCCCAGGCAATGGTCTGCATCGCTTCGGGAAAGAGAGCAATCGGCATCCACAGGCCTCCCATGACGGCCATCGCCAGAAACGCGATATTGGCAACCGCAACCGCGCCTTTCTGGCCAAGCCGGTAGCCGATGCCAAGCCCGATCAGCGCAAAGGGAATGATCGCCAGCGTGTGCACGCCGACAAGCATCGCCCATTGCGCAGGCGTCAGCGTGACGCCGCCAGCCAGCCCCAGCGCATAGAGTAGCACGAAGGCGACCATGCTGAACACCGTGGTCGCAGCGACCTTTGCCGCAATCTGCGCGCCTGCGGGCATGGGCGAGAGGCGCTTCAGTTCCAACTGCCCGCTTTCGCGCTCGGCGGCGATATTCGCGCCGAAACCGAACAGCGCCGGGCCCATGACAGCGAACACCCCGAAGGTCGCCAGAGCGCGGGTCGCGGCGTCAGGGCTGCCTTGCCCCATCGCGAGGGCGAACAGCGCGTAGAAGGCGGGCGGCAAGGCGATGGTGGGGATGATGAATTGCGGCATGCGCGCCGACTTGACGATCTCGGCCCAGCTTTCACGGGCATAGACAGGTGCGGCGGGCGGGATCAGAGCGGTGGTCATCATGCGGCCTCCTTCAGGGGCTGGGTGCGGTCGGCGTGGACGAGATTGGCGAGCGCCTCTTCAAGGCTCGCCCCGGTGACTTCAAAGCTGGCGAGCGCCGGGTCGATGGCGAAGGCGGCCTCCAGCGTCGGGCGCGGGGTGGTGGTGAGCAGGGCGAGGTCAGCGCCCAGCGTCGCCACCTTCACCACGCCGGGCAAAGCACGGAAGCGCTCGGCAGGCAGGCGGGTGCGCAGGCGGATGACGGTGGCGGCGACCTCGGCCTTGATTGCGGCGGGCGAGCCGTCGGCGATGATCCGCCCGCCCGCGATCACCACGATCCGGTCAGCCAGCGCCTCGGCCTCGTCCATGTGGTGGGTGGCGAGGAGGACGGCGGCGCCTGCCTCGGCATGGCAGCGCACCACGTCCCACATGCCGCGCCGCGCGTCGGGATCGAGCCCGGTGGTGGGTTCATCCAGCACCAGCAGATCGGGCGACCCGGCGATGGCGAGCGCGAACTGCACCTTGCGCGCCTCGCCCCCCGACAGCCGATCGCAGCGCCGCCCGGCAAGCGCGGTGAGGCCCGCCTGTTCCAGCACCGTGGCGGTCGGCAGGCGGCGGGCGAAATAGCCGGCGTGCAGATCGACCGCTTCGGCGACAGTCAGCGTCTCGGGCAGGCCGCCTGCTTGCAGCATGATCCCCATGCGCGCCCGCGCCCGCCGATCAGTGGGGTCGAGCCCGAACAGTCGCACCTGCCCGGCATCGGCGCGCAGCCGCCCGGTCAAGAGCCCGGCGACGGTCGACTTGCCCGCGCCGTTCGGCCCCAGCAGCGCGGTGACGCTGCCCGCCTCCAGCGCAAATTCGAAGCCTTGGAGCACGCACTGCGCGCCATAGGCCTTGGCCGCGCCTTCAAGCGCCGCGATGGGGGATGAACGGTTAAGCGGCATCAGATTGTCCTCCTTGATGATGGAGTGCAATCTAGGCCGCCCGGCCGGGCCTCGGCAGTGCCCGGTGTCAGGACCGCTTCATGACGAATGTCACCCCTTGCGCAGCCGGGCCAGCGCAAGGGGGCATCCGCACCGCGCCAAGCAGCGCGGGTAAGGGCTATTCGGCTGCCTGCGCCTGTTCCTCGGCGAGCGTGGGATAGTCGATATAGCCCTGCGGGATCGGGAAATACCAGCTCTTGGGCACGTCCTTGTTGGGGTTCCAGTGCGCGCCCACCGCGATCCGCTGTTCGAGATCGGGATTGGAGATGTAGGGGCGGCCAAAGCTCACCGCATCGCACTTGCCGCTGGTGACATCGGCTTCGGCCTCAGCGGCGGTGTAATCCGAATTGAGGATCAGGCTGCCTGTGTAGATCTGGCGGATCAGGGGGCTTTGCTTGGGCACATCGGTGCGGCCAAAGGTGCCCTCCGGCCCCGGCTCGCGCAGTTCGACAAAGGCAAGGCCCAGCTCTTCGCAGACCTTGGCCGCCGCGCCGAAGGTTGCTGCCGGATTGCTGTCGTCGGTGCCTTGCGAATCGCCATTGGGCGACAGGCGGATGCCCACGCGTTCCGCCCCCCACACGTCGATCAGCGCTTCCAGCACTTCGCGCATGAAGCGGGTGCGGTTTTCCGGGCTTCCGCCATATTCGTCCGTGCGCAGGTTGGTGCCGTCGCGCAGGAACTGGTCAACCAGATAGCCATTCGCGCCGTGAAGCTGCACCCCGTCAAAGCCTGCCTTCTTGGCGTTTTCGGCGGCGCGGCGGTAATCGGCGATGGTGCGGCGGATGTCCTCATGCGTCATGGCGCGCGCCTGCGCATAAGGCTGCTTGCCAGTGGGGGTGTGCGCCTCACCGGGCGCGGTGGTGGCGCTGGCCGAGAAGGGCGGCTGGCCATCGAGGAACACCGGATGGACGATCCGGCCCATGTGCCACAGCTGCATGACGATGAGGCCGCCTTCTTCATGCACCGCGGTGGTAGTGGCTTTCCAGGCTTCGGCCTGTTCATCGCTCCAGATGCCGGGCGCGCTCGGCCAGCCAAGTCCTTCGCGGCTGATGCCAGTCGCCTCGGTCAGGATCATGCCTGCGCCGGCCCGCTGTCGGTAATAGGTTGCCATCAGATCGTTGGGCACGAACATCGGCTCAGCCGCGCGGCCACGGGTGAGCGGGGCCATGTGAATGCGGTTTTTCGCGTGGAGCGCGCCCATCTGGAGCGGTTGGAACAGGGCTTCGTGCATCAGGCAGTTTCCTTCGATGGCTGTTTGCGGGCTTGCACTAGGGCGAGGGGCGGCTAGGGCGCAAGCATGGAAAATGAGGGCGTGCCCCACGCAGAACTTGCCCGCCCGACCGAGCGCCCCGCAGCGTGGCTGCTGCTGACAGCGCTGCTGGCGGGCAATGTCGCGCTGGCGCTGGGGCCGTGGTTTGTGCGGCTGGCGGATACCGGGCCGGTTGCCGCCGGGTTCTGGCGGCTCTTTCTGGCGCTGCCGTTTCTGGTCTTGCTGGCGCGGGCGAACCGCCAGCCGCTCAGCGGCATGGGCGCGGCAACGCTGGCGCTGGTGGCGCTGGGCGCGGTGACTTTCGCGCTGGATTTGGCGAGCTGGCACATCGGGATCGAAATGACCCGGATCGGCAATGCGACCCTGTTCGGCAATGCAGGTTCGCTGGTGCTCTTGTTCTGGGGCTTTGTGGCGTCGCGCACGCTGCCGGGGCGGCTCGAAGGGCTGGCGATTGTGTTCGCGCTGGCGGGGGCGGCGATCCTGATGGGGCGCAGCCTTGAGATTTCGGACGAGACGCTGCTGGGCGACCTGTTCAGCGTGGCGGCGGGGCTGCTTTACGCGGTCTATCTGCTGACATTGCAGGGCGCGCGCGGCAAGTTCGGCTCGTGGAGCCTGCTGGTGTGGGTGAGCATTTTCGGCTGCCCGGTGCTGCTTGCCATTGCGCTGGCGCTGGGCGAGCCGGTGTGGCCGGGGGACTGGGGGCCGATCGTGGGACTGTTCATCCTCAGCCAGTTGGTGGGGCAGGGGCTGATGGTGTTTGCGCTCAAATATTTCCCGCCGCTGGTAGTGGGATTGGCGCTGCTGACCCAACCGGTGGTCGCCTCGATCTACGGCTGGCTGGCGTTCGGCGAAGTGCTGAGCGGGCTGGATATTGTCGGGATGATGCTGGTGGGCGCGGCGCTGGCTGTGAGCCGGGCGAGGGGTTAGGCTGCTTCCGGCATGATCGCGCTCCACCCTTTGCAGGCCAGCAAGATCGCCTTGGGCACGGGCTGCGACCCATTGGAGTAATTGGCCACCGTGCGCCGCGAAATCCCGAGAGCCTCCGCCGCGCGCGTCAGCGAAAGGCCGTGGGTCATCCGCCATTCGAGAAAGCTGCGCGAATCCGATCGCCCAATGGCATCAAGCGTCGCCAACCACAGCGCGTCTGCCCCCGCCTCGCTGCCATCAGGCCAGACCAGCGAGTGGCCCCATTCGCCAATGGCGGGCGTGGCGGATTGGCCGGCAAAGGCAAGCTCGGCCGCCGTCCCATCCGACCAGAGCAACAACACCCGGCCATCGCCGCGCGGCTCGACAGAGATGATGGTGCGCATCCAGTCGGTGTTCACGGGTTCAGTTCCTCCCACTTGGCCTGCCATTCGCCCTGATGCGCCAAGGCCCATGCGAGCGCGGCGACGAGCTGGCGGCGCGGCACAGCGCCGACAATCACCTTTAGCGTCGCAATCCCCACCGAGGCGCGGAAACCCGGCCCCACAATATGGAAATGCGGCACGCCGTGATCACCCGCATAGACCGCGATTTTCCAGTTCGGCCCACGGTGGAGGGTGGCCATGGCGGATTGCATAGTGCAATGGCTGCACTAGGGCAAGGCTGGGATGCTATTGTTAGGAGCGGCCCTGATGGTAAGTCGAGCGCGGACCCCAAACAAATTTGTTGAAACATCCTCTGAGTTTAGGTTACACTTATGAGTGATTGAGAGGCTTAAATGTACAGAATAACTTTGAGATTTTCACTGGATGGGGATACTGGCTCGAAAATCAGAAATAAAATTGCTCCCAAGCTGAAAAATGCGGGGTTCAAGAACGTCAAAACGGGAACGTGGGAAGTTTATTCTACCGATTCAGCCGGAGTGCATTCGGGATTATCGGATGTGTTTCGCATTGTGGCTAAAAGCAAGAAACTTGATCATTTTTGGTTTCATGCCGAGAAGTTTAGCCGGCGACAATATACCGTTTTGCTGAAAGCAGCCAAGCGGATCAATCCCCGCTGAATGCAACCTTCCCCAAATCCCCCAGCCCCACGGTCCCGCTCGCCATTTCCAGCATCCGGTCGAGGCTGCGCTTCGCCTTCACCCGCACGTCCTCGTCAATCTCGATCTGCGGCTGCAAATCGCGCAGCGCCACATAGAGCTTCTCCATCGTGTTCAATGCCATGTAGGGGCAGATGTTGCACGAACAGTTCCCGTCCGCGCCCGGCGCGCCGATGAAGGTTTTTTCGGGCAGCGCCTTTTCCATCTGGTGCATGATGTGCGGCTCGGTCGCCACGATCAGCGTGTCGCCGTCGAACTCCTTGGCGAATTTGAGGATGCCGCTGGTCGAGCCGACATAATCGGCATGATCGATGATTGAAGGCGGGCATTCCGGGTGTGCGGCCACCGGCACGCCGGGATATTGCTGTTTCAGCTTGAGCAATTCCGTCTCGGAGAAAGCTTCGTGGACGATGCACACGCCCGGCCACAGCAGCATCTCGCGATTGAACTTGCGCGCCAAATAGCCGCCAAGGTGGCGATCCGGGCCGAAGATGATCTTCTGTTCGGGCGGGATTTGCGCCAGGATCGTCTCCGCGCTGGACGAGGTGACGATAATGTCCGAGAGCGCCTTCACCTCGGTCGAGCAATTGATGTAGGTGAGCGCGATGTGATCGGGGTGCGCAGCGCGGAAGGCGCGAAACTTGTTCGGAGGGCAGGAATCCTCAAGGCTGCACCCGGCATCCATATCGGGCAGGATCACAGTCTTTTGCGGCGAGAGGATCTTCGCGGTTTCGGCCATGAATTTGACGCCGCAAAAGGCGATCACATCGGCATCGGTATCGGCGGCTTTGCGCGAGAGTTCGAGGCTGTCACCCACGAAATCGGCAATGTCCTGAATATCGGGCGTCTGGTAGTAATGCGCCAGAATCACCGCATTTCGTTCTTTCCGCAAGGCGTTGATCTCGGCCAGCAGATCGGCGCCGGTGGGCAGCTTGGTCATGGTGTTCATCGGTCAAAGCCCCGTTATCAGGTATGGCGCGGATATAGGAAGGCCGGCGCGCTTACGCCACCCGCCAGATTGCACCTTCGCAGGCTGCAAGGCCGCGCTTTTCCAGATCAATAAGGTGCGCCGTCACGCTCATTTCGGCAGCCGGGATCAGGCGTTCATCCAGCCCTTTATACATCGCGGGGATAAAGCCGCTGACCGGACGCGCTTCCTCGGCCAGCAGGCGCAATATCTGGTTCTCGCGCTGGCGGCGGTGGCCGATCATGCCGCGAACGAGCTGCTTGGGCTTCTCGATCGCCGCGCCGTGCGCGGAGTGATAGCGCACGTCCTTGCGGGCCATCAGCTTTTCAAGGCTCGCCATATAATCGCCCATGTCGCCATCGGGCGGGATGACGACGCTGGTGGACCAGCCCATCACATGATCGCCGGTGAACAGTGCACCGCTTTCTTCAAGCGCGTAGCACAGGTGATTGGAGGTGTGCCCCGGCGTCGCAACGGCTGTAAGCGTCCAGCCGGTGCCGCGCATCGCTTCGCCATCTTCGAGCACGCGATCGGGCGCATAGGTGGTGTCGAACGCCTCGTCCGAACGCGGCCCTTCGACTTGCAGCACCAGCGGCGCGCAGCCGACGACCGGCGCGCCTGTCAACGCGGCGAGCGGCGCGGCGGCAGGGGAATGATCGCGGTGGGTATGCGTGCACATGATCGCCAGCACCCGGCGCGCGCCAACCGCTGCCACAATCGCCGCGATATGTGCATCATCGGCAGGGCCGGGATCGATCACCGCGCAATCCGGCCCATCGACCGGGCCGACCACATAAGTCTGCGTGCCGGTGTAGGTATAGGGCGAAGGGTTAGGCGCCAGCACGCGCAGCACCAGCGGCTCGACCGGATCGGCAAGACCCGTCGGCATGGCAGCGCCTGGGGGTTGTGGGGGTATCGCAGTCATCCCCTTGCATATGGCGGCGGGCGTGGCAGAAGTCACGCGCAAGAGAGAGGGGACCGGAATGACTTATATTCTCGTGCTTGATGAAGGCACCACGTCAACGCGCGCCATGCTGTTCACGCCTGGAGGCGAATGCATCGGCACGAGCCAGCGCGAACTCACGCAGCACTATCCCGCGAGCGGCTGGGTGGAGCATTGCCCGCACGAAATCTGGGAGCGCACCCGCGATTGTGCAGCAGAAATGATCGCGCGCGCCGGCGGGCCGGATTCGATTGCCGCCATCGGCATCACCAACCAGCGCGAAACGGTGGTGGCCTGGGACAAGGCGAGCGACGAGCCGCTCACCCGCGCCATCGTGTGGCAGGATCGCCGCACCGAGCCGTTCTGCATGGAACTGCGCGCGGGCGGCCATGAGGCTGAGGTTCAGGCGCGCACCGGATTGCTGCTCGATCCCTATTTCTCGGGCACCAAGATGCGCTGGATGCTCGATAATGTGGCCGAGGTGAAGGCCGCGGCCGAAAAGGGCACGCTCGCTTTCGGGACAGTCGAAAGCTGGCTCACCTTCAAGCTTTCGGGCGGGGCGCATGTGTCCGACGCCAGCAATGCCAGCCGCACGCTGTTGATGGATCTGGCAGGCGCGGGCTTTGATGCCGGGCTGTGCGATCTGTTCGGCGTGCCGATGCGCGCGCTGCCGCAGGTGACCGACATGGCCGGGCCGATTGCTGCGACCGAAGCTGCGCTGTTCGGCCGGGCGATCCCGATCACGGGCCTCGTCGGCGATCAGCAGGCGGCCACGATCGGGCAGGCCTGCCTTGCCCCCGGAGAGACCAAGGCGACCTATGGCACCGGCGCTTTCGTGCTGGCCAATCGCGGGAGCGAAATCCCGCGTTCGGCCAATCGCCTGCTCGGCACGGTGCTGACCCAGCTTGGCGGTGAGCGGGTCTATGCCATCGAAGGCTCGGTTTTCGTCGCGGGAAGCCTGGTGCAATGGCTGCGCGATTCGCTCGGGATCGTCGAGGTCGCCAGCCAGACCGAGGCGCTTGCCCGCTCGATCCCCGATAGCGGCGGGGTGGTGATCGTGCCTGCGCTTTCGGGCCTTGGCGCGCCGCATTGGCGGGCCGAGGCGCGCGGCGTGATCGCAGGCCTCAGCTTTTCAAGCGGCAAGGCGCATCTGGCGCGCGCGGCGCTGGAGGCGATGGCGCACCAGACCCATGATCTCGCCCGCGCCTTTGCCGCTGACGGGGCCGAATGGCAGACGCTCAGGATCGATGGCGGGATGTCGGCCAACAACTGGATGGCGCAGGATCTAGCCGACATGCTCGGCGTAGCCGTGGAGCGGCCCGAATTCGTCGAGACGACCGCGCTCGGCGCAGCGATGCTGGCGGCGACGGGCGCGGGGCTCCACGCCGATTTGCCGACTGCCGCTGCCGCGATGCGCGGCAATCTGGTGCGGTTCGAACCGGCGATGGCGGATGACGTGCGCGAGGAGCGGCTGGCGCGCTGGCGCCACGCGATGAAAGCGGCCTAGCGCTCTATTTCAGATCGCCCAGCCTGCCGAATTCGCGCCCGATCCGTTCCTGAAAGGCACGGGCGGGCGAATGCATCGCAAAGCGTTGCCGCCATGCCTCATCCAGCCGGGCGATCCGGCGGTGGAGATGCTCGGTCTCGGCAATCAGCGCTCGGGTTTCGGGCTCCAGCAGCGCGAGGTGATCAGCGTCCGAGCCGCGATCGGGGGGCAACGCGCCGTGGCGTCGCATCTGGTTTTCGCTAAGCTCGCCTGCAAACAGCGCCCGCTGGTTAAGCAGCCATGCCAGCACATGCATCATCCGGGTGGTGGTTTTCAGCCCCTCGGTCGAAAGGGCCAGGCGCAGCATCGTGTCGTCCGTGCCCACCGGTTCGCGCGTGCCGAGCGCAAACACCGCGCGCACTTCGTCCGCCAGCAGCAAGGCTTCGGTATAGAGCGCCTCGATAATCGGGCGCGAAAGATTGGTGGTGCGCGGGTTCATCGGCTTGGCTGATACGCCGCGCAGCCAGGCGGCGCCACCTGCTGATGGTTACTTTCCCGTTCATTTTCGCGCGCGTCCCGCTGCGGCACGTTTTGGGATGTGGCAGATCGCCCACCCCGCCTCCCCACCCGACCACCATAGCCCGATGGTATCATTGGTGGCCGGGTGGGGAGGCGGGGTAGGCGGTCTTCTTGGGGCGGGCGGTCTGCGTCGCGCACAAGCGCGACCGCAAAAATTCACGCGATAATATCGGGCAGCAGCGTGTCTTCGATGATCGCGATCTGATCCTTGAGCCGCAGCTTGCGCTTTTTCAGGCGGGCGATCTGGAGCTGGTCGGCAAAGGCGTTCTGGCGCGCCGCCTCGGTCAGCGCGGCAATCGCCGCGTCAAGATCGCGGTGCTCGGTGCGCAGCAATTCAAGCCGTTTGCGCAGTTCCTGCTCGTTCATCTGTCTTGCAACCTGTGTCCTCAAGCGGCTCTCGCGCGCTATGCGATGAAGCGCTGCAATGAGCAAGCGCGCTGTGTGTTCCGGCGCCATTTGGGACCACACGGGCCCTTGCAGCTTGTCGCAATCCAGCCGCGATCCGTCCGTTCACGTTCCGGTAGTGCTTTGCATGGCAGGATTTGTGTGGTTCACATTGAGCCTGCGGCTCAGCCGCTTTCTGGCCTGAGTCGCTTTCTGCGGGGGCAGCCCCCCGCAACGAAAGGAGAATGCGATTATGGCATCACAAGCCCTGTCTCCCCACCTCGAGGCTCTTACCGCCAAGCATGCCGGGCTCGAAGCCCGCCTGCGAGAGGAAATGGCGCGGCCTGTTCCCGATGCCGGAACCTTGCAAGCTCTCAAGAAGCAGAAGCTCCGGCTGAAGGAGGAAATTGCCCGCGCATAAATGCCGGGCAGGCGGATAGCAGCGCGGCGGCACAAGCGGCTTTTGCTTTTCGTGCCAACAGGCCTTAAGCTTTGGCAGTCATGACCGCTGCTGCTGCTGCCCGCCAGATCCTCACCCGCCTCACCGAAGTCATGGCCTCGCGCCTGCACGCGCAGGGCAAGCTGGATCAGGTGGTCGAGATCATCGGGGAATGCCTTTCGAGCGAGGTGTGCTCGATTTATCTCCTGCGCGAAGGCATGCTGGAGCTGTTCGCCACGCGCGGCCTTAATCAAAGCGCGGTGCACGTCACGCGCATGGCCATCGGCGAAGGCCTGACCGGCGTGATCGCCCAAAAGGTCGAAACGCTCAATCTGGCCGAAGCCAAGGCCCATCCCGACTTCCAGTATCGCCCCGAAACCGGCGAGGAAAAGTTCCATTCCTTTGCAGGGGTGCCGATTGTCTATCGGACCCGCGCGGTGGGCGTCTTGTGCGTCCAGCATGTCGAACAGCGCCGCTATGAAGATGTCGAGATCGAAGCGCTCCAAACCACCGCGATGGTATTGTCCGAACTCATCGCCAATGCCGAGTTGGTGGACGAGGAAGAAGCGCTCGGCCTGACCGCGGAACAAACCGGGCCGCAGACCTTGTCGGGCCTCACGCTGGTCAAGGGGCTGGGATCGGGTTTTGCCGTCTATCACCAGCCGCGTGTCGAGATCACGCAGGTCATGGCCGATGATACCGAGGCCGAGCGCCAGCGGGTTTATCGCGCCTTTGCCCGGATGCGCGAGCAGATTGACGGGCTGACGGGGCAAGCCGAATTCGGCGTTGGCGGCGAGCATGAGGAGGTGCTCGAAACCTACAAGATGTTTGCCTATGATGAAGGCTGGTCGCGCCGCATCAACGAGGCGATCGACAGCGGCCTCACCGCCGAAGCCGCGATCGAGCGCGTGCAGCAGCACACCCGGATGCGGATGCGCGAGATCGACGATCCGCTGCTGGCTGATCGGATGCACGATCTGGAAGACCTTGCGAACCGCTTGCTCAGGATCGTCTCGGGCCAGCTTGGCACGGCGGCCTCGCAGGGGCTCAGGCGCGATACCATTCTGATCGCCCGCAATCTCGGCCCGGCGGAACTGCTCGAATATGATCGGCGGCGATTGAAGGGCGTTATCCTTGAGGAAGGCTCATTGACGGCGCATGTCGTGATCGTGGCGCGGGCGATGAATGTGCCGGTGCTGGGCCGCGCGAATAATGGCAAGGGCGGGGGCCTGCGCGGCGTGATCCGCGAAGGGGATGAAATCCTGCTGGATGCCAATGCGGGCCACGCCATTATCCGCCCGCTGCCACAGGTCGCCGATGCCTTTCAGACGCGCTTTGCCAAGAGCCGCGAGAAGCAGGCGGCCTATGCCTCGCTGCGGGATGTCGAACCCTTCACCCGCTGCGGCACGCGCATTCAGGTGATGATGAATGCGGGCTTGCGCGATGATATGAGCGCGCTTGCCATGACGGGCGCGGACGGCGTGGGCCTGTTCCGCACCGAGTTTCAGTTTCTGGTTTCGGCCACCCTGCCGCAGCGCGAACGCCAGACCCGGCTTTACCGTGATGTGCTCGATGCCGCTGGCGACAAGCCGGTGATCTTCCGCACGGTCGATATTGGCGGCGATAAGTCGGTGCCCTATCTGGCAGCGGGCAGCGGCGAGCATGATGAAAACCCCGCGATGGGCTGGCGCGCGCTGCGCCTTGCGCTCGAACGCGAAGGGTTGATGAAAGCGCAGGCGCGTTCGCTGCTCGAAGCTGCCGCCGGGCGTTCGCTTTATGTCATGTTCCCGATGGTGTCCGAGCCCTGGGAGTTTGACGAGGCCAAGGCGGTGTTCGACGAACAGCTTGCCTTCCTGCGCGCCAAAAAGCGCACCTTGCCCGAACGCATTCACTTTGGCGCGATGCTGGAAGTGCCGGCCCTTGCCGAAGTCCTCGATCACCTGCTGCCGCGCCTCAGTTTCCTGTCGATCGGCACCAATGATCTGACGCAATTCCTGTTTGCCGCCGACCGCGCCAATCCCAAGCTGGCCGAGCGTTACGATTGGCTCTCGCCGTCGATCATGCGGTTCTTGAAGCGCGTGATGCACACCAGCCTCGGCAGCGGCGTCGATGTGGGCGTGTGCGGCGAGATGGGCGGGCGCCGCCTCGAAGCGCTCGCGCTGCTTGGCATCGGCTACCGCCGCCTGTCGATCACGCCTGCTGCGGTTGGCCCGATCAAGGAACTCATCCGCAAGGTCGATCTTGATGAAATCACCGCCGCGATGAACGGCTGGCTTTCCGATCCGGGCCGCAATCTGCGCCATGAACTGGCCTTGTGGGCGGATGAACGCGGGATCGAATATGATTGATCGGGCCTTCGGCACGGCCCGGCGAAACTGCGTCCTGCGTCCTTGACTTGACTGGCCATCATCGGCTGTGTGCAGACTTAACAAAGAATGATAAAGGCGCTTTGAAGCCGCGGATCGGGTCATGGATAGCGAACAGAATAATGGCGCGCAGGCACCGCGCGAAAGAGATCAGGCAGGCGCTGGCGCGATGCTGCGTCAGGCGCGCGAGGCGCAGGGCCTTTCGCTCGGCGATGTTGCCACGCGCACGCGTATTCCGATCCGCCAGCTTGAGGTGATCGAGGCGGGTGCTTTTGCATCCTTGCCCTCGCGCACCTATGCGGTTGGCTTTGCGCGCACTTATGCGCGTGCGGTCGGGCTTGACGAGGCGGACGTTACCGCAGCCGTGCGCGCCGAGCTTGGCGATCCCAAAGAGGCCCGCAGCGTTGTGCCCGGCGGGATGGAGCCGGGCGATCCGGCCAAGCTGCCGTCGCGTTCGCTGGCATGGGCGGGCGGAATTGCCGCGCTGCTGCTGGCAGCCGGGCTATTCGCCTGGTTTGCGAGCCAGTATCGTGCGGGCGAAGGTGCAGCCCCGCTGATTGCCGAGACCGAGGATGTCGCCCCCACGGCCCCGGCGCAGGCCCCGGTGACGGCGGCGCCCGGCACGCCCGCTGGCGGCGGCGGCGAAGTGGTGTTTACCGCGCTTTCCGATGGCATCTGGGTGCGCCTGTTCGATGCAGGGGGCGAGCGGATCCTCGAAAAAACGCTCGCCAAGGGGGAAAGCTTTGCTGTGCCCGCTACTGCCCGTGATCCGCGGATCAATACCGCCCGCCCCGATGCGCTTGGCCTGACGATTGACGGCAAGCCTGCGCGCCCCCTCTCGGCACGAGCGGTGGTGCTGGCAAGCGAGCCGGTTTCGGCCGCAGCCCTATTGGCGCGCACGGCGGTTCCGGCGGATGCAGCAGCGGGCGGCGAACAAGCCTTGCGCGGTGCCAGCGCCCCCGCGCGGCGGCGTTCGGCGGAGCGGCGCAGTGCAGCGCCCGTGACAGAGGCTACTACCCCCGCCTCGGCGGAAGCCGCACCCGCCGCTGCGCCTGCCACTGCACCCGCCCCTGCCCCTGCCCCTGCGCCGGCGGCTGCCACCCCATCTGCCGAAGGCGAGGGCTGAAGGGCTGATCCGAAGTGGCGCGATCGTGTCACTTAGTGGTGCATAGGCGCGCGCCGAGGCTCGACTTGAGCGGCGCAAAACGGCAGGAAACGCGGGGCCATTCATCAAGAGCCATTCATCAAGAGCCATTCATCAAGTACGTGCCATGAACCGGCCGATCACTCGGCGCTGCCACAGGGAGCTTGAGACGCCATGACCATCACCTTTCCCACTTTTGCCCGCAAGACAGCGGGCGTTTTGCTGGCGGCCGGGGTGCTGGCGGCGGTTCCTGCGGTTGCGCCGCTGCCCGCTGCGGCCCAGGATCGCGCAGAGGAAACCCGCATCCGCAAGCTCGAAGCCGAAGTCCGGGCCTTGCAGCGCAAGGTCTTTCCCGGCGGCGATGCGCGCTTTTTCGAACCGCAGATCCAGCCGGGCAGCCAGCCCGCGCCGAACACGGCGGCCACCACCGTTCCCGCTGCCAGCGCGCTCACCGATGTGCTGGCGCGGCTCGATGCGCTCGAATTGCAGATGCAGCGCCTGACCGAGCGTTCGGAAGAACAGGCCAATGCACTTGCCCAGATGGAGCAGCGGCTGACAGCGCTCGAAGCCGGCGGAACCGGCACCGCCCCAGCCGCAATCACCGCTGCGACTGGCGCTCGCACCGCGCTTCCGCCGGTTGCCACGCCCGCATCCGCCCAAACGGGCAGCACCACCGCGACTTCGGGCAATCTGGCCGCAATGACGGGCACCGCGCCCGCCCGCGCGCCTGCCGCGCCACCCGCCGCCGCCGCCGCCGCATCCACTGCTTCGCCGCCTGCCGGGCGGCTCGCCGCAGTGCAGGCGATTGCCAAGCCGCAGACCGATGATCCGGGCGATGATGAATATTCCTACGGGTTCCGCCTGTGGAGCGCAGGCTTCTTCCCCGAAGCGCGCCAGCAGCTTACCCAATTCGTCGAGAAATACCCCAAGCACCGCCGCATCAGTTTCGGGCGCAACCTGCTTGGCCGTGCTTTCCTCGATGATGGCAAGCCGGAAGAAGCCGCCCGCTGGTTCCTGCGCAATTATCAGGCCGACAAGGCCGGTGACCGCGCGCCCGACAGCCTGCTTTATCTCGGCGCGTCGATGATCGCGATGAAGGATACCAAGCGCGCCTGCATCGCGCTGGCTGAATTTGGCGATACCTATCCGGCAGTGGCGACCGGGCGCTTGGCGGCCGAATATCAGGCCAACCGCGCCAAGGTGAAGTGCAACTGATCGCGCCGCAACTGGCCGAGCGTTTCGCCGCCGATCTGGCAGCGCTGTGGCCGCAGGACGAACGCGGCGGGCCGCTGGGCCTTGCGGTCTCGGGCGGGCCGGATAGCCTTGCGCTCCTGCTGCTTGCCCATGCCGCGCTGCCGGGCGAAATCGCGGTGGCAAGCATCGATCATGGGTTGCGGCCCGAGGCGGCGGGCGAAGTCGCGCTGGTCGAACAGGTTTGCGCGGCACGCGGCATTCCCTTTGCCGCGCTCAAGGTAAAAGTTGCGCCCGGCAATCTTCAGGCGCAGGCTCGCGCTGCGCGTTACGCGGCGCTTGCGCAATGGGCGCGCGCACGCGATCTGGGTGCGCTGGCAACCGCGCATCACGCCGATGATCAGGCCGAGACGCTGCTTCTGCGGCTCAACCGCGGAAGCGGGCTGGCGGGGCTGGCAAGCGTGCGCCCTGTGAGCCTGCTTGATGACAGCGAGACCTTGCTGCTGCGCCCGCTGCTCGGCTGGCGCAAGGCCGAACTGGCCGCAGTGGTGGCGGATGCGGGCATTACGCCGGCTGACGATCCCTCCAATGCCAACCCCGATTTCGACCGCGTGCAGATGCGTGCGCGGCTGGCTGCAAACGACTGGCTTGATGTGCGCGCGCTGGCCACCAGCGCGGCCCATCTGGCCGAAGGCTGGCGCGCGATCGCATGGTATGCAGGGCTCGACTGGGACGACATGGTGCACCCTGACGAGAGCCGCAAGGATGGCGCGCCGGGGCTGGTTTACTATGCCAACGTGCCGCGCATCGTCGCCATCGAAACCATCACGCGCATCATCCGCGAACTGGGCGGGCATTGCACGCGCGCCGAGGCGGGGCGTGCCTTTGACCGGTTGTGGCGCGGAGAGCAGGCCTCGCTCGGCGGGGTGCTGGCGGTGCCGGGGGTGGAGCGGATGAAGGGCGTGGGCGTGGAACTGCGCTGCTGGCGATTTGCCCCCGAACCGCCGCGCCGGGTGCACTGACGAGGCGCAGATTGCTTGCCCCGCGGAGGCGGGGCGGGTGGTCTGAAACAGGAACGCCTTCAGATCACCTTGTCGCCGACTCCGATCATCCGCCCGCGCGTAATGATAACCTTGTCGCCGCGCTTGGTTGCGGCAAACAGCTTTTCCGCGAAGGGATCAGGCACTCCGATACAGCCGTGGCTGGCATAGCCATTGGTGACGGGCGATCCGTGGATCGCGATGCCCGTATTGGTCAGCCACAGGCTGTGAGGCATGGGCGCATTGTTGTATTTCCGTGAAAAATGCTCGCGCGACTTGTTGAGCACCGGGAAGGTTCCGGTCGGCGTCGGGTGGCTCGGCGTGCCGAGCAGGGCAACCGCCGTGCCGATTTCATGGCCGTCGCGAAAGGCGCTGATGACGCGCGCTTCCAGATCGATGGTGATGACGAGCGTGCCGGTGGCGGGCGCGGCGCTTTCATCCCAGAACCAGTCGCCATAACGGATCGCGCCTTCGATTGGCAGGATCGACTTGACCACGAACGGCTCCTTGCCGCGCGCAGCCTGAGCGCGCTGGGGCTGGCTGCGCGGTGCCTCGGCAAGCGCGGCGGGCGCTTGGCCGACGGGCGGCACGGGCGCGGCGGGTAGCGGCTGGGCAACTTCCTGCGCGATCATTCGCACCGCCGGGCCGCGCGGGGCGCTGGCATAGGTCACCTCGTCATCAAGCTGGCTGCCGGGCGGCAGCGATACCGCAGCCGGATCAGCCGCCAGCGGGGCCCCTGCATAGGGATCGCTCAGGCTCGGATTGACAACCTGCGAGGGGCCAAGCGTGGTCGGATCAACCCGTTCGATCGCGCTGCCCTCGATTGCGCCGCGCGCGCGCGCGGCGACAGCCTCGGCCGCGCGCGAGGCCTCGGCCGCCTCGGCAGGGGTCGGCTGGGGCGCAGCCCAGAGTGGCGAAAGCGCCGCACCGGCGAGCGCAAGCAACAAAGGGGCACGGCGGATCATGGGTGCGACTATGGCGTGTTTTGGCATCAAGGGCCAGATGGCTTGCACGGGGGCGTCCCTTGCGGGGACGGCAGCGGGCAAAGCCTTGAACAATGACCGCGGCCCGCCGGGAGCCAGACGAAGCGTCGCCGCTGGCGCGGCCCCCACCTCCGGCCTTTCCCGCAAGCGGGAGGGGAGAAGCCGGGCGGTGCCGCTTGCGAGCGATCAGTTCCCGGCGATCACGCCGAACAGATCATGCGCGTCGGCATCCTCGATCCGCACGTTCACAATCGCTCCGGGCGCGAGGGTGGCAGGGACATTGCGCAGATAAACCGCGCCGTCGATCTGCGGCGCATCGGCCTGGCTGCGCCCCGTCGCGCCGATATCGCCGTCCTCGTCCGGCTCGCCCACTTCATCGATGATCACGGGGAGCGTGCGGCCCACCTTGGCGGCGAGCTTGGCCGCGCTGATGCGTTCGGTCACTGCCATGATCCGGGCGTAGCGTTCTTCCTTCACCCCCTCGGGCACGTGATCGGGCAGGGCATTGGCTGCAGCGCCTTCGACCGGTTCAAACCGGAAGGCGCCGACGCGGTCAAGCTGGGCCTCCTCCAGCCAATCGAGCAGATACTGGAAATCCTCCTCGGTCTCGCCCGGAAAGCCCACGACGAAGGAACTGCGGATCGCGATATCGGGGCAGATTTCGCGCCATGCTTTCAGCCGTTCGAGCACCTTGGCCTCGTTCGCGGGGCGGCGCATCAGCTTCAAGACCTTGGGGCTGGCGTGCTGGAAGGGGATGTCGAGATAAGGCGTCAACAGCCCTTCGGCCATCAGCGGGATGACAGCATCGACATGCGGGTAAGGATAGACATAGTGCAGGCGCACCCACGGCGCTGTGCCTTCGGGGGTGCGAAGCTGGCCCAATTCGCGCGCCAGATCGGTCATGTGCGCGCGCACCTCGCGCCCCTGCCACTGGCGCGCTTCGTGCCGGATATCGACCCCATAGGCGCTGGTATCCTGCGAGATGATCAGCAGTTCCTTCGTGCCTGCGGCTACCAGCTTCTCGGCCTCGCGCAGGCAGGCATCGACCCGGCGGCTGGCAAGTTTGCCGCGCAGATCGGGGATGATGCAGAAGGCGCAGGAGTGATTGCAGCCTTCGGAAATCTTCAGATAGCTGTAATGGCGCGGCGTCAGCTTGATATCATTCTCCGAGGGCTGGGGAATGAGATCGACAAACGGGCCTTGGGTGGGCGGCGCATGGATGTGCACCGCCTCCACCACCTGTTCGTATTGATGCGCGCCGGTGATCGCGAGCACTTGCGGATGGGCGGCGCGGATCGCTTCGGCCTCCTCGCCCATGCACCCCGTTACGATCACCCGGCCGTTTTCGGCAATCGCCTCGCCGATGGCGGCAAGGCTTTCCTCCTTGGCGCTGTCGAGAAAGCCGCAGGTGTTGACCAGCACCACATCAGCTCCGGCATAATCCTCGGCAAAGGCATAGCCATCGGCGCGCAGGCGGGTGAGGATGCGTTCGCTGTCGACCAGCGCCTTGGGGCAGCCGAGGCTGACCATGCCGATGCGCTTCTGGTCGGGGATGAGAGTGGCGGGCGTGTTCATAGCAGCCGCGCCCCTACACTGTGCGGCGCGCCAGCGCTAGATGGTGCGGCACAGACCGATCTGGCGGGCTTGACCGGAGGCTGGGCAAGCAGGCATTGTTGCAGACATGATCGCAAAGCTCTTTACCGAACACCCGCGCGCCATTGGCGAGAGTTACACCCAGCACGCCCGCACCGCGTGGAGCTTTGGCTGGCGCATGGTCACGGGCGGGCTGGCCTGCATGGTGCACGCGATTGTGCCGGGCGTCTTCGTCAAAACCGCAAGCCGCACCGTGGTGCAGCTCGATGCCGAAATGCGCGGGCGCAAGGCCACCCAGGCCGAGGAAGAATTCGCCTACGTCATCTAGCGCGCTTTGTGCTATGGCGGGTCGGGGGCAAGGGAGAGCGAGGCCATGAACGATTTTGCCCTGTGGCCGGTGCTGGCAGGAGCGGCTGCGTTCTTTGCTGTCGGCGCGCTGTGGTATGGTGTGATCTTTGCCAAGCCGTGGCAGCGTGCGGCGGGGCTCACCAATTCGCAGCTTCGCACCGGCAACATGGGTGTGATTTTCGGCCTCGCCTTCGCCTTTGAAGTGCTGATCGCGATGGTGCTGTGGCACCTCATCGCGCGCACTGATCCTGCGCCCCATGTGGTGATGATGATGGCGACAGGCTTTGCGGTTGGCGTGATGATCCCGGCCATCGGCATCAATTACCTGTTCCTCAGGAAATCGCTGGCGCTGTTCCTGATCGATTCTGCCCATTTCATCATCGGCATGGCGGCGATGGGCGGGGTGTTTCTGATGTTTCGGTGAGCTGCAACAGAGCCGCTATGCCGCAAGCGCAACCGCGCGCCGGCCGGTAGGCCGCCCCCGCGGCAGGTAGCGCGCGCCAGCGCGCTCACCGCGAGCGCAAACAACGCATGGCGGCGATGGGCGGGGTGTTTCTGCTTTTCCGTTAGAGCGCGATCCTACCGCTTCGCTGCTTGAGGATCGCGTTCTCGAAGGGCGCTAGGCGCTTTCGCTCGTCGCTGTCGGCACGATCTCGACGATCACATCGCCAGCTTGCAAAGTCTGGCATTCATCTTCCCAGAACCCGATGGCGCGCCCGTTGCGATAGACGCGCAGGCCCCGCCCGCCGCTTTTGAGTTCGCCGAGCGAGCAGCCGCATTCACCCTCGCTCACCACCCGCTGCACCAACTGCACCCGTCCGCTCACACTGGCGAGATCGGCGAGGTAATCGGCGATATAGGTGCCCTTGGCACTGCCCGCCAGCAACAGCCCGGTGAAGCGCACTGGGTTGATCACATTGTTGGCGCCCGCCTGGCGGGCAAGCACTTCGTTATCCTCGTTCCTCACCACCACGCTGATCGGCACATCGGGTGCAAGATGGCGCACGGTAAGCACGATCAGGATCGAGGTGTCATCGCGCCCCGCCGATACCAGCACGCTTTGCGCGGTCGTGATCCGCACTGCGCGCAAGGTATCATCGCGCGTCGCATCGGCGCAGATCACATTGACGCCGAGCTTTTCCGCCTCAGCCAGCCGATCTTCCCCCGGATCGACCACCACGATGGTATCGGGCGGAACGCCGCGATCGATCAGTTCGCGCACGCTTTGCGAGCCGGATACGCCGTAGCCCAGCACCACGACATGGCCCGAGAGTTTCTCCTGAATGCGCGCCATGCGCCAATTCTCCCAACTGCGGCGGATCACGAAAGTATAGGCCGTGCCGACAAAGATGAAGATCACCGCCAGCCGGATCGGCGTGACCACCACCGTTTCAACCAGCCGCGCGCTTTGCGAAATCGGCGTGATATCGCCAAATCCGGTGGTGGTGATCGAGACCACCGTGAAATAGGCGACATCGAGGAAGGTGACATTGCCATCGTGGCCGTCTTTCAGCCCTTCGCGCCCCAGCCAGTGGATCAGGATGAGGAACGCGATCAGCCCGAAGGCCACGCCCATGCGCACGCCGATATCGGCCCATACCGGCACCTTGACCTGCCGCCTGAGCGGCCCGCCGAGATGCCGCGATTTGCTCAACGGGCAAACCTTTCGCCCAGCACGCCAAGGCTCGAATAATGCGTGAGATCAAGCTGCAAGGGCGTCACTGACACAAAGCCTTCCTCGATAGCCTCCAGATCGGTGCCATGATCGAGCGTGTGTTCGATGGCATCAAGCCCGAACCAGAAATATTTGTAGCCGCGCGGATCGCGCCCTTCCACCACCGTGCCGCGCGCGTAATCGTGAAAGCCCTGGCGGGTGACGCGGATGCCTTTGACCGCATCGGCGGCAAGCGGCGGGAAGTTGATGTTCAGCAGCGTGCGCGCGGCAAGCGGCGCATCCAGCAGCGGCTGCAAGACCTTGGCGCCCCACTGGCTTGCGGCCTCGAACAGATTGCCCCCTGCAATGCTGGCAGGATCAAGCACCTGACTGAACGCGACCGAGCGAATGCCGGCAAGCGCGCCTTCGATGGCGGCCGAAACCGTGCCCGAATAGGTGATGTCGTCAGCCAGATTGGCCCCGCGGTTGACGCCTGACAGGATCAGATCGGGCGGAGCGTCCATCACCTGCCGCAGCGCCATCACCACGCTGTCGGTCGGCGTGCCGGTGACGGCAAAGCGCCGCTCGGCAAACTTCACCAACCGCACCGGGCGGTTGAGCGTGAGCGCGTGCCCTGCGCCCGATTGTTCCTCCGAAGGCGCGCACACCCAGATATCATCGGAAAACTGGCGCGCGATTGTCTCCAGCACCTCAAGGCCGGGCGCGTGGTAGCCATCGTCGTTGGTGAGGAGGATTCTCATGCCTCGACCCCAACCGCGTCATGCTGAACTTGTTTCAGCATCCATTTTCCTTTCAAGCACAGTTGGATGAGGCGTGATGGACCCTGAACCAAGTTCAGGGTGACAAATTGCGTTATTGCGGGCGCAGGGTGGTGACCCCGCCCATATAGGGCAGCAGGGCGTCCGGCACTGTGACACTGCCATCGGCGTTCTGGTAATTCTCGATCACGGCTACAAGGGTGCGGCCGACCGCAAGGCCCGAGCCGTTGAGAGTGTGGACGAATTCGGTGCGCTTCTCGCCCGCGACGCGATACCGGGTGTTCATCCGGCGGGCCTGAAAGTCGCCCGTGTTCGAACAGGAACTGATTTCGCGGTAAGCGCCCTGGCCGGGCAGCCAGACTTCGAGATCATAGGTCTTGCGCGCGCCAAATCCCATGTCGCCGGTGCACAGCAAGAGCTTGCGATAGGGCAGGTTCAGCCGTTCGAGGATGGTTTCGGCGGCGCGGACCATGCGCTGATGTTCGGCTTCGGAATCCTCAGGGCGCACGATGGAGACCAGCTCGCACTTTTCGAACTGGTGCTGGCGGATGAAGCCGCGCGTATCCTTCCCCGCCGCGCCCGCTTCGGAGCGGAAGCACAAGGTGAGCGCGGTGAGCCGCATCGGGAGCGCGGCTTCGTCAAGCAGCTCGCCCATGACGCTGGCGGTGAGGCTGACTTCGCTGGTGGGGATGAGCCAGAGGGACACATCCTGACGTCGATCTTTCAGATCTGCAATGCGAGCATTAATGTGCTTGGTTTCACTACGAATATCGGAAAAATTGTCTCGTGCTTCTTTGAATAATTCTATTGATAAATCGCTGAATTCCTTAAATTCAGGAAAAATTTCAGACTTGTTTTCGACACGATCAAAAATTTTTCGAAAATGGTCATCCAATAACTTAGCTTTGTCATAATTCGAAGAAAGTTGGGAAAACCGCTTTGAAACTGCTTCAAATTGAATTCTGAGCTTAGTGAATTCATTAAATGCAGAAAACGAGTCTCCCGCAAACTTTGGCAGTTTGTCGGTGCCGTACATCGCATCATCGCCCACCAGAACCGGGGGGTTGCATTCGGCATAGCCGTGCTCGCCGGTCTGCACGTCGAGCATGAACTGGCCGAGCGCGCGGTGCAGCCGCGCCATATCGCCGCGCAGGAAGGTGAAGCGCGCGCCTGAAAGCCGCGCGCCGGTTTCGAAATCCATGCCCAGCGCAGGCGCGATGTCGGCGTGTTCACGGGGCGTGAAGTCGAAGGCGCGCTTTTCGCCCCACACGCTCACCACCTGATTGGCTTCCTCATCCGCGCCATCGGGCACATCATCGCCCGGAAGGTTGGGGATCACTTCGAGCGCGGCTTTCAGCTTTGCCGCCAAGTCATCCGCCCTCGCTTCCAGCGCGGGCATCTGTTCTTTCAGCGCGGCAACTTCGGCCTTGATCGCCTCGGCCCCGTCCTTGTCGCCCTTTGCCATCGCCGCGCCGATCAGCTTGCTCGCTTCGTTGCGGCGGCTTTGCGCCACCTGCACCGCAGTGGTGGCGGCGCGGCGTTCCTCGTCAATCGCGATCAATTGCGCGGCCAGCGGCTCTAGCCCCCGGCGCGCAAGGCCAGCGTCAAAAGCGTCCGGGTGCTCGCGGATAAAGCGGATATCGTGCATGGTCCGGGCCTATGCCCGCTTCATCCTCTCAAGAAAAGAGTGGATCGGCAGGCGCCGCCAAGACCCCCCAGCCTTGTCGCGCGCCTGCCGATCACGGGCCTTGCCGCGTCCCTCCGGAAGAGACCGTCAGAAGCGCACTTCGCCCGTCACGAAAATCCGTCGCGGATCGCCGTAGAAACCCGTCAGCGTGCCTTCGCGGCCCAGCGTCGGGATCACCGGCGTGCCCGGCGGGAAACCGCCTGCGACAAAGTTGTAACCGGCAACGATATATTCCTTGTCGAACAGGTTCTTGCCATGCACCCCGATGGTGAAACGGCCATTGTTCGGGGTATAGACAATGCTCGCGTCCGCCAGCGCGAAGCCATCCTGATCGAGGAAGGCATTGCGCACTTCGAACTGGCTTGCATCCGAACGCAGCGACAGCGTGCCGATGAAATCGAGCATCCCTTTGGCCACCGGCACCCCGAAATTAAAGCCCATGTGCGCGGTAAGATCGGGCGTGTTCTGGAACACCCGTTCACGCGCCACATCGCGCCCGAAATTGTCGATGAAGGTGTTGAACTTGGCATCGATCACACCCAGCGACCAGTTGATCGACAAGCGGCTGCCCGCGCCTGCAAAATCCTTGCCGACGAGCGCCGAACCTTCGAATTCGACACCGTTGATATCGGCACTCGCCGCGTTCGAGGTGATGCCGATGAAGGTTTCGTTGATCCCGTCGCCATTGGCATCCACCCCGACGGAACCGGGGATCTGCACGTTCTGATACTGGCCGAGGAACCCGGCGAGGCGGATGTTCACGCGATTATCGAAGAGCGAGGCCTTCCAGCCCGCTTCGTAGCTGTCGACCGTTTCGGGATCGAAGCTCATGAAGTCGAAGATCTGCTGCGGCGTGCACACCCCGCCACGCGGATTGCGGCAGGCGGTGGTCTGGCCGCGCGGATCAAAGCCGCCGCCCTTGAAGCCCTGCGAATAGCTCACGTAGAAATTGTGGTTTTCGTTAGGCTGCCAGCTGATCGAGGCGCGCGGGTTGAAATCCTCGAAGGTCGCGGTGCCGTTGAAATTGCTGGTGACCGAAAAAGGCACGCCCGCACCGTTGAAAAGATTGGAAAACCCGCCCGCAAAACTGGTGCGCAGCACCTGGCTGGTGCGCTTGTCGCTGGTGTAGCGCCCGCCGAGCGAGATGCTGAGCTGATCGGTCAGCTTGTAGGTGAAATCGCCGAACACCGACCACGTATCAGTGCCGACATCGCCCAGCGTCTGCGCATTCAGCCCCGGCACCCCGATCAGCGCGCCGGTGGTGAACAGCGCGACATCAAAGGCCGTAAAGGCATTGGCATTGAGATAGTAGAACCCAAGCACGCCGGACAGCCGCTCGTCTTCGTAAAGCAGCTGCAATTCCTGGCTGAACTGATCATTGTTGTAGATCGCAGGCACATCGACATCGACGGCCGGCAAGCTGTCGAAATCGATCGGGGTCGAGGATTTGTCTTCGCGATAGGCGGTGATCGATTTGAAGGTGAGCGTGTCGGTGAGTTCAATCGCGATGTTGAGCGCGCCGCCATAGGCTTCGACTTCTTGGCGGGTGATGTTCAGCCCTGCACGGGTGTCGAACACATTGGGCAGCACCGGGGCGCGGCTGACAAGGCTGGGGATCAGGCGGTGGCCCTGACGCGGCTCGCTGGTGTCCTTGAGATAATCGCCGGTGAGGCGCACCGAGACGGCGCCGCTTTCGAACTCGATCGTGCCGCGCCCGGCCCAGATGTCCTTGTTGTAGTTCTCGGTGCCGAGCGTGAGATTGCGCCCGAACCCGCCGCGCGACAGGCGCGCGCCGGTGGCGCCGATCTTGAGGCTGTCGGTGACAGGCGTCGAAGCGGTGACGATGAGATCGGCCTGATCGAACGAGCCATAGGTGCCGCGCACTTTCAGGCGGGTTTCATCGGGCAGGGCGGCGGTCACATATTTGATCGCGCCACCGATGGTGTTGCGCCCGTAAAGCGTGCCCTGCGGGCCGCGCAGCACTTCGATGCGGTCAACCTCGTAGATATCGAGCACGGCGGCCTGCGGGCGGTTGAGGTAAACATCGTCGATGTAAAGCCCCACGCCCGCCTCGAAGCCTGCGACCGGATCCTGCTGCCCAACGCCGCGGATGAAGGCGGTGAGCGTGGTGTTGGTGCCGCGGCTCACCTCAAGCGTGATATTGGGCACCTGCTGGGCGATTTGCGTGAGGTCCTGAATGCCCTGCTGGAGCAGCGCCGCGCCGGAAAAGGCAGTGATCGACAGCGGCACATCCTGCAAGCGTTCCTCGCGGCGGCGCGCGGTGACGACGATATCGCCGTCGGTGGTCACGTCCGCGGCGGTTTCGGCAGTGTCAGCTGCCGCATCCTGCGCAGCGACAGGCGCGGCCCAGATGGCGACGCCTGCACACCCGGCAAGCAGGCCTGCGCGCCGGATGCTGCGGAAATCAAAAGCCCCGTTAATCATGGATTGGTTCCTCTCTCACCCTTGTTGCCTCGCGTGATATTGAAAGGTGAACCATCTTTCAAGTTCAGACTTGCACTGGCCGGGGATGCGGGTTAGCGAAAGGGTCAAGGGAGATGCCAATGAGCAACAGTCGCACGGGCATGGCGGTCGCAGACCTGCCCGAGCCGTCACCCCGCGCCGCCAGCGACGCCAAGACCCCGCGCACCGAACGTGGGCGGCGCACGCTGCGCAAGCTGCTCGATGCCTCGGCCATCGAATTCGGCGAGAAGGGCTTTCACGAAGCCTCGGTCAGTTCGATCACCCGGCGAGCAGGGATCGCGCTCGGCAGTTTCTACACCTATTTCGATAGCAAGGAGGCGCTGTTCCGCGCGCTGGTGCAGGACATGAGCGAGAATGTGCGCGCCAGCGCGCGGGCCGCGATTGCGCCCGAGATGAGCGCGATCGCCATCGAACGCGCCGCGCTCAGCGCATTCCTGCGCTTTGCGGCGGAACACAAGGAAATCTATCGCATCATCGACGAGGCCGAATTCGTCGATCCGGCAAGCTACCGCGCGCATTACGAAACCGTTGCCGAACGCATCACCGCAAGGCTTAGCGCAGGCAGTGCCAGCGGCGAATTTCGCGACGGGCTCGGCGAGGTCGAGGCCTGGGCGATCATGGGGATGAATGTGTTTGTGGGCCTGCGCTATGCCTTGTGGAACGAACGCGACACCGCTGGCGGCAGCGCGCAGGCGCTTGATGAGGTCGCCGCTGCCGTCAACGCGTTGGTGGCGCGCGGAGTGATCGCGCGCTAAAGCCAATGGCGCGATGATCCTGCTGATTTCCGCCATCTCCGATCCTGCCGAGGCCGCCGCGCTGGCGGCCCGCGCCGCCGCGCTCGAATGGCGCGACGGGCGGGCGACGGCCGGGCACCGCGCCCGCGCGGTCAAGCACAACCTGCAAGCGGTGATGAGCGCTGCGCCCGCCCGCGCGCTGGCTGCTGAGATGCAGGCGCTGCTCGCCGCCCATCCCGTGCTGCGCGCCGCTGCCTGTCCGCGTCGCTGGTCAAACCTGATCATCAGCCGCACCGGGGATGGCGGGCATTATGGGCTCCATGTCGATAATGCGGTGATGACGGCAGCGGGCGGCGAGCCGATGCGCAGCGATCTCAGCTTCACGCTGTTCCTCACCCCGCCTGAGAATTACGATGGGGGCGAACTGGTGATCCATTCCGCCAGCGGCACGCAAGACGTGAAGGGCAATCCCGGCGAACTGGTGCTGTATCCGTCCACGAGCCTCCATGAAGTGCGCCCGGTCACCCGCGGCCAGCGGATTGTCTGCGTCGGGTGGATCGAAAGCATGGTGGCCGATGGCGCGGCGCGCGAAATCCTGTTCGATCTGGAAAACCTGCGCGCTGCCTTGCGTGCGCAGCTGCCTCAGCAGGCGGCCGAGCTACTCACTCTGGACAAGACCATCGCCAACCTCCTGCGGCGCTGGGCGCGAGTGTGAGGCGGAGCGCTTGGGCGGGGTTTTGCCCTTGATGGTGAAATACAGGATCAGGCCCACCCCGATGCTGCTTGGCCCGGCCCAGATCAGCGGGTTGAACACCTGTTCCGGGAAAGCGCGCACCAGCCCGACCGAGAGGAACGCGGTATAGGCCGAAATCCCCATCCCGATCAGCGCGCGGTAATGTTCGGCCACGTATGTTGGTGCCCTACCGCTTCGCTGATTGAGGGCGGGCGGGCTGCCCCAGATAAAGCGCTGCTGGATGAGCATTGCGGCAATCCCGATCCCGGCGACAATCATCATCAGCGGATGGCTGACCTTCCATCCGAACCAGCCGCACCATGCCCCTGAAATCACCACGGCGGCAATCACGGCCTGATAGCGTGCCCCGCGCAAGGCGGTGTGATCGCGCGCGTGGCGCACCACGCCAAGTCCGTAATCGACAAAGCCGATGGTAAGGCAGCCGAGATAAAGCATCATCCACCCGAACAGCCCGGCAAACAGCTCGCGATCCGTGATCGAGGGGATGCGTTGTTCAGGCCCATAGAGCGATAGCAGCGCCATCGCGATGGCGAGCGCCCCTGCGCCAAGAAAGCCGTAGCAGGCGACCCGCCCCCACTGACGATGCCGGGCCGCGCCTTTGCGGGTGGCAATCGGCCCCCAGAAGGCAATCAGCCCGGTGGTGCCGGTGATGATGTGGAGCACGACAAGGGCTTCAAACAGCGCCATGCGCGGATGGTTACACAGATTTTCGCACGATCCTAGCCCCGCAAATGCAGGCACTCGCGTGCTGTGGCGGCGGCCCTGGCTGGCGATGCGGCGTGATGGGCCGGAGCCTTACGTTACGCGCGCAAAAATTTTTTGACAGCGCAGTAAGAAAAGTCGAAATTGGCGCCATGGTGCAGCGAGCCGGGAGCAAGCCCAATATGCGCAAGGAGGTGCAGCTGGTCGTGGGCGGCGCGGCGCATGATTTCGATTTCGTGCGGATGCAATTGCTCCAGATGCTGGGCCGGAACGCGTGCAACCGGGTGGCGGTGTCTTCGACCTGGGAGGAGTTTTCGGGCGAGCCGCACCGCGCGCTGGTATCCTACACCTGTAATCTCGAACCAAGCCCCGCCGCAGCCCGCAGGTTGAGGGGTTTCGTCGCGCAGGGTGGGCGCTGGCTCGCCTTGCACGCCACCAATTCCTTGCTTGAATGGGGTGCACAAGGCGTCTCGGGGAAGCCACCTGCGGGCGATTTTCTCGATACGCTGGGCAGCTCCTTTCAGGCGCACCCGCCGATCGGCCCCTACCGGATCGAGGCCGGGCCGGTGAGCGATCCCATCACGCAAGGCATCGCGCCATTCAGCGTGACGGACGAATTGTATCTTTCCGATTTCAGCGCCGATGCGGAGGTGCTGCTCCAGACCACTTTCGGCGGCAGCGCGCCGGGCTTTATCCGCGATCAATGGGGCAAGGCCGATCATCCGGTGCTTTACCGCCGCCGCTTGGGCGAAGGCGAAGTGCTCTACTTCACTCCCGGCCATGCGCGCGGGCATTATGATGCGCCCCACCGCACCCCGTTCTATCCGGTGATCGAGCGTGGGGCTTGGGACGAGCCTGCTTACCGCGAAGTGCTGCGCCGCTGCCTGCGGTGGGTGTGCCGCGAGCCGAGCGAGGAGGACGAGGGGGAGGAGGCTGTGCCGTCATGAACCCAGGCGATCAACCCGGCCTGCGCCCGCTTGCCGATCCTGAGATCCCCGAAAGCGTGATGCCGGTGATTGCGGCGTGGCCTTACAATCTGCATCGCACGCTGGCCCATTCGCCCGATACGCTGCTCAAGTGGTTGCCCTTCGGCGAGCATATCCTGATGGGCAATGCCTTGCCCTTCCGCGAGCGGGAAATCGCGATCCTCAGGGTCGGGTGGAATTGCCGCAGCCCCTATGAATGGGGGATGCACTCGGTGGTGTCGCGGCGGGGCGGCTTTGTCGATGCCGATTTCGAAGCACTCTGTGTCGGGGCGGACAGCCCGCACTGGCAAGCCGGTGAGGCTGCGATCATTGCGGCGGTTGATGACATGCAGACGCACTGGAGCATCACCCCGGATGTGTGGGCGAGGCTGGCCCATCATTTCGCGCCGCAGCAGATCGTCGATCTCATTTATCTCGCGGGAAATTTCGCCACCATTTCGGTGGCGCTCAATGCCTTGCGGGTGCCGCTCGAGCCAGGGCTGCCGCCCTTGCCCGATGATTTGCCGCATTACACAAGGGCCGGGAGGAGAGCTTGCGATGGATCTTGAACTGAAGGGCCGCAAAGCGATTGTGACCGGTGCCACACGCGGTATTGGCAACCGCATTGCGCAGGTCTTGCTGGAAGCGGGCGCTGAGCTTGCCTTTTGTGCGCGCGATGCGGCTGGCGTGGCCGAATGTGTCGCGGGCTGGCAAAGCGCGGGCTACCGGGTCAAGGGCGATGCCATCGATGTCGGCAATCCCGAAGCCTACCGCGCTTGGCTGGGCGAAGCGGCCGCGTGGCTTGGGGGGTGCGATGCCTTTGTCCATAATGTGTCGGCCGGCGGCGGCAACGGCGGCGATGAGAAATGGCGTGCCAATTTCGAAATCGATCTGATGGGCGCGGTGCGGGGTATCGAGGTGCTCGAACCCTTTCTCGAACGCAACCAAGGCTCGGCGCTGTTCATCGTGACAACCGCCGCGATTGAACATTATCCCTTCGTCCAGCCTTACAACATCCTGAAGGCTGGCCTTATCGTCTATGCCAAGCAGATCTCGCAGGTGCTCGGCAAGAAAGGCATCCGGGTCAATTGCATCTCGCCGGGCGCGACCACGTTTCCGGGGAGCAACTGGGAAAGCCACCAGCAGCGCTTCCCCGATTATTACAAGGCGACGATTGCCCAGATCCCGTCGGGACGGCTCGGCACGGCCGAGGAAGTGGCCGACGCAGCTGCCTTTCTGCTCAGCCGCCGCGCGTCGTGGATCACGGGCGTCAATCTGATTGTCGATGGCGGGCAGACCAAACGGGTGTCGCTGTAACGCCCGGCGTTGCGGCAGCGGGCGAAAGGTTGCCCAGGACAGGCTCTAGCAGCCGATGGTAGCCCCGCCATCAACCGGCAGATCGATCCCGGTCACAAAGGCGGAATCATCGCAGGCAAGAAACAGCACCGCCTTGGCGACATCTTCGGGCAGGACGACGCGGCCGGTCGCAGCGCCTAGCGGATGCACGGCGATCCGCTGGCGATAACGCTCTTCCCGCTCGGCCGGATCGGTCCCGAGATTGGCCTCCATCATCGGCGTCAGGGTCGAGCCGGGATGCACGGCATTGCAGCGGATATACTCACCGCGCTGCGCGAAATGGAGCGCATAGGCCTTGGTTTGCGCCCTCAGCGAGGCCTTTGCCGCTGAATAGGCAGGCAATTGGGCGCTGGGCCGCAGTGCCAGGATCGAGCCGATATTGACGATCGAGGCATGGCCTGCGCGCCGCAGGAGCGGTGCCAGTGTGCGGACCGAATGGAAGATGCTGTCGGCATTGATGCGCTGGAAGCGATCCCAGAACGCGGCATCGATGCTGTCGAGATCGCCCATGCCCGAAATCCCGGCATTGTTCACCAGCACATCAAGCTTGCCATGGGTCTGCGCGATGTGCGCGGCCAGTTCTTCCCACTGCTGTGCGCAGGCCACATCAAGCGCCGTGCCGCTGGCCGCTTCGCCCAATTCGCTCACCAGCCCTTTGAGCGGTGCTGCGGCAAGATCGGCGAGCACCAGCCGCGCGCCTTCTTGGGCGAAAAGCCGGGCGATGGCGGTGCCGATGCCGCCTGCGGCCCCTGTGATGAGCGCAACCTTGCCGGCAAGCTTCATGATCCGCCCCGCAGTCGGCGATAAGAACGAAACCCGGCAAACAGCAGGACAAAGGCGAGCGGGGCGCAGGCCGCATTCACGCTGGCGAGCGAATAGCGCACGCCGCTGGTGCCGGTGAACACCAGATCATTGAACAGCCCCACAATCAGCGGGCCAAGCCCCAGGCCGACCAGATTGATGATGAGCATGTAAAGCGCGCTCACCTGCCCCCGCAAGGTGTTGGGCGTGATCAGCTGGATCGCGGTCCCGGCCATCGGGAATGGCATGGTTGACATCAGCATCGCCGGTGCGAACATCGCAAGGGCAAGTTCCCCGCTGGGCATGAGGGGCGCGATCCCGCCGAACAGGCCTGTCCCGATATAGCCCCAGGCAGCCACCTTGAGCGGCGCGTCGAGCACGCCGCGCGCCGTCATCCGGTCGCACAGCCATCCTGCCAGCAGCGCCCCGGCAGGGCCGAGCACGAGATAGAGCAGTCCATAGGCCATGCCGATATCCGGAGCCGACCAGCCGTAGGTGCGAATGAACAGCGCCGGTGTCCACACCGTCGAGGCATAGCCTGAAAGGGTGATCATGCTGAAGCCTGCAAACAGGAACACTAGCGCGGTGCGCTGCGTCGTCAGATGCGCGATCACGTCGCGAACGGGAACCTTGCGTCCAGCCGCAGCGCCGCGGCGGGCCGGTTCGCGCAGCAGCACCATCAGCAGCGGCACAATGATCAGCCCCGGCACTGCCACCAGCAGGAAGGTGCGCCGCCATGGGGCAAGCGGGGCGATAAAGCCTGGCGCATCCCACACCGCCATCGCCGCAATCACCGCTCCGCCCGCGATGTAAGCCAGCCCGATGCCGACAAAGGCAGTCATGGTAAAGACGCTCATCGCCCGGCCGAGCTTTTCGGGCGGGAACATGTCGCTGATGATCGAATAGGCGGTGGGCACGACGCTGGCCTCGCCCGCGCCCACACCCACCCGCGCTGCGAACAATTGGGCAAAGCTGCGGGCAAGGCCCGAGAGGAAGGTGAACAGGCTGAACACCAGCACGCCCGCCGCAATGATACGCTTTCGCGGGCCGGTATCCACCATCCGGCCGATCGGCAATGCCATGGCGGTATAGAACAAGCCAAAGGCCACACCCTGAAGCAGGCCGAACTGGGTATCGCTGATCTGCAAATCCTGCTGGATCGGCTCGACCAGCAGATTGATCACGATGCGATCAAGGTAGGAGAGGATATTGGCACAGGCGAGGATCGCAAGCGCGGTCCATGCCAAGCGGGGAGAGGGCCATGGCGCGGTCGTCGGGGCAACCGGCCCGGCTTTCAAGCCGCCTGCTCCCCGGCTCCCGAGGCGACGACCTTGCGCAGCAACGCCACCCCTTCCTCGGTTCCGATCAGCACTTTGAGAAAGCGCAGGATGGCATCGATCCGCTCGGCCCGCCGGAACACCATCCCATCCTGCTGGGCGATCCCTTCGAGCAGGAATCGGACAACATCGCGCCGCAGATCGAATTCGATGCTGTCCGACAAAAAGCGCGGGAACAGCGCCAGCGCGGCCTCGCGGCGGGCATTATCGAAGGCTGCCAGCGCGGGTTGCATCAACGTGCGAAGCTCGCTGTCCGCGCGCGCGGCGTGCGAGAGTTCGGTGTAGGCGGAAAACTCAGGCGTCTGGAGCTGTGCCCAGGCGATATCGACGGCCTTTTCCAGAAAGGCCTCATCATGCGGCAGGCGTTCCATCGCTTCGAGATACATGTCGATCCGCCGCCGGGTGACATGGCGGATGATTGCCTCGATCAGCTCGGAACGCGATCCGAAATGGTAAAGCATCGCAGCACGCGTGATGCCCGCTTCGTCCGCCACCGCCGTGGTCGAGAGTTTCTTGTATCCCGCACGCGCCAGCACCGACACGCCCGCTTCGAGGATCTTGAGCCGCGTGCGGCGCGAGCGGTTGAATTCGCCAGAGGTCAGAGCCGCCGGATCGGGCAGCATTGTCAGGTGGCCCGCTTCGGCCTGTTCGTGTTCGGTCATCGCACAAGTTCCAATGGTAACGCAGTCATGCCACGTTGATGGAAATTGGTGCGGAAGGGAAGGTCGTCCGGGTCGCACAGCAGGCGGATGGCGCGATAGCGGGTGATGATCTGTTCGAGCGCCAGCCGCATCTCCAGGCGCGACAAGGCGGCGCCCACGCAGAAATGGATGCCATTGCCGAACGCCATGTGAGGCTTTGGCGGTTTGCGATCAATCCGCACCGCGTCGCTGGGCGGCCCCCACACCTCTTCATCGCGGTTGGCGGCGGCAAAGCGGATATGCAGCATGGTGCCATCCGCAATGTGATGGCCGCCCAGTTGCTGATCGCCCACGGCCTTGCGAAACTGCCCCTGGATCGGACTGTCGAGCCGCAACACTTCTTCAAGAAAAGGCGCGATCAGTGCGGGCGTTTCCTGCAAGGTTTCCAGCAATGCGGCATCGCTTGCCAGCCGCAGCAGGGCAAAGCCGAGCGTCGCGGTGGTCGTCTCGTTCCCGGCTACCATCAGCTGGGTAAGGATCGAGAGCAATTCGCCCGGTTCGAGCGGTGCGCCGTCCGGGCCGGTCGCATTGGCAAGCGCCGTGATGATATCATCGCCTGTCTGGCCGCGCCGCTCGACGCACAGCGCGTGCATTGCGCGGTGGCATTCGAGCGTGAGGTTCGCGATTGCGATGGCGCGCGCATCGCTGGTGAGGAACCCGATTTCATCGGCAAAGGCATCGGACCAATGCTTGATGGTCTCATCACCCAGATGGCGCATTCCGAGATATTGCGCGATCACCGAAACGGGCAGCGGCACGGCAAAATCGGGAAAGAAATCGCAGTGCCCGCCCTTGGCATCAATCGCATCGAGCAGCTCGGTAATGCGCCCTGCGACAAAGGGCTCCATCAGACGCAGCCGGCGCGGCAGGAAAAACGGGCCGACGAGCTTGCGGTAATGATCATGGCTGGGCCCGTCGTTCTGGACCATCGTGAGCGCCAGCGGCCAGCCTTGCGCTTTGATGGCGAGCACTTCCGGCGGAAGCCCGCCCTTGCGCATCGCGGCGCGGTCGGCAAAGCTGGAGAAGCGCTGGTGATTGCGCATGACTTCTTCGGCGAGCGCGTAATCAAGCACGAAGACAACGCCTGTTTCCGGCTCGGTCCACAAGGGGCCGCCGCTTGCGCGCATCGCGCGGTAGGCCTCGTGAGGGCGGCGCATGAAACCCGGCGCACGCGGCTTGAGCTGTCCGGGGTGGGCGAAATCGTCAGTCCCGCTCAAGATGGCGGTCCAGCTGCTGATGGAAATGGCGGATACGGGCTTCCTGATAATCGCCGGTGACAGGGCCTTTGGTCCGCATCGTCTTGAGCCCGCGCTGGAGCGCGGCAAGATTGCCTGCATCCTCATCGAACACCGCGCAATAGCCGCCCAGCTGCGGCGCTTCGTGCAAGCTGGCATCAGGCCCCACCACTTGCGGTTCGGGCACCTTGGCCGGATCGCCAAGGGGATCGACGAACATGATGTCCATCACCGACATGTCGGGATCGGTTCCAAGCGGCCGGAACCGATAGACAAGATAGGAACCCCATCCGGCCCAGCACACCAGATTGGGGAAGATATGATAGTGGATCGTATCAATCAGCTCGCAATCGGTCGCATCGGCGGCCACTGCCACCCCTTGCGCCACCAGTGCCGCGCGCCGGGCCGCGCCGATCGCCTCGCGCGCGGTGCTGGCGGTGTCGGGCAGGGTGAGGAGATCGGCCTTGTCGCCCAGCGCCGGGCGCATTCCTGCCCGGAACACCTCGACATCCGAAAGCGGCGGGATATTGGGGCTGGCAAGGCCGCGGGGCGAAATCATGCGCGTGTGCGGCACACCGTCCCACACATCATACTGGGTGTTGGCATCGCCAAGATAGCTGGCGGCGCTGGCATGGGTTTCGGTGACGTGAAAGCTTTCGATGAAGGCCTCAAGCGCAACCTTCCAGTTGCAGCGGTTGATCTTCTGGACGTGGACGGTCTTGATGCGCTCGGCCAGCGACCAGCCGCGCGTTTCATAAGCCTCTGCCACCGGGCCGAGGAAGTCCTCAAGACTCTGATCGCAGCCATCCGGGCAGACGAACACAAACCCGCCCCATAACCCCACCTTGGCCTCTGGCAGGGCGAACTCCGCCTTGTTGACGTGTTCGAAATCCCACGCGTTGACGATCTTCTTGCAGGTGCCGTCGAGCGCCCAGGTAAAGCCGTGAAACGGGCAGCGGAACTCCGCCGCCGATCCGTCGGAATCGCGCAAGGCACGGCCGCGATGCAGGCAGGCATTGAAAAAGGCCTTCACCACATCAGGGGCCGAACGCACCACGATCAGCGAGATATCGGCAATATCGTAGAGGATGTAATCGCCGACTTCGGGGATATCTTCGATACGGCAGGCCATCTGCCAGGTGCGCGGCCACAGGCGGGCATTTTCGAGCGCGGCGAAATCGGGATCGAAGTAACGCGACCTGTCGATCGGCAGCGGCGGGACCGCCGCCTCGCCGCGCGCGCTCAGGACAGGGGGAACCGCCTTGCGCTCGCAGGCGAGCATATCGGCCACTGTCGGCAACGGTGCTTGGGGTGAGCGTTGCGGCATTCGATCCTCTCCGAGTCTTTTTACAGGTGTGTATGAAAATTTCAAGACCCTCGCGACATGGCGCGTCCTGCGCCCGCGCAGTGTCAGGATTCGATCTGGATAAGGATGTCCTCGCCATCGATCCGCAGCCGATAGGATCGGATCGGATGGCGCGCTGGTCCGCCAGCGGGGGTGCCGTCCCGCAATCGGAACCGCGCGCCGTGGAACGGGCAGATCAGGGTGTCGCCCCTGATCCGCCCTTCTCGCAGCGGTTGGCCCGCATGCGAACACCGGTCGGCCAGTGCATAAACCCCCGCTTCGCTGCGGCATAGCAGCACGGTCACACCGTCCACCTCAATGCAGCCGATGCCGCCGAGCGGCGCATCTGCCAGTCGGGCCAATTTGCGCCACGACGAGGCGCTGTCCGAATTCATCAACCGCCGTCTCCCTTGGGGAAAACCTGCCTGCAAGAACAGGGTTCGACAAGGCGCTATCATTTTTTGATAGGTCTGTATAAGATTTGATTCGATTGGCAACGAGGAGGCCTGTTCTTGTTCCCATTGTCCGGCATTGCAGCGCCCGCCACCGCGGCGGATCGCCCTGATCGCGGCGCTTGTCCGATCACCCTGCCACCCGGCGCACCGGCGGCCGCCGCCGCATCGCCTTTCAGGCCCGAGGATCACACCCGCCATGCAGCTTGATCAGCCGACCATGCTCGAAGCCTATCGCCGGATGCGGCTGATCCGCGAATTCGAAGAAACCGTGCGCGACTGCTTCGAGCAGGGGGAAATCCCCGGTTTCGTCCACCTTTACGCCGGACAGGAAGCGGGCGCGGTCGGGGTGTGTCTCCATCTCGATGATGACGACTACATCGGTTCGACCCATCGCGGCCACGGCCATTGCATCGCCAAGGGCTGCGATGTCGAAGGCATGATGAAGGAAATCTTCGGCAAGGCAGGCGGCCTGTGCGGCGGCAAGGGCGGTTCGATGCACATCGCCGATATCGACAAGGGGATGCTTGGCGCCAACGCGATTGTCGGGGGAAATCCGCCGCTGGTTGCCGGCGCGGCGTTGACCATCAAGACCAAGGGCCTCGCCAAGGTCGCGGTGTCTTTCACCGGCGATGGCGGGTCCAACCAGGGCACCACTTTTGAAGCCATGAACCTTGCGGTGGTGCTCGATTTGCCGGCGATCTTCGTGTTCGAAAACAATGGTTACGGCGAGGGCACCGGGGTGAGCTACGCCGTCGGCGCGCCCAGCATCGCCGAGCGTGCGGCAGGTTTCGGCATGCCGGCAAGGACTGTTGACGGGCACGATTTCTTCGCGGTGTTCGAAGCCGCGCGCGAGGCCATCGAGCGGGCGCGCGCGGGCGAGGGGCCGAGCGCCATCGAAATCCAGTGCATGCGCCATCACGGCCACTTCATCGGCGATGTGCAGGCCTATCGCAGCAAGGCCGAGCTTGAAGACTGCCGCGCGCGCGATCCGATCATGATGTTTCGCCAGCGGGTGGAGAACGAAGGGCGGCTTGCGCCCGGCGTGCTCGATGCGACCGACGAGGAATGCCGCCGCGTGGTGGCCGACGCCGTCGCGGCGGCGCGCAAGGCGCCGGTGCCTGCGATCGAGGAGCTGCTCACCGATGTTTACGTGTCCTACTGAAAGCCGGGCCCGCCAACCCGGCGGTCACCGCGAGGAAACCCCATGCCGCTGAAGACCTACCGGCAAGCCATCAACGAGGCGCTCGACAGCGAAATGGCACGCGATCCCGATGTTATCGTCATCGGCGAGGATGTTGCAGGCGGTGCGGGCGGCAGCGGGGTCGATGATGCCTATGGCGGCGTGCTGGGCGTAACCAAGGGGCTGGTGGGCAAATATGGCCGCGCGCGGGTGATCGACACCCCGATTACCGAAAGCGCCATCATGGGCGCGGCGGCGGGCGCGGCCGCTACGGGCTTGCGGCCCGTGGCAGAGCTGATGTTTGTCGATTTTCTGGGGGTTTGCTTCGATCAGATTTTCAATCAGGCAGCCAAGTTTCGTTACATGTTCGGCGGCAAGGCGCGCACGCCGCTCGTGATTAGATCGATGATCGGGGCGGGGATGAGCGCTGCGGCCCAGCACTCGCAGTCGCTGCACCCGCTGTTCACCCACATCCCCGGCCTCAAGACCGTGATGCCGTCTAACGCCTATGATGCGAAGGGCCTGCTGATCCAGGCGATCCGCGATGATGATCCGGTGATCTTCCTTGAGCACAAGGCGCTTTACGACACCACCGCCGATGTGCCCGATGAAGCCTACACCATCCCTTTTGGCGAGGCCGATTTTGTCACCGAAGGCGATGATCTGACGCTGGTGGCCTTTTCCGCGATGGTGGGGCGCTGCAAGGCGGTGGCTGAAAGCCTGGCGGGCGAGGGTATCGGGATCGAAGTGATCGACCCGCGCACGACCTCGCCGCTCGATGATGAAGCGATCCTTGATTCGGTGGCGCGAACCGGAAGGCTGGTCGTGGTGGACGAAGCCAATCCGCGTTGCGGGATGGCGGCGGATATCGCTGCGATGGTGGCATCGCGCGGCTTTGCCAGCCTCAAGGCGCCGATCGGGATGGTCACCCCGCCGCATACCCCGGTGCCGTTCGCGCCCAGTCTGGAGCGCGCCTATATGCCCGACGGTGACAGGATCACCGCCGCCATCCGCGCAGCGCTCGGCGCATGACGGCTCACGCTGCGCCTGTGTCCGATCTTGTCGCGGTCGTCATGCCCAAATGGGGCCTGTCGATGGAGGAAGGCACGCTGGCGCAGTGGCACTTTGCCGAAGGCGATTGGGTGCCGGCCGGAGCGGAGCTTGCCGACATCGAAACCTCCAAGCTGATCAACACGCTTGAGGCCAAGCAAGCGGGCACGCTGCACCGGATCGTGTGTGCGCAAGGTGCAGGCGGGGCCTGCGGTTCGCTGATTGCGGTGATGGGCGAAGGCCCCGCGCCCTCGCAGGCAGAGCTTGATGCCTTTGTCGCGCGCTTTGCCGTAACGCCCCCTGAGGCTGATCCTTCGGGCGCGCAATCCTCGCATGGGCTCAGCACCATCACCGTCGATGGCCTCGCGCTGCGCTATGCCGAAATGGGCGCAGGCGAGCAGGCGGTGCTGTTTCTCCACGGCTTTGCAGGCGACAGCGGAAACTGGCGTTTCGTGCAAAGCGACTTTGCGGCGGAATATCGCACCATCGCGCTCGATCTGCCGGGCCATGGCGGCTCGGACAAGGCGCTTCCGGGCGGGGGCAGCCTTGCCGATCTGGCCGCGCTGGTGAGCGGGTTCGTGCGGGCGCTTGCGATTGATCGGGTCCACCTTGTCGGCCATTCCTTCGGCGGGGCCGTGGCAAGGCACATGGCGGCGCGCGGCGATGTGGCGATTGCATCGCTGACGCTGGTGGCGCCGCTGCTTCCCGGCGTCGATCTTGACCGCAGCTTCCTCCATGATTTCGTTTCTGCCCGGCGCAGCCGCGAGCTTCGGGAGGTGCTGGCGCGGCTGGTTGCCGATCCCTCCAGCATTGCCCGCGCGATGGTGGAAGATGCGCTGCGGCACAAACGCCTTGATGGTGTTGCGCAGGTATTCGAACAGCTCATCGCGCTGGCCGAACAGGAAGCCGCGCCGGGTGCTTGCGAGATGCCGGTTCGCGCGCTGGCAATCTGGGGCGACAGCGACCGGATCATTCCGCTGCCTGCCGATGGTTCGTTCGGCCAACAGGTCCGGCTTGAGGTGATCGGTGCCGCCGGGCACTTGCCCCATCTCGAACAGCCTGCGCGGGTTGCGCGCATCATCCTTGATGCACTCAAGGTCTGAGGGAGGGGCCGGCGTCATGCGATTGTCCCGCCGCATCCCCCGCCAGCAGCTTGCCCCCCGGTCGGCGCCGTCACCGCGCGCAGCGAAACCCGATGTGGGAGGTGGCGGTATCGACCGGCTGGAGCCACTTGGCCGCAGGCCGGTAGCGCCGACAATAGTTCGGCGCACACAGGTGCGAGCCGCCTTTCAGCACCTTGCGGTGCTGGAGGCTCTGCCGGGCGTGGTCGGCAGGGGTAATGCAGCACCCCCTGTTGCCCGGCGGCCCGGCCGCATCGCTGGCGGTCCATTCCCAGACATTGCCGATCAGATCGCGAAAACCCCACGGATTGGCCGGATAGCGGCGGACCGGCGTGGTGTAGGGCGGGCCCGGCTTTTCGGGATGATGGTGGGGAAACCCGTCATGCCAGAAATTGGCGGGCGCCCGGCCTTGCGGGAGCAGTTCGTTGCCCCAGGCATAGTCGTGATCGCCCTGGCCAGCGCGCGCAGCAAACTCAAGCTCGTCCTCGCTCGGCAGGCGTTTGCCTGCCCATTGCGCATAGGCGAGGGCATCCGCATACGCGATGTGGACCACCGGATGATCCGCAATGAAGGCGGCTGCCACATCGGGGCCATAAGGACAGCGCCAGCACGCGCCCGCGACATAGGACCACCAGCTTTCCGGAGCAAGCGGCTCGCGGGGATCGGGCCTTGCAAAGACGATCGAACCGGCGACCGCAAGCTCGGGAAGCAAGCCCGGATAATCGCGCGGATCGGGCGCCTTCTCGACAAAGGTGACATAGCCGGTGGCGGCGACGAAATCGGCGAACTGGGCGTTGGTGACCGGCGTTTCGTCGAGCTGAAACGGCGCGATCCGGACTGTGCGGCGCGGCCGTTCTTCGGGGTAATGATGATCGGAACCGGCCACCAACACGCCGCCTGCGACGCGGATCATGCCGTCATTGTGCGCGCGCTGTTTCATCGTGCCGCATTCTTGGCCCGGTCGCGGCGCGTGGCAAAGCGAAAAAGCGCGGCTGCCCGACGCAGGGGCGATCCTGCCGAGGGGATGGCGGATGCCGCCGCTGGTCTGCGCACAGCCGGGCCGGGGATGATGAAAGGAAAGGTGCGATGGGCCTGATGAGCAAATCCGGACTTCTCGGCGCGGTGTGCCTCGCGGTTCTGGCATCGTGCCCGCTGCACGCCCAGCAAGCCGCCGCCTGGCCCGATCAACCGCGCCCTGCACCCGATGCGCCGAGCGTTCTTGTTATCCTGACCGATGATGTGGGGTTTGGTGCATCGAGCACCTTTGGCGGCGCGGTCGAAACGCCGAGCTTTGATGCGCTCGCCCGCGAAGGCCTGCGCTACAGCAATTTTACCACCACCGGCATTTGTTCGCCCACACGCGCAGCCCTGCTGACGGGGCGCAATCACAACACCGTGAATGTGGGCAACGTGGTGGATGTTCCGTCCTCGGATCGCGGCTATACCTCGGTGATCCCGAAATCTGCGGCCACCGGTGCGCGCCTGCTGGCTGATGCGGGCTATGGCACCGCGATGTTCGGCAAGCACCACCTTACGCCGCGGTGGGAGCTGGGGCCGACAGGGCCGTTTGATCGCTGGCCCACCGGGCTCGGGTTCCAGCATTTCTACGGTTTCATGATGGGCGATACCAACCAGTTCGTTCCCGCGCTGTTCAACGGCACCAGCCCGGTCGAGCCGCCGCGCGATGATCCGGATTATATCCTCGATAAAGACCTTGCCGATAATGCCATCGGATGGATCCGCGCGCATTGCGGCGCCACGCCGACACGCCCGTTCTTCGTCTATTACGCGCCGGGCACGGCCCATGCCCCGTTGCAGGCCCCGGCTGACTGGATCGCGCGCTACAAGGGGCGGTTCGATGCAGGCTGGGACGTCTTGCGCGAGGAAACGCTTGCCCGCCAGAAAGCGCTCGGGATCGTGCCGCCCGATACGGTCATGGCCGCCCGCCCCGAGGGGATCCCGGCGTGGGCCTCGCTGTCTGATCGTCAGAAAAGGGTCTATGCCCGCCAGATGGAAGTGTTCGCCGCAGCGCTTTCCCATGCCGATCACCAGATCGGGCGGGTGATCGCGGAGGCGCGCAAGGCCAGCGGCGGCAATCTCTTGGTGGTGTATATTCAAGGCGATAATGGTGCGAGCGCGGAAAGCGGGCTGAACGGCACCACCAACGAGCATGGCATGTTCGGCGGGATGCGATCCGATTTCGACGCCACCGAGGCCGCTATCGACAAGCTGGGCGGGCCCGATACGCTCACCGGTTATTCATCGGGCTGGGCCTTTGCCACCAACACGCCGTTTCCCTGGGTCAAGCAGGTCGCCTCGCATTTCGGTGCCACCCGCAACGGCATGGTGATCAGCTGGCCGGGCAAGATCGCCACTCCGGGGCAGATCAGGCGCGATTATCACCATGTGATCGATGTCATGCCGACCATTCTTCAGGCGGCCAAGGTGCCCCTGCCGGGGCAGGTCGATGGCGTTGCCCAGATCCCCTTCGACGGGATCAGCATGAGCTATTCCTTTGCCGCAGATACTCCCCGGCGCGGCGAGCGCGACACCCAGTATTTCGTGATGTGGGACAATATGGGCATCTATCACGATGGCTGGATGGCATCCTCCGCCCCCGCGATGACGCCGTGGAAGATGTATCCCGACATCACCATGCCCGCCGTGGTCGAAGGGCGCGCATGGGAGCTTTACAAGCTGGACGAGGATTTCGGGCAGGCTCGCGATGTCGCGGATCGTTACCCTGCGCAGCTCGAAAGGATGAAAAGCCTGTTCCTCGCCGAAGCCGGGCGGCACCATGCGCTCCCGGTCAGGCGGATGCTCGCGGCTACCGGCCGCCCCGATCCCAATGCCGGGGTGAATCTATTCCGCTTCCTTGGCCCGGTCTCGCGGATCAATCCCGATGCCGCGCCGCCGATCCTTGGCACCTCGTTCGAAATCGATGCGACTGTCACCTTGCCCGAAAAGGCAGACGCGGGCGGGACGATCCTTGCGCTCGGCGGCAGGTTTGGCGGCCTTGCGCTGTTTCTCGATCAGGGGCGCGCGGCTTTCGAATACAATTTCTTCGATGCTCAGCGCACCGTGGTGAAAAGCCCCGAGCGCCTGCAACCGGGCACCCGCAGGATGAAGGTGAGGTTCGATCGCGAACCGGGCTTCATCGCACCGGCCACCGTCACACTGGAGGTCGATGGCACCGAAGTCGGGAAAGTCGAGGTGCCGCAAACAACCACCCAGCGCCTGACGCTTGATGAAGGCTTCGACATCGGGATCGACACCGGAACGCCGGTGAGCAACGCCTATCGCGCGCCCAATTCGCTGGAAGGAACCATTGATCTCGTCGAGGTGCGGATCGCCGCGCCCAAATAGGATGGCTGCACCAATGTTGCCATCATATCGAAAGACAGGAAGTCGAGATATCTTGTAAGTTTTGAATATTCCCCGCTTATCTTGAATGCAGGAGGGCAACGATAAAGTCTGACTAAGTTCCAAGACAGGTAGGATACCAGAAAGGGATCTAGCGTCATTCGCATTTTAGTATTTTTTCGAAACTTACATGAATGTAACAATTGCGGTCAGACCTAACAATTTAGCCAATTTTGACAGAAATTGTATTTTGTGACAGTGTAAATAATTAAGCTCCCGTTCGAGGAGCGGGATAGCAATTCTATTCAAAAAACAACGGATCGGCGTGTTTCCAGGCCGGTCCTGATTGGGGGAGAGAGTAGTCATGCCGCTTAAAGCCAGTGGATGGATTCTTGCAGGTGCAGCAGTATTTCTGGAGTCAGCCCCGGTGCTGGCGCAGGAAACGTCTCCCGATGACGCCCCGCTCGGCGATATCGTGGTGACCGCCCAGCGGCGCGCCGAAAGCGTGCAGGATGTGCCCATCGCCGTCACCGCATTCGATCAGCGCACGCTCGAACGCCTCAATGGCCGCGATATCCGCGACTTGACCGGGCTAGTGCCGAACCTGGTCATTTCCGAGGTGGCGATCGGCCCGTCGCTGTCCCAGATCTCGATCCGCGGGGTCAACTCGCAGGATCCTGAAAAAAGCTTCGATCCGGCGGTCGGCGTCTTTGTCGATGGGGTCTATCTGGGCACTTCGGCTTTCAACCTCTTGGATACCTTCGATATCGAACGGCTTGAGGTGCTGCGCGGTCCGCAGGGAACGCTGTTTGGCCGCAACACTACCGGCGGGGCCATCCAGGCTTTCCGCACTCGTCCCACGGGCGAGTTGGGGGTTCGCGCGCGGGCCATCACCGGCACGGCCAACCGCCGCGATCTCAACGCGGTCGTCAACCTGCCGGCGATCAAGGATGCGGTCTCGGTCAAGTTGTCGGGCTATCTGCAACAGGATGATGGCCTGTGGGAGAATGCCGCGGGCGGCGTGACCGGGGCCAAGGATCGCTGGGGGCTGACGGGCACGGTGCTGATCGATGTCGGGCCGGGCGAGTTGCTGATTACCTACGATCATTTCCGCGACGACAGTGAACTGACGCCCTATTTTGCCCGGGGCATCCGCACCAACGAAGCCTTGCCCTTTCGGATCACCGGGACGCCGCGCATTCCGGCGACGATCACGCCCGGCTTTGGCCCCGATCTGCTGTGTCTTCGGGGCACGCCTACCACCGATTGCGACAATCCGGCCGACCGGCGCGGCCGGGTTACCGATCCGCATTTCCAGAATTCGCAGCTCGATGCCCTGACGATCAACGGCAATTTCCAGCTATCTGATCGGTTCGCGCTTGAGACTGTGCTCGGCTGGCGGCAATCGACCGAAGACGTGTTTATCGACTTCGACGGCACCGCGCGCAGGGTGTTCAACGTGTTCCGCAGCCAGGATTTCGATCAGATGTCGGCCGAGGCACGGATCGTCTCGTCGCTGCCGGGGCCCATTCAGTTCGTCGCGGGCGCGTTCTGGTTCGGCAGCCAATATCGGCTCCGTCAGGCGATCCAGCTCGATCTGGCGATGACCGGCGCGCCGCTGCCGCTTGGCACCGCCTTTCTCAATGGTTCGGGCGATGAGGATGCGCACCGCGCCGAGACGACCGCGCTGTTTGCCCAGGCCGACTGGAACATCGCCAAAGACCTCACGCTTACGCTCGGCGGGCGGGCCAGCTGGGACCAGAAGCGCATCAGCACCTTCTTTTTCGGCCCGGCGCTTCCGCCAAACGCCCCCTATTCGATCCTGAGCGGCGTCTTGCCCGGCCGCCCTCAGACCGCAACCGGAACGGCGAGCGCGAGGTGGTTCGAGTTTACGCCGCGGGTCGCGCTGAACTGGCGACCGGCTGAGGATGTGCTGCTTTATGCCAGCTATTCGCGCGGCTATAATGCGGGCGGCTTTTCGGCCCGTGCAGGCACCGTGGCGGATGTGACAACACCGTTCGATCCCGAGTTCATCAATGCTTATGAACTGGGCGCGAAAGCCGACTTTTTTGATCGCCGCCTGCGCCTTAACGCCGCGCTGTTCTGGAACGACTATTCGAACAAGCAGGAAGAAGTGATCGAGCCGGCACCCCCGCCAGCGATCACATCCACCACCGTGCGCAACGCATCCAACGCACGCTTGCGCGGTGTCGAGCTGGAAATGAATGCGGCCCCGGTTGACTGGTTCCGGCTTGATGCCTCGCTCGGTTATCTCGATGCGCGCTACATTGACTTTGCAACCTTTGCCTCCACCAACCAGTTCATTTCGGTGCCGCCGCAACCGGCCGGAACGCTGATTGCCGCCGACTTCTCGCCCAACCGGCTGCGCCGGGCGCCGGAATGGACGGCGTCAATTTCTCCGACCTTCTCCTGGTCGCTGGGCAAGGCTGATATCGCGCTGAACGGGCTGGCTCGCTTTACCGACAGCCAGTTCTCCGAAGTGCTCAACAGCCCGCGCGGCCTGATCCCGGCGACCTGGCTGTTCGACCTTTCGGCAACGCTGACTTTCGGCGGGCCGCAGAATGATCGCTACCGGGTGATCCTGTTCGGCCGCAATCTGTCCGATCAGCAGCCGATCGCATCCTTTACCAACGCCGTGGTCGATTTCTCGACGATCTCGGTCGGGCGGACGTGGGGCGTGGAATTCACCGTCGACTTTTGATCGAGCCGATACCTTGCGCCGGGGCAGCAGCAGACCGAGGGCCTTGCGGTGCAGGCCGGCGGCG
>VFQU01000158.1_pt1 | contig 82104 bp, 81 predicted proteins | sample 3512311 | NCBI WGS metagenome assembly VFQU01 (sample SAMN10412377, study PRJNA504923) | tailings metagenome | isolation source: Relicate 3 Philex TSF3 active mining site | place: Philippines: Tuba, Benguet | collected 2017-08-29
TTCTTTTTGAATATTCTTAATCTTATAGTTAAAATATGATTTTATTTCTATCTTGGAGATGTCTATACATAAATAGGGTAAATTTCCACTCAATTATGCTCTTTTCAAGCAAACACAAAGGGCAATTTTTCTTCTAAATCAACTCACCATCTTTTTTAGGATATTTCAAATTCATAGATTTCTGTCAATTAAGTCGAAATTCATAACTATTTCATAATTGCATCCTAAGCTTGATTCATGAAAGATTCAAAATAAACTCTTGGTCTTTCCCTTGCTGATTTCAATAACGAGGATGAATTATGAATGTCTCTGGATCGATTATTGTCTCTTTATTGTCATTGTCATTGTCATTATTCTCTTTTCCTGCTTTTTCAAAGGATTTAATGATTCCCTCCTATGAGGGGGGCTATGCTAATCCCCAAGATGGCAACGTTCTCTTTGCTGATTATTATATTCTCGTTAATATTGGTCATGGGAAAGTTAACGAACTGTTCATTAATCTCCCTCAAGAGATCGGTATTCTCAACGGAGTCAATGTTACTGATAGAGATGGACGGATAATTGCGATGAACTACACCATGAACAAGGATTCAATCTCTATACGCTTTGCTCAACCTCTTCATCAAGAAAACTTAAAAATTATGTTGAAGTCTGTTAAGTATCCAATCATTAAAACTCGAACGCTGCTCTTTTATCTATCTGCACGGTTAAATGGTGAATCTAATTTTATCCCCTTTGGTACTGCTCGAATTAATCTGTATGACTAGATATCTTTCATAAAATTTCCATGAATTCTCCTACCATGTTGGTTGGGGGATTTTTTTATTTTAAGATATTGATTATGCGGATACTTTTAGTGGAAGATGAACCAGATTTAGGGGCAGCCGTCCAAAAGGCTTTGACTCGGGTAAACTACATTGTGGATTGGGTACAAGATGGCAAACAGGCCTGGGACTATTTAGAAAACCATTGGACTCATTACACCCTCGGAATTTTTGATTGGCTATTACCCGGACTAACAGGACTTGAACTCTGTCAACGGCTGCGAGCTAAACAAAATCCCCTCCCGATCTTAATTCTGACGGCAAAAGATAAAATTACTGACCGGGTGGCTGGCCTGGATGCCGGAGCCGATGATTATTTAGTCAAACCCTTTGGCATGGCGGAACTACTAGCACGTTTACGGGCATTGCAAAGACGCTCACCCCAACTACAGGCCGATCAACTAACCGTGGGAACACTCACCCTAGACTATGGTGCTGCTCATCTCATGATCAATCAGAGTTCAAGTCAGCGGGCAACGATTACATTAACCGCCAAGGAATTTCAACTTCTAGATTATTTTATGAAACACCCAGGCCAGATCCTGAGTAGTGAGCAAATTAAAAATCAACTCTGGGCCATTGATTCTGAATCCATCAGTAATGTCGTTGCGGCGCAAGTACGGCTCCTGCGTAAAAAGCTCATGCCCTATGGTTATGGTCAAGTGATTGAAACGGTCTATGGCCTGGGGTATCGCTTCCATGCAACTTAAGTTCAACAGCAATATTCAAGAACCCATGAAATAAAACTATTTTGATGACTTAGTTAAATTTTGAGAGATATGTAAACATCTGTTCTATAATTTTTTTATATTTAAAAGACTTATTTTGTTTTTTATATATTCTGTGCTGAAAGGTCTCAATTTCATCTTGATTTCATTTTGTTTTGCCACACTGGAAATGGACTGGAAATGGAATTTCAATACAGGAGCGTACTCGTATGCGTCATCAACTTTGGCTCTATGGATTAGCTGGTTTTCTCCTGACGGGTTCTGCGGTTGCTGTGACAGCGGTTAATCAAGGTCAATCGCCATCAGTTGTGGCCCAACGTCCGATGCAAATGGGTTGGACTGACCAAGGATTTATCGAAATGATGATTCCGCATCACCAAGATGCCATAGACATGGCCGAGCTTGCCCTAAAAAAAGCCCAACATCCTGAACTCAAAAAGCTGGCCCAGAGCATTATCCAAGACCAAGAGCGAGAAATTCAAGAAATGCAGACTTGGTATCAACAGTGGTTTGGGCGGACGGTTCCCCCCTTATCGACTCAGGGCATGATGGGCATGGGAATGCACCACGGAATGATGGCCATGGATCTAGAGGCCCTAGAAACAGCGCAGAACTTTGATCGTGAATTTATTCGTCAGATGATTCCCCACCACCAAATGGCTGTGATGATGGCCAGCAACCTGAAAACCAACACCAATCGCCCAGAAATGGATAAACTTGCAGATAATATTATTCGCTCTCAAAGTGCAGAGATTAAGCTAATGAAGCAATGGTATCAGGATTGGTATAGCCGTTAAGGGCCATTGATTCTCAATTAATCACTAATGATGAGCTTGAATTGCCAGGATAGGGATTGGCATCAGGATACAGCCTATTTTTGCAAACGAGCAAAGCTCTACGGGGTTGCTGAACACAGAAAAAATTTTGAAACCTTTTGCAATCAATACTTCTACAGATTGAGTATCCCCACTAGATGAAAAATAGGCTGTAAAATCGGAGACTACTGCTTTCCCCTGGCCCGTTGGGTTCAGTGAGTTTGAGTTGACGCTTAGGATGTGGGCACTGCCCAGGCATGAGTCGTTCATTGCCCTGATCACTCGCTGACATTGCTCGGGTTGCTACTCCCTCAGAAGCCTATTGATCATGCCCTATCTTGCGGTTGCCCTTGATGCCCAATCCCAGGCCAAGTTATACCCCCTTGCAATTTATCCGATTCTGCGAGCAGATCATCTGACGTTGGCCCATGGCAGCTTTGAACGCCCAGCAGACTCTCAATGCGCGACTGATTCCACTGATCTCAGCTTAATTCCCACCTACGATCCAGCTTGGTTATTGGGATATGGCCTGGGGGACACTGTGACCATGCGGGGCCTGGGTTGGGTGGCGAATGGGCGAGTACAAGCTATGAAAGTTGAGATTCAGGGGTCATCTTACCGGGCCTGGGATGGTGGCATTTTACACATCACCCTCAGTCGGCAACCAGAGGCTAAATCTGCGGAATCCAATCTACTGTTAGCGACAACCCCACTTGAGCAGCCCTTAGATCTCGAATTATCTGGGACAGTTTGCTGGCTTTAAGGACTGGGGTTACCCTGGTTTTCAGCTTTGCATGATTGGGAACAACTCCAGGCCAAGGGAGTTCGCTATCCTAAAAAACATGGTTAATTGGCATTCCCCCCAAGCCTCCATTTCTGATCTCAGGCAAGCCTTTGCAATCCTGAGACAACGGACTTTAGGCTTATTTGCCAGTATTGATCCTGACCAATTCCGGACTCAAGCCCATCCTGACTTCAGCCCCATGGGGTGGCATCTGGGTCACATTGGTTGGACTGAAGGCCTCTGGCTGTTACCATCCCCGACCCGGCGCGCCTTAACCCCCCCGGAGTTTGATGCCCTGTTTGCTGCGGATGGTTTACCCAAAGCTGAACGGACTGAGTTACCGAGCTTGCCTGAACTGGTGCACTATTTAGATGCGATTCGGGGGGCGGTCTTAGAACAGTTTGAACACCGACTTCAGGGCAACTCGGCCTGGTTGGGGTGGTGGCTGCTCCAACATGAAGCGCAACATGGGGAAACGATTCAAATCGTCCAGGCTCTTCAGGCCCCAAGGGATTTTTCTGTCACGATCCCAGTTGATAAATCCAGTACCCCTCAAATCACCATTCCCAGGGGTTGGGTCATCCCGCCCACGGATTCGCCTCTCCTTTTAGATAACGAAAAACCCGGTGTCTCAGTGGAAGTTCCGGCCTTTGCCTGGGATCAGCACCCTGTGACCGCTGGGCAATTCCAATATTTTATTGAGTCCGGGGGCTATCAGCTTTCAGAATGGTGGCCAGAGGCAGGCTGGGCCTGGATAAAAGAAAATTCCATTGAACAGCCGCGCTATTGGCCGGTCAAACCCAATGCAGTGGTTTTTGGAGTCAGTTGGTACGAAGCGGCCGCCTACGCCAAATTTGTCGGTAAAGCCCTGCCAACAGAACGTCAATGGGAGCGGGCCAGGCAATATTTGGAATTGGCACTCAACCACGACCCGGTCAATCAGGTGTGGGAATGGACAGATACTTGGTTTCATCCCTATCCCGGTTTTTGTAGTTTCCCCTATCCTGGCTATTCCGCAAGCTATTTTGACCAGGCCCATCGGGTGTTAAAGGGCGGTAGTATTGCCAGTCATCCCCTGACCCAACGGCCTTCATTTCGCAATTGGTATGCCCCCGAAACCCGCGAAATTTTTGCTGGCATTCGTTGCATCCAGAGTTTATAGGGCTGGGAGTTCCGCCATCTTCAGTCTCTAAGCCTAGAAGGGCAAATCATCCGGCGGTAAATCCGGCTCTGTCATGGTTGAGGGTTTAGCAGATGGTCTCGGCATTGTTCCCATACCTGGAGGCGTTGGGCTGGGAGTTACCGGGGCGACTGGCATTGTTGCCGTTGGTTTAGGCGTGGTTGGCGCGGGTTCGGCCTGGCGGGTTGTGACTTGTCCATCCCCGGAGAGCCAATGCAGTCTTGAGGCCGTGAGTTCAGCCCGCTTTTCCTTAAACCCTTCGGGTCGCTCCCAGGTCACCATCCCCAGTCGCCCTTCAATGAGGAGCCGATCCTGGAGTTTGCACTGATCCTGCATCTGTTGGGCCAAGTTTCCCCAGCCAATCACTTTTAAGGTTTCCGGTGGGTCTTCGGCCCGTTGTCCGGGAAACTGCACCAGCATTGTCGCAATTGGGGTTTGATTATCTTGGGTGTAGCGCAGTTCAGGGGGTTCAATCACCTCTGCCATTAAGACACAATTGTTCATGGTCTTCGCTCCCAGGGGTAAGCAGCAAAATTAGTATAACGTTAGCCCAGGCCTGGCTTAATTTTTCCAGCGTAACGCCCTAATTCCAGAAATTTTAGTAACCTGCTGTAACCTAAAGCTAGGAAACAGTTTGGCGATGAGGCCTGGCCTGGTTTTGGATTTGGCAACTCTCTATCAGCAAGGAACTCGGGACTTTCGGGGCATTGATCTCCACGGGGCTGATTTAAGTGGCCTCTCCTTAGGTGGGATTAATCTTCAGGGTGCCAATTTAGCCCAGGCCAACCTGAGTCATACGGATCTACGCCATGCCAATCTTCAGGATGTGAATTTTGACCAGGCCAAGTTGCATCACACCTGCTTAAGGGGAGCTAATTTAACCGGGGCCTTTTTAGCCACCATTGATCGCCACGGGGCCTGGGAAAAAACACCTTTATCCGATCCAGGCATTGGCCAACCCGCAGCCCCGGATTTAACCGCCAGTCAACTCCTCGCCGCCTATACTGAGGGACAACGCAACTTTGCTGAACTCAACCTTGCCGGAATTGCTTGCCCAGGCCTGGAGTTAAACCAAGTCAATTTTCAGAGCAGTAACCTCAGTCAAGCCAATTTCCGCCTCACAGATTTACAGGGGGCTAATTTCCACAGGGCAATGCTCCATCGGGCTAATCTTTCCATGGCAGATCTGCGGGGATGTAACTTTTGTGGAGCGGATTTACGCCAGGCCGACTTAACGGGAGCAGATCGCCGCGGAGCAGTTTACGATGACCAAACCCAATTTCCCACAGGCTTTAACCCTGAAATTGTCGGAATGGTGAAGCAAACCATAACTCAAAAAGCCTCAACACGCCGCAAGGCTAAACCCGCTTAAGCTGCAACGAGGGGAGATGATTTCGCGACAAATCCAGCTTTTTGGAGGGCATCCACGGTTTGTTGATCCGACTCGACTCGGAATTGTGCCCCTAACCGCACATACTGGGCCTGGTGGTGATCCGTAATTTTGGCAATAATCGGGACTTTCGGGGCTTCCCCGGACTGGGACTTGATAATTTCTGCCAAACGATGCTGGGCCTGAAGATCACTGGCCTGGTCCGGGTCTAACTCCACCATAATCATCCGCACCTCTTCCACCGGTTCCGCATCCTCAATCACAAACTGCCGCCGCTCATCCCGCTGATCTACCTTGCCCCAGACCATCAACCGCCGATCCGTCGCAATTAGGGAGCCAATTCGCTCAAAGGTACGCGGAAAAATTACCGCTTCGGCCTTACCGGTCAGATCCTCCATCTGGATAACGGCCATCCGATCCCCTTTTTTGGTCACAATCGGCTTCAATTCTGTAATTAAGACAATCGCACTCAGACTTTGATCCCCCTGTTGATCCAAATCCCCCAGATTAATCGGCGCTAAGATGCGAGCTGCGGTTTGGACTCCTTTGAGGGGATGATCGGAAACATAAAAGCCGAGGAGTTCTTTTTCCAGCCGTAACTTGTCACTATCGGGTAAATCGTCGACCGAGGCCGCTTTCGGGGCTGCTTCATAACTGGCCTGGTTGGTTTCAACGGTGCCGCCGCCAAAGATGTCAAATAAATTCCCTTGCCCAGTGGCCCGATCCTTCGCCCGACTTTGGGCCCACTCCACCACCAGTTCCAAGTCATGCAGGAGTTGATTGCGGTTCGGTTCAATTTTGTCAAAACCCCCGGAGGAAATTAAGGCCTCCACGGCGCGTTTGTTAGCCACCCGAGCATCGACCCGATCACAAAAATCAGCGAGGGATTGAAACTCTCCGCCCTCTTGCCGCGCCGTTAAAATTGCCTCAATTGCAGCCAGTCCGACATTCCGTACCGCTGACAAGCCAAACAAAATACTTTGACCAATCGGAGTAAAGTCTACCCCTGAGCGATTAATATCCGGTGGCTGAATTTCAATCCCCATGGTGATGCAGGTGGCCAGATAGCGTTGAACTTTGTCTTGATCGCCACTGTTGGCCGTGAGCAGGGCTGCCATGTACTCAACCGGATAGTGAGCCTTCAGGTAGGCCGTCTGAAACGTGACATAGCCATAGGCCGTCGAGTGGGATTTGTTAAAGCAATTACTGGCCACCAAGCCCCCCCGAATCACAAAATTATGATCCTGGGTTACTCCAATGTCATAGACGGGTTGAACTCCTAAACTGCGGCGACTGATAATTTTGACCATGCTGTTGTCCTATCAACCCAATAGATATAAGAAAGCAAAAGGTAAAGACCGAGACTTAGTCCTAGAAACTAGAATTTTTAGGGGGTTGGAGCACAGCAAAATACCAGAGGATGATCACCGATAATGCTCCTAAATTCCGCAGCCAAAAATTGTAGTAGGCATTCACAAATAGGGCAACCAATGCCAAGACTACAGCCACAGAGGTAATCACCAGTCTCATGATCTTCATCCCATTGGAACGGCTCTATTTTAGCTTGCTTAATTTATCCAGGTAAATTAGTCTTCTCTCTCCTGTTTTTTGTTGGTCTGAGAGCAAATTGCTTGCGTCTGTTTCGATAACGCCCAGAAAAGATCCGCCAGACTTTCAGTCAAAAACTGCAAATACTCATCTGGCGTTAAAGGGTTCGGGCTGGCCTGGGCAATCATCTGTCGTTCCTAATCATCTCAGTGTCGTCATAGAGTTGTTGCATCGCACCAGAAAAATTAATACTCTTCAGTTCAAATATTTCCTGTTGATAGGACTGAAAAATCCATATTCCTTCCTGATTGTGCCGAAAACAATCTAAATGGGGGCGGGTGGTGTTAATCAAAACATATTCTTCCAGGCTTTCTAAAGTTCGATAATCGGCAAATTTATTCCCGCGGTCAAAGGCTTCAGTAGAGTCCGAGAGAACTTCAATAATCAGTTTCGGGAAACGTTTATACGTGGCTGTAGCTAAGTCTTCTTCCGAGCAGGTGACGAGTAAATCTGGATAATAGAAGCAATTTCGTTCCTCTAACTGAACCTTCAAATCGGAGAAATAAATCCGACAGTTTGTCCCTCGGAGATGATCACGGAGCAAAACATAGAGATTCCCGACAATGATGTTGTGGCGATCAGTCGTTCCAGCCATGGCATACACTTGACCGTTGATGTATTCATGCTTTTCGAGGCTATTTTCCTCCAACTCTAAATACTCATCCGGTGTCAAGTCGTTCGGGCTGGCCTGGGCAATCATGACTATCACCTAGAGGCTCGTGTTTTCAGGTAATTACTCCGATTATAGTCACCACTCCCCAAGCCCATGAACCAACAGCGTTAAACTAGGGTCAGGTGTTTTCAGTCAAATTCAGCGTGAAATCAACGAAAAAACGGCATTCATCCCTTAACGCAACTCTGGGCAAACTGACCCTGGTTTTAGGCTTGACCCTCGCAAGTAGTTCAGCAGTCTTGGCCCAGGCCCGGAGTAGTGAAGTTTCCTACAGTCAGTTTCTTCAGGATGTGAAGCAGGGCCGGGTGACTAAAGTTGACCTCTATCCCGAGCAAAACCTGGCTAAATTCCGTTTAGAAGGACAAAAAGAGACTGATCCACCCCAAGAAGTCAAGCTATTTGACCGTAACACCGAACTCGTTGAACTTTTGCGCCGTTCTAAAGCTAATTTCACTGTTGTTCCCACCAGTAGTGATAGCGCGGTGATTGGCCTGATCTCCAACATCATGCTCGGCTTTTTCTTGTTAGTGGTGTTCTTACTAATTTTGCGCCGCACTGCTAATGCACCGGGGGGGCCTGGGCAAATCTTGAATTTTGGCAAATCCCGGGCCCGCTTCCAAATGGAGGCCGAAACAGGTGTGGGCTTTAGCGACGTGGCCGGGATTGAAGAAGCCAAGGAAGAATTGCAAGAAGTCGTCACGTTCCTCAAAAAACCGGAAAAATTCACGGCCGTGGGGGCGCGCATTCCCAAGGGAGTTTTACTGATTGGGCCACCCGGAACGGGAAAAACCCTTTTAGCTAAAGCCATTGCTGGAGAAGCGGGGGTGCCGTTTTTCTCAATTTCTGGCTCGGAATTTGTCGAGATGTTTGTTGGGGTCGGAGCTTCACGGGTGCGGGATCTGTTCAAAAAAGCCAAAGAAAGCGCGCCCTGCTTAGTGTTTATTGATGAAATTGATGCGGTGGGTCGGCAGCGCGGGGCCGGGATTGGCGGCGGTAATGACGAGCGGGAACAAACCCTAAACCAAATGCTCACCGAAATGGACGGCTTTGAGGGTAACACTGGGATTATTGTGATTGCAGCTACAAATCGCCCGGATGTTTTGGATTCAGCCTTATTGCGTCCCGGCCGGTTTGATCGGCAAGTCACGGTGGACTTACCCACATTCAAAGGGCGGCTCCAGATTTTAGAAGTCCATGCCCAGGGTAAAAAAGTCGATGAGGAAGTTTCCTTAGAAGTAGTGGCGCGGCGAACTCCCGGCTTTTCTGGGGCAGAACTGGCTAACCTCCTGAATGAAGCAGCCATTCTCACGGCCCGGCGACGCAAACCTGCGATTACCAACACGGAAATTGAAGATGCGATTGACCGGGTAACGATTGGGATGACCTTAACGCCCCTACTCAATAGCAAGAAAAAATGGTTGATTGCCTATCATGAAGTCGGCCATGCCCTATTGATGACGCTGCTGAAACACACGGATCCCCTGAATAAGGTGACGATTATTCCCCGCTCTGGTGGGGTTGGTGGCTTTGCCCAGCAGGTGTTTGATGAAGAACGCGTTGATAGTGGACTTTATAGCCGGGCCTGGTTATTGGATCAGATTACGATCCTCTTAGGGGGCCGGGCGGCGGAAGTCGAGATTTTTGGCGAACCGGAAGTAACCATTGGGGCCAGTAGTGATCTCCGGGCGGTGGCGAATCTGGCCCGGGAAATGGTGACAAAGTACGGGATGTCAGATTTAGGACATTTAGCCTTGGAAACCCCCGGTAATGAAGTGTTTTTGGGCCGGGATTTGATGCCGCGTTCGGAATACTCGGAAGAAGTGGCGGTGCAGATTGATCGGCAAGTCCGGCAAATTGTTACCCACTGCTACGATGTTGCCCGTAAATTAATCCGCGATCATCGCCAGGCCATGGATCGGCTGGTGGAACTGTTGTTGGAAAAAGAAACGATTGAGGGGGATGAATTCCGCCAACTCGTCCGGCAACACACCACCCTAGATGTTAAGGAACCGGCCACGCCTGGTTTGCTTCCAGCAATGGTAATCGCTACTGATCCCCCTGCGGAAGTTCCTGCCAGAGAGCCGTAGTTTGCCGTAAGCTGCGAAATTCCCCTTGACTGAGAATCAGATGATCTAGGATCGGAATCCCTAAAAGTTGCCCTCCAGACAAAAGTTGGCGTGTCAGATTCAGATCGGCCAGGCTAGGGTCAAGATTTCCCGAGGGGTGGTTATGGGCAATGATCAGCCGATTCGCCCCGCGCCGAATGACTTCTCGGAAAATTTCCTTGGGATGGGCAATGGTCTCGGTGGCACTGCCAATGCTGATGATGTGATGCCCTAAGACCCGATGCCGGACATCCAATAACAACACGCCAAAGCGCTCCGTTGTCTCCCACATCATGTCACTGGCTAAGATTGCCGCAGCTTGACTGGGATCATTAATAATGGTCTGCTCCCCAGGCCGGGCCTGGAATACCCGTTTCCCCAACTCGAGGGCAGCCAAAATTGTCGTCGCTTTAGCGGGGCCAACACCGGGAATTTGCATCAGTTCTTCGGGGGTAATGTCTCGCAAACCGATGAGGGTATCCGGCTGCTGTTGTCCCAGGTGTTGCAAGATAAATTGTCCCAGGCCCACAGCGGAGAGTTTGCCTGGCCCCTGCCCAGTTCCCAATAAAATCGCCATCAGTTCCGCTGCCGTTAACGAACGCGACCCGTGGGCCATGAGTTTTTCCCGCGGCCGATCACTGGTGGGCAGGTCAGCAATCCGTAAATGGTAGGTCATCGGGGACAGCCCCTAAAATTCACCCCTTCATAATATTTTCTTTTGCCACGCGCCAATATCGGGAAAAGCGTTTTAAATCCACAGAATTGGGCAGACTGACAAACTCTAGCTCAGGGATGATGTCCACGGGAGTTGGCAACTGCTGACAAATGTCTCGAAAGCGGGGACTGGGGCTAGGACTAGTGATGATCTGGCTGGCCTGGTGTTGGTTAACAAACTGGCTTAGCTCCTGGACAACATTGCCGCGCCGAATTTCCACAGGTAGCTCTAAAAGACACTCATAGATAAACACAACCCGCTTAAAACTAATCCGCCAGGCCTGGAGTAAGTCATCATCCCAAACCCAGAGGGCCGGAGCCTCAGGAAATTCCTGCCAAACTTGACTTTCCGGATTGAGGTTGTCCCCATGTACCCAAATGACGGATTTTGCCCGATTGCTCATGATTTTTTCTGAGATTTATGGCGATGAAAACTGCCGGAATTGGCCTGGGGATTTTGCAGCTCGGGGGCCTGGGGAAATAATTTGGCCGCGATGGTTGCATAGCTTCCCTGTAAGGGACAACGGTTTTTCAGATCACAGGCCTGGCAATAGCGACCGTGACTATAGCGTTCCAGGTTTTCCCGGTTGAAAAAGTAGGGCTTATGACTAAAGGTACTCGCCACCCACTGCCACGACAGGTTATTACTGGCCGGATCCCCATCAAGCAAATGTTCCAAAAACCAGGCCGCGCCCGCTTGCCACTTTACTTTGTACCAATGAACAATATAGGCCGACAGCCACATCCGCGCATGATTGTGTAAGTATCCTGTTTCTCGAAGTTCTTGACTGAAGCTATCCATACAGGCCAGGCCAGTGGTTCCTTTATTTAGTGTTTCGGGTAACTCAGCTTGATAGTCTGCTTTGTCCCAGCCGGTTTTATAGGGTTCTAAATCCTGCCAAATCCGCTCCCCCAATTGTTGATATAACCGCTGCCAATAGTCCCGCCAGGCCAGTTCGGTAATCAGCTTTTCCCCCTCCATCCAGGACTGAATTTGCCCTTCAACCGCAGCTCGGACTTCCCCTAAACTCAAAACCCCATGGCGAATATAGGGAGATAAATAGGTTACGGCTCCATCTAAATAGTTGCGGGTACGACCATAGGGGCCGGGTTGGATTTTAGCTAAGGCCAGTTCAGCTGCAATCCGGCCACCTACCCACGGGCTAACCTCTTCCCCTTGGGCCGCAATCCCAGGAAACTGCTGCTTCAGGTAAGCGATTAAATCGTCTCTGTCTGCAAATTCTCGTCGCCAAGAAGCTGTCATAGGGGGAGATCAGAAATTTCAGCCACTTTAAGATAACGAGATTTAGTGGCGAAGAGTAGCCTGCCAGAGTTCGGTCATCCCGATGGTTCCCTGCCAAAAAGTACGGCACACTAGGAGATGTGGTCAATTCAAGGATATTTTTCCTATGGCGTTAACCGTTGGTACCCCTGCACCTGCTTTTACAACCAAAGATACTCAGGGGAATACCGTTTCTCTCAGTGATTTTTCCGGTAAAACAGTCATTCTCTACTTCTATCCCAAGGACGACACCCCCGGCTGCACCAAAGAGGCCTGTAGCTTTCGGGATAACTATTCCGCCTATCAAGGCAAAGATTTGGTGGTGTTGGGAGTCAGTGGCGATGATGAAGCCTCGCATCAAAAATTCACAGAAAAATTTAGTCTCCCCTTCCCCCTTCTGGCCGATGTGGATCACTCGATCATCAAAGCCTATGATGTTGACGGCGGTGGCTATGCCAAACGGGTCACCTATGTGATTGATCGCAGCGGTAAAATTAGCCATGCTTATACCAGTGTCAAAACCGATACCCACGCCACAGACATTCTCAAAGACCTCGGGTTCTAACCCAGCTTCCTAAACTCGCTCATTCAGTTGCTAGTCAAGCCAGTTTTATCAGGCACCAGCCCTACAGAATTCTTGAGCAGTATTTTTTCCTCCTGTTTTTTTGCTTAAGTCCTGAGTTTGATTAGCAACCTGCCTAAATTGTCTAGAAATCCAGCCGTGGCCAACCCAGGCCAAGTCCGAGTAAAGTTGGGCAACCCCTGAGTAAGACCTAAAATTGAGATATTGCTTTTCTGCTGCTTGGATTTAGATGGCCCTAATTTTTGCCCTGGCCCAACTTAACCCGGTTATCGGTGATCTAGAAGGAAATGCCGCCCAAATTCTCACCGCGGCCCAGGCCAGCTTGAATGCTGGGGCCAATGTCTTGATTACCTCAGAACTAGCTCTCTGTGGCTATCCCCCCCGCGATTTACTTCTAGATCACAGTTTTATCCAGGCCTGTCAAAATACTCTTGCCCAACTCCAGCACGAATTACCGCCGCAACTCACCGCAATCATTGGCACAATTGCCCCCAACCCCGATGTCAACATTGGCGCAAAACCGCTCAAGAATATCGGAGTCGTGATCCAGCAAGGGCAAGTGATCCACCAGTTCGCTAAACGCCTGCTCCCCACCTACGACGTTTTTGATGAAGATCGTTATTTTGCCAGTGGCACCCAGGCCAGTCTTTTTACCTTGGAGCAGAATGGTGAACGGCTGCGTTTAGGGCTGACCATTTGTGAAGACATTTGGAACGATGAAGAATTTTTAGGCAAACGCCTCTATCCCACTAATCCCATCGCCGAATTGGCCCAGGCCCAGACTGACTTAATTATTAACCTTTCAGCGTCTCCCTATACCGTTGGCAAACCCGTGTTTCGGCAGGCTTTACTCGCTCATACAGTCCAACGCTATGGCTGTCCAATTATTTACGTCAACCAGGTGGGCGGCAATGATGACTTAATTTTTGATGGCCATAGTTTTGCCCTCAATCACCAGGCCGAGCCTGTCAGCCAAGCCCCCGGCTTTCAAACAGCCATCGAATATGTGGCCTGGGCCAAGGGCAAGCTCACCGATCACCCATCACCTTTAGCGTCAGATGTTCCCCCCCAGAAACTGGATAAGGAGGCAGAAATCTGGGCAGCATTGGTCTTGGGAATTCAGGACTATGCCCGCAAATGTGGTTTTAGCCGGGCCGTGGTTGGCTTAAGTGGAGGAATTGATTCGGCCTTAGTTGCGGCTTTAGCCACTGCTGCCCTGGGAGCTAATCAGGTTTTGGGCGTATTAATGCCTTCCCCCTACAGTTCGGATCATTCTCAAACCGATGCCCTCCAATTAGTCAGTCATTTGGGGATTCACCATGCAATTTTGCCGATTGCGGATTTAATGAGCAGTTATGCCCAAACCCTTGCACCTTTGTTTACTGGAACTGAACCTGGAGTAGCCGAAGAAAATATCCAGGCCCGGATTCGGGGCAATCTCCTAATGGCTATTGCCAACAAATTTGGTTATCTACTCATTTCTACGGGCAATAAATCAGAATTGGCAGTCGGTTACTGCACCCTCTACGGGGATATGAGTGGGGGCCTGGCCGCGATTGCGGATGTCCCAAAAACCCTCGTCTATGAACTCTGCCACTGGCTCAACAAGAAAGTAGCAACTGGCTATACCGCCCCAAATTTTCCGTTTTCAGGCAGTGAAGTCATTCCAGGCCAGATCCTGAGCAAACCCCCCAGCGCTGAACTGCGCCCCGGCCAACTGGATCAAGATTCGTTACCGCCCTATCCGATTCTGGATGACATTCTCCATCGCTTTGTCGATCGCCATGAGTCCACCGCCGAAATTATTGCCGCCGGCCATGATCCAGCAGTGGTTATCCAGGTTCAAACTCTCGTGACTCGGGCTGAGTTTAAGCGGCATCAAGCGGCCCCAGGCCTGAAAATTACGAGCCGCGCCTTTGGCACAGGTTGGAGAATGCCGATTGCAGCCCGGCGGACGTTTGTTCCTTAAAGTTTTAACAATGGGCAGCAGAGTTCAGTGATGGCAATGACCTGCTCAAGTCTTCAACCAGGGCCTGGGTTAGCGGCGAAATTTTACCAACTCTTCCAAGCTAGCTAAGAGATCCACTCGGACGGATTGAATCTCTCCTGTCGTAGTTACACAAAAATCCCAGGCCACGTTGACCCTAAATAGGGGTAACTCGACCCGGCCGCGCACCAATACCACCTGGGTTTGAGCATCTGCAGCAGCATCCAGTAATTGCATAGTTTTCGGAAAAGCCCGCATCCCCACGGCCTCAGCTTCTAAATACTGCCTGATTGCCGCCTGTCCCGAAACTCCCTCCTCAAAGGGTGGAAACAGGGTACCATCTGGGGTGAACAGACGAGCTATTTCGCCATAGGCCTCAGCATTGAGATGGGCAAAATAAGCGGTAATTGTCGCGGCAAAGGTTTCCTGGTCGAGGGTTTCCACCAGAGTGGCAGTTGTGAGTTCCGGTTGTAGTTCCAATAGAGCTGTCATCAGTAAACCCTCCCAGGTTAAACATTCAAGTAACTGGCCGAAATTTCAAGCCCCTAAATCCCAGCGTGGAAAGTTATCCCAGCCGCAGATATAGGGGCTAAGGTTACGCCATGAGGAAATTAGTCTTGGAAGGGATCAACACCCATCTCGACAACCGCATTCCGGAGGACGGTAATTTGTTGGCCAAAGTCAAGGGACTGAATCGCCGCAAAGACTTGTTCAGCATCACGGGAGAGGGCATAGCCAGCGGGCACAGGAATGACAAACCCTTGCCGCATCAACTCCGCCAATTGGAACCAAAACGCAAGTTTAGTATTGGCACTAAAGACCCCATAGGCCTGGGTTAGGGGAGTGGCAACATGATTGGCCAAATCCCGCATGAACTGCAATTGAGCGTCAAAATTGAGGGCCTTAACTTGATTCAGCAACCCTTCTGCCAACTGTAAACGGGCTGTTCCGGGAGCCGCCGCCGTGATTGAGCGTCCACATTCGGTATAGAGGAACCAGAGCACGCCTAATTTGTCATCGACACTGAGGCAATTGAAGAGGGTTGTCGTGTCTTGAACAGCAGTGCTGGTCGGGTTCAGGGTTAAACGTCCGGTTTCAGTGGTAATCGCCATAGTTCAGATAAGAGAGTGTTACAGCAGCCATACTCAGATGTCCGAGTAATGGTTATCTCTTCCTCCTAGTCAATATATTGCAACATATTGTTACAAATTGCAAATAAGTGTTACAAATCCTGAGCATAATTAAAGCCAATGACTCAGCTTCAGTCGGGCCAGTTCCTTTGCTCCAAGGGGTTTAGGGCGGTTGTTTGTCAGGCCTCAGGGCAAGGTAAATCCCATTAGCTTTAACTCATCCTGGAGGCGCGCCGCTTCCCTGGGGTCGGTTTCTTGTAAACGAGTGATTGCGGCATGAAAGTACTGCAGGCTGGTGCGGACTTGCCCCAACTTGAGATAAATTACGCCTAAATTCTGCCAGGCCAGGGGGAGTTCGGGGGCAATCTCGATCACGGTTTCATAGGCTTGGATTGCCTGGGGATAGTTTTTTAGTTGGCTCCAGGCCTGGGCGAGGCGAAGATACGCAGAGATTTTACTGATCAGGGCGAGGGATTGGGCCACCGCAGCTTGGTATTGGGGGATGGCCTGGGCTAGATTGCCGGTCTGAGCGTGATAATTGCCGAGTTGATAGTGGAGTTCATAGAGCACCGCTGCTTCGGACGGCAAGAGGCTGAGGCCCTGGGTTAAGGTTTGGCAGGCCAAGGTCATCTCTCCGGCCTGTAAGTAGGTGCCGCCCAGCTTGGCGCAAATGTAGGCATCATCCGGGTGCTGGGCCAGATATTGCGACATCGTTGTCATCGCTTGCTGAGTTTTATCCCGCTGTTGTAATCGCTCCGGTGTATAGCCCCAATGGTGAATGGCCACCCCCTCCAGTTGCCCAATCTGCCAGGCCGGTTGGTTTTCGATCAAGGCCAGAACCGCATCATCAATGGTTTCGTGGTAGGGGCGGTTAAAGTAAATCTCTGGATGACGGCGGAATAGGCGCGACACGGACGAGTAGGGCGGCATGACTCCAATTTCTTCGCGTGTCAAGGTCACGGCAATCAAATGCTGCTGCTCAAGACAGGCCTGAAGTTTCGGCTTCACCGCTGGGGCTAGGACTTCATCGGCATCAAGAACTAAGACCCAATCAGTGTGTAACTGCGCCAAGCCCAGGTTTCTTGCTTGCGCAAAATCATACTCCCAGACAGTTGGAATGACTTCCGCCCCCCAGGCCTGGGCAATCTCACGGGTATTATCTTGAGAACCCGTATCCACAATCACCATCTGCGCCACTAGACCTTGGACACTGGCTAAGCAGCGGGGTAAATCCTGGGCTTCATCCCGGACAATCATCGCCAGGCCAAGGGATGGGAGCATTACCGTTACGCTTTTAAAAAGAACTTAGGCAAACTCGCCAATAATTTTCACTTCGGGGTGCAAAAGTATATCCCAGCGTTCAGCAACACAGGCCTGGACATGGCGAATCAGTTGAAACACATCCATCGCTTTCGCCCCCCCCCGGTTAAGGATAAAGTTGGCGTGCCGTTCGGCAATCTGGGCCTGGCCAATTTGAAAGCCCTTGAGTCCCACCGCCTCGATCAACCAGCCGGCCGCATGGGGTTGGGGATTGCGAAAGACACTGCCGCAACTGGGAAGATGATAGGGCTGTGTGGACAGGCGTTGATTTAAATGCTCTTGAGTCGTCGCTTTGACTAACTTGGTATCCTGCTCCGGTTCCATTTGCCAGGTGGCCTGGAGCACTAAACGCTGCGTCCCCTGCAACGCCGATGAACGATAATCGTAGGCTAGGTCAGACCCCGTCACCACCGACAAACAGCCATCCGGTTCCAGAATTAAGGCGGAAACTAAATAATCAGCCGCACAGCCCCCATGGGCCCCAGCATTCATCACCACCGCACCCCCGACCGTGCCCGGAATTCCCACAGACCACTCCAGACCAGACCAGCCTAAGCGCGCCGCATGATGGGCTAATTGGGGTAAAGAGCGACCGGCCCCAGCCGTGACTTGCCCTGTTTCTTTGTCCCATTTGATCCGGCGCAGATGCTTAGTCGCAATCACCAGGCCGGGAATGCCCTGATCACTGATCAGCAAGTTTGAACCCGCCCCCAACACCGTAATCGGCAAATCATGCTCTTGGGCCCAGCGATAGGCCGCTTGCAAGTCTTGAATCGACTCCGGGACTACATACCACTGGGCGGCTCCCCCAACGTTGAGAGTCGTAAACCCATGGAGCGGAACTTGCGGCGAGATCACACACTGCGTTCCGGGAATTACCTGAGCCGTGGGTGTTTTGTTCATTGAGCCACCGCTTGCACACAAGAGTTAACTGTGATTACCTCAGCCGTCCCAGCCCAATCACCCGTGGGGACTTGATCCGCAATGGCATCAGGGATGAGTTGGTTGAGGTTACCCGCTCCTAAGAAAACGACTAGGTCTCCCGGAGATAGGACTTGCCGCAAATGATAACGCAGATCGGTTGGGGTTGGCGCGAAACTGACGTGGGGATGATAGTGGCTCAGGCGGCTGACGAGATCCGTGGCATGAACCTGGCCCTGATCTGGCTCTCCAGCACTATAAATATCGGTAATCACAACCAAGTCGGCGGCCTGGAAGCTCTGGCTAAATTCTTGTAGAAAGGTGAAAGTCCGGCTGTAGCGATGGGGTTGAAATACGGCAACAACGCGCCGCCAGGGTTGTTCTGGGCCAACTTGTAAACGGGCTGCCGCTAGGGTAACTTGAATTTCGCTGGGGTGGTGGGCATAGTCATCAATAAAACGAATCCCGTTGGCCTGACCCCGCTCCTCAAACCGCCGTCTGGCCCCTTCAAAATTAGCAAGGGCTGCTGAGATGGTGGCAAAATCCAGGCCAACCTGACGACCCACCGCAATGGCAGCTAAGGCATTTTGGAGATTATGACTGCCCAGAAGTTTCAGTTGGATCATCCCCAGGGATTTACCCCGTTCCCACACATGGGCCGTTGTCCCGTTCGCACCGTATTGAACATGATCCACGGTGTAGTCTGCGCCAGAGTCTCGATTAAGGCTGTAGGAAATTAAATTAGGGTGAGTTAGGCGAGCTTTGACGGTGGGGCAATCCCAGCAGACCACCAGGCCTTGGGACTGAGAGGCAAATTGCTCAAAGATGGCGACAACCTGATCCAGGGTTTGGTAGTGATCGGGGTGGTCAAGTTCAATATTGGTAATGACACCGAGATGGGCGGCAAATTTTTGCAGAGAACCATCGGACTCATCAGCTTCAGCCACAAGATGGGGGCCATCGCCAATCCGAGCATTTCCCTGCCAGGCCGAGACTTCTCCCCCGACAATAATGGTTGGCTCTAAACCCCCTTCTAAGAGAACATAGCCAATCATGCTGCTGGTGGTAGTTTTGCCGTGGGTGCCGGCAACTGCAATCCCTTGGGACCGATGGATCAGGGCAGCCAGAATATCAGAGCGATGGAAAATAGGGCAGCCGAGGGCCTGGGCCGCTTGCAATTCCGGGTTAGTGCCACGAATCGCAGTCGAACAGATGACCTGGGGCAGTTGGCTATAGCCCGTGTGGGCTTGATAAGCTTCCAGGTTAGCGGCGGTTTGCCCTTCAAAAAATGTCACGCCCATGGCCTGGAGTTGGTGGGTCAGATTGGTTGCCCGTAGATCCGAACCCGTTACCTTAAATTTTTGCTTTGCTAAAATATAAGCCAGGGCTGACATCCCAATCCCACCGATACCTAAAAAATGAAACGGCCGCCCGTTAAAACTCATCGGTACAGATTGCGATTTGGTCAACTCCATCACACTCACCCCACCTTTTGTCAATAGGTATAAAACCTCAGGCTCATCATAGCAGGAAGTTTTTGTATTCCATGAGTATTACTGAAAATGGCTCAACTCTATGTGACTCTGAGGCAATTAGGTTTCTGAAGTTTATTACTGCCCCTTGGTGTGGTGTCAAGAATCCCCAGAGAAAGCGGGCCAGCGGTCCCGGAATACTGAACAATATGGGGAGTAGTAATTTGGGATTCCATGAAACCCACGCCGCCGTTAGTGATTTCCCCATTGATTTTGATCCTGATCACGATTGTGATTGATCGGATTGGTGAAAGTTTAATTTTCCCGATTTTGCCGTTTTTAGTCGAACCCTTTGGCCTGGATGCCTTGGGAATTACCCTACTATTTTCTGTGTTTGCCGCGGCCCAGTTTTTAGCAGCACCAATTTTGGGGGCCTTGTCCGATCAGTTTGGGCGGCGACCCGTTTTACTGTTCTGTGTGTTGGGTACAGCCGTTTCCTATTTTGTTTTTGGCTTGGCCAACCAGGCCTGGATATTTTTTCTATCCCGGATCATTGATGGGATCACCGGGGGGGTAGTTTCCACGGCCCAGGCCTATATTGCAGATACCTCCAGTCCAGAAAATCGGGCCAAAAACTTTGGTTTAACCGGGGCTGCCTTTGGGATTGGTTTTATTGTCGGGCCAGCGATTGGCGGCAGTTTGGCTGTGATTAATCCGCGCTTGCCGATTTTTCTAGCAGGAATCATTTCTTTAATTAATGTCTTAGTTGCCTATTTCACGCTGCCAGAATCTTTACCTCAAGATCAACGTGCGCCAATTCGCTGGTCAGATTTCAACCCCTTTCGCCAATTGGGAACATTTTTGGTGATCCCGGAAATTTCGGGGCTGATGGCGGCTTTTTTTGTCTTTAACTTTGCCTTTGGCGGCTTTACCAGTGTCTTTGTCCTGATCCTCAAGAATGTTTTTGGTTGGGGCGTGGCAGAATCGGGACTGGTGTTTATGGTGGTTGGGATTGTCAGTACTGTCGTCCAGGCCGGGTTAATTCGGAAGTTGATTCCGCAGTTTGGCGAAGTGCGTTTAACCATTGTGGGATTTCTCTGTTTAGCTGCAGCGTTGTTGATGTTGCCTTGGCTACCGCGGGTCAATCCCTGGGTGACGGTGGGGGTCTTTAGTAGTGTTGTCCTCCTAGCCTTTGGGGTTGGGATCATGTCTCCTTCGCTGCGCGGCTTAATTTCTAATCGGGTTTCGCCGCAGGATCAGGGCAAGGTGATGGGCAGTAGTCAGGGCTTGGCCAGTGTAGCTGGGATTATTGGGCCGGCCTGGGCGGGTTGGGTCTTCAGTAGTAGTCAGTTGGCCCCGGCCTGGCAAGCGGCAATTTTGATGGTGGTGGCCCTTGGTTTTGCCCTGTTGAGTTTGCGGCCATCCCAGGCCAGTCTTTCCTGAACCTTCAATCGGTGCTTCCGGCAACCAGGCTTAGGACTTAGGCTTAGGACATAATCGAAGTAAAGAAAATTTCCCTAGGTTTTCGTCTTGCTATCTCACCCGCCAATTCCCCCGGCTGCAGCCCAAAAATTATTGGCCGAGGCCCTAAGACTGGCTCAACATCCTCCAGAACCAGATCATCGCCCGGCCTGGCAAGCAAAACTCATCGAGATTCGCGCTCAACTCAGTCAATTTGCCCATCCCTTACTCGATACAACTCTACCGATTGCCGACATTCCCCTTGAAACGCGATTTGCATTTGTCAAAGCCTGTATTTTGCTCAATTACTATCCCCAACTAGGCGCGGCTGAATGGTCTGGAACTCTTATCCCTCAAACCTTGCACCGCTTTCAACCCGAAGCGATTCCCCCATCTCTGGCCCAAGCCCAGGCCTTAGACAGCCTTTGGAATTGGTTTGATTTACCCTTTGAGTCTTTACTTTCCTTTCAAGCGGAACTGACAGAACTAAGCCAGGAATTAGAACGGCAGCAGCAGGTTATTGCCCAAGTTCACCAGGCCATTCTGCAAACTTCTGCGTTAAATGTTTTTCAAGCTCTATTTAGTCCCCTAGCAATTCCAGAAGCGTGTTTAAAATGGGGTAGTACCGGTTGGCAATTGTATTTTTGCTTAAGTTATGAAGATCACTGTTTATATACTGAAACTGATAATGGCACAAAAAGTTACCAGGCCTGGAACCAGCTTTTGCCAGAGCAACGCGACGATATTCAACTCTTTCTCCAAGAAATACAGCAATTTCAATACGATAAATTTGAACGCTTTCCCATTTTTGGGGCTTGTCAACCGGAACAAATTAACCGGAACTTTATTGAAACAGTAGCTAGCCAAAGTGGTAGTACTCCGAGTCAAGTTGTTCGCATCTTAAGCCGTTCAGTCAGTATTTTACCGACTGCTAATGCCGAGGCATTTTTGATCCATGATATTTGGGGCCACCACTGGCAGTTATGGTTAACTAGTTTTTTAAATGACTATGAGTTTTTGAGTGTTTCGGATCAGCCCCTTTGGCCCGGCGAAACAGCCTATACTCCCCACGGCCCCCTGGCATGTCGAGACTTATTTAGGATTGAACATGGACGGGTGAGCCTCGATCAAGACCGCGGCAGGAGCTTTTTTCATGGGGAGGTTCAACAACGACTGGGCTTTTTATTGACGCATTTGCTCGGTGAAATTTTAGCGGATGTGGCCGAATTTAAGTTTGCCTATCACTTTCCCGATGAAGTTGATCGTTTACAAAGCTCTTCCCTTTTTGCCAACAGTCCCGCCAAACTTGACTTGTCACTTTTAGATATTGATTTTTTGTTTTTACGAGTGCTGAAACCCTTATTGGATGTTCAGTTATCTGTGTTTACGTCAACAGATTTAGAAACGGGATTGCGGGGGGAATGGGACAGTCATCCAGACGCTAAAAACCTAAAAATCACTGAGTTTGAACTAAAAACCCTCATCGCCGAGTTATATCATCTCTTTTTTCAGGAATTCCAGGCCTATGCTCCCCAGGTTGATCATCCCTCTGGCTTTTTTGCCACCATGATTTTTAATTTATTACATTTACAGAATGTGATTAATAGCCTTTATCACCATCCCCTGGCTGAAAGCGAGTTACCAATTCGAGATTTGCTGTTAGTTTTTGTTGGCTGTTACTGCTCCCAGGACTGTTATCAGGAATTTTGGACGATCGATGATGCTCTCGCGCACTATTTTCTCCCCTGTGGTCACCATCTCAGGGCCTGGCTCAATATGCAAAACTCGATAACTTAAGTCCAGGCCATGAGTTTTGATGCATCTGTATGGAACCTGAGCATTGTATGGATGGCAGCCTGGCTCGATTTTCTCATTGGGGATCCCTGGAGTTGGCTGCATCCGGTGCAAGTGATTGGGGCCATCATTCAAGCCGGAACACAATTAAGCTTGGCCGTAGCTCGGTTGCTCCCCATGTCAGAGTTGGTGGAAAAACTCTACTTGCGTTTGGTGGGGGGGATTATGGCCTGGGGGGTGATCTGCGGCAGTGGCCTGGGGGGGTGGGTCATGGTTGGGGGAGCGAGTCAGCTTCATCCAGGCCTGGGGTTCTCTCTGGCGGTAATTATTGTGGCCAGTTGCTTTGCAGGGCGGAGTTTACGGGCGGCGGCCATGGATGTTCTCACTCCCCTAGCCCAAGGCCATATTAGTCAGGCCAGAGCGCAGTTAAGTCGTTATGTCGGGCGAGATACTGACACTTTAGAGCCTCGGGATATGCTCCGGGCTATCCTAGAAACGGTGACGGAAAATGCCACAGATGGGGTACTGGCTCCTCTGTTTTATGCTGGTTTGGGCTGTTTCATCCCTGGCCTGGGGCCCGTTCCCCTGATTTTAGCCTATAAAGCTGCCAGTACCCTAGATTCGATGATTGGTTATCGGCGACCGCCTTTTGCCGATTTAGGTTGGGTTGCGGCCAAAACCGAGGATATCTTCACCTGGCTCCCCTGCCGTATTGTCGTCATTACTTTAATCCTGTTCTCGCAAAATCCTCACCAGGCCTGGATGATTTGTGCTCGAGATGCCCCCCAGGATCCAAGCCCTAACGCTGGTTGGAGTGAATGTGCCTATGCTGTCGTACTGGGTGTGCAGGTGGGCGGAGAAAACTTCTATCAAGGTAAACCTACCTTTAAGCCCCACCTAGGCGAGCCAGTCCATGAAATTTCTGCGGACACAATCCAGGCCGCGTTGAATTTAACCCGGAGACTCTTCCTGATGGGATTGGTGAGTTTCAGCCTGCTCATTCTTGGACAGCAAATCCCCGGTCTGGATTTCCCAGTAGGTTAAATTTCAGGTTTTCAGGAGTCTAGTGAATCCTGGGTTGAAGGTTGGCCTGGAATTGCTGGGCCGCTTCAGCGTGGCAACTTGTGAGCAGGGCCTGGTCTTTGGCTTCAACTTTCGGCAGGGCATACAAAGAACTCAGGGCAACTGTGGCCGGGTAGCTTGCTCCTTCATAGCTCTCTAAAACTGTGGCATTGAGTGTCCCGTCTGTTAAAGTTCCCTGGAAGCAGTCATAGGAAGAGTTCGGCATAAAAACCGCACCCACTACCCGGTTATTTTTGACTTCAAACACCATATAGGTTTGCTGGAGTTGGTTCGGACGAGCCGACTGGCCGTAGAGATAGGTGCCATTCCCTAAGCTAAGTGTGGGATTCGATACCGCGACGAGGGAGTTTGTCGCTGGATTTGCCTGAACCGGCATAGTTAATCCAAGGGAGCTAACCAGGCCAAGCACGGTCACAGTTCCAATTGTCGCCGGGGAAATTCTTAACATATCTTCACTCCACCCTGATGTCCTGAAACGCTGACCGGATTTGTTATTGAGCGGGATGCACCCTATTCATCAAATTAGCGGTTATGAATCTGGTTTAACCTCACCCACTAGCATGACTTAGGAATCAGAGTGGCCAGTTCAGGGGTGTGACAGTAGTGGCACAGTCATAGGGCGGCGGCTTTTGACCTAAACCCACTAAAATACCCAAGCCCACAAGCCAAGGTGTTGATGAGTACGACTGCATCGAGGGTTGCGCCATATTCAGGGGGCGAAAAATAGCATTCAGTGCTCATATTCCTCCCGTATCCTTCTGCCTGAGTTTGGGCATCCTTGGCATTGGGCCAGATCAGACCATTTCTGGCTCTAGAATGTTCCTGAGCAGTGCAATATTTTCCCCAATACTTGCGGCTGAGGCCTGTAAAGCCGTTTGTTGATCGTCACTCAGGTTTAACTCTAGGATTTGACTCACGCCGGCCGCCCCGAGTTTAATTGGCACACCCATGCAAATATCGGCGATGCCATACTCCCCAGCCAAAACCACGGAAGCTGGCATAATTCGCTGCTGGTCTCCCAAAATGGCGGCAATCATTTCAGCGGTGGCAGCAGCCGGGGCAAAGTAGGCACTTCCCGATTTTAGTAAATTGACAATTTCGGCCCCACCATTGCGCGTCCGGGCGACTAAGGCCTGAATTTCAGCCGCGGGTAAAAGTGCGGTCAAAGGAATGCCATGAACCGTAGTGTATTGCGGCAGTGGAACCATTAAGTCCCCATGCGCGCCCAAGACCATCGCCCGGATATCTCGAGCACTGATCCCCAAAGCCGTTGCAGTAAACCGGGCAAACCGAGCTGAGTCGAGCACGCCCCCCATCCCCATCACCCGCGGCTTGGGTAAACCACTAACCTGCCAGGCCAAGTGGGTCATGACATCAAGGGGATTGGTGACCACGATTAAACAGGCCTGGGGAGCCTGAGCCAGGGCTTTCAGGGTTATGGATTGGACTAATTCACCATTGATTTTAAGTAAATCTTCGCGACTCATCCCCGGTTTGCGCGGAAAACCAGCCGTGATCACAATCAGGTCAACATGGTTCAAGTCCTGATAGCTTTCAGTGCCGATCACCTGCACATTTCCGCCAAGGATCGCCTGAGCTTGATTTAAATCCAACGCCAGGCCCTGCGTACGGCCGGGAATGACATCCAAAAGGACAACATCAGCCAAATCCAACTCAAGGATTCGCCGGGCCAGGGTGCTGCCCACATTGCCAGCCCCAATAACGCCAACCCGAGCCGGACGCAATGCGGGTTTTGAATCAGTCACGACCTATTTGCCAACTTCCACCTGATCCAATCGTAGCCAAATGGTCGGCGTTGGCACAGGAAACTTAATTTGGGCGTAATCCCCTTTAATATCAACAATTTCACCCCGACCCTCAAAGAGATAGGCAGGAAAACGCGGATCGCTGGCCTGGGCCTCAAGGCTATTGCTTAATTGGGTGGGGATAACTTTGACAAAATCACCTTTTTTAACGGCCATACACTCTCGCAACCTGAATGATTATTTCGCTATTTTACGCAACTGGCCTGATTTTTCTAGAACAGGATTGATGACGATTGATTATGGTTCAAGTAGGCTTTACTGAAAGCATTGAGACTCAGGGCTTTGAAGATTTTTGCTGTTCCCACCGCCAGAGTGTCACCATCAGGGCAATAACCCCGAGTTGCAGGGCAAAATTAGCCAATAAATCAGGGCTGGCCTGGCCGGCAATGAGTTTCATCAGAAACACCAAGGCCCCAATAAAACCCGAGGCCGCAAAGACCAGGTAGAGCACTTGCCGTAACCCGCGGTAGGGGGCCTGGGCCTCTTTGAGCAGGCGTTGGCGGAAGGCTTCCTTGTCAGGGTCGGGGGGACGATCAATCACAGCCGTTAAATCACCGTATCATCAGGAATTACCGCATTTTTGAGAACAACGACAATGCCACTGCGGATATAGAAGCCAGCGTCCTCCCGATTGGATTCCTCCACCCGATCTTTGTTGATAATTTTGACATTCCGCCCAATACACGCGTTTTTATCCACAATGGCCCGCCGGATAATGCTATTGGCCCCAATCCCAATCGGCACTTTACTGGAACCATAGGTGGCCTGGCGCTCCGATAAAGGTTGATAAAAGTCAGATCCCATCAGAAGGGCATGATCAATCACACAACCGGACTCCACCCGCGAGCGCACGCCCAAAACGGAATGATGCACCTGGCACTCTTTGAGAATGCAGCCTTCACTGACGATGGATTCTGTAATGTTGCAGGAAAGTAGTTTTGAGGGCGGTAAATAGCGAGGGCGGGTATAGATTGGAGCCATTTCATCATAAAAACTGAATGGCGGTTGGGGCTGCCGGGTTAGGGCTAAGTTGGCATCATAGAAGGACTCAATCGTCCCAATATCCTCCCAATAGCCATCAAATAAATAGGTTTGAACGCAACGATGGCGCGCTGCCGCGGGAATGATTTCTTTGCCAAAGTCAGTCGCATCTGGCATTTGATTGAGGGCATCAATCAACACATCCCGGTTAAAGACATAAATCCCCATGGAGGCCATGTAGGGCTTGCGTTGGGCCACATCTGGGGTCAGACCAAACCGGGTTGTATCCACCGCCATCGCTTTCAGGGCATCACCCGTGGGCTTTTCGGTAAAATCGATAACCTGCCCCGATTCCTTGACCTTAATTAAGCCAAACCCCTGGGCAGCTTGCTCATCTACGGGCAAAACAGAAAGAGTGATGTCGGCATTAGTATCAACATGGCGTTGAACAAAGAGACGATAGTCCATCCGATAGAGATGATCGCCAGAGAGAATCAGGTATTGATCCACATCCCAGTCGGAGAGTAGCCAGAGGTATTGCCGGACTGCATCCGCTGTGCCTTGGAACCAGTTGGGATTTTCCGGGGTTTGCTGGGCCGCTAAAACTTCGACAAAGCCGCCGGTCAAGCTGGGGAAGGTGTAGGTACGGGCAATGTGGCGGTTCAATGAGGCCGAATTGAATTGAGTCAGGATGTAGATATTCGTCAGTTCTGAGTTAATACAGTTACTAACTGGAATATCAATCAGGCGATATTTACCTGCTAGGGGAACCGCTGGTTTGGCCCGCCGTTTGGTTAGAGGATATAAGCGAGTGCCAGCGCCACCACCTAAAATAATCGCCAAGACTCTTTTCATTGCAGACTCCCGTGATTTTGCCCGGATTGCCTTGATCGGATGTGCTGAACTCCATCAATTCAACCCACGTACAGTTTAAGCTGCCCCAGGCCCCGCGCTCTAGTCTCTCTAGCAATTGCTCAGGGAGAATATTGGGAAATTTATTAAGAATTGGGGCAATAAAATTTTATTTAAGTAGAAAAGAATATCAGAGCTTTAAGGTAGTATTAAGAGGCCAATAAAGTATAGGTTTTTTATCCCACTTCATCACTCCCCAATTTCGCCAAAGTTGTGATTGCTCGAAAAGTTTAGGTTAATTTTATGGCTACCCTGAGTGCGACAGCTTACCAGGCCCTACATCGCCATTTACGCAAAATTAGCAAGTTTGAGCCGGGGGTTTTGCGGGATCGGGATGGGGAAGCGATCCACCAAATGCGAGTGGGATTACGGCGGCTCCGAACAGCCCTAGAGGTGTTTGGCCCCTATTTGGTTTTACCAAAAACAATTACGGTGCGGCGGGTAAAGGACCTAGCCGGAGTCCTCAGCCCAGTACGCGACCTTGACGTGATGGCGGAAACCCTGAAAATCCAGTACTACCCCGTCCTATCCCAGACCGAGCAGGGTCAACTGAGCAAACTCATTAAAAAGATCACAAAACAGCGAGAAATTCTCTTAGACCGAGGGATTCAAATTCTCCAGGGGGATCGCTATCAGAAACTCCACCTGGGCTTACAGGAGTGGCTGGCCCAACCCAGTTATCACCCCGTGGCAGAGATGGCGATGACGATGGTTGCTCCGGATTTGCTCTTACCCCTGTTAAGTCAGGTATTACTTCACCCGGCCTGGCAAGTGGCGGTGCAATGGTTAACGCCCCAAGACCCAGAGCTTGTGCCGGTGGAGCATCCAGGACAAACGCTACATCAAGCGGGCGAACTGCTGCACGATCTCCGGAAACAAATCAAACGGCTACGGTATCAAATGGAACTGTTTACCCCAATTTACCCAGCCGCCTATGGGAATCAAGTCCAGGCCTGGGGACAGTTACAGGATTTACTGGGGGAACTCCACGATGGCGTGGTGCTGGGGCAATTCTTTCAACGGCAACTGGGCCTGGAACTCCATAAATCCTCCCCGGAACTGGCCCGCTTAATCCAAATTCAACAACAGGAACATTGGCAGGCCTGGCGGCAGGTGCAACGGCATTATTTACTGGTAACAACTCGGGATGAACTGCGGCAGTTAATCCTCCATCCAGTTTTGGGCAATGGTTCTAACTCCGGTCTGGAGCGGGTTACCCTAGAGCCAACCCCGGAGCCAATAGGTGCCTAAGCCGAAATACTCTTTTACCATCAGGGTCGTTAATCGTAACCACTCCGCATCAGGGATCAAGTAAAACGGGATTGAGCTAATACCACCCAAAACGGGTTGTTGATTGGAACGATAATCGGTCGGAGCGGGAATAACCTCAAGATCAAAATGGCGAAAAATTCCCAAGGCGCGGGGCATATGCCAAGCGGACGTAACCAGAAGTAAGGGGCCACTGATTTGCTTTTCCCTGAGGAGCGCGGCGGTGAATTTAGCATTTTCATAGGTGGTACGGGATTGAGGCTCTAGCAGGATGGCACTGGTTGGCACTCCCATGGCCTGGGCAATTTGGGCCATATCTGCCGCTTCGGAAGGATATTCTCGAGTGTCGATTCGCCCGCCACTTAACACCAGATAAGGAGCACAGCCTGCCTGCCATAGCTTGGCTCCATAGAGAATGCGGTCACCCGCTTCGTTGAGATCTATCCAGGGACTAGGGGATACTTGGCTACGGGTTGCGCCTCCCAAGACAGCAATAGCTACAGCTTTTGGTAAAGGCTCCGGGGCGGGGTTCTGATTTTCCAGAGATGCCGCCAGGCCTTGGGCCATAAAATAATTTCCCCCAAGAAACAAGGCCCCAAAACTAACGGCTAGAGCCACCGCTGCTATCCGGGGCTGTTTCCATAGGCAGACCATCGCCACAATTAGCCCAAGACAGGCCAGGCCGAGGGGATAGACAAACAGAGGCAGCAGCTTGGAGAGAAATAGTTCCATCACGACTCAACGTTCTCGGGCCAGCACCGGATTTTCTAAGCAGCCGATGCCCTCAATTTCCACCCGCACCCAATCCCCCACTTGTAGCGGGCCAATGCCCTGGGGCGTTCCGGTTAAGATTACATCCCCTGGTAATAGGGTCATCACGCCGCTGATAAAGGCAATTAACTCCGCTGGACTAAACACCATTTGGTTAATCGGGGCCGACTGGCGGGGTTGGGGATTGTCATTCACAAAAGTTTGCAGGAGAGCATCGGGACTCACTTGGGGGACAATCCAGGGGCCGAGGGGGCAAAACGTATCAAAGCCTTTGGAGCGCGTCCATTGTTCTTCTGTGCGTTGTAAATCTCGAGCCGTGACATCATTGGCCACCGTATAACCCCAAATGTAATTCCCGGCCTCTTCCACGGAGACTGAACTGGCCCGCTGCCCAATGACAATGGCTAATTCCCCTTCGTAGTCCAATTGTGTCACTTGCGGTGGATAGTAAATCGGCTGTTGCGGGGCCTGGAGGGCTGTGGGGGGTTTCAAGAAAATTAAGGGGTGGCTGGGCACCTCATTACCCATTTCAGCGGCGTGTTTGGGGTAGTTCCGGCCTATGGCCACAATTTTGGAGGGAGCACAGGGCGTTAGGAGTTGATAGTCATCGGAGTTGAAAATCTGGCCTGTGGTTTGTCCGCCTTCCCACGGGGCCGCATCCAACACCGCCACATTCCGATTCAGTTGCAACTGACCATAGTAAATGCCGCTGGGGGCTTGGACACGGACATAACGTTGAACCATAATTGCTCAGGGCCTGGGCCGAACTCAGTGATAGAATTATAAATCTGTGCATCCCGTTCATGGGAAACCCCTTGCTGCCGGGTGAGGCGTTCTGCTGTGGGACGTTAACCAATTCTGGGGCAGCCGCTAGTCCAAAAGGAGCTAAATTTCATGATTCCCCAAACCTACGAAACCCTGTATATCATTCGTCCTGACTTGTCCGAAGAGCAATTGGAACAGGTAATTTTGCAATACCAAACCCTCCTGCAAGACCAAGGTGCGACGGATATTGCTATCCAACATCGGGGCAAACGGCGACTGGCCTATCCGATTAAAAAATTCCGAGAAGGGGTCTATATACAGATTGACTTCAAAGGGTCTGGTACTGCGGTGAGTGTCATGGAACGGGCCATGCGCCTCAGTGAAGAAGTCGTCCGGTTTTTAACGATTCGGATGGAAGAAGAAACAGAAGCAGCTTAACCCAAGCGGGCAATGGCTGGCGGTGTTCAAGTTCTTCTACAGTAGAGGCCGGTGAATGAGGCTTCGGCAATGATGTGGCCTGAAACTGCCGCCAGTACCTCTGCTTTGGTTTTCCCAGGCCTTGACTCTAACCTTTTGGCCAACGCCAATAACCAAAACTGGTAGCACTGGGTTTAGCCGGCCGGGTAAGTTCTATAACAGCCAATGCTCAAAGGTCTGACCAATCACGGCCTGGGCATCAGGGTCTTCCTTGATCAGGGCAAAAGATACTGTTTCCTTAGGCATCCCGCTTCAGACGGTGGGGGAGAATGATGGCCGCCATCACAGGTATAACATGGGGGAATAGACTCGCCATTCCCAAAGGCGGAACTCGTGAGTTTCATCGTGGTAATTAGCCGAAACAGATGAGTTGCTTAAGATTCATCACATTCTGCCTCGCTGACTAACCATTCTTGAAACGCGGGGGAGTCTTCACCGAAAATATCGATCGCGTTTTGGCGTTGACGTTCGGCGTGCTGATACTTTTGGCGGGTTTGGGCATCAGAAGACCAGATGGGGCGGGGTGCTTCTGAGTCAGTTTCAACCAAAACGGTGGCCAGCTCAACCAGGGGATGGTCAGCAAAAAACTGGGCCACGGCAATGGCTTGAGGTTCGCTATAGCATTCAACCAGGCCAAGACTGCGCGTCAGATGATCCCAAACCGCCTCATCCTTGTCAGTAAAGGTTACTTCGACAAAATACTGGGGAATTTCGCTCATGCCCACCGGCCCTTAACGCCAACTTTACAGAATCAGCCTATACTTGCCATAAATTTAATCACGGCTTTTCTGCATCTCCAGGAGATTAACGCTTTTATTTCAGCTTTGTCCATCCTTATTATTCTTTATCCCAGGCCTGGGTTATGGTGACCACTGCTCAGAGGATGATTCAAACACTCCGCAAACATTGGCGCTACGCGGTTTTATTCGTCATCGGCCTACTACTGGCTTTGCTGGGTTTGACCCAAATCAATCGGGGCGAGTTGCAGATTGGTAGCCTATCCCCCTTACCTCAGCATTCCCTGATCAAGGTACATACGAACCATGACCCGGCCTGGACTTATACAGAACCCTATCGAGACTTAACCCGGCCTGGTGAAAATTTAGAACAAATCATGATTGATGGCGTGCAATCTGCGCAATACTCCATTGATCTGGCAGTACAGGAGTTTCGTTTACCTCTCTTAGCCCAGGCCCTAGCGGAACGCCAAAAAGTTGGAGTTAAGGTTCGCATTATTCTTGAAAACACCTATTCCCGCTCTTGGGCCAGTTACAGCCGCAGCGAATTAGAGCAGTTAACCCCCCATTTACGGGAACGCTATCGGGATTGGCTCAATCTCGTCGATATAAATGCCGATGGGCAAGTCTCCCAAGCAGAGTTAGCGCAACGGGATGCAATCACAATTTTAAATAATGCGGGCATCCCTTGGTTAGATGACACGGCTGATGGCTCTCCTGGCAGTATGCTGATGCACCACAAATTTATTGTGATTGATGGGAAAAAGCTGATTGCGACCACGGCTAACTTTACCCTCAGTGATGTTCACGGGGATATTGGCGCACCTGATACCCGCGGGAATGCCAACTCGCTATTGGAAATCGACAGTCCCCAATTGGCAGCTTTATTTACTGAAGAATTTAAAATCATGTGGGGCGATGGGCCTGGGGGTAAACCTGATAGTCGCTTTGGGGTGCAGAAACCATTGCGTCCAACCCAGCGAGTTCAAATCGGGGATGCAACAGTTGATCTCAAATTTTCACCCACGTCCCGACGCACGGCCTGGGCGGAAACAACTAACGGTTTGATTAGTCAGGTTTTGAAAACTGCCCAAAAATCCGTTGATCTGGCCCTCTTTGTGTTTTCTGACCAAGAGCTAGTTAACGCCCTAGAGATGAAACATCGTAATGGAGTTTCAGTGCGTGCATTGGTTGATCCCGGCTTTATTTATCGGGACTTCAGTGAAGCTCTGGATATGTTGGGGGTGGCGTTGGCGAATACGGGCCAGGCCCGGCGGGGTAAATGTTATTACGAAGCTGGAAATCGGCCCTGGAGTGCTCCAATTGCAACGGTGGGAACACCGGAATTAGCCAAGGGCGATAAACTCCACCATAAATATGGCTTGATCGATGACCGCACCGTCATTGTTGGTTCCCATAATTGGTCAGAAGCAGCGAATCGGGGGAATGACGAGTTTCTCTTAGTCGTTTACCATCCAACCGTAGCCGCCCACTATGAACGGGAATTTGAACGCCTTTATGCCAATGCCCAGTTGGGTCTGCCGGAATGGGTGAACACTAAAATCGCGCGGCAACTAGAAGACTGTGGTGGCAAAATTCTCGCCCGTGATGCCAGTGCAACCTCAACTCCAGGCCCCAGCAGCAATCTAGAAACAGATGAACCTGCGACTGAATCAGCAACCCCTTTGAATGCTCACAGCACCGCAGCAGCCCGTCCCAGCCCTCCCTCAACTGGAAAAATTAATCTCAACACCGCCTCTGAAGCCGAACTGATAAGCCTACCGGGGGTGGGGCCAAAAATTGCCCAGGCCATGATCAAAACCCGTACCAACAAACCCTTCAGATCACTTGCGGATTTGGATGCAGTCCCAGGCATTGGTCCCAAGATGCTTGAGAGATTGAAAGATCGAGTGACTTGGTAACTATAGTCATTTCTGCCAAAACTGGGACACCCAACCCGATCACCCGTAACGATTTCCAGTATTTTGGTGTTTCACTCCTCAGGGAAATAACTATACAACTAATGATAAAAAAGCCCCATACCAACAGGCACAGGGCAAGAAGTCAAGATTAGTTAGGAATTAATGACTCAAGCAATTTAGAAGTTAAGTTCTGCCGCTTGAACTTTCTCGACTTGTTTTTTCTTCAGTACCAGCATGATTTGAGAAATCGTAATGGCCCCGAAGAAGACGAGCAGCCACTTAATCCGATTCGGATCTTGCAGAACAATTTCCGTGTCATGTTGCCCAAACCCCCCGACATTCGGATTGGTTGTTAAGGCTTGTCCCGCTGTCACAGCATCCCCTTCTGCCACGATCAACTCGGGGCCTGGGGGCACGGTTTCAGTCACAGCATCGCCAGTTTCGGGAGTAATCGCCACAGTATAGCCGCCATCATCGGTTTTAGCAATGCTGGAAATATTCCCGGACAGGGGGGCGGTAAAGGCATTGTTATTGCTCTTTTCACCGGAAGGATAAACCTGTCCGCGACCGCGATTACCGCCAACATGAACCGAATATTTACCAAAGTGAATGGCTTTATCGGAATTGGGATCCGGAGAAAGCACAGGAAAGACAATTTCTTGATATTGCTCACCGGGCAAGGGGCCAACTAGAACAATATTTTGCTTGTCTTCACTATAGGGCTGGTAATAGACGCCACTAACTTTTTCCTGCAATTCCTCTGGAATCCGATCCGGCGGGGCAATCTTAAACCCTTTGGGAAGCATTAATACCGCACCGACATTTAAGGGGCCTTTATCGCCATTCCCTAAAACCTGTTGCACGCTCTTGTCGTAGGGGATTTTGACGACTGCTTCAAACACAGAGTCCGGGAGGACGGCCTGGGGCACTTCAATTTCTGTGGGCTTGGCCGCTAGGTGACAGTTGGCACAGACAATTCGCCCTGTGGCTTCTCGGGGATTTTCATAGGCCTGTTGGGCATAAAAGGGGTAAGCCGCCGCCGGTTGCATCCAGGCCAATTGTCCAAGCCCCAAGACGGCACAAAGACTTAAAATGCCCGCGAAAGATTTCAGTATCGTTTTCAACATAGTTGTTTTCATGATTGCTTAAGTCCACCAAGGTTCTTTGCCAGTCCGAAAATCGGTCTCAGTCCAAGGGGTAAAGACCACTTTGTCATCGGTAACTGTGGCATTAGCCAAAGCCAAGGACAATGGCGCTGGCCCCCGCACCACTTTACCCGTGCTGTCGTATTGGGAACCATGGCAAGGACAGATAAATTTGTTTTCGCTGATATTCCAAGGCACAACGCAACCCAAGTGAGTGCAAACTGCACTTAAGCCATAGTTGGCAATGACATGCTCATCAGTCACGACAATGTAGGTGGGATCCCCTTTCAACCCCTGGGCCAATGAACGATCGCCAGCGGGATGTTTTTCCAAATAGGCACTGACCTTAATATCACTGCCCAGTTCGTCTTTAGCCACGACACCCCCACCCGTTCCCCCAGAGGACGGCGGAATGAAGTAGCGAATCACTGGATAAAGAGCCCCCAAGGCTGTACCAGTCACAGCGCCAAAGGCCAAAAGATTCATAAATTGGCGACGCCCCATATCGGGAACATCAGGGGTTGCAGAGAGTTGAGCCATAGGTAGATATTTTGTTAAGAAATTGAACGTATATCAGCGGCAAATGGTTGCAATTGTTAAGCTTATTATCACATTGGATGCTCTTTCTAGGGAAAACTCCAGAAAATTGTTGCGAATCATTAAATCCCTTGCCTTTTGTAGTCATTTCTGCCAAGGGTGGGACACGCAATCCGACCACCTGTAATGGTTTTAAGGACTTTTGTGTTTCGTCTCTAAGCGAAATGACTATAGATGCCGAGTTGGCTCCGTTATCTCCCGGAATGTGGCAGCACCAATACCTGGGCGAAGGAACATCGTGGAGAGTTAATCCACGGGGATGTGGTTTATACACCCAAACAGACTGCGGGACGGGGACAACAGGGGCGAGTCTGGCTAGCACCGCCGGGGGTATTAACCTTCAGTCTGAATTTAGATAGTGTTGCTCCCCTCGCACCTGGATTAACTGTGGTGACTGGTCTGGCCTTGCTGTATGCAGTTGAGGCGTTATGCCCGAGGATTCAAGATGAGCTGGGGTGGAAGTGGCCCAATGATCTCTATGCCAATGGCCGCAAGCTAGCCGGAGTTTTAACGGAGGTAAGCACCACTGAGACCCATCCTCGGATGATTATCGGAATTGGCCTGAATCGGGACTTAGGCAAAAATCAGGCCCCAGAATTAACCCAGGCCATTAGTCTGCGGGATTTGAGTGATACGGTTCCCAGTGATCTGGAATTAATCAAAACAATCCGGTTCTATCTGCTCCAGGCCTACAGCGTTTGGCAACAGCAAGGTTTAACCCCTCTTTTACCGGCCTTAAATCAACGACATATCCTCCAGGGAAAGCGAGTGACTATTCAGCAGGGGCAAGCTCAATTTGACGGGATTGTCGGGGGGATTACTCCAGACGGTGGCCTCTATTTACACTGCGATTCCGGCGAGGTTGTTGTTCTCAGCCACGGTCATGTGGTCAAAATCTCAGACTAGGCCTGGCCAGGCTTGCGAGGGGTTTTACGCTTGACCAAGCTCCCCCAAAAATCACTCAGGTAATGCCCCATGGCCCCAAGTTCTAAGCTCACCAAAACCGTGATCCAGGCCTGGGGATCTGCTTGCCAAGACTTTTGCAACCAGGCCCAAAGATCACTGAGAGACCACATCCACCAGCCCATTTTTCCGCCCAACGCGCTCATGCCCCAGGCCCCGGCTAAGATTAAACTTCCTAAATAAACCAAGCGCAACAGCGTCCCAATAATTGGGCCATGGGAGAAACAAGACCGATGGGGGATGAGATTTTGATAGGGCCACCACAGCCAGCGGAGGATTCCCCAGCGGTGATAGGGGCGAGATTGAATATCCAAATCCGGACTGAGAAAATAGCCACTGATTAAGACGGAGACGGCTGCTAGAGTTGCCAATTCCCAACGTTGTCCCCAGGCCCCCGCGCCAACAGCCACAACCGGGCTTAAATATCCCGTGATCCGATCATGAACCCGCCCTGATGGCATAACTATGGACAAAATTTTCAGGATATCTGAGTGTTCGGGACTGCCCCGCCGCCCTATGCAAATTTCACCGTCTCTAGTGGGCCTGGACAATCAAATTCTGGGCCACTGGCCTGGCATCCCAAAAGACTTGCGAGTTCAACTCCCATCAGGGCCATGATGATCGGAGAGACGGTGTAAATGAAAGAGAAAGCCCCAAGAAAATCAGGATAATTTACATAGAAATGGTCGTACTTGAGCCGTTTGACTGCAACCGTAATGATGATGAGATTCCGCGTTAAACAAGCATTACCACGTTAAGAATTCGGAATGCTGCCTTTGGCCTATGCAGGCTTTGAGGTTAGCGGAAGACTCGATAGATGACCAAAATGATTAACGCCAGCCCTAAAATCCCGGATAAAGCCACGCCCGTGGGGATAGTAAAGTATGCATACACGCGTCCATCCGTCATCGTGGTGACAACAGAGGTTAGCCAGGGGGAGCCTGGGCATTCAAGTTCGACACCGCTGGATTCACAACCGGAGAGATACCCCACTTCAGAGGCGATTAGGGCAATTACAATTGGGGAAATGGTATAAGCCAACGACAGGCCCAACAGAATCAAGACAATTTTGATTGACATTGGTCTAACCGCAATCCTGCTTTTGTCGAATTTAAGTATGGCACTAACTGCTAAAGACTTCCCTGGCCTGGTGTTTGATGTCGAATATCGTTCATTATTTCCTTGGGACTACGCTCCATGAAAGAACAACAAATCCTGCAAATTACGCGCAAAGCCGCCATCCTGAAGGAAAAGAAAGCTCAACGGGAACAAACAACTGCCTCTGAGCCAGAAGCCCTAAATTCCCTCCCCTCTCCCCCACTGGCAATTTCCCCAAAACCCTTTGCGGCGAATACACCTCCATCAAAAACTAAATCTCCTGGCCTGGATGACCGGGAATGGTGGAGTCAACGCTGGGTTGATGTTTTGGAATCCTTTGGTTGGCGGCGGCGGCTGGAACGGGCCCGTAACTATGTGCGCGAAGGCCGAGTTTTAAGCCTTGAGTTCAAAAAAAATAAAGTCATCGCCACAGTCCAAGGCACAGCCCCCGACCCCTATGATGTCTCGCTGTTTCTTGATCCCTTTAGTGATGAGCAGTGGCAATTCGTGATTGAAACTATGGCAGCCCAGGCCCTGTTTGCGGCCAAATTACTGGCAGGGGAAATGCCTCACACCATTGAAGAAGCCTTTATTGCCAACGGATTGAGCCTTTTCCCATTCAACAAGTTTGATATTCACAGCCATTGCTCCTGTCCCGACCCCGTCAACCCCTGCAAGCACATTGGGGCGGTTTACTATCTCCTTGGGGATTACTTTGGGCGTGATCCCTTTATCTTGTTCCAATTGCGGGGCCGGACAAAATCCGCCCTGACTCAACAACTACGGCAATTACGCACCGATGCAATGCCCCCTAATGGGGATACCAGAATTCAGCAAGAGGCCACCAGAGAATCTAACCCATCCCCTCTCTACGCCCCGCCTAATCTCAATCATTACTGGGATTACAGCACCGCTTTAGACCCTTCCCTGGTGGTGATTGCCCCCCATTCAACCCAGGAAAACCTGCTCAATCTCTTAGGCCCCTTGCCCCTAGCTCCGGGAACAACCCACCCGAATGATCTCCAGGCCGTCCTTACCCATTTGCACGAACTTTATCAAGCAATGAGTGACTATGGCTTAACCCTGGCGATGAGTCAGCCCGATCCGTCTTAATTTGTCGCTAGTTGGATTTCTGAGGCTGTGGGCCGCAACAAGACCACGGGAGTCTGTTCATCGGCATTGCCAGCGGGATTACTCCGCAACGCAGATTGTAAAAACTCCTCCACGGCGCCACTGGTCTTGGCAAGAACTTTTACCCGCTGTAAGTCGTTCACATCAACAATGGCTGCTTCCAGTCCCGTTTCGGCTTTGATTTGCTCCACCACGGCCTGGGGGTTGGCCGGGCCAAGAACAATAAATTGGTCGTAGGGGGGGAGTGTGCCCGTGACATCATCAATCAGCCGCGCCTGTTCGCCTGCGAGTTGATAAAACCCACCGGCATAGCCAAAAACCTTGGCAATCGAGCCGCCAATAAAGGCCAGGAATACTCGGGTCGGGCCCACAATTTCGACTAGGGCTTGCATCCCACAGGCCGAGGCCAAACTGGAGGTGGGTAAGAAAAACTGACAAACTCGCCGCGCCACCCAACCAGGATTTAATTGGGCCGGATCAAACCAACGACTTTGCATGATCGCAACAGGAGTTTCGCCAATGGTGACAATATCGCCAGGTTGGGCATGGGGCATAACATAGCGCTTGACAATATCAACCGGATTATCTAGAGGCGTGAGTAGGTGCGTATGAATGGGGAGCACATCGCCTTGCTTGACAGGTCGCCAATTTCGGGAAACCTCGGTACTGGGAAAGGCTAAGGGAATGACATCATGGTGCATCCGCTCTTGCCGCCCATGGGGGCCATAGACGATGTAATGAACTTTGACCCAGGCCGCCTTGAGAACCGTTAAATCTGCTCCAGTAATATCAAGGGTGAGTTGCACCTGAGTTTGTTTTTTCCCCTTGACGATATATGCAAACCAATAGCCATCGGCTCGGCCTGGGGCATCGGGGTGATCAGGCGTAACCGTTAGTTCAGTCTGGATTGATGTTGTACTGCTGCCGGATAAAAGTCTGACAGTCGCCCAGAGGTCTGGTACCATTACTTCCACCCTTGGAGCTGGATTGAGTAACCCGAGCTGACCGGTAAGGCGATAATGCTGCGGTTCATAGGTTTCCAGTTGCCAGGTGGTGGGAATGATTTCCAGAGGATTGGCCGGACGTGTTCGATATTTCCACTCCAGGCCCAGGACAATCAAAACAATGACCACCCCGACCGAGATTAAGGCAATGGCTAAACCAATCCACATCCCCACAACTCCCGTGTGACTATTAACTTCCCTCTATCAAACCATCTAACGGCAGAGCCATCATGAATCATGCACAGGTGAAGCCAGCCTGGAGTCAAAGCAAAGTTATAGTTATTTCTGCCAAAAGTGAGACACTCAAGAGTAATGCTCATATCGGTTTCAAGCGTATTTGTGTCCCATTCCTAAGCGAAATGACTATAAAAGCAAATAATTGCAAGCCGCATCCTTTCTCACTACCAGGCCATCTGAGAAGTCCTATTTGGTCAATATTGCCGTGCCGATTTTGGAATTTCAACGCTAGATGGCATGAACTCAGGGGTTAATGCGGGACTGTGATTTTGATCCTTGGGGTTGAAAAGGCTGCCTCTCTGGGTTTGTGAATATTGCTCTCTAGGGGATCAAAACCAATTTGTTGCCTGATTCGCTCTCGGGCCAGTTCGCGATACTCCCAGAAGTGTTCACCAATGGCGCACAGACCAATATACATGGTCAACATTTGGGGTTTCTGCCAGGCTAGGGTGAGTAGTTGGTGCCAAAATTGTTGACGAACTCCAGGACGGCAAATTCCCTGATACCAAATAATCCAGGCCAGGATGCGAAACTGCCCAATCAGGGGAAATTTAATCGCTTGGTGATGCTCAGAGGAGACGTGAATGTTGAGACAGTGCTGAAAACTTCGCTGTAGGTATTGCTCCGGTTCATAGAGCTGCCAGAGGGTTTGGACATATTCTTGGGCAATGTCGGCCAGGGGCCGCGTTGGGGTAAAGTTCATCAGTGTGTTTTGATCCCCGGTGGCATGGCCTAGATCATTAATCAGTCGTCCTTCATTCTTGAGGCGATCCCACAGGGCAGTGTTCGGCAGGGCCTGGAGAATCCCAAGCATCGGTTGGGGAATACTGGTTTGCTCAATAAAGTGTTGAATCCGCTGCCCCGCCCCCGGCCGTTCGCCATCGAAGCCCAAAATAAACCCGGCATAGATCAGCAGGCCGGCATCGGTAATTTTCTGACAGGCTTCAATCAGGGGATTGCGGGTATTTTGGAGTTTGTGGGTCACCTGTAAACTATCTTGATCCGGCGTTTCAATCCCCAAAAAGACGGCATAAAACCCCGCCTGAGTCATCAAGTTGAGCAATTCAGCATCTTCGGCTAAATTAACCGAGGCTTCCGTGACAAACGAGAAGGGATAATTGCGGGCTTTCACCCAGGGGATTAACTCGCGAAGAAACCGCTTGACATTGCGGGTATTGCCAATAAAGTTATCATCGACGATAAAAATTGAACCCCGCCAACCGAGATCATAAAGCTGTTGTAATTCGGCTAAGGCTTGCTGGGGTTCTTTGGTACGGGGCTTGCGGCCATAGAGGGAAATAATGTCACAAAATTCACAATTAAATGGACAACCGCGGGAAAATTGGATCGACATGAATAAATAGGCCTGGCGGCGGAGCAAGTCAAACCGAGGCATGGGGCTTTGGGTAACATCGGGTTTTTCTAGGGAGCGAAATATCCCGTGGGTTTGTCCCTGGTCTAAGGCGGCGAGAAATTGCGGAATCGTCAGTTCACCCTCATCCAGAACTAAATAATTGGCCCCGGCGGCTAAAGCTGGTTCCGGGACAGAGGTGGGATAAGGGCCCCCAACAGCCACTTTTTTTCCCAAACTCGCCCCTTTTTGAATCAAGGTTAAGAAGTCCTGTTGTTGAACCAGCATGGCTGAGAGAATGACGACATCGCACCAGGCCCAATCGGCTTCGGTTTCACAGGTAACATTGCGGTCATAAAAACGAATCTCCCAGGCCTGGGGTAATAACGCCGCAACTGTGATCAGGCCAAGCGGGGGCATCATTGCTTTCAGACCGGCAATGGACATAAACCGATCCCAAGACCAGAAGGACTGGGGAAATTTTGGATAGAGAAGAAGTGCTTTCATGGGAGTGAAGTCCTCAGAAAGAATAAAAAGATTTAAAAGTTCACAGTCTTAAAATGAATGACTGGTATTGAAAAGATGCTGCGATTATAGTCAACATCAACCGATGACTGTTGTAACAATTAGTAATTCAATCTTAGTCAGAGATAAGAAAGCTAAAAAAATGCGGCAAATTTAAATTTAGAAAAAGTTAGAAACCTAATGCTGCTGGGCTAAGGCGATGATTTGAGAAACAGCCAGGCCTGGGATCGGATAGAGAGTCGGTAGAATATCTTGATCGCGGTAAATTAACGGTAATTCCTGGGATTGCCAGGCCCAAATCTGTTCTCGTTGGAGGTCAATTAACCAGGCCAGGGAGGTTCCATGTCCAAGACAGTGCAAGATTTTAGTCTGGAGCCCCAGCGTGCTTTGGTCAGGGGAACGAATTTCAATTAGCCAATCCGGCGCGCCCTGAAATGGCCCATCCGCTTGGGGAAGTCTCGGAACAGCAATCACAGAAATATCCGGCACTGGTGAAAACGGTGGGACAAGACAGCGTAGTTCTGGAATCGCCTCATACTCGTGAGTGTGCTGATTGATCCAATTAACCAGATTCCGTTGCAGCCGAGAGTGATAGAGACTAGGCATAGGCTTTTGTTGGCTTTGACCGTTAATCAATTCCCAGGCCGGGGAACCCTCAATATCAGGTTGCTGCAAAAAGGTCTCTAGGCTCTGAGTTGGCAACGTTAAACCTGGCTGCATCGGGCATCCCCCAAGAGACTCATTGGAAAAGATTTCGCAAAGGCGTAAAGCTGTACTGACAGTTATCTACTCCAACTTTTGAACAACAACCCTAATCCTTGTTCCTACTGGTAAGTTTAAGTGCGTTTTGGGATGAAGTGTTACGCCATCAAATATCGCTTCAAATTCCTGAGGGATGCCCACATGTGCTGCTGCTGCCGCTTCTTGAGATTCGCTTGTTTGATTGATTTTGCCTGATAAGTCTAAAAATTGCCGGCCACTTTCGGCTTGTCTCTTCCGTAAGTCTGCAAAAATTGCATCTAAGTCATAGTTAAAGGACTCAGCATATTTTTGGCGAATTCTGTGGATTTCTGCAACAATTTCGTCTTCCCACATGGCTTAACGTTCCATTAGTTCATTGGGGGTGCAAAGGATCGGTAGTACATAACCAAAGTCACAGCTAACTTCAGCTAATTTCTTTTGAATTTGGGCATTAGCAATGTGCTTGCAATTCCACGTTAGCAAATAATCCAGACGATGAACGGTTGCTGCGGCAATGTGGATGGCATCTACATCAGCCTTGGGAGGTAAGTTACTGCGATTTAGAAATTCAATTGCTAGCTCTTGTACGGATTTGTTTAAATCAACCAAGGATATTCCCTCTAGAATTTCTAACCTTTGCGCAGCTAATTGAATATTCCCCTGAGCGACTTCGACTAGAACAGCTTCAGAGCTAAATAGCGTAAAGTCATGCCGACGTAATTTCCACCATTCCCGTGTCACCTCAATATTTGCCGCCAAAATTAGGTTTTTAGTACTTCTGGCTGTGAGATAGCCGAGAATGCTTGTCTCAATGTAAAGACTTTGACTCATAAAGAGGCAATACCCTGAGAATCTCTAGGAAATTTGATATTTTTATAAAATTTATTTAAGACTTAATGATGTTAAATCCGAAAGGTATGACGCTACCCAAACTTTACTGAGCGCATGGAAACCTGGAAAGTCTTGACTATCAATCATTTCCTAAGTTACCAACCCACAGCATCAAGTGAGTAACGCCATACCAGGTTAAATTTGTCGCCTCACAACAATCATCAAGCAACTTGCGGTTCTTGGGCTTTGGCTTGAATTTGCCCCAAGAGTTCATGGAGCATTGTGCCTTCAATCACCTCTTTTTCCAGAAGCTTTTTCGAGATCATTTCTAACAAGTCCCGATTGGCTTTCAGGATTTCCAAGGCAGTGTGATGGGCAGTCTCGACAATTTCTTTAACTTCCCGATCAATGGCCTGGGCCGTTTCTTCACTAACGGTACGCTGCACTGAGCCTTCCCCTAAAAACATCGCTCGTTGCTCTTCAAACGCCAAAGGCCCGAGAACTTTACTCATGCCATAACTGCGAACCATCCGTTCGGCTAAGTCCGTGGCCCGTTGCAGATCGTTGGCCGCTCCCGTGGTGACATTGCCAAAGATGATTTCCTCCGCAGACCGGCCGCCTAAAAGTGTGGCAATTTGGCCCCGGAGTTCGGCTTCATCGAGTAAAAAGCGATCTTCCGTCGGTAGTTGCAAGGTGTAGCCCAAAGCCGCCATCCCGCGGGGAATAATCGAAATTTTTTCGACTTTACTGCTACCGGGCATTGCATAGCCGACAATGGCATGACCGACTTCATGATAGGCAACGATCTCTTTTTCTCTGTCGCTGAGGACGCGGCTTTTTTTCTCCAGGCCCGCTACGAGTCGTTCAATCGCTTCGGCAAAATCGGCTTGAGACACTGATTCCCGTTGATTCCGGGCGGCTAAGAGAGCAGCTTCATTGACCAAGTTGGCCAGGTCGGCTCCGGCAAATCCAGGGGTACGGGTGGCAATGGCTGTTAAATCCACATCATCGCCAAGTTTCACGGCCTGGGCATGGATGTTCAAAATGGCTTCCCGACCGGCTAAATCTGGACGATCCACAAGAACTTGGCGATCAAACCGGCCTGGGCGCAAGAGGGCTGGATCTAAACTTTCGGGGCGGTTAGTAGCCGCTAAAACAATCACTGTGGCTGTATTGGAAAAGCCATCCATTTCCGTCAGCAGTTGGTTTAGGGTTTGCTCCCGTTCATCGTTGCCGCCATAAAACCCATTACTACTGCGGGATTTACCAATGGCATCGAGTTCATCAATAAAGACAATACAGGGGGCTTGTTTCTTGGCCTGGTCGAATAAGTCGCGGACACGAGCCGAACCAACCCCGACAAAAAGCTCCACAAATTCTGAGCCAGAGATGGAGAAAAAGGGAACTCCCGCTTCACCGGCAACCGCTTTTGAGAGCAAGGTTTTTCCAGTTCCCGGCGGCCCCACGAGCAAGACCCCCTTGGGAATTTTGGCCCCAATCGCCCGGTAGCGTTCGGGAGTTTTGAGGAAATCCACAATCTCCACCAGTTCGGCTTTGGCTTCTTCTACCCCAGCGACATCATCAAACGTAATCCGTGGGGCATCCCCTTCCACATAAACTTTGGCTTTACTTTTCCCAATGGAGAGCGCACCTTGTGGGCCACCCCCCCCAGCCCCTCGACTGGCAAAGAACTGAAACACCGCCACAAAAATGATCGGGGGAATAATCCAACCGAGTAAGTTGGTAAACCAGCCATTCCGAGGCGGCGGGGCCGCGGCAAATTCTACCCCCTTGGACTCTAGGAGTTTTGGCAGTTCTAAGTCAAAAATGGGCGTAGTTGAGTAAACCGTGGCGGGAGTGTCTCCCTCAGCTTTGACTTGATAGCGAATTTCGTTTTGCCCGACATAAGCACTGGTGACATCCCCTTCTTGGACTTGATGAATGAACAGACTGTAGGGAACGCGGGGAATCCCAGAGCCAAAAATCTGGGGAAAGAAGATGTTAATGAATAGGAGGCCACCCCCAATCAGCAAAAGAATATTGCCGATCAAGCGGGAGCGGGAGGGTTGAGGAGAGTTTTTAATCGCCATAAAGTCACTGCCTACTTGCAAAACAACGCATTGGGCTGGAATATCTGGGAAAACCGCTCTAAATCTGGGATGAGTTACCCGAAAAAGCCTTGATCCCCAATATTTGCATGGTAAGGCCTGGGGGGATTTTCACAAGGGCGGTTATTTCGACTTCAAGTCTGCATTAGGGGCGTTTAAGGAGATGGAGATACCAGAAAATTTAGGGAAATGCTCGGGGAGATGAGGAAATCGATCATTTATCGGTAGTTTAAAAGTGGAAAAATTGAACAATTGTTCAAGGACTAAGTTGACCGTTGCAAACACGAGGGAAATAAGCTGTAGTGACTTCTCTGAGATAAAGGCTGATTGACTCTCAGGTAAGCTAGGGAAGGAAAGCAGACATTGGAGTTGAGGTAGGTTGTGTTTAACTGGTTTCGCCGCGCATTGGGTAAAACAGATGAAAATGTCCCGGTTGAACCTGCTACAACACCCGCAGAGACTGAAACGCCTGCAACTCAACCTGAAACCGTAGTTGCTCCAACTGATCTGCTCCAGGCCAACCCTGAGCCGGAATCGCCAGCCGTCACTGAACCCAAAATGGATTACCTGGCCTGGGCCAAAGCTGCTTTTAAAAATATCCAGGCCCGCCAGGCCCCAGATGAAAATTTAGAAACTTCTCCAGGCCCAACAACTCTTGACCCTGCAGGTGAGATCGCTGAATCTTCCCTTGAAGATAGGGATATTATCCCATCGGTATCCGCAGAGCCAGTTTTAGAGACAGTTACCCTAGGGCCAGCCCCCGCCGCTGAGCCAGAATTACTAGAACCTACTGCTACTCCATCCTCAGAAGTACCGACAGAGGCTCCAAAAGAAGCTCCAAACCCGGTTGTTGAACATACACTTGTGCCACCCAGCGAACCTGAGCTTGCGCGGGAGCCAGAACTTGCCGCCCCACCCTTGGCCTTAGATGAAGGGTTTCTCTGGTCAGCAGAAGTCTTAGCCGCCCAAGGTCGTCGTCCAGAAGAAGTGGATATTGAAGAAATTACCTGGTTGCAAAAACTTCGGCAGGGCCTGGGTAAAACTCGCCGGGGCCTGGTCAATCAACTCAAAGCCGTAGTTGGTCGCGGGCCGTTGGGGGCCGATGCAGTTGATGACATTGAATCCCTCCTGCTCCAGGCCGATGTCGGAGTCGCCGCCACTGATCGAGTCATCCAGGCCCTGCAAACTAAAATCCGCCAAGATGCCCTTCCCGCCGACCAGGCCTTGAACTATCTCAAACAAATTCTGCGGGATGTCCTAGAAGAACCCTATAAACACGGCTTTGATCCCAACTTTGCCCCGAAAAAACAACGCCTAAATATCTGGCTAATGACCGGGGTAAATGGGGTCGGTAAAACCACAACCATCGGTAAAATTGCCCATGTGGCCAGCACCTCCGGGTATCCCTGTTTAGTGGCCGCCGCTGACACATTCCGGGCCGCCGCCGTGGAACAGGTGAAAATCTGGGCTGCTCGCAGTGGGGTCGAAGTCATTTCCAATCCCGGTAAAAATACAGATCCCGCCGCCGTGGTCTTTGATGGGATCAGTGCCGCCCAGGCCCGCGGGTGTGAATTGCTCCTGATTGATACGGCGGGGCGATTGCAAAATAAACAGAACCTCATGGATGAATTAAAAAAAATTCGCCGGATTGTCGATAAAAAAGCACCTGAGGCCCACATTGAATCTCTCTTAGTCCTGGATGCAACTCTCGGACAAAATGGATTACGCCAGGCCCAGGTCTTTGCCGAAGCCGCCCAACTCACCGGGGTTGTGATTACAAAACTAGATGGCACAGCCAAGGGGGGAGTCGCCTTAGCCGTTGTCCAAGAACTGGGATTACCGATTCGCTTTATTGGAGCTGGAGAAGGCATTAAAGACCTCCGCCCCTTTTCCAGTTATGAATTTATTGAAGCCTTGTTAAATGGTTAGGTCAGGCCGGTAAGGGCAATGGCAACGCCGCTAATAACCGCTCCATCTGAAAATGTTTTTCCATGAGTTGATACACGCAATCCACTTTCACTGCTTCATGGAGCCGGACTTGCCCAAAGGCTCGATCGACAATTTCCACCGCGGTCAGGGTATCCAAATCCACTGAGAGGATCGGGATTTCCAATTCTTCGGCGCGGGCTAAAACCGCCGGCGTGGGTGGTAAATGTCCTGTCAAAATTAGGCAATGGGTTGAGGTTTCCAAAGCCGCCCACTGAATATCCGTCCGATCTCCCCCCGTAATCACGGCCATATTATTACCTTTGCGGAAATATTTCAGGGCGGCACTGACATTCATGGCCCCAATACTGAGTTCTTCTACGAGCAAATCCAAACGATCCCCTCGACACAACACATCCGCCCCCAGCTGCCGGACGAGTTCTTGGACACTGACACTGCGGAGGAGTTGATTGCGGGGTAATAGCCCTAACACTGGAATCCCTTGTTTTTCGAGAAACTCCTGGACATCCTTAACCGCATCCCACTGGTTTGGCGGAATATCGTTAATCAACACCCCAACCAAGTGTGACCGAAGCTCAGAGCGGGCCAGCAATAAGGACTCGACAATCAATGGCGACTGATAGCGCGCAATCAAAAGAATTTTGGCGGGTAAGGCGGCTGCGATTTGTGAAAGAGACAGACCCAATAAGCGTCCTTCCTCAAGGGTACTAGGGCCTTCTAAGAGGACTAATTCATCTGCCAAACCATATTCTTGATAGGTGGTAAGGCGTTGACTATAATCTGTAGAATCCATGCCCCGTAAGCGTTGCCGAATCAAATCTGGCTCTAAGGTCAACAGTGTCGGGCGAATCTGCTCTGGACTTAACCCCAGGGTTGCCTGAATAAATTCCACATCAGCATCAGCTTGATCCGCACTCCCCTCAATGGCCACCGGTTTGCCAAAGGCAATATTCAGACCCCGTTTTTTCAGCTGTTGTGCTAAACCCAGGACTGTTGCTGACTTGCCACTATAGGGCGTTGTGGAACCAATGAGTAAATGTTGAGGCACAATTAATACGCTCCTCTGCGTTCAGCACCATGGGACGAAGCAAGCGGCAATCCTAAAAAAATCTTGATTGATAAATCCTCCGTTCTTCTACTCTAGCCGTAATAGTTTGCGATAAAACGTTTTGGAAAAGTCGGCAATCCGGGCCCGCTTAAAACTGACTAAGACATCAATTAAGTGATCCACCAGTTCAAAGGTTGTCATCGTGATTTCATAGGTGAGTTCCGGATTGCTGTCAAAGACCACACTACAGCGAGCTAAGTCGGCGGGGAGATTGGAAATATTCCAACTGGCCACGAAGTCGATATTATCGCCTCCCTCAATGCTCCGTTGCCCTTCCAATGTTCCTTGCTGATACAGAGTGATCCCAATTGGGAGAAAGACTCGCTTGCTGCTGGGTATGTAGGGGGTAAAGATATTGATATCTTTGGGTTGGGCTGGCTTCAGTACATCCAGATTTACAGTCATGGATCAGTCCTTACAATCATCAGAAAATTTTAGGAAATGAAGCCAGAGATGGCCAGACAATCAAACATATCTAGCTATTTTAGCTGTATTCTTTCCTAGGATTTAGCTTAAACTATTGAGCAAGTATTACCTCCCCAGGTTGAATCCTTGACAATTTTCTATCCTCATCTCGGACTTTAACCATTTCTGATCTGCTTTGCCCTTCACCTCGTCAGGACTGCTGCCATGGCCCCACTGGTTGCCAACTACTATCTCACTTACCGCTGCAATGCCCGCTGTCATTTTTGCGATATCTGGGCCTTAGAACCGGGCAAGGAAGCAGAGTTTCCAGCGATTGAGAAAAATCTCCACGACCTGAGGCGACTGGGGGTAAAGTATGTGGACTTTACGGGCGGTGAACCACTTTTACGGGCCGATGCTCCCGAAATTTACCGAACGGCCAAGGATTTGGGGTTTGTCACCAGTATGACCACGAATACAATCCTCTATCCAAAGCGGGCACACGAGATCCATGGCCTGGTGGATTTTCTCAACTTTTCCTTGGATGGAGCCGATGCCGAAACCCATGATCACTCCCGCGGTGTAAAAATCTTCGAGACGCTGGTGGAGTCAGTCAAAATTGCCAAAGGCCTGGGGGAATATCCCGTTCTCAACCACACCGTCACGGCCCAAAACTATGACCGAATTGGGGAAGTGGCGGAACTGGGGCAACGCTTAGGGGTGCGAGTCTGGTTGAATCCAGCCTTTACGGCCCATGAGCATTACAACAGCAAGAAAAACCCTACGCCCGCCATTGCCGACAGCATTGAACAGAATGCCAGGAAGTATAGTAACGTTGGTTACAATAAAGCTGCCCTAGCTTTAATTCGGGCCGGGGGAAATGATACCCAAAATCCTCGCTGTAAGGCGGTTGATGCGGTGATCGCTATTTCCCCTAATGACGAGTTATTGCTCCCCTGTTACCACTTTGCTCAAAAAGGCGTACCCATTGCCGGGAAACTCTACGACCTCTATAAGCAATCGAAAGTGGTAGAGGAATATCGGCAATCCCAAGGGCGGTTGTCGGTGTGTGAAGGCTGTACGGTGTGGTGCTACCTCATTCCCAGCTTTTTTAAAGGTGTTGATAAGTACTGGTTCTTAAATCAAATGACCTATGCCGGAGAATTCCTGGCCCGAAAACGATTCCTACAACGAGCTTGATCCGCTCGATGCCCTCCTGACGGATTGGGTGGATGAGACCGATCAGGCCGCACTGACTCCCCAACCGATTTTAGATGGGAGACGGATTAAAGCGGCAATGGTACTCTGTGCGGTTTGGGCGGTGGTGATTGGCCTGCATTTGATGGCCCATGGGATTTGGTTGATCTGGGCCTTAACGACGGTGATGACAGTCCATGGAGTCCGCTTAGTCACGGCCAGATCCAAACCCGCATTAGAACCTGAACTAGCTGAGGCTGTCACTCTTCCAACCGTTTCCCTCGTGGTGGCCGCCAAAAATGAAGCAGCCGTGATTACGCGTCTAGTGAAATCCCTTTGTAGTGTGGATTACCCAGCGGAATTGCTCGATGTCTGGATTGTGGATGATAACAGCAGCGATCAAACCGGGACGATTCTCAAGCAACTCAAAACTGATTACAGGCAACTGAATGTTTTACGGCGGGGGGCGGGGGCAACGGGGGGCAAATCCGGGGCCTTAAACCAAGTTTTACCGCTAACCAGGGGCGAGATTATTGGCGTGTTTGATGCCGATGCCGTGATTGACCCAGGCCTGGTTAAAGCCGTGATGACTCGATTCCAAGCACCCCGAGTTGGAGCTGTCCAAGTCCGCAAAGCCATTAGTAACAGCAATGTCAATTTTTGGACGCAAGGGCAAACCGCCGAGATGGCCTTAGATGCCTATTTCCAACAACAACGCATTGCTGTCGGGGGCCTGGGAGAGTTACGGGGCAATGGGCAGTTTGTCCGGCGGGCAGCATTGGCCGATTGTGGCGGTTGGAATGAATCTACAATTACCGATGACCTGGATTTAAGTTTGCAGTTACACCTCCAGGCCTGGGATGTTGATTTACTCATGGATCCGGCAGTAAAGGAAGAAGGGGTAACAACGGCAAAAGCACTCTGGCATCAACGGAATCGCTGGGCAGAAGGGGGCTATCAAAGTTATCTGGATTATTGGTCAGACCTACTGCGGAACCAGCTTGGTACGCGCAAAAGTTTAGATACTCTATTCTGGTTGATGATTAAGTACGGCATTCCGACAGCCACAATTCCCGATTTGTTAATGGCAGCAGTGCGGGCCAAGTCCCCTCTTTTAATTCCCCTAACCAGCTTGAGCTTGACCCTTTCAGTATTTGGGATGTTACGAGCGATTCCAAGAACCCAGGCCCTGCCGATGCATTTATTTAATTTGGTATTTGCTGCCCTTCGCGCCACAGTCTATATGTTGCATTGGTTACCAGTAGTGGCGGGGGTGACGTTGCGGATGTCGGTGCGGGCCAAACGGTTGAAGTGGGTAAAAACAGTCCATGAAGGTTCGGCGGCATCGGGAGCTTAAAGCGGGCCCATGTCAGAATATGAACTATAAAGCCATTATTGCCTGGAGTGAAAAGAAGCTCTGCAAAACGCCTAAATCCCGATGAAAGAGTGAACTGAAACAGCCAAAGAATCAGGAAATATTTTTGTAAAAAAACAGTCTATTTTTAAACCAGCACTGGATTACCGCTTTTAGCAGTCTCCGATTAGGCATCCACACATCATATACCCCAGAATTCAGCTGAGGCCCAGATCCAGCCAGCACCGATGCCAGTATTCGATCGCTTGGGCCCAGGTTAAAATGAGACCTATGAAAATCACGTTTAGCAAATATCAAGGCCTGGGCAACGATTTTATTCTGATTGATAACCGTAGCCAACCCGACCTACTTCTGGGTGCTAACCAGGCCAAGCAACTGTGTCACCGACATTTTGGTATTGGAGCCGATGGGGTGATTTTTCTCTGTCAGCCTGCCGCACCTGATACCGATTACCGCATGGCCATGTATAACTCCGATGGCTCTATCGCCGAAATGTGTGGCAATGGGATTCGGTGTTTAGCTAAATTCATTGCTACCTTAGAAGCCCTCCCGCCTGGCCAGGCCAAAACCTACCGAGTGGAAACCCTGGCTGGGGTCATGGTGTTGATGCTCCAGGGCGATGGACGGGTGAGTGTGGATATGGGAATACCCCGATTATTGGCGGCAGAGATTCCTACAACTCTGAACTCTCCCACGGAAAAGGTAATTGATCTCCCCCTAGATGTGGCGGGCCAAGCCTGGCATCTAACGGCGGTGAATATGGGCAATCCCCATGTAGTCACGTTTGTTGCGGATGTAGCAGCAATTCCGCTGGCAGACTTAGGGCCACAATTTGAACATCATCCTGTGTTTCCCCAGCGGACAAATACCGAGTTTGTCGAAGTTGTCCGGCCAGACTATTTGAAAATGCGAGTTTGGGAGCGTGGGGCCGGGGCAACCTTGGCCTGTGGGACCGGGGCCTGTGCGACTGTGGTGGCAGCTGTTCTCACTCAACGCGGTTTACCCCAGGCCACGGTGGAACTCCCCGGTGGTTGTTTAGACATTCACTGGCAGCAAGATTCCCAACGAATCATCATGACCGGGCCGGCCACCCATGTCTTTGACGGTGTAATCAACCTCTAGCCCGCTCCTTTTGCCCAGTCCTTAGCGTTCAAACTAGAGGCCAATGCCGCGTTTGCCGTTGGGGTGGATTGTAAACCAGTTGGTGCGGGCCTGGGCCAGTTGTTCGGGACTAATATTAGAGCCGGTTAAATCCGCATTGTGTAAATTTGCCCCACGCAAATTGGCATTGGTCAACGTGGCTTCTCGCAGGCTTGCGCCCTGTAGGTTAACCCCTTGCAGATCGGCATTGACAAAGTAGGCTCCCATTAGGTTGCAGTCCTTCAGATTTGCGCCGCCTAAGCTGGCCCGGCCAAAGTCCACATCATTGAGCACGGAATTGCGGAGATCGGCTTTTTGGAGTGAGGCCTGAACAAAACGGGCCCCGGACAGATTTGTTTTTCTCAAAACAATACTATCTAGGCGATGCTCCGTAAAATCCCGCTGTCCACGGGCATAGGCCGCAACTAGGGCCTGGGCTGACAAGCGACTGCCTTGGGGTGTTGCTTCTCGGCTAACAGGGTAGCCAGTCCCTAAGGGAGCTGCGGTCGGGGGTGGGGTGCGTGTCGTGGGCGGACGAGCTGCTGGAGGAGTAGGCGAGACTCGTGTGTAGTTGGGTTGTAAATCGGCTCGAGCTTGTTGGGCCCGCACGGCCTGGGCTGCGTAACGTGTACTAGGGGATGCTGTTTGGGGCGGGTTTATCCCATTTGCCCCAGTGACTGGCCGCCCCGTTGAGGCATCTCCCCGCGAACGATTGGAACCCGCAGTGAGATTTTGGCTGAGATCATCGTAGGGACTGAGGGATGTGGAAGCTGCTTGCTGGAAATTAGCCCGTTCTTCTAAGCGTTCCAGGTCTAACAAAACATCTTGAGCCGTTTGATAACGATGCTTAATTGAAACCTCCATCAATTTCTCAAGAATTTTTTGGAAGTCGGGACTGACTGTCACCCGTGTTCGCCAGATAAACTCACCAGTTGTGTTGTCGTAGCCGAGATCTTTGGGAGACTTACCAGTTAAGAGGTAGATACAGGTCACGCCCAAAGCATAAAGATCGCTCGCATAGACAGGCCGCATTGCCATCTGCTCGGGTGGAGCATAGCCAGGAGTTCCCACGGCAAAGGCTGTAAAGGCAGAATAGTCTTGAGGGTTCGCTAGCATGGCCTGGCTGACTTTATCTTTGACCGCCCCAAAATCAATCAGAATTAATTTGCCATCAATTTCTCGGCGGATTAAGTTTGCGGGTTTAATATCTCGATGAATCACCTCAATTTTGTGCAGATAATCTAAAATCGGTAAAACTTCCTTCAGGACGTTAAGAACTTGTTCCTCTGACATTGGCCCATTGCGTTTTACTTCCTGCTGTAGGGTCAAGCCACTGACATATTCCTGAACTAAATAAAATTCGGGCCCCTGCTCAAAGTAGTCCAGTAGCCGCGGAACTTGGGGGTGATTACCAATTTTTCCGAGAGTGGTTGCTTCCCGCTGGAACAATTGCCGGGCCATTTCAATCACATGGGGGGCAGTGACGGCTGGGCGGAGTTGTTTAATCACACAGTTCGGCTGTCCGGGCAACACCATATCATCAGCCAGAAAAGTTGTCCCAAACCCCCCGCGACCTAAAACACGAGCACAACGATATCGCTCTTTCAGAAGTAATTTTGTCCCACAGGCCTGGCAAACCTTAGCTTCATTTGGGTTTTCGGGTTTTGTACAAGCAGGGTTATAACAAAAACTCATAAGCTTTCAGATTCGCAGGTGATTAGGCAAACAAGGGCCCAAAGCGTTGAGGAGGGAACTCAAGGAAATCTCAGGTATATCCGTACTTATACGATACTCTCTCAGGGAGAAACTGACATATCCGTAAATTTACGGAAATCCCTGACAGTAGGAATAAATTTGATTTGCCATTTTTTTCTATGATTGAGAATCATTAGCCAGCTTGTACGGTCACAGACCGATAGAAAATCTATGGTGTTTACGCCAATCCAGCCAGAACAAACATTTAATCGAGCCGCCGTTTTAGAGTGGTTGATCCAGCATGTGCCTGCGCCCCGGTTGCAACATATTTTACGCGTTGAAGAAATGTCCCAGGCCCTAGCCCAACAGCATCATCTCGATTCGGAAAAAGCAGCCCAGGCCGGGCTATTGCATGACTTGGCCAAATACTTCCCCACCGAAAAGCTCCTCGCCATTGCCCAAGCCAGGGACATAGAAATCACGGAAGTTGACCAGGCCGACCCCCATCTCCTCCATGCCAATGTCAGTGCACTAGTAGCCCACCAAGAGTTTCAGATCACTGACCCGGAAATTTTAGATGCCGTAGCGGATCACACCCTGGGCCGACCGGGAATGAGCTTGCTCAGTTGTGTTGTATTTTTAGCAGATAGCCTCGAACCGGGCCGGGGTGATACCAAAGAGCTAAACCAACTCCGCAAAATCGCCCAAGAAAACCTCTACGAAGCTGTTTGGCAAACCTGTGATCGCACCCTCGAGCATCTGGTTAAACATCACCGCCTAATCCATCCCCGGATGATTGCTACCCGGAATTGGGCAATTCAACTCGCACCCCCAGGTCGGAACAAATCTAAATCTTGACGCTATCCTAGGAATTAAGAATCTCTCGCTTGAGACTTACTCAAATCAACCTTTGCCCATATCACGATCAAATTTTCAGACTTGCCTTTGACTAACTTAGCTACGGCCCCGGCCTATCCCCCCGATCCCGTCCTGGACTTGGCCTATGTAATTGCGGAGGCCGCCGATGATCGCAAAGCCGATGACATTCAAATCCTCTCAGTCGGGGATGTTTCTTACTTGGCTGATTATTTTGTCATTGCCTCTGGTCGCTCAAAAACCCAAGTCCGGGCCATTGCCCAGGCCATTACCGCCGCCACGGAACTCTATCATCAACGCTTGCCCCAACGGGTGGAAGGCTTGACGGACTGTACCTGGATTCTGCTCGACTACGGTGATGTGATTGTTCATATTTTGTTGCCCAAGGAGCGAGAATACTACAACCTGGAGGCATTTTGGGGGCATGCAGAAGTGATTCCGTTCACACCCGGCCTAAGAGAAAGCTAGAATTAAGGATGCTGTCAAAATTTTAAGTTGCAGGAATCTCATGGCCAAACGGATGCAGTTGGTACTCAACGAAAACATTTACAAGCTTGGGAAAGTCGGCTCGATTGTCGAAGTTGCCCCCGGCTATGCTCGCAATTATTTACTGCCGCGGGGCCTGGCCCAACCCGCCACTGCGGGAGCCTTAAAACAAGTTGCGCGGCTACAAGAACAAGAACGGCAACGCTTGGCGGAATTGAAACTGGTTGCAGTCCAACAGAAAGCCACCCTGGAAACCATTGGCACTTTCTCAATTGCGATGCCAGCCGGGGAAAAAGAGGCTCTGTTTGGCAGTGTTACTCATCAGGATGTGGCTGCTGCGATTCAAGCCATTGCCCAAGAAACCGTGGATCGGCGGGAGATTACGATGCCGGAAATTCGGAAACTGGGCAGCTATACCGCTGAAATCAAGCTCCATCCAGAAGTTACAGCTACGATTACGGTATTGGTGGTTCCAGAATAATCTGTTAGTTCCCCCAGAAAATTCTAAAAACACACTTCGGGCTGCGTGGCTCAATCATGCTGTTCAATCTCACCCTTGAGCGGGATGAGGATGGGGGTTGGATTGTGGAATCTGTCAGTAGCGATGGGTTGTTATGGGTCAAGATAAAACTCCGTCAGAGGCTCCAGCCAATATCCAAGACGTGATTATGCCTTGTCTTGTTGTTCGCTCAGAGTTAGGACTGCCGTTAACTGTAGACGCTCACAAAAGCTAATTTTTATGGTGCAAGAACCGAGTTTCCGGCCAGACTTTTCCCCGATTCCACCCCAGAATTTGGACGCGGAAGAATCGATTTTGGGCGGAATTTTGCTGGATCCGGAGGCGATCAGTCGGATTGCGGATCTCTTGCCCGTGGATGCCTTTTACCTGAGTGCTCACCGGGACATTTATCGGGCGGCGTTGACCCTCCAGGCGCGGGGGAGTCCTACGGATCTGCTCTGTATGACGGCCTGGCTGCAGGATCAGGGCTTGCTGGATAAAATTGGCGGGCAAAATAAACTGGCGGAATTGGTGGATCGGACGGTTAGCGCGGTCAATATTGATAAATACGCCGGCCTGGTGAAGGATAAATATCTCCGCCGCAAGCTGATTGAATCGGCCAACACCATCGCCCAGGCCGCCTATGATACTTCGACGCGTTTGGATGCAATTTTAGACCAAGCCGAGCAACAGATTTTTAGTGTCACCCAAGATCGAGTTCAGCAGGGATTGGTGGCCACCGAAGAAATACTCGCCAGTGCCTTTGCGGAGTTAGAACAACGCTCGATTGGCAACATTCTTCCCGGCCTCTCCTGTAATTTTTATGACCTCGATAACCTGACCCAAGGCTTCCAACGCTCCGATCTGGTGATTATTGCTGGGCGGCCTTCGATGGGGAAAACGGCAATTTCACTCCAGATTGCTAAACGGATTGCCGAAATTCACAAATTAGGTGTGGCTGTCTTTAGTTTGGAAATGTCCAAGGAGCAACTCATTCAGCGGTTATTGGCCAGTGAAGCGCGGATTGACAGTAACTATTTACGGGCTGGGCGGATCAGTCAGCATCAATGGGAACCCCTCAGTCGGGCCATTGGCGTGTTATCTCAGCTTTCAATTTATATTGACGACTCCCCTAATCCATCTCTAGGAGAAATTCGCTCTAATGCCCGCCGCCTCCAAGCCGAACATCCAGGGGGCCTGGGATTAATCTTGGTGGATTATTTGCAACTGATGGGCAGTGATGATGGTAATGAAGGGCGGGTGCAAGAACTGTCTAAAATTACTCGTTCCCTCAAGGGCCTGGCTCGGGAGTTAAATGTGCCAGTGATTGCCCTTTCTCAGTTAAGTCGGGGGGTGGAAGCACGGCAAAACAAGCGCCCTTTGATGTCGGATTTACGCGAATCAGGATCAATTGAACAAGATGCGGATTTGGTTATATTGCTATATCGTGATGAATACTATAACCCTGACACCCCGGATCGGGGGATTTGCGAATTAATTTTGGCTAAACATCGGAATGGCCCAGTGGGTACTGTCAAGCTCCTGTTTGATCCCCAATTTACGCGCTTTGAAAATCTGGCTCGGGATCGTTAAGGAATCCTTGCCCCTCTGGTCAGAAAATGCCGTGAAGAATTATCGGATTGGTGTAAACTGAATCAGCTTAATTCACTACTATTTTGGGCTAGGCTGCATGGGTCGCATTATTGTCATTACGTCCGGTAAAGGCGGAGTCGGCAAAACCACCACCAGTGCAAATTTGGGGATGGCTCTGGCCCGTCAGGGAAAATCCGTTGCCCTCGTTGATGCTGATTTTGGCTTGCGGAATTTAGACCTGCTGCTGGGCCTGGAAAATCGTGTCGTTTATACCGCCATTGATGTGCTAGCAGGACATTGCCGTTTAGACCAGGCCCTAGTCCGAGATAAACGTCATAGTCAGTTAGTTTTACTGCCGGCGGCCCAAAGTCGCACCAAAGAGGCAATCACCGCTGACCAAATGCGGAAACTGGCCACGGTCTTAGCTCAAAAATTTGACTTCGTTCTCATTGACTGCCCAGCTGGGATTGAGGGAGGATTTCGCAATGCCATTGCCTCTGCTGAAGAAGCGATCATTGTCACCACCCCGGAAATTGCGGCAGTTCGGGATGCGGATCGGGTGATTGGCCTGTTAGAAGCAAATCGAATTCATCATATTCAACTTATTTTGAATCGCTTGCGGCCAGCCATGGTAAAGAATAATGACATGATGTCGGTGGATGATGTGCAGGAAATCCTCTCCATTCCCTTGCTTGGGATTGTGCCCGAAGACGAGAAGGTGATCATTTCCACGAATAAGGGTGAGCCATTGGTCTTGGCGGAGAGTTTATCCTTGGCTGGCCAGGCCTACATGAATATTGCCCGGCGGATTGCGGGGGAAACAGTGGAATTTTTGAACCTCAACGGTGACAACGGCGGTGTCTTGGCTCGGATTAAGCGAATTTTGAAGGGGAAGAGCTAGGCCATGATTACCGATATTCTTGACCGGCTTTTTACGCGGCCCCAATCCAGTCGGCAACAGGTGAAACAACGACTCAAGCTTGTCCTGGCCCATGATCGTTGTGATCTTAATCCTGATCTCTTGGAAAATATGCGCCGGGATATTTTGGAAGTGGTTTCCCGCTATGTGGAGTTGGATCTGGAAGCGTTAGATTTTTCCCTAGAGTCGGATCAACGCACCACAGCATTAATTGCTAACCTCCCAATCCGCCGGGTGAAACCTTTGGACATTGATGAGGATAAACCGGTTGAAGCCAGCCCCGATGCCCTCAATTTTGAACTCTAGTTATTAACGTTAAAACCTCATCGCATTACCCCCTTGCTTCTGGAGATCGTTTAGATGGAAATGACAGAATCCATACAAACCCTAGATTGGCCGAGTATTATTGCCGGGGGCTTGGCAGTGTTAATCGTGGTGGGGGGGATGACGATGATGTTTACCACGGCCTGGACACGGAAGTGAAATCCGGGAAACTGACGCTGACAACGGGGATCACCTATCTCGTCCTGGGCCTGGTGGCTGTCGGAATGCTGTTGCCCTTGGTTTGGCTTGTCAGTACAAGTTTTAAATCTACCACTGAAAATATTTTTGCCTTTCCGCCCCAATGGCTGCCCCAGGCCCCAACGCTGCAAAACTTCATTACGGTTTGGCAAACCAATCCCTTTGGGCAGTACCTCTGGAATAGTACGGTGGTGGCGGGGTTGACGGTGGCCTTAAATCTGTTGACTTCGGCATTGGCAGCCTACCCCCTAGCCCGGTTGGAGTTTCGTGGACGCGATGGCATTTTTGCCCTAATTTTGGCCACGATCATGATTCCATTTCAGATTGTCATGATTCCGCTCTTTATTTTGGCGGTGCAGTTGGGTTTGCGAAATACTTATTTAGGAATTATTTTTCCGGCCATTGCCTCCGCGTTTGGAATTTTCCTACTGCGCCAGGCCTTTCAAGGAGTGCCCAAGGAATTAGAAGAAGCGGCCCGGTTAGATGGCTGTTCCGAGTTGGGGTTATGGTGGTTTGTCATGATTCCCGCGGTTCGCCCTGCCTTAGTTACCCTGGCAATTTTTGTCTTTATCGGGGCCTGGAGTGATTTCTTATGGCCGTTAATTGTCTTGGATCGCCAAGAGCTTTATACCTTACCGATTGGGGTCGCCACCTTAGCGGGGACATTCTCCTTAGATTGGCGGCTAATTGCGGCAGGTTCCGTGATTTCGATTGTGCCAGTGTTGATTTTCTTTCTACTCTTACAGCGGTTTATTTTGCCTTCGGAAGCCAGCAGTGGTCTTAAGGGATAACTCGGTCGGCTGATCAAAAAAGACTACTGGTAGTTGAAAATTGAAAAAGCTTTTAAACATTGGAATTCTCACTAATGGCATAAATCGCTATCTGTTTTAGGTGGGACTCACCCCACTTACACAAGGTTTCCAACACAGGTTTCAGAGTTTCGCCGTGTTCTGTAAAGGAATAGTCCACCCTCGGCGGCACTTCGCCATGGTCATTACGATGTACAATCCCGTCTTTTTCCAGATCTCGCAGTTGTTCAATCAGGATTTTTTCACTGATTTGGGGAATAAGCCGTTTCAATTCACTAAACCGCCTCGGTTGGCTGCGAATATGCCACAAAATTAGCAGCTTCCATTTGCCACCCAAAACCCCCAACGTCACCTGGACAAATCCCGTTCTATCCGCTAGCTCCTCGGTCATCTTGCCCATTGCATCTTATCCTCCAATATACTTACAAAAAGGTAAGTACTTCCAAAAAAGTAAGTTCAAAGTATATAGTATTAATTCTTTCAAATACATATCAATGTCGCAGGCTTAATAGTAATGGCCTCATTGAAGTTAAAAGTTGCGCTTGTAAGTAGGTCTTCCCGTAGCATTGATCGGGCGAGCATCGAATGGATCCAGTATGAAAAACTCAAACCCTAATGCTTTACTGACCAAAGCCACCTTGCTTTTAGTAAGTACTTTGACGGTGATGTCAGGGGCTACGATTGCACCCTCCTTGCCCGCCATGCAGCTACAGTTTTCTACCCTCCCCCATGTTGATCTGTGGGTCAGACTGGTGTTAACAATTCCAGCCCTGTTGATTGTGGTGGGTTCACCCGTTGCTGGCATGATTGTCGATCGTCTGGGACGTAAACCTTTGTTGATTGGGGCACTGTTGTTGTATGGCCTGGCTGGCGGTTCCGGGCTTGTGCTGAACTCGCTGTTTGACATTCTGATAGGACGGGCATTTTTAGGGTTAGCTGTAGCAGGGATCATGGTCAGTGCGACAACGCTGATCGCTGATTATTACATCGGGGCTGCCCGTGCCACTTTCATGGGATTGCAAGCAGCCTTTATGGGGTTGGGTGGGGTTTTATTTTTGTCGGTGGGTGGGGTGCTTGCCGATCTCAATTGGCGATTTCCTTTTTTGATTTATCTGCTGGCCTGGTTGTTGTTACCGATGGCAATCGCTGCCCTCTATGAACCTCCCCACGAAGCAATTTCCCCTCCTTCCATAGTTTCCCAATCGGAGCAACAAAGAACACCTCCCGCTCTGCCGATTAAGTTGCTGGTGTTTGTCCTAGGGGTGGCATTAATAACGCAAATCATTTTTTATTTGATTCCGGTGCAGTTACCGTTTTATCTGGGCAATTTAGTTCGTGCCAACGCTACTCAAAGTGGCCTGGCGATCGCCTTTTGCACCTTGTTTAGTGCAGTTTCGTCAATGGCCTACGGCAAGCTGAAACAACGGTTAGAATTCATTCAAATCCTGATACTCAGCTTTGCCTGCTTGGGCATTGGCTATGTCGGAATTGGGTTTGCGCGTGACTATGGCCAAGTATTAGCTAGTCTAATTCCCATCGGATTAGGTTTAGGAGTATTAATGCCCAATCTCAACCTGTGGGTTGCTTCCGCTGTTCCCGATGTCGTGCGAGGACGGGCCTTAGCTGGAGTCACTAGCTTCTTTTTTCTGGGGCAGTTTCTCTCGCCTATTGTCAGTCAACCGATTGCTCAACATCTTGGGCTAGCAGCAACCTATAGTTTTGCCGGTGGTTTACTCATGATTCTGGCAGCCGTATTTCTATTGATGCAGCAGCAACTGAATCGCCTGATTGCTTCATAAATTCTGTAGTCACTTGTGAGATTAGTACAGAATTGTTTTTTCTTACAATTTTTACTCTCACTTCAATGAAGGGCTATTCTTTACCGAGACTGGTGATCATCAATCACTCTCACAAATCAAGACGGACTGCCATAGTTAGTAATTGCATTGAAGGGGACTCTTACAGATATTATCTTGGAGGTAAAAGTTACCAGCCGCCGCTCCATATAGGCTTTGTGAAGATCGGGCAATATCGTCATTTTGATGGCAAACGGGATACTAGGTAACTCAGTAGCTTCAGATAATCTCATCAATAAAGGTTCCTGGTTCAGCTTGTGCTCTCGCTCCCTTGAGGACACTGGTAGAGATGCCCAATCTAGTTAAACCTTTTCCAGGCCCATAGCGTCTAACAGGTGGGTTCATTAGACATCTCCAATAACCTGATTTCGACCCATACCCCATAAAGGTTCTAGCTTCATTCCTGGAGATGTCTATTGCGTTCCGCTGGGTTCGGGTATTTGAGTTCGCCAACGTTCTACGGGTTCGGAGTGTTCTGGAATACCGGCGGGCCTGGGGGCTGGTAAAACTTCGCTTAAGATTTGAAAAGCATCCCTGTGCCTCACTCCCAATCTTTTTTCGTGGTCTGGTCTAGGACACTTCTATGAATCACCTCCCACCCATCCCGCCGCGGTTTAGTTTCAGTGGCCTGGCCATTCGCCGTCACATTGGCACCCTGATGCTAACCTTAACTGTGATTGTCCTGGGGGTGTTCTTTCTCCTGCGCCTGCAAGTGGATTTACTCCCTGCGATTACCTATCCCCGGATTGGCCTAAGACTCGATGCGCCGGGAATCACCCCGAATGTTGCAGTTGAAGAAATCACCAAACCCCTAGAAGAAGCCTTGGCCAGGACTGAGGGAGTCGTTCAGATTTATTCGCAAACTCGGGAAGGGCAAGTCAATGTGGATTTATTTTTCCAGCCTGGGGGGAGTGTTGATCAGGCCCTGAATGATGCCACAGCCACATTTAACCGCTCTCGGAATCAACTCCCAGATTCCATTGAAGAACCCCGGATTTTTAAGTTTGATCCCTCGCAATTGCCAGTTTATGAAGTCGCCCTCACTTCTGATAGCTTGACGGGGCGGGAATTACGGGTCTTTGCCGATGAAGACCTTAACCGTGAACTCAGTATTGTGCCGGGGGTGGCGGGGGTGGATGTGGCCGGGGGCGCAACGGAAGAAGTCCGGGTTTTAGTGGATTTAAACCGACTCCAAGCAGTGGGCCTGGGCTTAAACCAACTCCTGGCAGACTTAGCGGCGCGCAATCAGGATGTATCTGGAGGGCGAATTCGGGGGAGTGAATCGGAAACCCTAACTCGGACAGTCGGGAAATTTACCAGTGCCGCCGCCGTGGAAGATTTTCCCCTGGCCCTTGCGGATAACCGCCAAATCTATCTCCATGATGTCGCGACTGTGATTGACGGCAGTGCCGAACAGCGGGTCTTTGTCAGTTTAAACGGCCAGCCAGCGGTGAAGTTAAGTATCCAGAAGCAGCCAGAGGCTAACACGATTGCCGTGGTGGAAGGGGTAAAAAAACGCTTTGCCGAACTCCAGGCCAATGGTCAAATTCCCGCTGATATTACGATTGTGCCGGTATTGGATGAATCAATTTTTATTGGCAATTCCCTGGATAACGTGATTACGGCAGGTTTAACCGGGACAGCCTTGGCGGCCTTGGCGGTGCTCTTGTTTCTCGGCTCAATTCGGGAAACCTTAATCATTGTTCTGACGATTCCCCTCTCGACATTGGTGGCCATGGTTCTGATGGGGGTGTTTAATTTCTCACTTAATGTCTTCAGCTTAGGGGGCCTGGCTCTCGGCGTGGGGATCGTAGTGGATAATGCCATCGTTATGCTGGAAACCCTCTCCCAGTCCCCCGATAGTTACGGCTTGAGTCAAGAGCAGTTTATTGAAGAATCGACTCGGCGCAGCCAGGAAATTGAGTCGGCCCTCGTGGCGTCCACCCTGACGAATTTAGTCGCGATTTTGCCCTTTTTGCTGCTGGGTGGTTTGATTGCCCTGTTGTTTAACGAACTCATTTTGACGATTACCTTTGCCGTGGGAGCCTCGCTTCTCATTGCCTTGACTGTTGTTCCCGCCCTAGCCTCACGCCTGTTGGCCATTCCCTACCGCAGTGGCCTGGGGCAAACCTTCATTTTTCGCACGTTTAGTCAGAAGTTTATTGGATTGACGAATCAATATCAGCGGCTTTTGCAACAGGTCTTAGCCTGGCGGTTTACAGTCGTGGTTGCGGCCTTTGTGCTTCTAGGGGGTAGTAGCTGGGTTTTAGCAGGCCAGTTACCCCAGGAACTGCTACCGCGGATCAGTACGGGCCAAGTCAACCTGAGTGCCATTTTTCCACCCGGAACCCCAGTCAGTTTTAATCGGCAAGTGATGGCAGAAGTGGATCGGGTATTACTGGAGCAACCGGGGACGCAAGCTGTATTTACGACTTCGGGGGGATCGCTATTTGCCAGTAATACTACCGCCAATGCCCAGCGCAGTTCCGCCACGATTGTCCTTAAACCGGGGATGAATTTACCGGCCTATATTACCCAGGCCAATGCAGCGATTAGCAAACTCAACTTAGCGGGGATTCGAGTCCGCCTTAATCCAGGGCAAGTGCGGGGGATTATCCTGACTAATTCACCGGTGCGCTCTGACTTGGATGTGATTTTACGCAGCAATGATGAACAAGCCCTGACCCAGGCCGGCCGCCAAGTCTTGCAAGCTCTGGATGACCAGGCCAAACTCGCCCAATTTCGCCCAGAAGCGGATCCGCGGCAACCGGAAGTGCAAATCCTCCCCGACTGGCAACGGGCCACAGAATTGGGATTATCAGCCCAGGCCATTGGGGCGACGATTCAAACTGCTGTCGAAGGCTTTGTCCCGACGGAAATGCAACGGGGAGATCGTTTAGTCGATATTCGGGTGCAGTTGGAGCAAGCCTCGGTTAGTCAACCGGAACAATTGGCCCAAATTCCCCTGTTTGTCCCCGGTAATCCGCCAATTCGTTTGGGAGATCTTGCCGAGATCAAAACCGCCCAGGCCCCGGCTGAAATTCGCCGGATTAACCAACAACAGGTGTTTATGATTGCTGGGAGTTTGAATGAAAAAGCTAATCTGAGTGCAGCGATTCAAGAAGTTCAGAGGATCATTCAAGGCCTGGAATTACCCCCCGGAGTGACCGTTTTACCCAGTGCTGCGGCCGAAACGAATCAACAGCTCCAGTCGGCCTTGGGGATCTTAGGGGGATTAGCGGCGTTCTTAGTCTTTGTTGTCATGGCCGTGCAGTATAACTCCCTCTTGGATCCCCTGGTGATTATGCTGACGATTCCCTTAGCCCTATCGGGGAGTATTTGGGGCCTGGCCATGACCGGAACCGCGATTGGAGCAACGGTGATTGTGGGTGGAGTCCTATTGGTGGGGATTGTTGTCAATAACGCCATTATTTTAGTCGAGCGAGCTAACCAGATCTACGCTGAGGAAAACTGTACTCGCACCCAAGCCATGTTAAAAGCCGCCCCAGAACGCCTGCGCCCAATTTTGATGACGACGATTACCACTGTAATTGGGATGTTCCCCCTAGCTTTGGGAATGGGTGAAGGATCTGAGTTCTTACAGCCTCTTGGGATTGTTGTTTTCTCCGGCCTAGCGGTGGCGACCCTGTTGACCCTATTTATCATTCCCTGTTTCTACGTGATTCTCCACGGCATTAACCTGCGGAAGTCACCAACTGTCCCCGTCCCCAATCCTGACCCCCTGTTGCCCCAATCCCGTTAAGTTTGAGTGCATCTCTTGATGTTTTTCCTGCTTATTTGCAGTTATGAGATCGGTCGGGAAAGTGTTAACTTAGCTAAACAACCGAGGGTGCGTCAGGAGTCAGCGTGAAAATCTTGATTTACGGCTTAAATTATGCGCCTGAAATCACCGGAGTTGGGAAATACACTAGCGAAATGGCCGAGTGGTTCGCTGAAGCGGGTCATCAGGTTAAAGTGGTCACCGCTCCCCCCTACTACCCCAAATGGCAGATTTTTCCGGGCTATGGAAACAGGTGGGCCCAAGAGGTACAGGCTGGAATCAAGATTTATCGATCTCCACTTTGGGTACCGCGCAAGCCATCTGCCCTGAAACGCCTAATTCATTTAATCTCCTTTGCCCTCAGTAGCTTTCCGGTCTTGGCCTGGCAAACTCAGAGATTTCGCCCGGATGTGGTTTGTGTTTTAGCTCCAACAATTTTTTGTGTCCCGGGGGCCTGGATTACAACTCGCCTTAGTCGGAGTAAGCTTTGGTTACATATTCAGGACTTTGAACTAGATGCAGCCCAGGGCCTGGGGTTATTAAGTTCCAGCAAAGTATTGAGTCAGTTCACGGCCTGGGTTGAACGCAAATTCTTACAAGCCCCAGACTGCCTGACTACTATTTCCGAGCAGATGTATCAACGCTTGGTGCAAAAAAAAGTGGCTGGGCCCCACAGTTGGATGTTTCCCAATTGGGTTGATACGGACGTTATTTATCCCTTGAATGAATCAAACCCACTCCGCCAGGCCTGGGACATTCCTGAAGATGCCTTTGTTGCGCTTTATTCTGGCAGTTTAGGCGAGAAGCAGGGCCTGGAGATTATCTTAGAAGCTGCTAAAACCCTCCAAGAACAGCCTAAGTTACAATTTGTGATTTGTGGGGAAGGTTTTCCGAAGCAGCGACTTATGGCTTTAGCCAGCGACATGGGACTGAGGAATGTGATCTTTAAAGATTTACAGCCCCCTGACCAACTCAATGCCCTCCTCAACCTTGCCAATGTTCATTTACTCCCCCAACGGGCTGATGTTGCCGATACGGTCTTGCCCTCCAAGCTAAAAGGGATGTTTGCCTCGGGTCGTCCTGTTATTGCTACGGCCAACGCGGGAACTCAATTAGAAAAGTATGTCGTCAAAGGGGGCCTGGTGGTGGAGCCAGAAAATCCTATTGCTATGGCTGAGGCAATTTTGCAACTCTACGACAATCCTGAGGACTGTCAAACATTGGCGGCAAGCGCCCGAGCCTTTGCCATCCAGGCCTGGAATCAGCACCAGGTTTTGGCGGATTTAGAATCTCAGCTAATCCCAAGAGTGGTAGGCCTGGATGCCAACAGTGAATCACCAATGAACTCTCGCAGGATGTTGATCAATTCTAAATAGAGGCAGGAGTGAAGTGTGATTTACAATCGACACGGCTTTTTACAAAATAATGCATCGGTCATTAGCCTATTCCAACAGGCCCTTGATCCAATTGTTGCGATCCTCTTGCTGCGAGTTATTTATCATCTGCGGGCAGAAACAATTCCTGACAGTTTTTATATTCTTTCCTTAAACGTTGTTAGTTTTCTCTTGATTTTAGTCGTTTTTGACTTTGGTGGTGTCTATAATCGCTACCGTACCACTCCTATCAGTAAACGAATTCTTAAGATCTTCATATCTTGGTTTTTTATAATTACCCTGTTGGCATTCGCTGGCTTTATTACCCGTAGTTCCTATTGGTTTCCTCGCAGTGTGATGGTTACTTGGGCAATTGCGACCCCGATTGCAATTGCTATTTTTCACTATTTGGTTGGGCTTTTCCTCAACAGAATTCGGGCCAGCGGCTTTAATCATCGCCAGGCAGTTGTCATTGGTCTGAATTCAGCCAGTGCTGAACTTGTCGAGCGGCTCCAACAAACTCCAAACATTGGCATTGAGATTAAGGGCTTTTTTGTCGGCTCATACTTCCCAGAGGTTGCCGATCATCCGAATATTCTTGGAGATTATAGCCAAGTTAATGACTATATAAAAAAGTACAATCCTGACATTGTTTATATCACTCACCCCTTAGAAGATTCCGAAACTATTACTAATCTGATTGAACAACTCCAAGATTCCACTGCCTGTGTGTATTGTGTCCCGAATTCATTGATTTTAAACCTGGTTAATTCCCATTTCTATGAAGTTAATGGTATGCCTTTGATTGCCCTTTGGGAGGTTCCCTTTACCCAGGTTCAATATGTACTCAAGCGACTGTTTGATATTTTATTTTCCTTAGGATCGTTATTTCTCTGCCTACCAGTATTTTTAGTTATTATTCCTGCCATTAAGCTGACCTCGCCAGGCCCGATATTTTTTGTCCAAGACCGTTACGGCATCAATGGCAAAAAAATTAAAGTGCTCAAGTTTCGGACGATGACTGTCATGGAAAATGATCGGGTGATAGTCCAGGCTCGGCGCAATGATCCGCGGGTAACCCCCATTGGTAAATTCTTACGAAAAACCTCGCTGGATGAACTCCCCCAATTTATCAATGTCCTCAGAGGGGATATGAGTGTGGTTGGCCCCCGGCCCCATGCTGTCGCCCACAATGAACTCTATCGTCGGCAAATTCGCGGTTATATGTTACGCCACAAGATTAAGCCGGGGATCACGGGTTGGGCCCAGGTCAACGGGGCGCGGGGGGAAACCGATACGATTGACAAAATGGAACGCCGGATTGAGTACGATCTGGAATATCTGGATAATTGGTCACTGATTTTAGATATTAAGATTATTTTCATGACCATAGCTGATATTCTGATCCGGCAAAATGCTTATTGAAGTTGCCCTTTGAGGTCGCTTTGCTAGGATAATTATTTTTAGTATGGAATATTTTTAGTTCTGCCAAGCCAGGCCCCGATTTAGTCATGGATGCCAATACCTGCCCCGACTTCCAGGCCGGTGATCACGTTCAACTGATCCGGTTACCGAGTTATGTCAAAACTGCAGAATCAATGCCGATGTTGCGACCACCGGATGTCCTGACGCTCGGGGAAGTGGGCGTTATTTTAGGGCGTAAACCGGGGAATTTTTGGGCTGTCCGTTTGGGGCGGGGGGCGTTCCTTTTGGAATCCCAATATCTAGTCAAAGTAGAATCTAATCCCTCTGAGACTTAAGCCAATGCCAACCACTGCCAGTTACGGGGCCTGGGATTCACCCATTACGACTGAGCTATTAGTTGCCGATACGGTGGGCCTAAGTAGTCTCTGCCTCGATGGCGAAGTGTTGTATTGGCTCGAAGGCCGTCCCCAAGAAAAAGGGCGGAATGTGATTGTTCAAGATAGCGGGAAAGGCCGCCAAGATATTACCCCGATCCCTTGGAATGTCCGCTCACGGGTGCATGAGTATGGTGGTGCTGCCTATGGGGTCTCTCAGGGTGATCTTTATTTTGTCAACAACGCTGATCAGCAGGTCTATTATCTCGAGTCTGGGAACAATCGCCCGTGGCCCTTAACCGCAATGCCCACCTGTCGCTTCACGAACGGGATTTGGGATCGCCCTCGGCAACGGTTAATTTGTGTCCAGGAAGACCATCAGCCCGAGGCTGTGATTAACGCGCTCGTCAGTATTGCAATCTCCAGCGATCACTCTGCTGCCGTGCCCACAGTTTTAGTCCAAGGGGCAGATTTCTATGCTTCTCCAACTCTCAGTCCTGATGGGCAATGGCTGGCCTGGTTAAGCTGGAATCACCCCCAACTCCCTTGGGATGGCTGTGAACTCTGGGCTGCTCCAGTTTTAAGTCATGGGGGCCTGGGGGATGTACTCAAAATTGCTGGCGGTATTACCGAATCCATTGGACAACCGCGCTGGCTGGATGAACAAACTCTGGCTTTTATCAGTGATCGCAGCGGGTGGGGCAATCTTTATCAATGGCAACCCGCCCAACCGGATCACAGTTCTTTACTGCTGTCCCAGGCCTTGGAGATAGAATTTGGTACGCCCCATTGGGTCTTTGGGCAAGCCACCTATGCGATTGCGGATTCTGAACGCTTGCTCTGTAGTGTTGGGCATCAGGGCCTTCGGCAACTGGGGCTATTAGACCGCAAACAACAAACCTGGCAACTCATTGATCTCCCATTTACGGAAAGCCATTCCCTCCAGGCCAATGCCCAAACCGCCTATTTTGTCGCCAGTGCCCCCACCTTGCCGAGTGCGATCGTTGCCCTAGACCTCACTGCGATTGATCCCGACTCCACCTCTTATCAGATCATTCAAAGCTCAACTCAGATTGCCATTCCCCCTGATTATCTGGCTCTCCCCAAGACCCTCTGCTTTCCCACCAGTGAAGATGCCGTCGCCTATGGTTTTTATTACCCGCCGACAAATCCGGATTACCAGGCCCCGCCCACGGAAAAACCCCCGCTCTTAGTGAAATGCCACGGTGGCCCCACGGCCGCAACCAGCACCGGCTTTAACCTAGGGATTCAGTTTTGGACGAGTCGCGGCTTTGCCTTTTTGGATGTGAACTATCGGGGCAGTACCGGCTTTGGACGGGCTTATCAGGATGCTTTGCAGGGGCATTGGGGCATTTATGATGTGGCAGATTGTGTAGCTGGGGCGGAATACCTGGTTAAACAGGGGCTAGTGGCTTCGGATAAATTGGCCATTCGGGGCAGTAGTGCGGGGGGCTATACGACCTTAGCCGCTTTGGCTTTTACTAAAACCTTCCAGGCCGGAGCCAGTTACTACGGAATCAGCGATCTGGTCGCCCTGGCCCAAGAAACCCACAAATTTGAATCGCGCTACTTTGATGGCCTGGTCGCGCCTTACCCAGAGGGGAAAGAAATTTACAATCAACGTTCGCCGCTGCATTTTGTGGAGCAACTCTCCTGCCCCGTGATCTTTTTCCAAGGCCTGGAAGATAAAGTCGTTCCCCCAAATCAAGCGGAAATGATGGTGGAGGCCTTGCGACCAAAAGGAATTCCAGTGGCGTATTTAACCTTCCCAGAAGAGTCCCATGGATTTCGCCAGGCCGAGACGCTGCAAATAACCCTACGAGCTGAGCTTTATTTTTATGGCCGCATTTTTGGCTTTACCCCCGCCGGGGGCCTGGAACCAATTCCAATTCAAAACCTGTAGTCATTTTGCTTAAGTATGAAACACCAAAATCCTGAAAACCAGGACGGACAGTCGGCTTGCATGTCCCAGTTTTGGCAGAAATCACTATAGATTGATGGCATTCTTCACGGAATGATTGGCAACCATTCAGGGATTTGAAGAAAAACCTTGAGGGCATCCGTTTGGAATGTTGGAATGATAGATTCAGCGGAAGTGAGCTTTAAGATAATCAACAGCCGCCCTCGCAGGGTTCATCGGTTTAATTAGATTTAAGGTAAGAATCACAATGGCGATAACCCGTAAAATTTCGGCCAAACAACAGCGGGCTATTGAACTATTGATTCGGTTAAAACGCCTCTATCCTGATGCCACCTGTAGTTTGAACTATGAAACCGTTGTTCAATTATTAGTGGCGACAATTCTTTCCGCCCAATGTACAGATGAACGGGTTAACCAAGTTACTCCAGCCCTATTTGCTCGGTTTCCCGATGCCCAGGCCCTAGCCAATGCCGAGATTCTCGAACTCGAAGAGTTAATTCGCTCCACCGGGTTTTATCGCAACAAAGCCAAGCATATCCAAGGGGCCTGTCAGCGGATTGTCTCAGTTTATGGTGGCGAAGTCCCAAAAGTGATGGACGAGTTATTAACCCTGCCAGGCGTGGCCCGTAAAACCGCCAATGTTGTCTTGGCCCACGGCTATGGGATCAATATGGGCGTGACCGTCGATACCCATGTCAAACGTCTGAGCAAACGTCTGGGACTGACACAAGCCACGGAACCGATCAAAATTGAAAAGGATTTAATGCGTCTAATTCCGCAGCCGGACTGGGAAAACTGGTCAATTCGGCTGATCTATCACGGCCGGGCCATTTGTAATGCCCGAAAGCCCCTCTGCGAACAATGCGATCTTGCTGATTTATGCCCAACTGCCCCACAGCCCCAACCGCCTCGGTTTCCGCCACCCTCACCGGCTAATCCTTGATATGATGGCTGGCAATGTTGCTGCCAAACTGCCCATGGGGACGAGACAATTTGCTACACCGCCTCAACTCTTGGAAATTCTCAGTTCCCTTCAGGCCACGCCCAAAAATTTTGAACTGATTGATTCAACTTCCGCCTGCCAAACCGTTTCGACCGATACTCGCACGCTACAACCCGGTGATATTTTCTTGGCGTTACGGGGCGAAACCTTTGATGGCCATGGCTTTGTTGAGGTGGCAAAAACCCAAGGGGCCAGTTTGGCCATTGTGGATTATCCGGTGGCGGTGGCTCTCCCCCAGATTGTCGTCAAAGATACCCTTGGGGCCTATCAAGCTTTGGGGCAGTGGTGGCGACAGCAGTTTGATATTCCGGTGATTGCGATTACGGGATCCGTGGGCAAAACCACGACAAAAGAACTCATTGCCGCTGTCTTGGGCTGCTATGGCACCGTCCTAAAAACTGAGGCCAACCATAACAACGAAATTGGTGTCCCCAAAACCCTGCTGCAACTGCGGGCTGACCATGACTTTGCCGTGATTGAAATGGGGATGCGCGGGCCGGGAGAAATTGCCCTCTTGAGCCAGATCACCCAGGCCACCCTTGCCGTAATTACCAATGTTGGCACAGCCCATATCGGTCGCCTCGGATCCCGTGAAGCCATTGCCGCCGCCAAATGTGAACTCCTGGCCAAGTTGCCGAATCAGAGCCTGGCGATTTTGAATGGAGAACAGCCTTTACTCTTAGCAATGGCTCAGTCGGTTTGGAACCAGAAAACCATCACCTATGGCCTGGACGCAGGGGACTTACGGGGAACACTTTCATCGGAGCAAAATATTGAAATTAATGGAGACCTTTATCCCCTGCCCTTACCCGGCCGCCATAATGCCCTGAACTATCTCGCCGCCATGGCCGTAGCCCAGAGTTTGAATCTGGATTTAAGCCGCTTGCAATCTGGAATTCCGGTCAATCTGCCCCCCGGCCGGGCCAAACGCTATACCTTAGAGCCGGATATTGTTTTTCTGGATGAAACCTACAACGCTGGTCTGGAATCGATGCTGGCCTCCCTCCAAATTTTGGCGGATCTGCCGGGAAGACGGCGGATTGCGGTTTTGGGGCCAATGCGGGAATTGGGAGATTATTCTGTTGCCTTTCATCAGGAAGTTGGGGCAATGGTGAAAAAACTGGGCCTGGATCAGTTGCTCATCTTGGATACGGACGCTGATGGAGATGCCCTGGCCGCAGGTGCTACCCCAATTCCGACTCACCAATTTGCCACCCACAGCGATTTAATCCAGTACATTCAAAACCTGATGCAACCGGGGGATCGGTTTTTATTTAAGGCATCCCATTCCATTGGCCTGGCGCGCGTGGTTCAAGGTCTGCAAGCCCCCACAGCCGATTAGTTTGGATTCTGGAAAAGGCTAGTTCCGGTCGGGGCAACGCAATGGCCTAGGATGGAAAAAGCGTAATAAGAGACTATGACTGGCATCCAAGCACCACGGGGCACCAAAGATATTCTGCCGGGGGAAATTTCCTATTGGCAAGAGATTGAACGCATTGCGGCTGAAATTTTACACCAGGCCGCCTTTAAGGAAATTCGCACTCCCCTGTTTGAACAAACCGAGCTATTTCAGCGGGGGATTGGGGAAGCCACAGATATTGTCGGTAAGGAAATGTACACCTTCACCGATCGAGGGGGCCGCTCCTTAACTCTGCGTCCAGAAGGGACGGCCAGTGTGGTTCGAGCCTATGTAGAGCATGGTTTCCAGGCCCAGGGTGGGGTGCAGCGGCTCTGGTACACCGGCCCGATGTTTCGCTATGAACGGCCCCAGGCCGGGCGGTATCGGCAATTTCATCAGTTGGGTGTGGAGGTTTTAGGTACGGATTCGCCACGTGCGGATGCCGAAGTGATTGCCCTGGGCCTGGATATTCTCAAGCAACTGGGCCTGGGGGATGTGGTCTTAATGCTCAATTCCGTCGGGAGTCGGGACGATCGCAGTCGTTATCGCCAGGCCTTGGTGGATTACCTGACCCCGTTTCGGGATGAGTTAGACCCCGATTCCCAAAACCGTTTAGAGCGCAATCCCCTCCGCATCCTCGATAGCAAAGACCCGAAAACCCAGGCCATTGCTAAAGAAGCTCCCCAACTGTTGGATTATCTAGCCCCCACCTCTGCGGCCCACTTTGACCTTGTGCAGCAATACCTGACCGATTTGGGCATTCCCTATCAACTTAATCCCTGTCTAGTGCGGGGCCTGGATTACTACACCCATACGGCCTTTGAGTTTCAAAAACTAGATCTCAACCAAGAAGCTACGGTCTGTGGCGGCGGTCGCTATGATCACCTGGTCAGTGAATTAGGTGGCCCTGAAACTCCGGCGGTCGGTTGGGCCATGGGCTTAGAGCGGTTAATTTTGCTTCTCCAGGCCCTGCAACAGCCCCCCACCCCTGGCCTGGATTTTTATCTGGTGACGCGGGGTACCGCCGCTGAACGACAAGCCCTGGGCCTGGCCCAACAACTCCGGCATCTCGGTTTCAAAGTGGAGCAGGACTTAAGTGGCAGTGCCTTTGGCAAACAACTCAAACGAGCCGATCGCAGTGGGGCCCCGGCCTGTTTAATTTTGGGAGATGCTGAAGCTGAACAGCAAACCGTCCAAATTAAGTGGCTCAAGACTAGTCAACAAGAAGTCATTGCCCAGGCCCAACTCCTGCAAGAGCCAGCACGACTACGCCAGTTGTTAGCCGCAGCAACCCAATCCTAAGCCAAGACAGTGAGGGGATTGACCAATTCCACCAGCCCCAGGAGTGGCCCCATTTGCTCTTGCCCATTCACCGCTAGTTCACTGTGACAGAGGATAATTTTTTCTGTACAACGACTACCCAAGTCCACCAGCAGGCGTTCTAAGCGGGCGGTTTCATCCTGCCAGAGTGAGGCGTGTTCTTGCGGACCGGGGCGAATGAATAACGGGCTTTGCCACCGCGTCACCAGGCCCCCATTCTGCCAAAGCGGCCCACCCACATCCAGCCAAAATTGCCAGCGATGGCTGAGACGGGTATTGCGATACTGAAACGTCGTCGCTAAGGTTACCGCAGGAATTGGGCGGGGCAAGCGCGGATTTGTGGTAATCGGTGCCGTGCGAATAAACCGCAAAAATGCCGCAACCCTGGAATTATCTCCTGGGCTTGGAGCTTCTGAAGGGCTGTAGCGGTTAAGGCGGTGGTGGACATCCCAATAATGCTGGCTAATTTCTAACAGCTTGCGGAGTTCTAAAACCTGGTTGTAACTAAGTTGCTGACTCCAGAGAAACCGTTGGATCGCCCGATCCATCATAAACACCGGATTGCGGGGCAGAGTGGCCAGTTGTCGTTGCTGATCCTCAATCCAGGTTCGCAGAGTTGCATAGGCCTGGCTGGCTTCAAAGCCAAACCGATCCCAGCGGGCAAACTCAGTTGCTGCGGTTAAACGGGGCTGATGGGCATCTGGACAGTAGCAATGATCGGCCAATAAACCAGCCCGCACCGGATCGATCGCCCCTCGGTCGTCAAAGAGTACCACCAGCATTTCGGCAACGGCTTCCCGCTCCAGGCCCCGCCCACAGTCTGGATAAATCAGAGCTAACAACGTCAAAATTGCCCGCACTAAAGGAGAACTAATCAACGGTCGCTGGTCATTGAGGGCATAAAGGGGAATATCTGCGGCACTCAAAGACTGACTCAGGGTATAGCGGGCAATGGCATCCAGGCCAGGGCCAATAATCGCGATCTCAGCAGGAGTGATCACCCCGGACTTAATTCCGGTCTGAATAGTCACCGCCACTGCCTCAAGGAGTTGCATCCGAGAAGGGGTTTGAATCACCTCTAGGGTTTCGGGTAGTTCTGGGCGCGGCGAATTTAACCAGTAGGAGACCAGGGCCTGGGGTTGTTTCCCCAAAACTGATTGCTGTGGTTCGGGAAGATTAATCACGTGACAGTGTTGGCTTAAACCCGCCAAATAATCCGGATCAGCCCCCAACCCCAGGCGACAGCCCCCCCAAGGATTAAACGTCAACGCCGCCCCACAGCCGCCCGCCAGCAGCACCTCAATCACATCCCGGGCCAGGGCAGGGTAGTTATCTAGATCATCAGCCAGAATGGCTTGATAGCGGGTCACAAGCTGGGCCTGGTACGCAGGGTTTGACAGCAAGACTTGACCGTACAAATCCAGAATAATGCCATAGGTCAACAGCCCCCGCTCCAAGCACCACCGCTGCCAGGCCAAGAGTGCATTGGTAACCGCCTCCCCCAACTCCGGGTTGTAATCTGCTCCATTGACTAAAACAGTCCCAACATCCGCCACACTCATGCCGCTAAATGCCGCCAACTCCAGAAGGTTAATCAAGTGCTGAACCACTTGAGTTGCAGATTCCGAAATTGCCCGAAATACCCCGGCATCTAATTGGGATTGCCAAAGCTGTTGGGCCAAGTTTTGCTCGGTTTCCGGTTGCAGTCGCACGGGCATTAGGCCGGGAATCCCTAACTCCGCCACAAGTAGGGGCCAAAACAGCACCACTTCCTCAGGGAAAAAGCCTAAGGGGGTAATCACCGTTAAGGGCAAGCCCCGCCCCACAACCTGATTAATCCGTTCTCGCAAGCGATTGGCATTTTCAGCATTGGCCGCCCAAATCAGCAAACTCCGAGCCAGTTCTCGCCGCTGGGGTGGTTGTGAGGGTGCTCCCGGTAGTTGTGCTTGGGCAATCCAGGTTTTTAGTTCCCCTAAGAGGCGGGTTGTTTTGCCACTCTGGACGCTTCCGGCAATCCATAAAGCTTGGAACTGAGGTGAAGTTGGCAACAGCAGCGGGGCCTGGGGCGAAGTCACAGGGGTAAGACCAAATCAAGTTAAGTCAAGAGCCACTCAGTCCCACGGGCAGTTAGACAACCAAGCAGCAGAAGGGGGATTTGCTACGATTCTAATACTGTGCTAGCCCAGGCCCCGTAGTGACATGTTGCAAAAGCTTCGGCAGTTTATTAAAGATTCCGAACAGTGGTATCTCTCCACTCCTGAGCGTGCCTTAAATGCCGCCTATGCCGCAGCTCTGAAAATTAAGGCCATTGAAAACGAACATTTTGGCGGCCGCCCGATTAGTCGGTTTGCCGTTAGTGACGGGTCAGAAGGAGCCTATTTCCAGGCCGAACTTCAAAAACTGCTCAAAACCGTGCGGATGAGGTTGACTGAATTTAAGGCCACCCATCGGATTCTTGACCTCAATACCCCAGCCACTGCCACCTACCAAGGCGTTCTCACCAATGGGGCCGCCCCCACAGAATCCGCCAATCAAACCTATACTGTTACCGCAGAAGTCCTCACCCAGGCTGAACCAAGTGTCCCTGACAAGCTGCGATTGATCGATGCCACCCTCAATCGGTATAAACGCCTGCATCAATCAGAACTCATTGCCCTCGGTGTACCCTCCCTTAGCCGCCAAAATCAAGACAAAAATGGAAACGGTCGCCCCCAGAAAAATCGCCCCAGCCCATCCGGTGAAAGTAATCCAGCCAATCTTGAGTTGAGTTCATTGTATGAGTCAGAATATACCAATGAAGACTTAACCAATGACTCTAAACTTGACAATAGTTTTATTCCCCGCTCCATCCTGAGAACCGCTGACCGTTTCCGCCGTGAACTCGACCCCGGAGAGAATAATGAAGAAGAAATTGTCCGGGATTTCCGCACATCCAAGGCCCGTACCCGAATTGCAATCCGGTTTGTCTTGCTATTAATTATTATTCCCCTCTTAACTCAGCAACTCTCAAAAGCCGTCGTGATTGGCCCGATTGTGAATCACTTTAAGGCCGTGGGCAAAATTGAAATGATTCTCAACACCCAAATTCAGGAGCGCGTTTTAAGTGAGTTGGATCAATTTGAAAATAAATTGCGCTTTCAAAGCCTAATTAGCCAAGTTCCCATTCCTCCCACTGAACTGGAAGAACAGCTACGGGAAAAAGCCATCGAACTCTCAACGGAATATCAAAAAGAACTGATTGAACCCTTTAAAAATATTCTCTCGGACAGTCTTGGGGTTTCAGCCTTTACTCTTCTCCTTCTTCTAAATCGCCCGCAAATCGCCATTCTTAAAACCTTTATGGATGAGGTGGTTTATGGTCTTAGCGACAGTGCCAAAGCCTTCGTTATCATTTTGTTTACCGATGTGTTTGTGGGATTTCACTCGCCCCACGGCTGGACTGTGATTGTCAACAATACCCTGGAGCACTTTGGTCTGCCCCGCAACGAAGACTTTATTGATATGTTCATTGCCACATTTCCGGTGATGTTGGATACGGTCTTCAAGTATTGGATATTCCGCTACCTGAACCAAATTTCACCTTCGGCCGTGGCAACTTACAAAAACATGAACGAATAACATTGATTCAGTTGATTAATCCTGGCTTAAAACTGGGTCAAAATATAAAGTAAGCCAAACAAAACAATCCAGATAATATCCACAAAGTGCCAGTAGATTTCTGCCATCTCAATGCCAACGTGCTTCGTGGCTGAATAATGGCCTGGCCGGCGAGAACGCCACAATACACCCAAAATTAACAGCAAGCCAACAAACACATGCAAGCCGTGGAAGCCAGTCATCACATAAAAACAGTTGGCAAAAATATTCGTTTGCAGGCCGTAGCCGAGAGTCATGTATTCATACACCTGGCCAGCCAAAAAGATTGCCCCCATGGCCGCTGTCAGCCAATACCAGAGGCGCATTCCCTGGACATCACCTTGCTTAACGGCTACATCGCCTTTGTGAATCACGAAACTACTGGACACCAGAATAATTGTGTTAATCGTGGGCAAGAGTAACTCAACTTCCGTCCCTTCTGGAGGCCATTTTTCTGTTAAGGCACGCAAAATCAGATAAGTGGCAAAGATACCGCCAAACATCAAGGATTCCGAAATCAGAAATACCACCAGGCCAAAGACCCGATAATCTTCATGTTCACCGTGATCAGCCGTTACCGTTGCGGGAGTGCTGGTTGTGGCATCAAGGGTTGATCCAGTCATGGTAAAGCTCCTTATTCCTCATCCTCGTCATCAGACTCTTCCACAGGCGGGCCGCCAAAATCGTAGGGGCCAACAGTAACTACGGGTAAAACGTGCCAGTTTTCAATAATCGGGGGGGAGGCAGTCGTCCATTCCAAGCTCAAACCACCCCAAGGATTATCACCAGCTTTCGGGCCTTTCATCCAACTCCAGATGACATTGATCAGGAACGGAACCACGGAGAAGGCCAAGACAAAGGCTCCAATCGTACAGAGTTTATTGATCGGCTCAAACTGGGGATCGTACATGGCCACACGGCGGGGCATTCCGTGTAAACCCAACTCATGCATCGGCAAAAAGGTCAGGTTAGTACCAATGAAGGTCAGGACAAAATGGACTTTACCCCAGAATTCATTCAGGTATCGCCCGGTCATTTTCGGGAACCAATGATAAATCCCGGCATACAGCCCAAACACCGAGCCACCGAACAAGACGTAATGGAAGTGAGCGACAACGTAGTAGGTATCATGGACATGAATATCCACTGGAGCCGTCCCCAGGGTCACGCCACTCAACCCCCCTAAAACAAACATCGACAGCAGCCCAATCGCAAAGAGCATGGCGCTGGTATAACGAATTTTGCCACCCCAGAGTGTGGCCACCCAGCTAAAGATTTTCACCCCGGTCGGAACCGCCACAATCAGCGTGGAAATGGTGAAAAACATCCGCATCCAGGGAGGTGTGCCGCTGGTGAACATGTGATGCACCCAAACAAACAAACCCACCGCACAAATGGCCAAGCTGGAGTAGGCAATCGCTTTATAGCCAAAAATCGGTTTGCGGGCATGAATTGGGATCACCTCCGACATAATCCCAAAAATCGGCAAGATCATCAGATACACGGCCGGATGGGAGTAGAACCAGAACAAATGCTGATAAATGACGACATTACCACCGGCATCTGGTTTGAAGAAGGAGGTACCAAAGTTAATGTCAAACAGCAAGAGAATCAGGCCCGCCGCCAATACTGGAGTCGAAACCAGAGCTAGCAGAGAGGTGGCCATCATTGCCCAAACAAACAGTGGCAGTTGATCCCAGCGCATACTGGGGACTTTCATCTTCAGGATCGTGACCACAAAGTTTAAGGCCCCCATGATCGAGGAGGTGCCCACCAAAACAATGCTGAGAATCCACATGCTTTGGGCGGTGTTGGCGGTGATCACACTCAAGGGCGGATAGGATGTCCAACCGGATTGGGCCCCACCAAAGAAGAAACTACCCAAAAGCAAGGCTCCAGCCGGGGGATTCAACCAAAAGGCCAAGGCATTGAGTTTCGGGAAGGCCATGTCCCGCGCCCCCACCATCAGCGGCACGAGGTAGTTACCAAAGCCACCAATCGCAGCCGGAACAATCCAGAGGAAAATCATGATCGTCCCGTGGTTGGTCAAAAAGGCGTTGTAGAGATTGGGATTGAGCAGATCTGAGTCGGCTGTCGCCAGTTCCGCTCGCATCGCCACAGCCATTAAGCCGCCAACTAGGTAGAAAATAAATGCCGTGACAAGGTATTGCAGGCCAATGACTTTGTGGTCAACGTTGAACGTGAAATAGTCGTACCATTTCCAGGCCTCGGGGTGTTGTGGCTCAGGAGGGGAGAGGGGAGTACCGACAGGAAGTTGTGCTTGGGCCATGATTTAAAACAGTTGAATCAGGTCAATGGGCAAAGAAAGAAGAGAAAAAGCTAAGGATGGAGTTGGGACAGGGTTTCAGCGGTAACGCCCATGTGGTGAATGTGTCCGGCCACCATCGCATTTTCAGGGGTGAGGGGATCTGCTTGGGCGAGTAAAACAGGGGCATCACTGGGGGCCTGGGCGACCGTATTTTGTTTGACCCAATCCTCATAGTCTTCTGGGGTATGGGCAATCACCCGCGTCCGCATGGAGCCATGGTAACCGCCACAGAGTTCGGCACAGACAACGGGATAGGCTCCGGGTTTTGTCGCTTTGAAGCGCAGTTCTGTGGGGATTCCGGGAATGGCATCTTGTTTGAGGCGAAATTGCGGTACCCAGAAGGAGTGAATCACATCTTTAGCAGAGATATTCAACTGGACATCTTTATCGACTGGAATGTGAAGCTCACCGGAAATAATTCCCGTATCGGGGTAGGTAAAAATCCAGGCGTACTGCATCCCGGCTACATCCACGAGGACATCGGGCTTTTTACCCAGGTTATCGGGACTTGCCCCAAACCCAATTTCGGGAATTTTCTCGGCCTGGGCCAAGAGCATTGGTAAATCAGAAGTAGTCTCTTGCGGGGCCTGGGCAACAATGGCACTGGAGTCGTGGTGTCCCATCATCGCATGACCGGCATGATCACCGGGGTTAAAGCCCCCCATCCGCTGGAAAATATCCACGCTATAGATGCCCAGGAAAATCACAATAATCGCTGGCACTGCTGTCCAAAAGGCTTCGAGGGGTAAATTCTCCCGGATTGGAATTCCATCCCCATCATCCCCAGGCCGGTGGCGATAGCGAATGACAAAGTAAAGAATAGCTCCCTGCACCACCAAAAATAAGGCCGTGCTAATCCCGAGCATCATGCCAAAGAGGTTATCTACCAAGGGCGCAACGTCAGAGGCTTGTTCTGGAAAAAAGAAATGGGATTGCTGACTCGCCCAAAGACTCACGAGGGTGACAATAATGCCCGCAGTCAAGGTGAGAATTGATCCAGGAATCTGTTCCATAAAGCGGAGGGTTAAACTCAAATGTGCCGGAAAAAGACGGAATTTACGCCACTTTCCCCCCTGATCCTAGGCAGGTTATTCCGAAAAGAGGGTTAAAAAAACCTAAAGATTTTATGACAAAGAGGCAGGTTTAGCGGCTGTCCAGTGGCGATCTGAAGATTGATAGAGCCTGACCTTGGTGATCCCGGCCTGGTCAATTAGGATTTGAATTTCGGCAAGGGTAAAGCTGGCCTGGAGGGAATCGCGCAACAGTTTGAGTTGATTTGGGGTTGAGTCGCCACCATGCTTGGCCAGGATGTGGTCGAGTTGAGATTCATGGGCTGGCCGGAATAGGTCTCGGAGCAATAATGCGCCCTTGGGATGTAAAAGCCGTTGAATTTCTTGGAGAACAGGCAAGGGATCAGGGAGATGATGGATGACACTATTGGAGATGATCAGGTCAAATTGATGATCCCCAAAGGGTAGGGCTTTGGCATCGGCGTGGCGTAGGGTGATCTGATCCTGGAGATTGGCCTGGTGAATATGCTGTTGCCCCAGTTCTAACATGGATGCGGCTAAGTCAACTCCGATAATCTGCCATTGGGGCCGGGCCTGGGCTAATAAAAGGGGAATCCGTGCCGTACCGGTGCCTAAATCTAAAATTTTTCCAGATGTGGGGGGATAGAGTTCTAGGGCTAAGTCTGCGAAGGCCTGGTTCACCTCAGTAAAGTCCATGACATCATAATCCGCCGCCTCATCTGGGCTGTCCATCACTTCCGGTTCAAGGATACGGGCTAAGACCATAGACCTCTTGCACGAATAGAATGAGGATCATGATTTCATCAAGAGGAAATGCGA
>VFQU01000159.1_pt1 | contig 80646 bp, 81 predicted proteins | sample 3512311 | NCBI WGS metagenome assembly VFQU01 (sample SAMN10412377, study PRJNA504923) | tailings metagenome | isolation source: Relicate 3 Philex TSF3 active mining site | place: Philippines: Tuba, Benguet | collected 2017-08-29
TGCCCATAGGCCATCGGCTGCGCGGAAAATTCGGCATCGAGCAGCGCGGTCAATTCGGCGCGATTGGTGAGCCGATCTGCATTGGTGGCAAAGCGCGGGTCGCCTTTGAGATCATCGCGGCCCATGCGGGTGACCAGAATATCCCAGAATTTGGGCAATTGGCACATCACGAACATCCAGCCATCCGCCGCCTTGAACATCTGGCTGGGCGTGGCGGTGGGATGCGCGCTCCTCGGCGTGCGCTGGGTTTCATCGCCGTGGTTCATATACCACAGCGCAGGGTAACTCGTCTGGTGGAGCGCGGCGGAAAGCAGATCAGTATCGACATCGCGGCCCGTGCCGCTGCGCTGCGCGTCAACCAATGCGCCCAGCAGGCCGATGCAGAAAATCGTGCCGGTGATGAAATCGACCATGGAAAGGCCCATGCGCTGCGGCTCGCCGCCGGGCTCGCCGGTCAATTGGCAATAGCCCGCCTCGGCCTGCATCAGATAATCATAGCCCGGCCACTTGGCGCGTTTGTTGTCGCGCCCATAGGCCGACAGATGCGCGCAGACGATCGCCGGGTTGAGGTTTTTGAGCGAGGCATAATCGAGGCCGAGCCGCGCGGGCAAATCGCCGCGCATATTGTTGGCGACCGCATGGCAGCTCGGCACCAGCCGGTGCAGGATCGCCTGCCCCTCGGCGCTCCCCAGATCAAGCGTAAGCGAGCGCTTGTTGAGATTGAAGCTCTGGAAATAGGTGCTCTCGCCCTCGCGCAGGAAATGCGGGCCGACAGCGCGCGCGGTATCCCCGCCGCCGCGCCGCGTGCCATCGGGGCCGAGGGTGCCGGGCGGTTCGATCTTGATGACCTCTGCCCCCATCTGCGCCAGAAACATCGTGCCATAAGGCCCCGCGCCATATTGCTCGGCGCTGATGATGCGAAAGCCTTGCAGCGGAAGGTTCATGGTCTCGCCTTCCGCCTAGATGCGGTTTTCGGCAAGGTGCTGCTTGGCGATGATCATGCGCTGCATTTCATTGGTGCCCTCGCCGATGCACATCAGCAGGCTATCACGGTAATAGCGCTCGATGTCGTATTCCTTGGAATAGGAATAGCCGCCATAGATGCGCATCGCTTCCTGGCTGTTTTCGACGGCGGCTTCTGAGGCGAAATATTTGGCCATGCCCGCTTCCTTGTCGCAGCGCTCGCCCCTGTCATAGGCTTCGGAGGCATCGAGCGTGAGCAAGCGCGCCGCGCGCGCGCGGGTGACCATTTCGCCGAGCTTCAACTGGATCGCCTGATGCTGAGCAATGGGCTTGCCCATGGTCTCGCGCGCTTGCGCATATTCGGTGGCATGGCGCAGCGCGCCTTCGGCAAGGCCCACCCCGCGCGCAGCCACATTGATGCGGCCCAGCTCAAGGCCTCCCGTGGCCTGAAAGAAGCCTTGGCCCTCGACGCCGCCGATCAGCTGATCTGCGGGCACGCGGTAATCCTCCATCACGAGTTCAGCGGAATCGATGGCCTTGTAGCCCAGCTTGTCGAACTTCTTGCCGGTTGAAAGCCCATCCCGCTTGTCAGCGATGAACAGGCTCATCCCCTTGTAGCGCGGCTCGGCCGAAGGATCGGTCTTGGCGAGCAGGGCAAAGCACTGGCCGTTCAAGGCATTGGAAATCCACGTCTTGGTGCCATTGAGGATATAATCGCCATTGGCATCCTTGCGCGCGACGGTGCGGATTGCCTGCAAGTCGGTGCCCGCGTTCGGTTCGGTCAGGGCAAGCCCACCGCGAATTTCGCCGGTCGCAAACTTGGGCAGCCATTTCGCTTTCTGCTGGGGCGTGCCGAAACGCTCGACCGCTGCTGCCATGATGAGGTGCGAATTGAAGATGCCGGTTATCGCCATCCAGTAGCTGGAAATCCGCATCACGATCTTGGCATAGGTGGTCGCCGGCAATCCGAGCCCGCCATATTCCTGGCCGATGGTGGCCCCGAACAGGCCCATCTCGGCCATCTGCTCCACCAGCTTTTCCGGCCAGATATCATTGTGATCGTGATATTTAATCACCGGGATCACCTCGCGTTCAAGCCAGCGATCAATCGCGTCCATGAAGGCGCGTTCTTCATCCGGGTCGATGGTGCGCAGCTGGGGTTCAAGATTGGCAGCGGTCGCCATGTCAGGTTCCTTGGATCAGATCAGTAAAAAACAGGCGGAAAGGCTCAGTCATCAAGATTGCCATAGCCCCGCTTCCACACCAGCACCGAACGCTTGTAATGGCTCACGATATCGCCGTGCTGGTTCATCGCGGTGGTCTTGAAGGTGACAATGCCCTGGCCTTCGCGGCTCTTGCTCTCGCGCTTGTCGAGCACTTCGCTTTCGCAATAGAGCGTATCGCCCACGAACAGCGGCTTGACCATGCGCACCTCGTCCCAGCCGAGATTTGCGATGGCTTTCGCGCTGGTATCCGACACGCTCATGCCGGTCATCAGCGCGATGGTCAGCGGGGAGACGACCAGCGGCTTGCCGAATTCGGTGTTCTTGGAAAGCTCGTAGTCGAAATGCGCCGGATGCGTGTTCATGGTGAGGAGGGTAAACCACACATTATCGGCATCGGTAATGGTGCGCCCGGGGCGGTGCTCATAGACATGGCCGACGACGAAATCGTCGAAATAGCGCCCCTGCGTTTCGCGGAAACGCCCGGGGGCAACTTCGATACAGCCATCACGCATTCGCCTGCTCCTCATGCCGCGCGATCAGCGCGCGGTATTGCTTGATGATCGGGGCTTCGAGCATGGCCCCGCGAAACCGGATCGGGCGCTCGCCGCCTTCGGCATAGGCGTGGAGCGCAGCACGCGCCTCTTCGACTTGCTCGGGCGAAGGCGCAAAGGCCGCGCGGATCGCGGGCACCTGGCGCGGGTGGATCGCGGCCTTGGCGGCAAAGCCGATGGCGCGGGCGCGCTGCGCTTCCTGCACCAGCCCCGCCTCGTCGTCCAGTGCGATGAACGGCACATCAATTGCGGGCTTCTTGGCCTCGGCACACGCAAGGATCAGCTGCTGGCGCGCGGCGAGCAAAGGCTCCCAGCCAAGCACCACGCCAAGCTCGCCCGAAAAATCCCCGCCGCCGAACATAACGGCAGCTGTGTGCGGGTGGCTTGCAATCTCCAGCGCATGGCGCAGGCCCTTGGGCGTTTCGATAAGCGGCACCAGCGCCGGGCAGCGATCTGCCAGCGCGCCTGCAATCACATCAAGCTGGGCAGCGCTTTCGACCATCGGCACCAGCAGGATTTCGGGCAGCAAGTCTGCCGCAATCAGCGCTGCAAGGTCATTAATTCCCGCCGCTGTCGCCACGCCATTGATGCGGATCGCCCAGCCCGCGCCATCATCGGCAATCTGCGCCAGAGCCGCATCGCGCGCGGCTTGCTTGTCAGCCGCCGCCACGGCATCTTCGCAATCGATCACCGTCAGATCGGCCCCGCCCGCCTTGGCCTTGGCGAAGCGATCGGGCCGCGATCCCGGCACAAACAGCAGGCTGCATGGCGTAAACATGGCGATACTAGAGCGGCCCCTTGCCCAAAGCGTCAAGCGCGTAAATCAGGCCTTCACAATTTGTCCGGACAAATCTAAAGTCAAGCGCGAAATTTGCGATTTGTCCGGACAATCACGGATCGGGCGGGGCGCAAATCCATTGAGGAGGGAGAGACGAATGAAAATCGCACCGACGATGCTGGGCCTTGCTGTGGCCTGCCTTGCTGTACCTGCCGCTGCCCAAATGCTCGATCCGGCCAAGCCCGAAGATGCGCTTCAGATCGGCAAGCGGCTGCAATGCGGTATCTCCGAGGATAAGCCTGCGGTCTATCACTGGTCGGGCAATATCTATGGCCGCAGCCCCGGCCAGCCCGACAAGCTGTTGTTCAAGGGCGAAGGCATGAACATCCGCCGCTGTGTCGAGGTGACCGATCCCAAGCTCGGCAAGGGCTGGCGGATGGTGAGCCGCGAAGTGATGTTGATGCTTGATCCGGCGACCGGCCAAGTGCTGAAAGACTGGACCAATCCCTATACCGGGCAAAAGGTGGAGGTGATGCACATCCACAATGATCCTGTGAACGGGCGGCCCAATTTCGCGATGAGCGCGGATGGCAAGCCTTACCGCATGGCATCTTTGCGCGAATCCGGCCCGTGGGTGTTCATGCCGTTTGAAGCGCCGCTGTTCTATACCAACCCCTTGCAAGGCCAGTATCAGAAATATGTCGGCGGAACTTATCACGCGATGGAGATCTTCGATTTCGCCGCGCTGAAAAGCGAGCTTTACAATCCCAAGACGCCGACGGCCTACCCCATGGTAAGCTGGGTGCGGGTATCGCAATGGGCGCCGTGGATGGAGATGGGCGACAGGCCGGGCCAGATGGTGTTCAACGCGATGGGCCGTAAACTGCCCGGCGGGTTCGAGGAATTGCCCGAAGTCCTGAAAAAGGAAATCCGCGCGAATTACCCGATCTATGAAGACGCGCCGCCCAAGGATGATGCGCGTCCCAATGAAACCACCTGGAGCAAGTTCAAGACTTTGATGGACGCAAAGAAGGCGCAATAGGCATGCGCGCGCTTTCGCGGCGCGGTGTGCTGGCGGGCGGTTCGGCGGCGCTGGCTACCGGGCTTGCCCCGCGCAGCGCCTGGGCGCGCACGAGCCACGATGTGGTCGTGATCGGCGCAGGGCTTGCGGGCCTCCACGCTGCCTGGCTGCTGGAGGCGGCAGGGCTCAAGGTCACAGTGCTGGAGGCCGAGCGGCGGATCGGCGGGCGGCTCCACACGCTTGATGATATGCCCGGCAAGCCCGAGGCAGGCGGCATCCAGATCGGGCAGAGCTATCGAACCTTGCGGGGCATTGCCGCACGGCTGGGCGTGGCGCTGGATCAGGAAGCCGGCGCGGGCGTGGGCGCTGCCGGATCGTCAGCGGCGCTGCTTCACATCAATGGCGAGACGCTGCGCGCCGAGGACTGGGCGGCATCGGCTGCCAACCGATTGGAAGGGGCTGAACGCGCCGCACCGCCCTTTGCGCTTCCCGGCTATTACGCCCGCGCCTTGCCCGCGCTGGCGAGCCCTGAAAGCTGGCTCGATGCGCCGAGCGCGCTGGATATCAGCTATGATGAAGCGCTCCGGCAAGCAGGTGCCAGCGCCGAGGCGCGGCGGCTGATCGACGCGAATATGAACGGCAACAGCCTTGCGGGCATTTCCGCGCTCTCGCTGGCGCGAGCGGTGGCCTTGCGGCGCGCCGGGCCGGGGCCGACGCTCACCGTGCGCGGCGGCTCGCAGCGCTTGCCCGAAGCGATGGCGGCAGCGCTCACGGGCGATGTGCGGCTCGGCGAGAGCGTGCGCGCGATCCGCGCCGGGCCAAGCAGCGCGGAAGTCCTCACCGCGCGCCGCACCATCACCGCGCGCCATGTGGTCTGCACCATTCCCTTTGCCGCGCTTGCGAATGTGCCGATAGCCGCCGATCTGCCGCCGACAATCGCCGAGATGATCGCCGCCCTGCCCTATACCCGCGCGACCTTCGCCTATATCTCGGCGCGCACCCCCTTCTGGCGCGAGGATGGCGCGCCGGACACGATCTGGAGCGATCATCCGTTGATCGGACGCATCTTCGTGCTCGGTGATACCCCGCCGATGCTGAAGCTGTGGACCTTTGGCGCAGGCGCCGATGCGCTCGACCGGATGGGAGAGGCGCGCGCGGCGGCCACGATCATCCCGCTCATCGAAAGCATTCGCCCCTCGGCCAAGGGCCAGATCACCTGGCTGAAACTGTTCTCGTGGCAGGCCAATCCCCACGCGCGCGGGATTTATCACCATATCGGCGCAGGACAGGCCGCCAGCCTTGCCGCCGCGATCCGCTGGCAAGGCAGCCGCCTGCACTTTGCAGGCGAACACCTCGGCCCGGTAGCCCAAGGGATGGAAGGCGCGCTCGAAAGCGCTGAAGCGGCCGCGCGCACGATCCTCGCCCAAGGCTGACGCAGCCACACGAAAAGGGCGGGAAAGCCCCCTGCTTCCCCGCCCTCTGCCCCCTGGGGAGCTGATGGTGCGCGCGATCAGAACCGCAGTTCGGCAATCACCCCGAAGCGGCGCGGCGGGCGCAGGCCTGCGATGAAATTGCGGCGCAGATCGCGGTTGGCATCGGCATAGCGAATGAGCTGGTTCACCGCGGTTTCGTCAAACAGGTTGCGCACGTAGAACTGCACGCGGAAGCGATCATTCTGCGCGCCCAGCCGCAGATCGGAAATCACCGAATCCCCAGTCTCGGCCAGATTGTGCACCTGCGCAAAGCTGCTGGAGAGCAGATAGGCGTTGATCCCCGCAAACGCCTGCCACCCCGAATTGCCGATATCGCGGCGGTAATCGAGATCGACGAACACGGTGTGTTCGGGCGCGCGCGGCAGGCTCTTGCCAGTCAGATCGCCAAAGCGCGACTGGCAGCCCGCGATGTTGGGCAGCTGATCGCCGGTCGAACAATCGACCAGACCGTTGTCGGCGACATCGTTGAGCACGCCCTGATTTTCATCCGAGCCCCGATCAAACCGGCTGTTGGCATAGGAGTAATTGGCCGTGAGCGTGAGATTGCGCGTCGGGCGCAGCAACACTTCAAGCTCGAAGCCTTTGATGGTCACATCACCCGCATTGTTGATCGCGGAGACTTGCTGCGGGGCAAGCGGCGGGTTGATGACTTCGACCGGCTGGGTCAGCTGGTAGCCTTCGATCTGATTGTGGAACAGCGCAAGGTTAACCAGCACCTTGCCGTCCATGAAGGTGTTCTTCGAGCCGATTTCATAAGAGGTGACGTTCTCCGCCCCGAAGGTCGAACGGCCCACCGAAATCGCGGCCGGGCCGTTGAAGCCGCCCGGCTTCTGGCCTTCGGCATAAACGGCATAGAGAAGATTATCAGGGCTGATCTTGTAATCGACCGTGACGCGCGGCAGGAACTGCTTGAACGTCGCCTCGGCCCGGACCGGCGCGCCGATATTGCCCGCCGCCACGGTTGCGGTTTGCGCCACGGTGCGGATGCGTTCTTCCTGATAGCGCGCTTCTGCGCTGATCGAGAGCTTGTCGGTCAGATCATAGGAAACCGAGCCGAACACCGCGATATTGCGGATATTGTCTTCCGAATTGTTGCGGCTTTCCTGCAAGGTTCCCAACGGAAACGGGGCAGCAAGGATCGGCGTGAGGCAGCGCGGCGTGCGCGCGCAGAAGGCCTGCCGCGCCGCGATCATGTTGGCGTTGGCTTCGGCCTGTGCGCCGGGCGGCAGCACGCGATTGTCGGTCGAGAAGCTGTCCTGGTTCCAGTAAAACCCGCCGAGCAGGAACCGCGCGCGATCTGTGGTGTATTGCAGCCGCAATTCCTGCTGCCAGTCGCTGCGTTCGGATTCGTTGGAGAAGGAAAAATCGGTCTGCGAGGAAGCAAAGCCAAACGGCACGCGCGGCGCCGTCGGCGCTCCCAAAGGAATGCCGGCAAAGATCACGCCCTGAAACCGGGTCGGCGAATAATCGCCATCCGTGCGCTGCACCGAAGAACGGCTGTTGTAGCCGGTGAGCGAGGTGAGCGTCAGATTATCGGTCAGATCAATGTCGATCGTGAGGCCCGTATTCCAGGTGTCGATGGCATTGCCGACGAATTCGCCCGCAAACTGCCGGCTGTAATCAGTGCTCACCGGGCGCGGCTGGATCACGCCGCAGAAATAGCGGCCACGCCCGCCAAACAGCGCACCATTATCGAACAGGCAGTTGTTCTCGTTGGCATCGGTGGCGAAAATCGCGGGCTGGCCATCGCGCGTGCTGGTGTAATTGGCGCGCAGCCCCACCCGAACCGAGCCGCCATTGTCATACTTGAGCATGGCAAAGCCCGATTGGGTTTCCTGAACGCCAATGGGGGTGCCATCGAACTGGTTGGTGAACAACCCTTCGTTCTTGAAATAGCGCCCGCCCAGAATGATCCCGAGACCCGGCGCAATCGGGCCGGAGATATTGCCGCTGATATCATAGGCCGCGCCTTCGGAAACATCGGCCTGCACGCGGCCGCGCCAGCGATCGGTCGGCGCCTTGGAAATGATGTTGATCGCGCCCGAATAGGTGTTGCGGCCATAGAGCGCGCTTTGCGGGCCCTTCACCACTTCGATGCGGTCGATGATGTCGATATCGTAATCGGCAATCGAGCCGTTGAAATAGATCCCGTCGATGAAGAAAGCGACGCCGGAATCGCCGAGGATATTGGCCTGGCCGCGGATCACCGGGCGGTTGGCATCACGCCCGAAGCTGTCGTCGAACACGAGGCCCGCTGTTGCACGGGTGAGATCGGTGATGCTGTTGAAACCGAGCCGGTCAATCGCTGCCGAAGTCACCACGGCAACCGCCAGCGGGGCTTCCTGCAAGCGTTCTTCGGTCTTGCGGGCGGTGACGACGATTTCGGTGGGCGCAATCGCGTCACTGCTAGCCTCGCGCGCAACGCTCGCATCGTTCTGAGCGGCGCTCTGCGCCATCACTGCGCCCGGCGTCAGCGCGCTGGCCGCCAAAAGAACGCTCCGCATTAGTGTCATCATGATCCTCCCCTTCTCTGATCATAAGCCGCGCCAAAGGCGCGCCCCCTTTGTTGCATAATTCGCTGGCTGGAAAAAATTTGTCCAGACAAATTTGGTCACAGGGTTGAAACTATCCCCAGCCAGTGTTGCAGCGCGGCAACGCCGGGCTCGGCCTCATGATGGCTTCACATTGCCTAGAAACGCGGTGGCGAGCAGCAACAGATAGACCGCCCACACCCACACACGGGTGCGGTCCATCGTGCGGCGCAGCGGCACTTCGGTGGCATCGCTCGATCCTTCGGTGAGCACTGCGGCCAATTGCGCGCCGACCGGCTTGAAAGTCACATCGATCATGATGGCCGCCACAAAAATGAGCCCGAACATCAGCGCCTTCAGTGCCAGCCAGGTCGGCGCAAGCGGTGCGCCGAGCAGCAGGCTGTGCGCGCCAAGCCCGAGATAGAACGCCCCGATCAGCCAGCGCAGCCAGCCTTCGATCCGGCGATTGCGCGCGGCGCGCGGCGTCATATCGTGATGATGCGAATCCCACACCAGCCACAGCCAGAACAGGCCGATGCCCCACGCGCCCCACAGCAGCGCCAACGGCACCGCCCACCAACCGCCCGCCGCCAGAACGCTCAGGGACAAAGGCACCATCAGCGCCCAGGCGCTGCGCGGCACCATGTCAACCTCCACCAGCAGCTTGAGCAGCGCGATGCGCTGATCGAGCGTATAACGCTCGCGCTTGCGAAAATGTTGGCCGAGCATGAACACCCCGACATCAGCCCCCAGCCACAACACAAACAGCAGCAGGTGGACATAGACGAGCGCGGCATAGGCGGTGTCTTGCATTCGCGATCCTCGGTTTTCCGGCCCCTGACGAGCGCGGCAGATTGTTGCCCGCATGACGCAGCGCGCGAAAGATTCGCACAACTTGTCTGGACAAATTGCATTTCCCCGCTTGACAAGCAAGCATTTGTCCGGACAACTTTGTGCAGAAGCAGGGGGAACGCCCGCTGTCACGGTAATTGCCGGGCAGGATAACAGGGTGTTTTTTAACGAAGGGGCTTGTCCACCATGAAACATGCGCATTCTCTCCGCCAGTGCCCGGGCCAGCGCGGCTCGCACCGCCTGCGCGCCCTTGCGGGCATGACTTCGATCCTCGCACTGGCAGCCGTGCCCCAGCTCGCGCTCGCCCAAAACACCGATCAGCCCGCCGCCGAAAGCGAGCCGGAACGCGGCGTCAGCGATATCATCGTGACCGCACAGCGCCGCGCGGAAAGCGTGCAGGATGTGCCGATTGCGATTACCGCATTCGATGAGACAGAACTGGCGCGCCGTGCGGTGCTCAATGCGCTGGATGTCGCACTGTTCGTGCCCAACATGGTGGGCCTTAACAATACCGGGCTTGGCACGGCCAATGCCTATTACATCCGCGGCATCGGCAGCACCGAGACCATCGCGACCTTCGATCCGCCGGTCGGCACCTATGTCGATGATATCTACCTCTCGCGCCAGAACGCCAACAACCTGATGCTGTTCGATGTCAGCCGCCTCGAAGTGCTGCGCGGGCCGCAGGGAACATTGTTCGGGCGCAACACCACGGGCGGCGCGGTCAACGTGCACCTTGCCCAGCCCAAGAACGAGCTCGGCGGCTATGCCGAGGTCGGTTATGGCAGCTATGATCAATACCTCGTGCGCGGCGGGATCAACGTGCCGCTCAGCGACAGCTTTGCCGCGAGCGTTTCGGCCTTCTGGATGGAAGATCAGGGCTATGCCAAGAACACCATCACGGGCGAGCGCACCAATCGCAACAACAACTGGGGTGTGCGCCTTGCGCTGCGCGGCGAGCTGGCATCATGGGCACGCTGGAACGGATCGTATATCCACACCGAATCCGAATCGGACAACGTCCTCAATTTCGATTGCAACCCGGCCCGCCCGACCCAGTGCGACGGGCGCTTTTCCACCACCGGCCTGCGGCGCGGCGGCAATTTCATCAGCCCCACCCTGGGCCCCCTGATGACCGGGCGCAAAGCCGGGTTCGGCAATGGCAACACCGCGCGGATGGACTTTGTCTCATCCAATTTCGAATTCGATCTCAGCCCTGACTGGTCGGTCAATCTCATCACCGGCTTTGTGAATATCGGCCAGCAATTCGCCATCGACTTCGGCGATGGCCGCGCGCTGCCTTCGGTCGCCTTGCCGGTGCCGCCGGTGCGCGGTTTTCCGTTTGGCGGTTTCACGATTGCCAATGATGGCCGCCACACGCAGTTCACCCAGGAAATCAAGTTCAACGGCTCGATCGCCGATGGCCTGATCGATGTCGTGGGCGGGGTGTTCTATTTCAACGAGGATAACCGCACCGATTTTGCGGATATCTTCACGCTCGGCACCGGCTTCCCGCTGCTGCTGGCTGATCGCACGCTCAAGAACACGGTCGAGGCCTGGGCGGGCTATTTGCAGGCCGATCTCAATATCACCGATCAGCTCACCTTCACCGCCGGGATCCGCTATACCGACGAGACCAAGACCTTCTCGATCCGCGACAACCGCAACCGCTTGCCCACCGGGCTGTGCGGCGCGGTCAACCAGTTCGGCCCATCGGTGTGCATCGATGATGCCAACCTGCGCGCGCCCAATGGCCGCCCGATCCCGACCGAACAGACCGCGCGTCTGTGGACCCCGCGCTTTGCGGTCAATTATCGGCCCAATGACGATATTCTGCTGTTCGCCTCGGCCACGAAAGGCTTCAAGTCGGGCGGCTGGAACGCGCGCGGGACGGCGCCGGGCGAATTGCTGCCGTTCGGCCCGGAAGAAGCGTGGAGCTATGAAATCGGTGCCAAGACCGATCTTTTCGATCGCCTGCTGCGCTTCAACGTGACCGGTTTCTGGCTCGATATCGCCGATCTCCAGACGCCGTCTGCTTTTGTGCGACCCGATGGCAGTCTTGCCTTCCTCACCGGCAATTTCGCCGATTACCGCAACCGCGGGGTGGAGGTCGATCTCACCGCGAACCCGGTGCGCGGGCTCAATATCTTTGCCGCCATCGGCTATCAGGATGATGAATACCGGATTGATCGCAGTGCGCCGCCGCTCAATGCCTTCGGGTTCCAGTCGGTGGCAGCGCAGCAGGCCGCCTGCCAGACCCAGCTGCGCGCGGGGCTCATCCCCAATGCGACGGGGGCAAGCAATGCGCCGTCTTGCGGCGTCGGCCTGGTGACGCCGACGGGCGGGATTGCAACCCCGGTGCGCACACCCGATTGGACGGTGGCGATTGGCGCCAGCTACGATGCCGAGCTGTCCGACAAGCTCACGCTTACCCCTTCGCTCAATGGCAGCTGGCGCAGCGAGAGCGAGGTCGGCACCAGCAATGTAACGCTGTTCGATCGCCCGGTGACAGGGCCCACGGGCGTCGTGTTCCCCGCGAACACCCAGGGGCTCGGCAACCCGATCAACCCACCGACCGGGTCGCTCAGCCCGGCGCGCTGGATCGTCAACGCCGCGCTGACGCTGGCGAGCAGCGATGGCTGGTCGCTGGTGGCCGAATGCCGCAACTGCTTCGATGAGGAAGCGATCGAATCCTCGCTGGCCAATTTCAGCTATCTCAATCCGCCGCGCACATTCCTTCTGAGAGCGCGATACGCCTTCTGATGGCCTTGCGCGCAGCCAAGGGGCAAGCCTCACTTTCATGAACGCCCGGCTTGCCCCTTGCGACTTTGTGCTGATCCATGGCGCATGGCATGGCGGCTGGTGCTGGGATGCGGTGCGCGCCCGGTTGGAGGCGGCGGGGCAGCGCGTCCACACGCCGACCTTGCCCGGGCTTGGCGAGCGGGCGCAAGAGCTGACGCCCGAATTGGGGCTGGCCGATCAAATCAGCAGCGTGATCGCATTTATCGAACTGGCCGACCTGCGCGATATCGTGCTGGTCGGCCATTCCTATGGCGGCATGGTGATAACGGGCGTCGCCGACGCGCTGGCCGCGCGGATCGCCCATCTCGTCTATCTCGATGCAGCCGTGCCCAAGGATGGCGAGAGCATGGTGAGCTATGGCGCACCGCGCCCGCCCGAAGCGATTGCCGCCGCTATTGCAGGGCTGCGCGCGCTCGCCCCCGATGGGACCGCGATGCAGCCGTTGCCGCCGGAAGCGCTCGGCATTGCGCCCGATCATCCGGCGCATGCAGTGCTTGCTGCGCGCATGACGCCGCACCCGATCAAGACATGGCTCGATCCGATCAAGCTGCCCAACGGCGCCCCGGGCGATCTGCCGCGCACCTATCTGCATTGCACCGCGCCAGTGCTCGAACAAAGCCAGTTTCCCTATATTGCGCGCCGCGTGGCCGCCGACCCGGCCTGGCGTTATGGCGAGATCGCGACCGGCCACGAAGCGATGCTCACCGCGCCTGACGAAGTGACGCGGCATCTGCTGGACACGCTGGCGGGGCTGCGGCACGATGGCGCAATCACCACGGGAGAACACGCTTGAGCCAGACCGCCGCAGCCGCTGAAACCCCCACCAGGACGGGAGAATTCGCCAAGGGGTGGAAGGTGCTGCTGACCAGTCTGTTCGGCGTCGCCTGCGGTGCCTCGCCCCTGCCCTTCAACGTCCTCGGGCTGTTGTTCGATCCGCTCGGCAACGAATTCGGTTGGTCTCGCCTCCAGGTCAGCGCTGGGGTGACCATTTTCGGGATAACCGCTGCGCTGCTCGCACCGCTTTACGGCGCGGCTTCCGATCGGTTCGGCGTCCGCCCCGTCACGCTGATGAGTGTGTTCCTGTTCGGGCTGACTTTCGGTGCCTTCGCCATCATGCCCGGATCGCTGTGGGGCTATTACGGGCTGTGGTTCCTGGTCGGCCTTGTCGGGATCGGTTCGACCCCGGTTACCTGGAGCCGCGCAATCAACCTGTGGTTTTTCCGGAATCGCGGCCTTGCACTCGGCATCATGCTGCTGGGCACCTCGCTTGGTGCGATGGTCGTCCCCAAGCTCGGCGGAAAAATCCTTGAAGCGGGCAACTGGCGCGATGTCTTTCTCTACCTCGCAGCGTTTCCGCTGCTGGTCTCCCTGCCGCTTGCCGTGCTGTTCTTTCGTGAACCCCGCGCCGACGAACGCCCGGCCGAAGTCGCCGCGCAGGGAGGCAACCAGACCGGCATCACCTTGTCAGATGCTGTGCGCGGCGGGCGTTTCTGGCTGATCTTTGCCTCGATCTTCCTGATCGCAACCGCTTATGGCGGAGCCCATATCCACATGATCCCGATCATCATGGATCATGGCTTCGGGATGAGCCGGGCGACTTCGGTGATGGGCATCGTCGGGGTGGGGATTTTTGCGGGCAGGGTCGCAACCGGGTTTCTCCTCGACAGGTTCCCTGCCGGGCGCGTGGCCTTTCCGCTGCTGTGCCTGCCCGCTGCCGCGTGCCTGATGCTGACCGGCCAAAGCAGTGCCATGCCTATGCTTGCGGCGGCCGGCTTCCTGCTCGGCTTTGCCGCAGGGGCGGAAAGCGATCTGATCGCCTATCTTGCCGGGCGCTATTTCGGGATGGGCCATTACGGCAAGATCTACGGGATGCTTTATCTTCCCTTCGGCCTTGCCTCGGCCATATCGCCGATGATTTACGGCGCGGTGCGCGATGCAACAGGTTCCTATGATGCGATCCTGCTGGCAGCCGCACCGATGTTTGTGGCAGGCGGTGCCTTGCTGTTGTTCCTCGGCAAATATCCTGTCTCCTTCCCGGAGATTGCAAGCGTCCCTCCGCGCGCATCGCAAATGGAGCCCGCCTGATGGCAAGCCTTGCAACTGATAACCCGCTTGCCCCTTTGCGCGCGGCGGTAAGCCCTGCCGCTCTCCTCACTGATGCGGCCAGCCTTGCGCTTTTCAGCCATGATGTGCTGGGCGCGGGCGCGCCGCCCCTCGCCGTGCTGCGCCCTGCCAGCGTCGATGAACTTGCCGCCGGGATCGGCGCTGCCACCCGCGCAGGCATCCCGATTGTCCCGCGCGGCGGGGGGATGAGCTATACTGGCGGCTACCTTTACTCAGGCGGGCCGCATATCCTTGTCGATACCGGCGGACTGACGCAGATCGTGGAGGTGAACGAGGCTGATCTCACCGCGCTGGTCGAAGTCGGCTGCACTTGGGATGCGCTCAACACCGCACTTGCCGCCAAAGGCCTGCGCGCGCTCGCCTGGGGTACGCTCTCGGGCATCCGCGCCACCATCGGCGGAGGGATGAGCCAGAACGGCACCTTCTGGGGCGCGCGCGGCGGAACCGTGGTGGATGGCGCGATCAGTTTCGATGTGGTGCTGGCCGATGGGCGCGTTGTTTCCACCGGCTCGGATTTCTTCCGCCCCTATGGCCCTGATCTCACCGGCTTGTTTGCCGCTGATTGCGGCGCTTTTGGAGTCAAGGCGCGGGTGCGTTTGAAGCTGGTGAAGCAGGCGCGCGCCCATGCCTATGGCTCCTTCGCCTTTGCCAGCCATCAGGGGCTTTTGGGCGCGATGAGCGCGATTGCGCGGGCTGAACTCGCCTCCGAAAGCTTTGCCTTCGATCCCTTCCTGCAAAGCCAGCGGATGAAGCGGGATTCGCTCACCAGCGATGCCAAACAGCTTGGCAACATGATGAAAGCCGAAGCGCAGGCAGGCGGGATGCTCAAGGCCTTGAAAGGCGCGGCCAAGGTGGCGCTGGCCGGGCGTTCGTTCCTGAAAGACGTGCCCTTCAGCCTCCACTGCATCGCGGATGGCCGCCACCAATCGGGCGTTGATGCCGATATGGCCGAGATCACGCAGATCGTGCGCGAACACGGCGGCGAAGTGGTGGAAAATTCGATCCCCAAGATCCTGCGCGCCAATCCCTTCCCCCCGCCCAATTCGATGCTGGGGCCGGGCGGCGAGCGCTGGGTGCCGGTGCATGGCTTCCTGCCCCATTCCAAGCTGATCGCAGCGTGGGAGCTATTGCAGGCGCTGTGGGCGCAGCATGCTGACGAGATGGCCCGGCTCAAGGTGGAAACCGGCGCGCTGATCGCGGCGACGGGCCGTTCGTCCTGCCTGATCGAGCCGGTTTTCTACTGGCCGGGCGAGCAGAACCCGCTCCACCGCCACGCGATCGAGCCCGCGCACCTTGCCCGCCTGCCGCGCCTTGCCGATGATGCGGCGGCAACGGCGCTTGTCGATCACTTGAAGCGCGAAGTGATCGGTGTGTTCCAGCGGCAGGGCGCGATCCATTTGCAGATCGCGCGCACCTATCCCTTGGGCGATGGCCATGATCCCGCCGCATGGGCCATGCTGCGCGCGCTCAAGGCGCATGTCGATCCGCAAGGGTTGATGAATCCCGGCGTGCTCGGGCTTTAGTGCTGGCGTGCTGGGAGAGCTTGATCGCCGCCGCGCGCTCGCCGCAGGGCTGGCCGCCAGCCTCGCCGCCGCCACCCGCGCCGAAGCTCTGCTTGCAAAGGATGCTGATGTGACCGACCCTGCCCCCTTCTCGGCCCCCTTCTCGGCGATGGCGCTGCAACTGACGGCGCGGTCGCTCGAACGCCTGCCCGATACCGCCGCCGCACGCGCCGCGATCCTTGCTCACATCGCCGAACTGGAAGGCACGATCCGCACCAGTGCGATCTTTGTGCAGCAGTATTCCGGCGCACCGGTCAAGCTGGTGGTGCTGCCCGAATATCTTTTCACCTCCTATCCGGGGCGCATTTCCATCCCCGATTTTGCCGCGCGGGTCGGCTTTGCCAAGGACGGGCCGGAATATGCAGCGCTCGGCAAGCTGGCGGAAAAGCTGGGCATTTACCTTGCCGGCAATGCCTATGAGAGCGACGAGGCGTTCCCCGACTTCTATTTCCAGACAAGCTTCATCATCGCGCCTTCGGGCGAAGTGGTGCTGCGTTATCGCCGCCTGATTTCGATGTTCGCGCCAAGCCCCCATGATGTGTGGGAGGCCTATCTCGACAAGTATGGCCTTGAAGGCGTCTTCCCGGTGGCGCGCACGCCGATCGGCAATCTTGCTTGCATTGCCAGCGAGGAAATCCTCTATCCCGAAATCGCCCGCGCCCTTGCGCTGCGCGGGGCGGAGGTGTTCTGCCATTCCTCATCCGAAATCGGATCGCCGCTGGCCACCAATAAGGACATCGCCAAGCAGGCCCGCGCGTTCGAAAATCTCGCCTATGTCGTCTCGGCCAACACGGCGGGGATTGCGGGCACGGCGATGCCGCTGGCGAGCGCGGATGGCAATTCGCAGGTGGTGGACTGGAAAGGGCGGATCGTCGCGCAATCGGGCGATGGGGAGACTTTCACCGCCTTTGCCGGGATTGATCTGGCGGGCCTTCGCGCCGCGCGCCGCACGCCTGCCATGACGAACTACCTCGCCCGCCAGCGCCCGCACCTGTTCGCGGCGGCCTATGCTGCGGCGGCAGAGCCGTTTCGCGGGCCTGATGGCATGATGGCCGATGGCAAGGCCCAAATCCCCGACCGCGACTATTTCACCCGCGCACAAGCCGAAGTGATCGCGCGGCTCGACAAGGCAGGAATCATCTGATGAAGCACCGCACCGTCAGCGGCACAATCCGCTATGTCTCGATGAAGCCGGGGCGCGAGGGCACGACGCGCGGGCGCGAGACTTTCTCCTTTACGCACCATGCTGATGGCTCGGTCATCATGAGCGCGCATTGCGAGATCGAGGAGCCTGATCCTTGCGTGATGCGCGACATCATCTGCCATATCGGGCCAGACCGCATGCCGCGCAATCTGCTGGTGCATCTGACAGTCGGCGATGAATTTCTCGGCTCGGGCTGGATGCATTATGATCCCGCGACCGGCATGATCGGCTGCGAAAGTCAGAGCCCGGCGCTGGGCCGCCATTCCGAATTGCGCGAGGCTGGCGCCTTCGATGCCTTCGGCACGCACCCGGTGGTAGGCGATGGGTTCTCGACCCGGCTCATGGACACCACTAAGGGGCCGCATCGGAGCAAATTGCGGTTTTTTCTGCCATCACCCGATCACAGAGGAGCAACCGCGCCGCAAATCGCCGAAGTCACGATGACGATGGAATATGTCGGCGAGGAGGAGAAAACCGTGCCCGCCGGCACCTTTGCCTGCCGCCACTATCGCTATGTCGATGATAGCGAAGGGGGCATGGGGGGCGAACGCCACCCCGATTACGATATGTGGGTAACGGCCGATGACGACGCGATCCTCGTCTACGGATCGATCGACGGCTATATGATGAACCGCTACGAACTGGTTGAATTGACGCGCTAAACCCGCACCAAAACCTTGCCCATGTGATTGCCGCTCATGAGATGGCGATAAGCGGCGGGGGCTTCGTCGAAGGCGAAAGCGCGGTCGATCACCATGGCGATCTGGTGCTCGGCCATCACGTCAAGCGCGCTTGCGATCATCCCGCGATGGCCCGAGGCAATGCCCTTCACCGTCACATTTTTGCCGATCAGCGCGCCCTGATCGCAATCGGCCTTGTCCTGCGGGCTGCCCGAAAGTGCGCCCAGCGTAGCAATGCGTCCCTCCACCGCTGTTGCGGTAAGTGTCTGGCCGAATTGGGCAAATCCAATAGTGTCCACCACCACATCTGCCCCGCGCCCGCCGCTCGCTTCCAGCAGCGCCGCCGCCCAATCGGGCCGGGCCTTGTAATTGACTGCAAAGTCCGCGCCCATCGCGCGCACCCGGGCAAGCTTGTCCTCGCTCGATGATGTGATCGCAACTTGCGCGCCCAAGGCTTTCGCCAGTTGCAGGGTGTAGAGCGCGACCCCGCCAGTGCCTTGGGTGAGCACGAGATCGTCGGGCCTGACCTGCCCGAAAGCGACCATTGCGTGCCACACCGTGCCTGCGACCACAGCGGTGCAGGCGGCGGTATCATCGCTCACTCCCTCGGGAACGCGGATCGCAGCGGCGGCGGGGAGCACGATTTTTTCCGCGAGCCAGCCATCGCGCGTCACGCCGAGATCGCTGGCAAACACATGGTAGCCATAGCCGCCATCGCCGAGCCAGCCGGTAAAATTGGCGGCAATCACTCGGTCGCCCGGCGCAAATCCGGTCACGCCTTCGCCCACGGCCTCCACCACGCCGACCCCGTCGGTGAGCGGGATGCGGGCCGCGGGCAGGCCTTGCCCATAGGCCCCGCGCAGCACCATCAGATCGCGGTAATTGAGGCCCGCTGCAATCACGCGCACCACGATCTCGCCGGGCCCGGCGACAGGATCAGGGCGCTCGGTAAGCTCAAGATTGGCGATGGCATCCGCCGCTGCAATCGGCGCTGCGGGCCGCGCGCCCAATTGCCACGCCTTCACGGCTTCGGCTCCACCTGCGGCTCGCGCGCCTGCGAGAAATCTGCTAGAAACCGCCCGGCCTCGACCCGGCCCGCCATATCTGCGCGCAAGGGCGCCTCGGCATAGACGGTGACCGTGTAATCGCCCGCCGGCGGGTTCTGGCGCAGCGGCAGGATGGTCTCTTGATAGACCCGGCTGTTCCAGAACGCGCGTGCGTTCGCAAGGCAGGGGAAGCGCACAGTAAGGTTGACATAGTCCTTGGGCACCTCGCCCTCGAACACTGCAACGGGCTGCGGCAACGTGATGTAATAGCCGCCAAGCCGCTGATAGATTTCGCTTTCCGCAATCGCCTTGCCATAGGCCAGCATCCGCGCGCGATCGATGGTGCGGCCTTCGACCACCATGTAAACCGGCTTGTCGCAAGGCTCGGGTGCAGGCGCAGGGGCGGCTGGTTCGGGCGCGGTTTGCAGCAGCAGGGCAAGGGCAAGGCTCACGGGTTGATCCTCCATTCATCGCAGCAGGTGCGCTTCCATGGGCGGCCATGCTGGAACCATTGCCAGGTGCGCGCGCGGCTTTGCCCATCCGGCGCAAGATTGATCATCTCGACGTAATAGGCGTCCGGCACATCGGCCCGGTCAAGCTTCAGCAGCAGCGTGTCCTCGGCCGTCTGCCAGCCGTAGCCGCTGAAGCGATCCGTGCGCCACACCAACCGCTCGCCCTCCAGCCGCCCGCCAAATTCGTAATGCGCGCTGCGGCCATCCTGCCAGGTGAGCCAATTGTGCTGCATATAGTGCCACTCGCCCCCATCGGGAAATTCGCAGCGGGTCTTGACCCGATGGGCATCAAGCAGCGCGCCTTCGAGATCATAATGGCGATACCAGCCATCCCACCAGCCTTCGTGGCGCAGCATGGCAGGCATCACGGCGGCAAGCGCAGCACGGTTGCTCATGGCCGCGCGCGCTCGGCATAGGCGGCGAGCGGCAGCGGCGTGCCGGTCTGCGCGATCAGCGCCTGTTCGCGCAGGAAGCGCAGCATGCCGGAATCGCCGCTGCGGCTGGGGCCAAGCCCCGAGCCCTTTCGCGACATATTGGGCGCATCGCTGACAATGCTCGTGAGCGCGCCGTCCTGAAGCGATACCGCACCTGCTTCGAGCAGCGGCGCAATGGCGGCAGCTTCGTCCAGGCTGCCAGCCAGCACGGCGGCGGCAAGGCCATATTCGCTGGCATTGGCAAGCGTAATGGCCTCGGCGATATCGTCAAAGATGGTGACGGGGATGACAGGGCCGAAAGTCTCCTCGCGCAGCACCGCCATGTCGGGCGTGACATCGCTGAGCACGGTGGGCGCAAGATAGTGCCCGCCGCCGAGCCGCTCCACCGTGCCGCCCGCGAGCAGCCGCGCGCCCTTGGCAAGGGCATCGTCGATCTGGGCCTGCACTTTGGCGGCCTGCGCAGGGAAGATGAAGGGGCCAAGCTCGCCGCCTGCACCTTGCGGGAAGGCCGGGCGCACGCCTCGCGCGCCGTCGGCGAGCGCTGCCAGAAAGGGTTCGGCAATGGGGCGGGCAACATAAACGCGCTCGATCGACTGGCACGCCTGTCCGGTGGCGACCACGCTCGCACGCAGGGCAATCTGCGCGGCCCATGCCGGATCGGCGCTCGCGGTAACGATCATCGGATCCTTGCCACCGAGTTCGAGATTGGCCGGGATCAACCGGCGCGCAGCGGCCTCGGCGACCTTGCGGCCCGTCGCAGTCGAGCCGGTGAAGCAGACATAATCGACCTCCGCGATCAGCGCCTCGCCCACCTCAGGCCCGCCCAGCACATAGGCGAGCGGCAGGCCGGGAATGCTGGCTGCAATGCGCGCCATCGGAGCGGCAAAGCGCGGGGTGACTTCGGAAGGCTTAACCAGCGCGGCGCACCCCGCGATCAGTGCAGGCACGGCATCGACATGGGAGAGGATCACCGGGAAGTTCCACGGCGCAATCGTTCCGAAAAGGGGGAAGGCACTGTAGCGGGTGCGGATTTCGATGCCGGGCATGGCCGATTGCCGGGGGCCCAGATCGAGCGCGGCGAACAATTTCGGGCCGCGCTCTGCCCAGCGGCGGATATTGCCAATGCAGCTTTGCACTTCGATGGCAGCGATGGTCTCGCGGCCGGTATCTATCGCAAGCGCGGCGGTGATCTCGCCCGCCACCGCTTCGAGCGCATCAGCCCATGCGAGCAGCACGGCGGCGCGCCCTTCGGCCCCGCGTGCTTCCCACTCGCCCTGCATGGCACGCAGGCGTGACGCCTCGACGGTGATCGCCTCTGGCGCGGTGGGCGTGAAGCGGTAGTCCGCCTCGCCGGTGCGCGGGTTGGTGACGGCGATTTCAGCCATGCCGGGCTTCCTGCGCCTGCCATTCGCCGACAATCTCGCTGCCAGTCGCAAACCAGCTTTCACGCCGCGCCGCGATCGCCTTAAGCCAGCCTTCGAGCGCTTCGATCCGGTAAGGCAGGCCCATGATGTAGGGCGTGAGGTGCACCGGCAGCATCCGCCCCGCCCCGCCTTGCGCGGCGGCCTCAGCGGCCAGCCAGTCGAAGGCATCAGTGAGCGATTCCGCCCAGCTTTCCGCCGATTTCTGCTGGGTGGCGATGATCTGGCGATCCGAAAGCTCGTGATTGAGCGGCAGGTTGATGAGGCCGTTCCTGAAACGATAGGGCAGTTCATCATTCACCCAGTCGCAAGCGTAAGTGAGCCCGTGCTCGGCCAGCAAATCAGCCGTGTGCCAGCTTTGCTGGCGGGCGATGGAGAGCCAGCCGGCGGGGCGCACGCCGCTCGCGGCTTCGATCCGCGCCATCGCCTCACCGATCAGCGCGCTTTCCGCCTCGCGGGTGAGCGATGAATCGATCGTGCCGTTCATGTCGGTCGAATGCGCGATGATCTCGTGTCCGCCTGCGATCACGGCATTAACCAGTTCGGGATAGCGCTCGGCAAGGGCAGCATTGGTGGCAAAGCTTGCCCGCACCCCGGCGGCGGCAAAGGCATCAAGCAGCCGCCATGCGCCCACCCTGCTCCCATAATCGCGCGCGGTGTAGTGGCGATAATCGGGATAGGCGGTCTGCATATGGCCCGGCGCGGTGAAGGGCCCGCCGGGGATGATCGGGAACCATTCAAGGCTCACGCAGAGCCACACCGCAACGGCCTTTCCGCCCGGCCAGCGCACCGGCGGGCGGGTATGCAGGCACGACCAGTCGTAGAATTCATGGTCATAGCCATGGCGGCGATGGGGATATGCGAGATAGGCCGGATCAAGCGCCATCAGCCCTGCCCTCCCCCGGTCTCACCGCGCCAGTGATCGACAATCTCGCCCGCGCTCGCGATCCACGCCCTGCCGTCTTCGGCGATGTGGCGCAGCGCCTGCTCGAACGGCCCGATGCGGTGCGGCTGGCCGATCAGATAGGCGTGCAAGGGGATGCACATGACTGTGCCGGATTGCTCGCCTTCGGCCGCCAGCCTTTCATACTGCCGGATCAGCGCATCGGCATATTCGCGGCCCGACATGTTGTAGACAAAGAAGCCATAATGGTCGTTCACCTCAAGGCTGTAGGGGATCGAGGCGAGACGGCCCTTCTTCACCTTCACCTCCTGCACCTGATCATCGTGATAGAGATCGCAGGTATAGGTGAAATCATATTCGCTGAGCAGATCGAGCGTGCGCGGCGTGTGCGTGAGCGCGGGCGCCAGCCAGCCGCGAATGCGCTGCCCGGTTGCCTCGCGCACGGTGTGGATCGAATCCTCGATGATCGCGCGTTCCTGCGCCTCGCTCATCTCATAGGCATAGCGGGTGTTGTAGATGCCGTGGCTGAAGAACTCCCAGCCCCTTGCGTTGGCATCCGCGACCACTTCGGGGTGGTGCTGGCACAGCGCGACTGACAGGCTGACCGAGCCGGGAAAGCCGTGGCGGCTCATCACGTCGGCCATGCGCCAGTGGCTCACGCGGTTCGAATGATCGCGGTGCGCATAGCCGACCACGCTGGGATGCCGCGTCGGCCAGGCCTTGCGCTTGGGGTGCGCGGGCGGGTCGATCTCGTAATATTCAAGATTGGGCGCGACCCATACCGCCACGCTCTTGCCGCCCGGCCAGGTGATTTTGGGCCGGCCACGATAGGGGTGATAATCATACAGGCCGGGATCGGCAGCGCCTTCCTGCATAATCAGCGCGCCTCCAGCCAGTCGATCACCGCCTGCACCGGCTCGACATCGGCATATTTGAGCTGGAGGTCGGTGAGATTGGCGAAGTGATAGCTCTCGTGCTTGTCGGCGCAGGTCTCGATGGGGACGATGGTGCGGTAGCCGTGGCTGAGCGCATCCACCGCCGTCGCGCGCACGCAGCCCGAGGTCGAGCCGCCCGTCACCAACACGGTGTCGACCCGGTGGAAGGTGAGGTAGCTTGCGAGCGGCGTCTCGAAGAAGGCGCTCGGCATCCGCTTGGTGAACTGGAGGTCGTGCTCGCCCACCTCGCAGCGCGGGTCGTAGGCGTGGCGGTCGCTGCCGTACTTGATGTTCTGCAAGCTGTCCTCGGTATCGGTGCGGGTGCCCCAGACGCCCGCGTCGCCGGCATCCGCCTTGTAGGCGACGCGGCTCCAGATCACCGGCATGCCCCGCTCGCGCGCGAGGCGACTGATGGTGTTGATGTGCTCGATCTGGCGCGGGTCGGTCTCGTAGGCGGTGCGGAACAGGTCGGTGCGGGTATAGGCCTGCTGGAGGTCGACATTCACCACCGCCAGCTTCTCGCCGAAGCCGAACTTGCGCCGCGCGGGGTTCGCCATCACCTCATCGAAGAGCTGGCGGGCGGTCTTGCCGTCTTCGATCATCCTCGTCCCCAACATCGCAACCTCGTGCCTCCCTTGCTCGCCGAATTGCGCTTTGACAGCGAGTCATAATCGCGGTTAAGGGGTTGTCGAGCGAAATTTGTCCGGACAACTTCGGGAACCCCGACCTGATGCAGATCACGCGGCACATGGTGACCATTCCCGCGACCGGGCGGCGAATGCATTACCGGCGCTGCGGCTCGGGACCGGCGCTGTTGATGGTGCACCAGAGCCCGCGCTCCTCGGCGGAATACGCGCCGCTGATGCGGGCGTGGGGCGAGCATTTCACCTGCATCGCGCCCGACACGCCGGGCTTCGGGCAGTCGGATCCGCTCCCCGGCGAGCCCGATATCGACGCCTTCGCCGACGCGCTGCTCGAGACGATGGACGCGCTCGGGCTCGACGCCTGCCCGGCCTACGGTTTTCATTCGGGCGGCATCATTCTTGTCACGGCCCTGAAGCGTGCTCCCAAGCGCTTCGCCTGCCTCGCGATCGGCGGCTATGCGATCTGGACGACCGAGGAGATGCGCATCTTCGGGGAGAGCTATCTCCCCGCGTTCCACCCCAGCGCCTACGGCGAGCACCTCACCTGGCTGTGGAACCGGATGCTCGAGCAGAGCTGGTTCTTCCCCTGGTTCGACACGCGCGACGCCGCGCGCCTCTCGGTTGCCCATGCGGACCTGCCGCGCGTCCAGCAGGCGGTGATGGAGATGCTCGACGCAGGCGATGCCTACCGCGCGGGCTACGGGGCAGTGCTGCGCGCACCGCGCGACATCCCACCCCCCGACGCCAAGACGCCGCCCGTCCTCATCAGCGCCTATGCCGGCGATCCCTTGCAGGCACATATCGACCGGCTGGGTGCCATGCCCGCGAACTGGCAGGCGCTGAAGGTCGCCACGCCAGCGGCGCACCAGGCGGCGAGCCTCGCTTTCCTGCGCGAGCACGGCGGCGATGCGCCGCCGCCGCCGCTCGCCGAGGATGCGGGCGAAGGCTGGATCGAGGCAAACGGTGCGCTGATCCACTGGCGCGGGTCCAGGGGCGCGGCGCGGCTCCTCCTCCACGCGCCCGGGGCCGAACTGGCCGAGCCGGAGCCGGACGAGGTGGCGATCGACGTACCGGGCCACGGCCTGTCGGACGATTGCGCGGACATGCTCGCCGCGATCCATGCCGCCCGCGAAGCCCTCGGGGCGCGCGCCATCGTCTGGCCCACGCTTCCGCAGGGCGACCCGGACCTCCTCTATCCCGACCTTGCGCCCGACCGCTTCGGCGGGCATCTCCTCAAGGCGTGGAGCGCCGCGCGCGCCGAAGCGATCTTCGCGCCGTGGTACGAGGCCTCCGCCGCCGCCGCCATCCCGCTCGCGCCGGGCGCGCTCGCACCCGAGGCCATCGCCCTGCGCGCCCGTGCCCGGCTGCGCGCCGGCTCGGCGGCGCGGGCCTGGCATGATATCCTCGCATCCAACCCCGGAGAGACCCGATGACCGACCTCGCAACCGCCATGCCGCTGCTCGCCCGCCACGAGGGCGTCTGGGACGGCACCTATTCCTATTTCAACGCGGCGAACGAGAAGATCGACGAGCACGCCAGCCGCCTCTTGTGCCGCATCACCGGCGACCCGGCCGTGCCCTATCACCAGACCAACCACTACACCTGGCCCGACGGGCGCACAGAGGTGCGCGATTTCCCCGCGACCTATCGCGACGGACGCATCTGGTGGGACAACGAGCTGATCCAGGGCTGGGCCGCCGAGGTGCCGCTCGACGAATACAACCGCACCATGATGCTCTACTGGCAGCGCACCGGCGATCCCTCGCTCTACCTCTACGAGCAAATCCAGATCTCCGACTGCGGCCAGCACCGCTGCCGCACCTGGCACTGGATCCGGAACGGCCAGCTCGAGACGCGCACCGCGATCCAGGAGCGCTTCGTCACCAAGGACTGGCGCGCCATCGACGCCGAAATGAAGGCGCAGGCCTGAGCCGCGATCCGATCATGCCCCGCACCCTCTTCGAGACGATCTGGGACGCGCACCGGGTGGCGAGCCTGCCCGGCGGCGCGGACCTCATCGCCATCGACCGGGTGTTCCTGCACGAGCGCACCGGCGCCGCCGCGCTCGCGCGCATGGCGGAGATGGGGCGCAGGGTGCGCGACCCGGCGCGGGTCTTCGCGGTGATGGACCACATCGTCGACACCCGCCCGGGGCGCAGCGACGGCACCCTGATGCCCGGCGGCGAGGGCTTCATCACCGAGACTCGCGCGGCGGCCCACGCTGCGGGCATCACCCTCTTCGACGTGAACGACCCGGAGCAGGGCATCGTCCACGTCATCTCGCCCGAACAGGGCATCGTGCTCCCCGGCACGACGCTGGTCGCGCCCGACAGCCACACCTGCACGCAGGGCGCCTTCGGGGCGCTCGCCTGGGGCATCGGCTCCTCCGAGGCCGAGCACGCGATGGTCACCGGCACGCTGCGCATGGAGCGCCCTAGGACGATGCGGGTGACCTTCGAAGGCGCGCTTCCGCCCGGGGTCACCGCCAAGGACATGATCCTCGCGCTGATCGCCGCGCACGGCGCGGGCGGCGGCGCGGGGCACGTGGTCGAGTTCACCGGCGCGGCGGTGCGCGCGCTCGACATGGAAGCGCGCATGACGCTGTGCAACATGGCGACCGAGTTCAGCGCCGTGACGGGGCTGATCGCGCCCGACGAGGCGACCTTCGCCTATCTCGCAGGGCGGCCCTATGCCCCCGCCGACTTCGCCGATCCCTATTGGCAGACCCTCGCCAGCGACCCCGACGCCGTTTTCGACCGCGAGATCGTGATCGACGCCGCGAGCCTCGCCCCGATGGTGAGTTGGGGCACCAGCCCCGAGCACACCATCCCGGTCACCGGCATGGTCCCGCAAGGCCCGGCGCGGGCGCACGACTATATCGGCCTTGCGCCGGGCACCCCGCTCGCTGGGACGCCGCTCGATGCCGCCTTCATCGGCTCTTGCACCAACAGCCGCATCGCCGACCTCAGGCGCGCCGCCGCGATCCTCAAGGGCCGCCGCATCGCGCCCGCGATCCGCAAGGCGCTGGTCGTCCCCGGCTCGATGGCGGTGAGGCGGCAGGCCGAGGCCGAGGGGCTCGACAAGGTCTTCGAGGCGGCGGGGTTCGAGTGGCGCATGAGCGGCTGCTCGCTGTGCTTCTACGCGGGCGGCGAGGGCTTCCCCGAGGGCAGCCGCGCAATCAGCAGCACCAACCGCAATTTCGAAGGGCGGCAAGGGCCGGGAATCCGCACCCACATCGCCTCGCCCGAGACCGTCGCGGCGAGCGCCATCGCGGGCGCCATCGCCGATCCGCGGGACTACGGAGCATGAGCGCCTTCCCCCAGCCCCTCGTCGCCATCGCCGCGCCGCTGCTGCGCGACAACATCGACACCGACACGATCATCCCGAGCCGCGAGATGCGGAGCACCGGGCGCACGGGGCTCGCGGACGGGCTCTTCGCCCCGTGGCGCTATGTCGATGCGGACACGCGCACGGAAAACCCCGACTTCGTGCTCAACCACCCGGCGCATCGCGGCGCGGCGATCATCGCGGCGGGACGCAATTTCGGCTGCGGATCGAGCCGCGAGCACGCCGTCTGGGCGCTCGCCGAATATGGCGTCAAGGCCATCGTCGCCGAGAGCTTCGCGCCGATCTTCCGCAACAACTGCATCAGGAACTTCCTCCTCCCCGTCGCGCTCGACCGCGCCGCGGTGGAGGCCGTCGCCGGGCGCGAGGTGACCATAGACCTCGCGGCGCGCACCCTCGCCTGCGAGGGGGTCACCTACCCCTTCGCGCTCGAGGACGAGGCGCTCGCAATGCTGCGCCACGGCCTCGACGCCATCGACCTCACCTTGCAGCAGCGCGCCGCCATCGACGCCTGGACCGCCGCCGACCGCGCGGCCCGCCCCTGGGTCTACGACCTTCCCGCCCGCACACAGGAGCCCGCCACCCCATGAGCGACATCCTCGTCTCCGAAGTCGGCCCGCGCGACGGGCTGCAATCGATCAAGCGGATCATGCCTCTGGAGGCCAAGAAGCGCTGGATCGCCGCCGAGGCCGCCGCGGGCGTGCGCGAGATCGAGGTCGGCAGCTTCGTGCCCCCGAGCCTCCTCCCCCAGATGGCCGACACCGCCGAGCTGGTCGCCTTCGCGCGCGGCATCGAGGGGCTCAACGTCGTCGCGCTGGTGCCCAACGCCAAGGGCGCAGGCCGCGCGGTCGAGGCGGGGGTGCACGGCATGAGCATCCCCTTCTCGATGAGCGAGACCCACAGCCTCAAGAACGTGCGCAAGGACCACCCCGCCATGCTCGCCGAAATCGCCGAGGCCGCGCAGATCGCGCGCGCGGGCGGCGTGCATTTCGCGGTCGGGCTCTCCACGGCCTTCGGCTGCACGATGGAGGGCGCGGTGAGCGAGGACATGGTGGTGCGCCTTGCCGAGGCGGCGGTCGCGGCGGGCGCGCAGGAACTCTCGCTCTCCGACACCACCGGCTATGCGGACCCCGCGCAGGTGCGCAGGCTGGTCAGGAAGGTGCGCGCGGCGGTCGGCGCGGACAGGCTCACGACGCTCCACCTCCACAACACCCGCGGGCTGGGCCTTGCCAATGTGGTCGCGGGGCTGGAAGAGGGGATCACCACCTTCGACGCCTCGCTCGGGGGCCTTGGCGGCTGCCCCTTCGCACCGGGCGCCTCGGGCAATCTCGTCACCGAGGACCTCGTGCTGATGCTCAACGCGATGGGGCTGAAGACGGGGATCGATCTGGAGAAGCTGCTCGAAGTGCGCGCGATCCTCGCCGAGGCGCTGCCGGGCGAGCCGCTCTATGGCTTCACCCCCGATGCCGGGCCGATGCTCGACTACGCGCAGAGGGTCGCCGCATGAGCGCGCCGACCCCGCTAGCAGGCATTCGCGTCGTCGAGTTCACCCACATGGTGATGGGTCCGACCGTGGGCCACATCCTCGCCGGGCTCGGCGCAGAGGTGGTGCGCGTCGAGCCCATCGGCGGCGACCAGACCCGCCGCCTGATCGGCTCGGGCGCGGGCTATTTCCCGATGTACAACCGCGGCAAGCAGTCGATCTGCCTCGACCTCAAGAGTGAAGCCGGACTTGCCGTCGCCAAGGACCTCGTCGCGGGCGCCGACGTGCTGGTCGAGAACTTCCGCCCCGGTGCGCTCGAGCGGCTGGGGCTCGGCCACGAGGCCTGCGCGGCGGCCAATCCGCGCCTTATCTATTGCAGCGAGAAGGGCTTTCTCCCCGGCCCCTACGAGAACCGCACGGCGCTCGACGAGGTGGCGCAGATGATGGGCGGCCTCGCCTACATGACCGGCCCGCCGGGACGCCCGCTGCGCGCCGGGGCGAGCGTCATCGACGTGACCGGCGGGATGTTCGGCGTGATCGGCGTGCTCGCCGCGCTCGAGGAGCGTCACCGCACCGGCAAGGGCCAGAAGGTCACCGCGAGCCTGTTCGAGACCACCATCTACCTCGTCGGGCAGCACATGGCGCAATTCGCCGTCACCGGCACCCCCGCCGCCCCCATGCCCGCGCGCGTCTCGGCCTGGGCGATCTACGATGTCTTCGAGACGCGCGACGACCCTGTCTTCATCGGCGTCGTCACCGATGCGCTGTGGGAGAAGTTCTGCAAGCTCTTCGCGCTCGACGACCTGTGGGCCGACGAGAGCCTGCGGGTCAACAACGCCCGAGTTAAGGCGCGCGAGCACATCCTGCCGGTGATCCGCGACATGATCGGCCGGATGACCCGCGCGGAGGTGATCGCCAGGCTCGACGGCACCGGCCTGCCCTTCGCGCCCATCGGGCGGCCCGAGGACATGTTCGACGATCCCCACTTGCAGCACGGCGGGCTCGAGGACGTGACGCTCGACAACGGCACGCACGTGCGCCTGCCGACCATCCCGCTCGAAATGGACGGCAAGCGCATCGGGGCACCGCAGGAACTGCCCAAGCCGGGGCGCGATGCGCGCGCGGTGCTGGCGGAGCTGGGCTATGCAGAGGCGCGGATCGAGGAACTCATCGCATCGGGAGCAGTGGAGGAAAGCGCATGAACAAGATCATATTGGGAGCGGCACTCGCCGCGACGGTGGCGGGTTGTGCCCATGCCAGCGACGCGGCCCAGCCTGCCGCTGCCGCGCCCAAGGCCGCCGGGGTCGAGAAACCCGCCGAGCGCCTCCCAACTGACGTGCGCCGCGCCACGATCATCGTGCGCGACATCGAGACATCCCTGGCGCTCTACCGCGACGTGATCGGGCTCGCGGTCAATTACGACACCACGGTGCAGACCTCGGGCGTCGCGCTCCCCGCCGGCGAGCCGGGCGCGACCGCGCGGCTGGTGCTGCTCAACGCCAACGACCCGTGGGTCGGCTGGCTCGGCCTCATGCAGTGGGTCGATCCGCCCATTCCGGCGGGCGATTACCGCAAGCGCATGGGGCCGGGCGACTTGGTGCTGGTGCTCAACACCGACGATGCCGCGGGACGCTGCGAGAAGGTCAAGGGGCTGGCGGGCGTCACCTTCACCGCCGAGGCGCGGCTGCAGGTCTATCCGGGCCGCAACGGCGGGCCGGATATCCGGGTGATGGGGTGCAACTTCTTCGACCCCGACGGGATTCTCGTCGAGCTCAACCAGATCCTCGCGGATTAAGGCGCGGGAACGAGGTCCGGCCCGTCGACGAGGATAACCTGCACGTCGGCGAGGCCCTCGCGCAGCTTCCTGACCTCGGCATATTCGGGGCTGTTCCAGAAGGCCCGCGCCGCCGCGCGGTCGGGCCATTTGGAGATCACCACCGAGGCGCCCTCCCCAAAATCCCCTTCGAGCCGTTCGGCGCCGGGGCCGCGCAGCAGGTATTCGCCGCCGAACTTCCCGATCAGCGCCGCCGCCGCCGCGCCGTAGCCCGAAATGAACTTCTCGCGGTCGTGCACCTTGGCGGCGATGATCATGTAGGCGGGCATGGGCGCGGGCTCCTTGTCGTTCAGAAGGGTTTGACCGCCCCGAGGAAGCAGACCGAAGCGATCGTCACCCAGTAGATATAGGCGGCGATCCGCGCCTGTCCGATCTCGCGGGCGAGCGCTGCCTCCTGCGCCGCATCCGGCCCGGCCGCTAGGATGCGGAAGCGCGCCGTCCAGCGGCGCATCACCACCCGCAGGAACAGCCCGATGCACAGCGCGAAGGCATAGAGCGCCATCTTGGAAGGATACCAGAGGTTCGCCTCGCCGCTCACGATCGGCCCGCTCCCGCCGAAGGACAGGAAGGCCAGCACGAACAGCGCGGCGATCAGCGGATAACGCAGGACCTCCTCGACCTTGGTGACCGCGATGCCGATGTCGGTCTCGCGCTTGATGAAGGCGGTCCAGGTCATGGCCAGCCAGACGGCGAAGAAGGCCCACATCCACCACACGCCCGCGCCCTCGAGCAGGGGCACAAAGCCGTAGAGCTTGCCCATGTGAAGCCCCAGCGGCAGCAGCAGCACGATGCCGGTGCGCGCGAGGATGTCGATGCGGTAGGCCGTCTCCATGTGCCGCTTGCGCTCGTCGAGCGCGAGCGCGGGGTTGGTGACGTGGTAGCTCGTCTGGAAGACGCCCCATTCGCCGCCCAGCCAGTAGACCATCGCAAGGATGTGCACCCAGCGCAGGATGCTGAGTTCGTGCAATTCGAGAAAATCCATTGTCCCCCCTTGTCGCGGCGCCGTCCCCTCGCCGCTGTTCGGCTATTCGCGCGACAGCCGCTCGACCACGTCCATGATCGGCGGGTCGCTCGCCTCCAGCGCCTCGACCTCCTGCTGGAAGCCGCGCATGATCCGGGCGATGAACGCCTGCGTTGCGAGCCCGCGCTCGTCGCCGGCCGCCCGGTCGGGCACGTAGCTTTCGATATCCGCGCGGCTGATCGTCCCCTTGGCCTCGAGCAGGCGTTCGAGCGTGTCCTGCCGCTCGCGCAGCGCCGAGACCTCGGCGGCGAGCGCGAAGACGGTGGAATAGAGCCGGTCGAGAGCGGGGTCCTCGAAGAACTCCGGGCGCTTGCCCTTGGCGCGGCGGCCCGAGAGCGCGACCCAGTCGAGCGGGGCTTCGGGCGCGCTCATGCCGCCACCTGCCTCTCGCCCGCGAGCGGCTTCCACGCGCCATAGGCGTTCCAGATTGCGGCGCGGCCATAGTCCTCCTTGCCCTCGTCGGGCGAAGGCGGGAAGATCTCGGGATCGACGACGGCGCGCACCCCGGCGACGAACTGGCTCTCGCGCGGGAAACCGGCCTCGGCCATGACCTGCTTCAGGTCCTGCCCGTGCATCGCCGACCAGAAGGGTTCGTTGTTGTTGAAGGCGTCCCAGTCGCGCATGAACTGCTCGAACAGCGGCATTTCGTCCGAATATTGCGGCTGCTCGATGTGGAGGATCAGCCCGCCCGGCGCGAGCACGCGGTGCGCCTCGGCGAGGATGCGGGGCATCGCCTTGGCGGACAATTCGTGCAGGAACATGGTGGTCTGCACCCAGTCGAAGGAGCCGTCGGCCCAGCGCGACAGGTCCTCGCCCGAGGCCTGGACGAAGCGAATGTTGCGCACGCCCATGGCCGCAGCGCGGGCGGCGCCGTAGCGCAGGGAGGCGGCGGCGGTGTCGATGGCGATGACCTCGGCATCGGGGAAGGCCTGCGCGATCGGCACGGCGTTGTGGCCGATGGTGCAGCCGATATCGAGAATGCGCTTCGGGCTCCAGTCGGGCCGCTCGGCCCTGACCCAGCCGACCACCGCCTGCCCGCCGCCGTCGTTCAGCCCGCCGAGCGCGCCGCCGGTGGTGGCGAAGAGGCCGACGTCGTAGTTGGCGCCGACGGTGACATCCCCGGGGCGCTCCTCGCCGTGGTAGCCGCCCGGCTGGCAGTGGATGTCGACCGCGGTCTGGTAGTGCGGCTGTTCGATGGCGGGATCGAGCTCGAGCTGGCCCGAATGCTCGTTGTACTGCCGCGCCATCGCGTCGAGTTCGTCCAATTGCCGCAGCACCACCTGGCGGCCGAAATGCTGGCGCATCTCCATCGAGTTGCGCTTCAGCGCCGACCACATGCGGTGCCAGTCATCGCGGTTCATCGCGTCGCGGATCTCGTAGCGGTGCTCCGGATCGCGGCCGTGCAGCGCGCGGAAGGCGGGCAGGACTCGCTTCTCGTAGGCGAGCCGGTTGCCCGCACCGATGGTGCCCGAGAGATAGCGGTTGAAGTGGGTGAGGAAGTTGAATCGCGCCGCCTCGTCATGGCTCGCGCGCGGCATCATCGGATGGCGGCTCATCGCGGTGTAAGGCGGGGGCAGGTCTTTGGCCATGGGCAGCACCTCTGGGCTATGCCGGATAAGTTGTCCGGACAAATTTCACTAGCGGAGCGCTTTGTCAACCAGTCCGCCGCACGCGTCCTTGATCTTGATCATACCCCAGCGGTGGCGGAGGGCACAATCAGCGCGCCCAGCCCTCGCCCGCCTCGCCCTGCTGCAGCGCGCGTATCTCGGCGATGTCGCGCGGCGGGTTCAGCCACATCGGCTTCTCGCGCTCGGCCCAGGCGCGCAGCTTCTCGGGAAGCTTCGCGTTGCTGTCGACCCGCCACGACAGCAGGTGGTAGATCGCCTGCCCCTGTCCCGCGAAGGGCGGCAGCGCCCCGTAGCGTTGCCACGCCATCTGGTGCGGCTCGTCATTGGTGCCAGGGCGGTGGATGAAGAAGTCGTAGTTCTCCCAGGCCTCGTAGCGGCTCCCGTTGGGGAGCGGGAAGTCGAGGAACACGGGCGCCGTGATCGCGAGCGTGTCGCGGCCCATCCAGCGCCAGCTCATCCCCGTCTTGGCCGCGATCTTCTGCACCCCCGCGCCCACGCCCTGCTCGACATCGCCGTAGATCCGCCCGTTCTCGTAGCGATAGGTGATCATCTGGTAGGGATAGGCGATCGGCTCGACCTTGCGGCCGTTGTATTCGGTGAGGATCTCGCCGGTCTCGGGGTGGGTATAGGCATAGGTCTTGCGGGTGAGGTGCACCACCGGATCGCCCGGCTTCTCGGGCCAGAACACCCGGCTCGAATCGAAGCCGATCATCCCGAACAGCTTCTTGCCGGTAGGATATTCGTAGATCCCCCCTTCCGAGACCCAATGCACCGGCTCGCCCGTGCCTGCGCGGGCGTCGACCCACATGCGGAACTCCTCGGGCGCGGCGGCGCGGCTGGCGGCGGCCACCTCGCCCTCCGCGCGCTCGGACGCAACAGGCGCGGAAATCCCGAGCAGCGTCGGTCCCAGGGCCAGCACGGCGGCATGGCGGATGCGAAGGCGAAGATGGCGCTGCATGTCGAATCTCCCGAAGATGACTGCCGCTAATTTGTCCGGACAACTCCAACAAGGCAAGCCGGTTCGGCGAGCGCCTCGATGCAAGGTCAGTCATCTTCGCCGCCTCGACGGATCACACGCCAGGCCGAGACTGGCAGCATCAGGATTGCCAGGCGACACGGCGTCTGAGTTCACCCGCATCCGCAAGAGGGCAGGAATCCGTCGAAGCGGTCAGGTTTTGCTGTCAAAGGACAGAAGGCTGGATGCCCCGCAAGGATTCGAACCTTGATTGACGGAGTCAGAGAACGTTCCTGCCGTTACGGAACGCAGGCCTGTCCGCTCTCATGCTGCACTCATGTTGCATCCCCGAAAAGCGCCCGCTCGATCGCTGCCGCATCGCTTGCGTCACGGTCGCGCTGTTCGAAGAGGTGTCCATAGGTGTCGAAGGTCACCTGAATCGACTTGTGCCCCATCAGGGTCTGCACCCGCTTGGGGTTTAGGCCCTGCTCGATCCAGAGCGAGGCCGCCGCGTGCCTGAACGAGTGCATACCGTAGTGCGACACCTCGGCCGCCTTCAGGAGCGGGGTGACGTGGAACTTCATCAGGACATGGTGCGAGAGCGGCTTGCCCTTGGCGCTCGGAAACACGAGGTCGGCTTCATGCGCCGGGCAGGCAAGTTTCCATTCCCGCAGCACCTTCACTACCCGGGGCGGGAGAGCGATAGTCCTGTTGCCAGCGCCCGACTTCGGAGGGCCGATGATGCCCTTAGCGTCGGCGCGCCGATCAACGCGCACCGTGCCCTCTCGAAGGTCGAGATTAGACCAGGGCAGGCCGCGTAACTCGCTCGCCCTCATGCCGGTGAAGATCGCCAGCTCGACGATTGCCCGCGCCTTCCCGTCATCGCTCTTCGCTGCGGCCGTGAGGATCGCTTTCAGGTCGTCCTTAGGCGGCGGGGTGGCCTTGGAGCGTTCCCGGGGTGCCTTCCGGATCTTCACCGCGAGGGCGACATTCTGCGCGACCTGTCCGCGCTCCTGCGCGTCGGTGATGAGCGCCTTGAACGTGCGGAAGACGCGCACCGCCATCGGCCGGGATAGATCCTTCATCAGCGCATCGAGGAAGCGGCGCACGGCTGGGGCGGTCAGCTGCGAAAGGCGCTGCGCCCCGAGCCGCGGGTTAATGTGCAACCTCACGTGCTGGTCGTAAGCTGCGATCGTCGTCGGCTCGAGCGGGTCATCCTTCATGGCCCTGAGCCCCTTCAGCCACTGCGCGCCGGCCTTCTCGACCGTGATGGACTCGCTGTCCGGCGTGTGCGTCCCGGTCGCCACCTCGTGCTCGGCGGTTTTCCGCCAAGCGTCCGCGTCCTTTTTCCGGGCGAACTGTTTGGACCGGCGCTTTCCGGCCGCGTCACGATAGTCGACAAGCCACGCGGCCCGCTCTTTGCCGTCTGGTCCGGTCCAGGTGCGCTGGCGGATGCTAGTCATCGGTCTCAATCGCATCAGTGACGATCGCCCAAGCGCGCAAGGCCTCTCCGAATGACTTCAAGTCAATGCCTTCATGGTCGGAGAGGTAAAGGGCAGCTTCGACCAGCAAGCGCGTTGCGTTCAAAGAAGCAAATCGACGGCCAAATCCCCCATTGTCGACTGCGCGCAGAACATCCGAGCGCGGTGTGATGTAGACCGTCCTTGCCGATGCCCACCCCTCGTCAGTTGGCTCCGCAAGCGCGATCAGCCCTAGGGGGTCGAAGAGAACAAGGTCGGCTTCTGAATAAATCTCGCCTGCCTCTTCCTCGTAGTTTCGTGGATCGATTCCCGAGCACAATTGATCCCCAGCCCGGCCCGCAAGGGTGGCGGCCCGCTGCCATCCCATCGCCCGCACAATCATGACAGCGCGCTCGGGCCTGAGTCCGAATTGCATGAGTTCAAAGGCAAGCAGGATGCGCACAATCGCGGGAGCGTCGTATTCCGCTCGCTGCCCCGATCCCACGTTGACCCCAGCCGGGAAACCCATGCGCTGAAGGTGCTGCACCCGGCCGATAAGCGCAGTTTCCCGAGCAGGCGGAACGCCATGAAGCGCTGACAGCAAGCGCAATAGGGTAGCTCGGCTAAGGGGCGTCATCGGGCCTTCACAACAGCGATATTGTTTTTCCGCTTGCACAAAGTCCCGCCAAATGCAACTAAGCGAAGCGCAATAGAAATATTGTTCATCAAAGGAGACAAACGTGGCAGACATTGATCTTCTCAAGGGCGCGAAGGGCGTCGAGGCCGCTTATCCGGACGTGCTTACCCAGTGGCAGGTCTACAAAATGGTCGAGACCGGACAGCTTCCGGTCATCCGCAAGGGCCGCAGGCTCTACTTCCGGCGCAGCGACATCGAAGCGTCGTTCAAGTCGGAGATCGGGGCAGCGAGCGCCCCGCATGACACCGGGGACGTGATCCCCCTCAACCCGCGCTCTACCATGCCGCTCGCCGAAGCTAAGCAGGTGCTCGCCAGCATTGGCTACCGGCAGGATTGGACGACTCAGGAACTCATCGCGGCAGTGCCGCGCGACATGCTGCGCAAGGTCGAGGTCGCGCTTAGGGTCGTGTCAGCAGCTTGCTTTGCCGAGGCGAGGGAGCTCGAGGCCGAAGTGGCGAGGAGGCGGGACAATGACCGCTGAGCTCATCCCCTTCACCCCTCGCCCGCGCCCACTGCGCGCTGATGTCCCGCCGTTCGACCCCAGCAACCCTGCGCACTTGCGCGCATGGGAATCGCTGTTCGACCTCTCCCGCGACCTCGCCATCTTGGAGGCCCGCCATGTCCGCTGAGCCTATCGCCCTCCTGCCCGGTCTGCCCGGTGTGGCGCCCGTCATGCGGGTGCTCTCGCAGTTCAACCGGGAGAAGCTTGAGACCTTCGCCGAGGTCGCGATCGCACTTCTCGACCTTGCGGACGGCGATCCTGACGCCGAGACCGAAGGCCTTGAAGACGACTTCGCGCCCATGCCCGCCGAGATCGACTTCGGCCCCGGATGCAGCCTGAGCGACCCCGCCGAGATCGATGACGAGCCTGAAGAGGATGACCCGCAGGGTGAGTGCAGCGAAGACGAGATCTCCACATCGCTCGAGAACCGCACATGGTGCGAAGGCCCGGGCTGCCCGATCGCCGACCCGGCCGAAGGTCTGGGGCAGGAGTGGCTGCCGTGAGCGCCCCCGCCCGCATCAATGGCATGGTGCTCGCCGAGCGCGCCTTGCCCGATCCCTACTGCCTTGTGACCGTGCGCACGGCTGGCCCGCATCGCGAGCGAGGGCACTTCCTGCCCAACGCTGATGAGGCCCGGACCTTCGCCCGTGAGCTTGCCGAGCAGCGCGGCCTCCTCTTCGTCGATCTGACCGCGGCGGCCGAGGGGGCGGAGCAGTGATCGCCCTTTGCACCGGAACGCCCACTTTCGAGGTCGACGGCGAGCAGTCCATTGTGACCTTCCCGAGCGGCGCGGGAGGGAAAGTCCGGGTCGCGCTGAATCGCAACCAACTCGTCTACCTCTCCCAACTGTCGCACCGTGCAATGGTCGACGCCTTCAAGCAGCCCCAACCGGAAGCCATCGGTCCCGTTGCACTCCGCCGCGACGGTGAGGCGGCCTGACATGGGGATGCGACAGCCAAAGCGCCAAACCGTCGACCACGGTGGCAACTTCATGATGTGGCCTCGGCGCGTCACGGCAAGCGTCGCCTGGCGACATGCGAGCTTCCGCGCCCGAGCCGTGCTCATGGCCTTCTGTCACGCCTTCACCGGCCGAAACAATGGCGAGATGGTCTTTTCCATCAGGGCGATCGGGCAAGCGATAGGGAGCGCCAATCATGGCCTGACATCAAAGGCCGTCGCTGAACTAATCGAGCTCGGCTTTCTGGAATGCACCAGCGATGCGAACCGCGCTGTTGCCAAGGCCCGAACCTACCGCGTCACCTTCATCTCGACCATCCGCACGACGCAATCCGGCGAGGAGATCGTCCCGGCGACCCATGAATATGACGCTTGGCGACCGATGAAAAAACGCAAATTCGGTGCTGTTGAATCGCCAACAACGGACGATGAAAATGCGACAGTATCGCCAACAACGGTGAAAAAATGCGTTGGCGGATCGACAACGTGCTCTGCGCAAAAACCGCAGAAACCCGTGAGTCCCGTAGTTGGCGATTCAACAACCCTTCTATCTACCATTTCCCCCGCTTCGAAGAGCGCGACCGTTTCAACGTTGCAGCTTTCAGCGCCGGGCACTGGTGACAGCCTACTCGCCGACCCTGAAACGCTTCGGCGCTGGGCTCGGCAGGCGGTCGCTGCGGCTGGTTACGGCGGCAACAATCGGCTCGCGGCCGATGCCGGAATGTCGGCGGTCGAGCTCTCCCGCTTCAGGAACGGCAAACCGCTGCCCGCGAAGCACCACGCTAATCTTCAGGCCGCCTGCGCTCGGATACTCACCTTCGACCGGCTCAGCGCATGATCGGCCCTCACCCCTACCCAGCCGCAAGGCAGGCACCGTCCCCACCCCCTCCCACTGACGAAAGGATCAACTATGACTGAACACAGCTACACCGGAATTGCCGGCATACGGGCCAGCAACGCGGCAAGGCCCGCACAATCAGCCGCGCAGAAGCGCGCCTTTGCACGGCTCACAGGCGAGCAAATTTTCGCCGGCCTGACCGACGAACAGAAGGCCGAAGTGGCCGCCAAGCTCGGTGTGAAGGCGGCCCCGGCTACTGCGAAGGCTGCCCCTGCCAAGGCTGCGAAGGCCGGCCCCTCCTATGGTGACGGGCTGAGCAAGGGCTTCATCGCCGGCCGCGATGTCGAGCGGGCCCGCATCAAGGCAGTTGCCGAGGTGGCGCTCGAGCGGGGACAGGCCGCGGAGGCGCTGAAGATGCTTGCCGCCGACGCCGACGCGCCGTCCATCATCGCGAAGCTGAAAGAGACCAACCTGCTCGCCGAGGCGATGCTTAAGCGGTTCGGAGGTGCGGCATGATCGGCGCCCGGACTACGGCGAATGTCACCCTCGCCACTGCAATCGCCAAGATCGACTTCGAGGCGACCAATGCGGAGCTCGACCGGCTCGACGCCGAGCGCGAGAAGCTCAACGCCAAGATCGCGGAAGCGGAAAGCGAGGCGCAGCGGCTGGCGGCAGAGATCCGTGATTGGGCGGGACCCGACGCCGAAGAACTCGCCGATCGCATCCTGGCCGGTGAGACGGCGGCAGAGGTCGCATCAACCGCACCGTCGCGTGAGGCCCTTACGGAGGCGCGGCAGGCCATGCTCTCGACCATCTCCGCGCTTCAGGACCGCGCCAGCCGAGTAAGCCGAGAGCGTGACGACGTTGCACACTCGCAGCGTCTCAGTATCGCCGAGGCGGCAAGCGACTACCTCGAGGAGTTGCGCGCCGCTCAGGTCGAAGCTGCCGAGCGGATCCTCACTGCCGATGCGGCGATCCGTGCCCTTCACCACGTCACGGGCTGCTATCTGGACGGCGACCGGCCTTCCCGGCTGGCGATCGAAGGCCTCGTCGCGGGTGACGGCCTGCTCGGCTACCGGACAAAGGCGACTGTTCCGGCCGATGTGGTCGCTGCGCTGAAGCCGCTCGAGAGCAAGGCGAAGGGCCTGCGCGCTTCGGTGCCCGCCGAGGTCGTGGTCTACTGACGAGATGGCGGTGCCCGCTGAATTCGGTCGCGGGTGCCGCCTAGGGCGGGTTTCATTCCTTCTCCCGCCCGGCGCGGCCGGCCTCCGTCATCGGGTCGGCCGCGCCTTCCATCCCATCCTCCCCCTCATTGAACGGAGACAGACATGAACGACAACAAGCCTAGCCAAGAGCTCCTGCTGACCGTCTACGCCGCCACTGCCGCAACTGCCGCGGTCGGTGAGTTGGCTGCGGTCGGTGCTGTCAGCAAGCAAAGCCTCGACGATCTTCAGGCATGGCTGACGGCTTGCACGTCTCGCAGCACCGGCTTTGCGAAGGTCGACCAGCATCTCGCCGGGCTCCACGCGATCCTCCGCGCGGCCGCAAGTCGTTAGGCCATTGTCTGTTCCGATTGCACCGCTTAGGGAGCGCGACCCCTCGTAGCGCCCCCTATAACGACTCGAGGGCGAGGGGCGGCCGCTCGACCCAGCGCGCCGCCCCGTTAAAGCCCCAATCAGAAGTTCGCGATCAGGCTGGGGAAAGCGTTGAAGTCGCCCCGCCCGCCACCGCCACCCGGTGCCCCCGCCCGCAGGCCCGGCGCCGCCAGCGCGATGAGGTTCTCGTTGATCGACCGCAGCCAAGCCACCTGTTCCGCCGATGTGCTTTCGATCGCCCGGTTGATAGTGGCCCGCTCATCCATGATCGCCGGTGCGCTTGGACTGATGCTGGTGACGTTGGTTTGGTCCTGAATGGCCCGTTCGGTGAGAGCGGTGATCTGGTTCAGCCGGTCGAAGTAGGCTTGCGTCGAGCCGAACAACTGGCGCTCGATGTCGAGCAACTGTTGCGAAATCTCGGCGAAGTCGTCGAAGGCGCTGCTGTCACCTGCCGCCACCCTTGCCGCCAGTGTATCGAAGCGCCTGGTAGCATTGCCCTGACGGTCACGTAGCGAGAGCCCGTTGTCGCCGAACCGCAAGCTGTCGAGCAGCGACTTGAGGCTGCCCACTACGCGGTTTGTCGCGTCCTCGATGGCCCTCGCCCGCTCGATGCCGGCGAGTTCTTCGAGGGCCGCGAGTTCGGATGCATCGGCGCCAGCGCGGCGGAACACGTCACGATACCGGTCGAACTCTCGCGTAACCGCATCCACGGCCGCGCCGATCGGATCCTTTATCTCGCGCAGCCTGTCGAACACCGACCTGAAGTCGAGCACGTCTCTGAGGCTTGCCTCGATGTCCTTCCCGGCCCTGAGCAAGCGCTGTTCGCTCGCCTTCAGGCCAGTAATGACGCCATCCTGAATAAGATCCCGGACCGCGAAGGCGATGGCCGCTTCCGCATCCGTGCCAAAATCGACAGCGCCGTTGCCGATCTTGGTCGCACCACCACCGCGCGGGTCGACACGGATGGAGTCCTTCCTCTGCCCTATACTCACTCGGCCGGCGCTGGCGCTCACCGTCGCGCCGAGCTGTTCCGCGATACGATCGATTGTCTCGAGGACGGACCCTGCGAGGTTCCCGGCTGCATCGCGAAGGCTGGCCTTGTTCCCGACCACGCCCGTGACCCCCAGCCCGGAACCGACGCCGCCGATAGTGGCAGAGCCTCGCGGCGTGCCCTTCAGGAGGCCGCCAAGCAGGCTTCCGGCAATGGAACCGATGACGCTTCCGCCCGGGATAGGAATGAAGCTGCCGATCGCGCCGCCGAGTTGAGCGCCGGTCGTGCTGGACTTGATGCCGAGCGCCTTGCTGATGCCCGCCACCATTGTCCCGGTCGCTGCCCCGTCGAGCCCCTTGCCGAGCCCCGCGTTGATACCCTCGAGGCCCGCCTTGCCCCTGGTCAGGCCCTCAAGCCCGCCGAGGATGGCGCCAGCCGTGCCACCCACCGCCTTGCCGCCGATCACGCCCGCCAGAGCATCGCCGATCGCCAAGCCGAGCGTGCGCCCAAGGACGCTTTCCAGGGCGGTGCGGAAGGGAGAGACGATCCCTTCGCCGAGGCGCCGCGCCAGGTCGACGATACTCATGCGGCCAAGCTCGACCTTGTCGGGCCGCTTGCCTGGCACCATGAAGCCGGGAAGGCCGCTCTGGCCCGTTGCGTTAAGCGCCGCCTGCACCATCGCGAGGCGAGGATTGAAGGCGTTGTCGTTCGCTGCCAGTGACCCGCCGCGCAGCCTGCCTGCCGCGCTTTCGATCGCATCGGCGAGGCCATCGAGCGCCCGCTCGACCCTAGTTGTGGTCTGCACCGTCTTGTTGACCTGCTCGACGAAAGCGGCGTTGGCGCGACCCTGCGGCGTCCCCTTCGCCATCTCCTCGCGGATGTCGCGGAAGGCCTGTCCGAACAGGCTTTCGAATAGGCGCTGCCCCTGAAGGTCGCGGAGCGCCTGCTTGAAGGTGCCGAAGAAGTCTGTGGAGCGTCCCGAGAGCAGGTCCGTGAGGCTGGCCTGCACCTGGTTCACCACGTCGAGTTGCGCGGCGACAAGCCGTTGCTGATCGCGCAGGAACCGCGTCTTTTCCGCCTCCAGCCGATTGATCCGCTCGATCTCCGCGCGCTGTTGGGCGGTGACGCTGCCGATTTGCCGCTCGAGGCGCAGCACATCCTGAAGCGCCGCCGCCTCGGCGTCCCGGCCCTGTGCGAGCAGGGTCTCGATCTGCAAGCGCTGTTCGGACTCGATCCGCAGCTGCTCGAAAGGCCGGACCAGCGCGTCCTGCACCACCGTCTTCGCCCGTTCCGCATCCGCGATCATCGCCGCGAAGTTGGCGGGCTTGCGCTCGGCGAGGTCCTTAATCAGGGCGTCGAGTTCGCGGGTCGCCTGAGCGGCCTGATCGATAAGGCGGGGCTGTTCGTCAAAGCGCTCGTTCAACCTTGCGATGCGTTCCGCGGCCTGCTCGCCGAAGGTTGCCAGTCGCTCCGCCTCCCGGGCCGCCTTGTCCACCGCCGACCGGCTGGACCGGGGCTTACGTGTCTTGCGGTCCTGGCGCAGTTCGGGCGCGAGCGATCCGCTGTTGAGCGATTGATCGATGAGCTCGGCGACCCGCGCCGCGTCCTTGCTGAAGGCCTCGTCAATGATCGCCTGTTGGAACTCTGCGGCAGTCGCGCCCGTGCCGGTGAAGTCGAGCCCCGCGCTTCGCCGCAGCGCTTCATCGGCACTGATGCGACCGGACTTCACCCCTTCGAGCAGCCCCCGGATCGTCGCCGCGTTGTTTTGCCCTCGCGATTGCCGAGGCGCCACGCCGGCACGGGCCGCCGCACTATCCGAGATCCCGCCGCCGAAAAGGTTGTCGCTGAAGCTGCGCTGCCCGGCCGCGGTGAAGGTCGCCCGAGCCGATGCGCCCTTCGCAAGCGCCTCACTGCGGAGGTTCAACGCGGTCAAACGCGCGTTCAAGAGCAGCAACTCGTTTTGCGACTTCAGCTTCCCGCTGACCTCATCGAACACCCCGCCGAGGACCGACTGCGCCGCCGCCAGATTGTTGGCCCCCGTCTTCGCCAGTTCGGCGGCCTGCTCGGCCTCGAAGAGCTTGCCCACGAAAGGCGTCAGCACCACCACGGCTGAGGTCACCGCCAGCCCCCACGGACCACCGAGAAAACCGGCAAGGCGACTGGTGCCTCCCGTCATCATCTGCACCGCCTGGATGACCTGACCGGCCTGCGAGGCGAAGATCTGCATGGGCCTCGCGCCAAGTGCGAACATTGTGCTTATGTCGTTCAACTGGAACGACAATTGCTGAAGACCCGCCCGCTGCTGGCCTGCCACCATCGTCCCTCGCCGGGTCGCTGCGGCGGCGGTGCTCGTCGCGCTCGTGACCTGCGCCAGCTCCGCCTGCACCCGGTCGAGCAGGCTGAGCTGCTGAAGCATCTCGCGCGATGATCGCTCTTGCGCCGCGGCATACTCGAAAGCAGCGCGGGTGCTGCGAGAGAGGGAGGCGTCGAAGGTCCCGTTCGCAGTCGCCGCTCGCCTCGTCGCTTCCGCCACCTCTCGTGCCGCTTGTGCGACTTGCTGTTGCGCCTGCGCTGCCTTGCGAAGTTCATCCACGCCGAGGTCGAGCGCTCCGCCGCTTGTGCGAGGCCGGGCGAGAGCCTGCTCCAGCGCGGCGCCCATCTGTTGGAATTCACGCTTCGCTGACTGCGCCGCCTTGGCCGCCTCGCTCTGAAACCGGGCGAGGCCTTGCCCGTCGTTCTTGTATTCAGCCCTCAAATAAATCGGGAAAATGCCACTGTTCGCCATGATAAACCTCACGCCGGGAAACTACCGGGCAAGCATACCATGCGAGACAAACCTTTGACAGCGAGAAGGCCGAAAAGGTAAGGCAAAACAGGCTCAAGACTGAAAGGTCAAACTGTAACTAACCGCGTGATTCACGTCAGAGGGAAAAAAAGCGGTCGATGGGCGATATCGGTTTTTCCGCCCCTCAGGTAGGACCCGCGATTTATCGTGCGCCTCATGGTTACTTTGTTGCGAAGTCGCAGCCGTGCCCACTGATCGGCAGGGCACGGCGCGAGGTCGGGCTAGTCAGTCAGCCATGCGGCAACATCGGCGCCGGTGAGATCGAAGCGAGCCCCGGCCATCACCAGATTGGCGGCGGGGTCGACCACCATGTATCCGCCAAGGTTGTCGATACTGTCGAGCCGCCACCGGCTCTTGCGGACGATGTATCCTAGGCGCCGGGCCATGCGGCGCAGTCGTGCGTCTTCGCTCTTGGGCAAGGTGTATTCATCGGGAAAGGACATAGCTTCGCCTCCTGGTGCTCCGGTCATGTGACCGCAGGTTGATGGAGGTAGGCGATCCCCGAACACGCTCGATCGCCAACCGAAGCCTTGCCGCGCCGCTCCGAAGAGCAAGCCCCTGCCTGAGTTCGGGTCGGCGGGGCTGTGAGTGCTGGATACGCTCGGCGGCGCAACAGAGCAAGAGGGGAGGCGCTCACCACCCGGGCGGCAAGGGGAGCGGTACGTCCGGGAACGCCTCGAGGAAGGCGGCCGCATCGGCGAGCGAGGTGAAGTAGACGGCCATCGCGCTGCCGCCGATCGCGCGGGCACTATGCACGGCATAGGCATCACGGGGCAGTTTCTCCCGCAGCCATGCGTGGATCTCGTCTAGTCGCTTCCCCAGCCCGTCAGGCGGCACGGCGAGCTTGATGCGGATCGGGAAGGCGTCGTCATCTCGCTTCGCGCTGGGGGTGCTGCGGCGGGTCATCGATCCGATGTGCCATCCGCCCGACCTAGAGGGAAGATGCGGCCGCTCAAGACCGACTCAAACCGACCCCTAATTCCGGTGCGGCGGCGTGTCAGAGGGAGAGCAGAATTGCTTACATTCGCCGCTCACGGTGATTGGGAACTGCGGCGGCACACGGACCACCCTCGGCTGCATCTCCGCGGCGCTCAAGAGTGCAAGCGAGCGAAAGTGAACATTGCGCGGGTGGAGGCTGGGGGGAGAGCGAATTACGGCGCTGCCTGCCTTCGAAACCCGATTCCCATGTTGCATCCATGTTGCATCGAGCCGCCGCGAACCCAAGCGAAAGCACGCAATTCCGCCAATTTCCGGTGAAGCAACACGAATGCAACATGGCGCGCCCAAGACAGACGAGGCGCTGATTAAGTCGCTGTTTTGCCGGGAAAATGGCTGGATGCCCCGCAAGGATTCGAACCTTGATTGACGGAGTCAGAGTCCGCTCTCTTACCATTAGAGGACGGGGCATCGGCCATGCGCCGGACAGGCTCGGGCGTGTCGGCGAGGGCGCTCCCTAGTTTCGTGCGGGCGCGAGGTCAAGCCCTGCGCGCCCGGCCCGGCAGCTTGCTCTCTCCGGCTGCTTGCGATAGCTTGCCGCCAAGTGCCGCGTGCGCAGGTTCAGGCCCGCGGTGAGATGGAAGTATCGGAAACATGGCGGATCGAGTCCCGCCGGACAGGAACGAGAGTGCTGGGAAAAACCGGGGCGGCACGTCCGGCAAGGTAGCCGATTTCCGCTACAAGCGCCCCCCTCAGCCCGAATGTCGCACACCCGGCCGCGATGGCCGGAGCAAGCCCGCAAACGGCGAAGCCAGACCTTCGCCCCGCGTCGGCGGCGGCCCGGCCCGCCCGCGGCCCGACCTGGCCGACATCGGCGCGATCCGGTCGGCGGCGGCGGGCGAGGCCTATGCCGCGCTCGACCTCGGCACCAACAACTGCCGGCTGCTAATCGCCCGCCCCTCGGGCCGCGACTTCACCGTGATCGACGCCTTCAGCCGGGTGGTGAAGCTCGGCGAGGGGCTCGCCACCAGCGGGCGCCTGTCGGACGCGGCGATGGACCGCACCCTCGCCGCGCTCGCGATCTGCGCCGACAAGCTCCAGCGCCGCAACGTGCGCCTCGCCCGCTCCGTGGCCACCGAGGCCTGCCGCCGCGCCGAGAACGGCCCCGCCTTCATCGAGCGGGTGCGGCGCGAGACCGGCATCGCGCTCGACATCATCAGCGCCGAGGAGGAGGCGCGGCTTGCGGTGCTGGGCTGCCACATCCTCCTCGAAGCCGGGCAAGGGCCGGCGGTGATCTTCGACATCGGCGGCGGATCCACCGAGCTCGTGCTGGTCGAGGCCGGCGCCGAGGGGAGCCGCGTGCCGCGCATTCTCGACTGGCAGAGCGTGCCCTGGGGCGTGGTCTCGCTCACCGACACCGTGGGCCGGGCCGAGGACAGCGAGGCGGCGCGCATCGCCCGCTTTGCCAGGATGCGCGCAATGGTCGCGGAAAGCTTCGCCCCCTTCGCCGCGCGGGTCGCCGAGGCCGCGCGGCACCCCGACATCCGCCTGCTCGGGACGAGCGGCACGGTGACGACGCTCGCCAGCCTGTACCTCGAACTGCCGAGCTACGACCGCAAGGCGGTCGACGGGCTGATCGTGCCGGCGAGCGAGATGCGCGGCATCAGCGCAAGGCTTTCGGTGATGACCCCCTACGAGCGCTCGACCCTGCCCTGCATTGGGCAGGACCGCGCGGACCTGGTCGTGGCGGGCTGCGCGATCCTCGAGGCGATCCTCGACCTGTGGCCGGCGCGGCGGCTGGGGGTGGCCGACCGCGGCATCCGCGAGGGGATCCTGAGGAGCATCATGGCGGCCGAGCGCCAGTCGGAGCGGTCGCTGAAGGCCCTGAACCGGCAGCGGGGCAGCGGCAACGGCAACGGCAACGGGAGCGCCAACGGCAGCGGCAGCGGGCGGCGCGGGCGATGACCCGCGGCACCAAGAGCCCCGGCAAGCGGGTGAAGACCGCCAAGGGCCGCACCGCGAGCCAGGTGCGCTGGCTCGAACGCCAGCTCAACGACCCTTACGTGAAGCAGGCCAAGGCCGACGGCTATCGCAGCCGCGCGGCCTACAAGCTGATCGAGCTCGACGAGCGCTTCGGGCTTTTGAAGGGCGCGCAGCGGGTCGTCGATCTCGGCATCGCGCCCGGCGGGTGGAGCCAGGTGGTGCGGCAGAAGGCGCCGAAGGCCGAGGTGGTGGGGATCGACCTCCTGCCCGTCGAGCCGCTCGAGGGCGTGACGATCTTCCAGATGGACTTCATGGCCGACGAGGCCCCCGCCGCGCTCGCCGAGGCGCTGGGCGGGAAGCCCGATCTCGTGCTCTCGGACATGGCGGCGAACACCGTCGGCCACAAGCAAACCGATCACCTGCGCACCATGGGCCTCGTCGAGGCGGCGGCGTGGTTCGCGGCGGAGAACCTCGCGCCGGGCGGGGCCTTCGTGGCGAAGGTGCTGGCAGGCGGCACCGATGCCGACCTGCTCGCGCTGCTCAAGAAGCATTTCGCAACCGTCAAGCACGCCAAGCCCCCGGCGAGCCGCAAGGGCTCCTCGGAGTGGTACGTGATCGCGCAGGGGTTCAAGGGCTGAGGCGCCGGGACAGGGCGGCGGCAGCGGGGTTGCTCGGCGCAGGGGCGCGGTCAGCGGCGCCTTGCAGCGCGCCAGCTCCCCTCCAGCACGACCTAGACCCCCGCCAGCCCCCTTCCAGACCCCCGCCAGCGGGCGTCGGGGCGATGTTTCACGTGAAACATCGCGCCAGGTCGGATTATTCGGCGGGGGTCTCGCTCGCCACCGGGGTGTCCCCGTCGGCCGGAGCCGCGTCGCCTGCCGCAGCCGGCTCTTCCTCCGCAGCGGCGGGTGCCGGAGCGGCCGGCAGCGGGAGGTTGGAACCGAGCGAGTTGAGATAGGCGGCGATCGCGGCGCGATCCTCGACCTTGGAGAGGCCGGCGAAGCTCATCTTGGTGCCCGGGACCAGGCCCCTGGGATTCCTGAGCCAGGCGTCCATGTTCTCCCAGCCCCAGGTGCCGCCCAGCGCGGTCAACTCGGCGCTGTAGGCGAAGCCCGCGTGGCCCGCGACGGCCTTGCCCATCGTGGCATAGAGGTTCGGGCCGATCCCGTGCGCGCCGCCTGCGTCGACCGTGTGGCAGCTCTGGCACTTGGCGAAGGCCCGCTCGCCCGCGGCGACCAGTTCGGCCTGCGGCGTGGCGTTGAGCGCCTCGGCGATCGACATCTCCCCGGGGCCGGCGCTTTCCTCGACGACGCCCTCGATCACGTAGCCGAGCTGCTCGGGGCGCTGCGGCTTGTCGGCGTGGAAATAGCCCTTCGACAGCTGCGCGAGGCCGAGGCCGACGATGCCCGCGAAGAGCACCCAGCCGGCTGCGGTGTTGAACAGATCGCCACCACCCTTCGGGCCTGCGGCGTTATCCTGCGGAGAGTTGTCCTGTGTCATCCCGCGCGGCTCATAGTGGCGGTGTACGGCCCGCGCAAGACCGATCGTGGCACGATTTCTTGCGCCTTTTGCAAGCAGGCTTGCCCCGTCCGCCCGGGAGCTCTAACCGCCTGCCATCATGCACTCCTTCCCCGGACCCGCCCTTGCCATCGTCGACCGGATGCGCGCCGCCGCCGCCGCGGATCCGTCGCGCGCGATCGCCTTCCAGGGCTCGCCGGGCGCCAATTCGCACCGCGCGGCGACGGAAGCCCGCCCGGACCTCGCCCCGCTCCCCTGCTTCAGCTTCGAGGACGCGCTCGAGGCGGTGAAGGACGGGCGCGCGGCGCAGGCGATCATCCCGATCGAGAACTCGCAGCACGGGCGCGTCGCCGACATCCACTTCCTCCTGCCCGAGAGCGGGCTGGCGATCGTAGGCGAATACTTCATGCCGATCCACCACGCGCTGATGGCGCTGGGGGAGGCGAGTGAGGGGCGCCGCTTCGAGGCCGCCTATTCGCACCCGCAGGCGCTCGGCCAGTCGCGGCGCTACCTTCGCGCCCGGGGCATCGTGCCGCTCAGCCACGCCGACACGGCGGGCGCGGCGGCCTATGTGGCGGAGCGCGGCGATCCTTCTGTCGCCGCCATCGCCCCCGCGCTCGCGGCGGAGCTCTACGGCCTCACCGTCATCGAGCACAATGTCGAGGACAGCGCGGACAACATGACCCGCTTCGTGATCCTCGCCCGCGAGCCGCTCGCGGCGAGCGCGCTGGCGGGCCGGCCGGTGATGACCACCTTCATCTTCGAGGTGAAGAACATCCCCGCCGCGCTCTACAAGGCGCTGGGCGGCTTCGCCACCAACGGCGTGAACATGAGCAAGCTCGAGAGCTACCAGCAGGGCACGAGCTTCGCCGCGACGACCTTCTATGCCGACATCATCGGCGCGCCGGGCGATCCGGCGGTCGACCGCGCGCTGGAGGAATGCGCCTTCCATTCCAAGGAATTGCGCATCCTCGGCAGCTACGAACAGGCCCGCCCGCGGGGCTGAGCCCGGCCGCGCGCGCTTTCCCGTTGCGCGCGGGCGGAGGGCGTGCCACCACCCTCGCCGGGATGACCGCAGCACCCGCCACACTGCCTTCCGGATCGCCAGCCGAATCGGGCGCATCGCCGCCCGCGGGGTGGGAGGCGCTGCGGGCCGACGATGCCGTCCAGTTCGCCCCCGTCACCATCCCCGAGGTTCCCCCGCCAGAACCGGGCTGGCTGGCGCGAATGCTCGCAAGGCTGGCCGAAGCGCTGGCCGAGCTGCTCGCACCGCTCGGTCAGCTGCTCGGCGGATCATGGGGCTGGCTGCAATGGGTGCTCGCCGCGCTCGTCGCGGTCTTCGCGGGAGTGCTGCTGGTGCGGCTGATCGCCCCCGTGATCGGCTCGCGGCACCGCAGGTCGGCCACCGATACGCCCGCGGCCGAGGAATGGCGGCCCGAGACCGCGGCGAGCCTCGCGCTGCTCGAGGATGCCGACCGGCTCGCCGCCGAGGGCCGCTTCGACGAGGCAACCCGCCTGCTGCTTCGCCGCAGCATCGGCCACATCGCCGCCGCGCGGCCCGACTGGATGCGGCCTTCGAGCACCGCACGCGAGCTTGCCGCCCTGCCCGCCCTGCCCGCCGCGGCGCGCGCCGCCTTCGTCGTGATCGCAGCCCGGGTCGAGGCCTCGCTCTTCGCGCTGCGCGCGCTGGATCGGTCCGATTGGGAGGCGGCGCGCGCCGCCTATGCCGACTTCGCGCTCGCCCGGCTCGATCAGCGGGCGCTCGCCGCATGAGCGAGACCGCCGCCTTCTCCCGTCGCGGCGCGCTGGCGGTGGCCGCGGCAGGCTTCGCGCTGCTGCTCGCAGTGCTCTGGCTGATCGGCGCCGGGGCGGATTTCGGCGGCGACCGGGGCGGCGGGCAGGCCCACGCGGCGAGCAACGGCCTCAACGGCTATGCCGGCCTCGTGCGGCTGACCGAGGCGCAGGGCTACACCATCGAGCGCACCCGCACCCGACAGGGGCTCGAAACCGACGGGCTGCTGGTCCTCACCCCCACCGTCTACGCCGATCCCGAGGAGTTCGCCGCGATCCTCGAGAACCGCAAGTTCCGCGGGCCGACGCTGGTGATCCTGCCCAAGTGGCTGGCGACGACACCGCCGCCAAGCCTCCCCGCCGAGGCCCGCGCGCGCTTCCGCCGCGGGTGGGTGATGCTCGGCGGGGCGGCGTATGCCGACTGGCCGGAGGCCCTGCCTGCGCCCTTCACCTTCCGCCACCGGCTTGCCGCCGTCGAGGAAGGCGCCGCGCCCGCGCAATGGGCGGGACTGGGCCATGCCGGGACTTTGCCCGCCCCGCAGATGCTCCACGCCGAGGTGGAGGGCGAACACGAGACGCTGGTCACCGACGCGGGGGGACGGCTGCTGGCCTTCACCGTCACTCCCATCGAAGGCAGCGGCGAGGATGCGGAAGAAGGCTATCCCGTCGCCTTCCTCGCCGAGCCCGACCTCGCCAACAATTACGGCCTTGCCGACCCGGCCCGCGCCGCGGCGGTCATCGCCCTCGTGGACGACCTGACCTACGACGGCGAGATCGGCGAGGTGATTTTCGACATGACGCTGAACGGCTACGGCGCCTCGGAGAACCTGCTGACGCTGGCCTTCCGCCCGCCCTTTCTCGCCGCGACGCTGAGCCTGCTGGTGGCGTTGCTGATCGTCGGCTGGCGGGCCTTCCGGCGCTTCGGGCCTCCCGCGGCCGCCGCCGGCCCGGACATCGCCTTCGGCAAGCGCCAGCTGATCCTGAACGGCGCGGGCCTGATCCTGCGCGCCCGTCGTTTCGGCCTGCTGGCCACGCCCTATGCCGCGCTCTCCGCGCGGCGGCTGGCCGACCGCCTCGGCCTCGCCCGGCCGGATCCGCAGGCGATCGACGCCGCGCTCGCCCGCCGCCTGCCCGCCGAGGAACCCTTCACCCGCCGCGCTGCGCGGCTCGAGGCGGCCGCCAAGCCCGCCGAGATCCTCGCCGCCGCCCAATCGCTCGACGAACTCGCCACCAAGCTCGCACAGGGACAGACCAGCGCATGACCATGACACTCGACGATGTCCGCCACCTCACGGACGCCATCCGCGCCGAGATCGCCAAGGCGATCGTCGGGCAGGAGGCGATGGTCGACATGCTGCTGGTGGCGCTGCTCAGCGAAGGACACGTGCTGCTGGAAGGGCCTCCGGGCACCGCCAAGACCTTCCTCGCGCAGAGCTTCGCGACCGCGCTGGGCCTCGATTTCGGGCGCATCCAGTTCACCCCCGACCTGCTGCCGGGCGACATTCTGGGATCGAACCTGTTCAACTTCCAGACCAGCCAGTTCACTCTCACCCGCGGGCCGATCTTCTGCGACCTGCTGCTCGCCGACGAGATCAACCGCACCCCGCCCAAGACCCAGGCCGCGCTGCTCGAGGCGATGCAGGAGCGGCGCGTGACCCTCGACGGCGAGACCCACCACCTGCCCGACCGCTTCATGGTGGTTGCGACCCAGAACCCGATCGAGAACCAGGGCGTCTATCCCCTGCCCGAGGCGCAGCTCGACCGTTTCCTGTTCAAGCTGTTGGTGCCCTATCCGGCGGAGGAGGAGGAGGCGCGGATCGTCGCCACCTACGGGCAGCGCTCGGGGCCGCAGCGGCCGGCGGATCTCGGGGTGCAGGCCGTGACCGACGCCGCCGGCATCGGCGCGGCGAGCGCCGCGCTCTCGCAGGTGACCGTCGCCGAGGAGATCACCCGCTACGTGGTGCGGCTGGTGCGCGCGACCCGCGAACATGCCGAGCTGACGGTCGGCGCCTCCCCGCGCGCGGCGGTGCTGCTGGCGGGTGCCGCCCGCGCCCGCGCCGCGCTGGAGGGGCGCGCCTACGTGATTCCCGACGACGTCAAGGCGCTCGCCGTCCCGGTGCTGCGCCACCGCCTCACGCTCTCGCCGGCCGCCGAAATCGAAGGGCGCGACATGGAGGCGCTGGTCGCGGACCTCGTCGAGGCGACCGAGGCGCCGCGCTGAGGTGAGCCGCTTCGCCGCCTTTCTTGCTCCGCTCCTCGCGCCGCTGCGCCCGCTGCTGGTCGTCGCGCCGACCGAGCGCGCGGCCTGGGCGGCGGCGGGGCTCGCGCCGGTGGCGGTTGTGATCGCCGCCACCGCGCCGGGCGCCTGGGTGGCGGCGCCGGTGCTGGCGGGGGGCTTGCTGGCGCTGACCCTGCTCGACGCGCTCCTCGCCGGGCGGCTCGCCGGCTGGGGCGTCGACAGCCCCGCCGACGTCGAGGTCGGCCAGCCTTCGCGCCTCGCCGTCACCGCAAGCTTTGCGGGCCGCCCGCCCGCGCGCGTTGAGGCCGCGCTCGCCTGCGATCCCCGGTTGGCCGACGAGGGCCGGGTGGCCCTAGCCCTAGCTCCCGAGCCGCAAGGCGAAGGCTGGCGCGGCGAGGCGATGCTCACGCCCACCCGCCGCGGCACCGCCGCCCTCGCCCGCCTGTGGCTGCGCTGGGAAGGGCCGCTCGGCCTCGGCGCGCGGCAGGTCGAACAGGCGCTGGAGCGCAGCGTCCGCATCTGGCCCGACCTCTCGCCGGTGCGCTCCCCGGACCTCCAGACCTTTCTGCGCAACGCCCAATTGGGCCTCATCGCCCGGCGCATCCGCGGCGAGGGCACGCAGTTCGAGGCGCTCTCCGAATACGAGCCCGGCATGGACCGCCGGCGCATCGACTGGAACTCGAGCGCCCGCCACACCAGGCTCTTCGCCCGCGAGAACGAGAGCGAGCGCAACAACCAGATCGTCTTCGCCTTCGACTGCGGGCAGGCAATGTGCGAGCCGGTGGACGGCCTGCCGCGCATCGACCGCGCGGTCTCGGCGGCGCTGACCTGCGCCTACGTGGCCCTGAAGGGTGGGGACAAGGTCGCGCTGTTCGGCTTCGCCCGGCGGCCGCAGATCATGACTCCCTTCATCGGCGATGCGCGTGCCTTCCACCGCCTGCAGAGTGCGGCGGCGGGGCTCGATTACGAGCCGGTGGAACCCAACTTCACCCTCGCGCTCGCCACGCTGACGGCGAAGCTCAGGCGCCGCTCGCTGGTGGTGGTGTTCTCCGACTTCACCGATCCGACCGCGGCCGAGCTGATGGTCGAGAGCCTCGGGCGGCTGGTGGGCAAGCACCTCGTGCTTTTCGTCACCATGACCGACAGCGAGGTCGAGGGGCTGGTCGCGGCGCCCCCCGGCGACATCGCCACCCTTGCCCGCGCCGTGACCGCCGACAGCCTCGCGCAGCAGAGGAAGCTGGTGCTCCAGCGGCTGCGGCGGCTCGGGATCGACGTGCTGGAGGCGCCGTGGGAGAGCATCGGTCCGCGCCTCATCGACCGCTATCTCGCGATCCGCGCCAGCGAGGCGATCGGATGAAGGCGCCGATCATCTCGTCATGGTTCGGGCGCGGGCAGGTCGCCGCGCCGCCCGACATCGAGGGCGCCGCGCTGCGCTCCGACCGCTTCCGGCTGGAACGCGAGGGCGAGTGGAAGCGGCTCGAGGCGATCCTCGCGCGGATGGAGAAGGGCGGGTTAAGGCGCATCGCCGACGAGGACCTGATCGCGCTGCCCGCGCTCTACCGCACCGCCGCCTCGAGCCTTGCGGTGGCGCGCGAGACCAGCCTCGATGCGGCCACGCTCGCCTACCTCGAGGCGCTGGTGCAGCGCGCGTGGTTCCAGGTCTACGGGCCGCGGCAGGGCTTCGTGCGCTGGCTGCGCGGCTTCCTGCTGGGCGGCTGGAGCCGGGCGGTCCGCGAGCTGTGGCTCGACATTTGCATCGCCCTCTTCGTGATGGTCGCGGGCACGGTGGTCGGCTGGCTGCTCGTCGCGCGGGACGAGGCGTGGTACTACCGCCTCTACCCGGCGAGCGGCGGCGACCCGCGGGTGCCGGGGGCGAGCCGCGAGCAGCTGCTCACGGTGCTCGGCAACGAGGAGAGCGCCTCGGGCCTCGCCGGCTTCGCCGCGCAGCTGTTCAGCAACAATTCCGCGGTCAGCATCCTCGCTTTCGCGCTGGGCTTCGCCTTCGGCATCCCCTCGCTGCTGCTGCTGGTGCATAACATGGCGCTGCTGGGTGTGCTGCTGTGGCTCTACAACGGGCAGGGGCTGGTGGTGGAGCTTGCCGCGTGGCTCTCGGTCCACGGCACGACCGAACTGTTCGGCATTCTCCTGTCGGGCGCGGCGGGGCTGCACATCGGGCGGGCGATGGCCTTCCCCGGTAGGCTCCCGGTGCTCGAGGCCGCTGCCGCCGCAGGGCGCCGCAGCGCGGTCGTGATGGTCGGCGTGGTCATCATGATGATCATCGCCGCGCTGCTCGAGGCCTATCCGCGCCAGCTCGTCGAGGCGACCTCCGGCCGCTTCCTGATCGGGGGCACGATGCTGGTGTTCTGGCTGTCCTACTTCTTCCTCTACCGCCCGGCCTTGCGCTCGGGCGACGCCCTGCCGCAGGAGGCCCGGTGAGCGCGCGCCGCCCGGCCCGCTCCGCCGCGGCCGCCGACCGCCGCGCGCGGCGGCTGGTCACGCCCGAGGGGCTGGTCCTGCCGATCACCCTCGCCCCGCGCGCCAGCCGCGCGGGGGCGCTGATCATCGACGTGATCATCATCGTCGCCACCCTCCTCGCCGTCCAGCTGGCGATCTACTACACTGCCCGCGGGATGCTGGAGGGGACCGGCCTCGATCCCGAAAGGATGTCGAACGGCGCGCTCGAGTTCCTTGCCATCCTCATGGCGATCTTCGTCTTCTGCTTCTGGTACGGCTATTTCCTGGTCCAGGAGCTCGGCCCGCGCGGCGCGACGCTGGGCAAGCGGATCGTGGGCATCCGCATCGCCGCGCGCGGGAGCACGCGGCTCACCCCCGAGGCGGTGATCGCGCGCAACCTGCTGCGCGATATTGAGATCTTCTATCCGCTGGTGACGCTGCTGGTGCTCGCGGTGCTGGGCGAGACCGGGCAGGACATCGGCGCGCTCGGCTGGGCCGTTACCCTGTGGTTCGCCCTGTTCCTGCTGTTCCCCTTCTTCAACCGCGATTCGCTGCGGGCCGGGGACATCATCGCCGGCACCTGGGTGGTCGAGCGCCCCCGCGCCCGGCTCGCCGCGGCGCTCTCGGTGCAGGGCGCGGCCGCCGCCGAGGGCGCGAGCGCCGTCACCGGAGTGCGCTACGCCTTCGGCGAGGCCGAGCTGTCGGTCTATGGCGAGCGGGAGCTCCAGACGCTCGAGCGGATGCTGCGCGAGTCCCCGCCCGAGGCGCTGCAGGCTGTCCACGCCACGATCTGCCGCAAGATCGGCTGGGACCCGGGCGCGGGCGACGAAAGGGCTTTTCTCGAGGCCTTCTATGCGCAATTGCGGGCCAGACTGGAGGCCGACATGCGGTTCGGCAAACGCAAGGCGGACAAGTTTTCATGAGGATCGACAGGCGGTTCTTTCTCGGCGGCTCGCTGGCTCTCGGCGCATCGGCCTGCATTCCGCCCGACCAGAGCCCGCTCGGGCGGCTTGCGGCGGAACTCCGGATGATCGAGAGCAGGGCGGACGGGACGCTCGGGGTCGAGATCTACAACACCGCCACCGGCGCCTCGGTGGGGATCAACCAGGACCGCCGCTTCGGCCATGCCTCCTCGTTCAAGCTGTCGCTGGCCGCGCTGCTGCTCCAGCGCCATGCGGCGGGCGCGATCAACGCCGACCGGCACGTGATGTGGACCGATGCGGACATGATCCACCACGCGCCGTTCACCCGGGAGCGGATCGCCACCGGTGCCACCCTGCGCGAACTGGCCCGGGCAACCCAGGTCACCTCGGACAACCCGGCCGCCAACATCCTGCTGCGCGAACTCGGCGGCCCGGCGGGGCTGACCACCTTCTGGCGCTCGCTGGGCGACGAGACGAGCCGCATCGACCGCTACGAGCCGGAGATGAACCTCGTGCCCACCGGCGAGTTTCGCGACACCACCACGCCGGCAGCAATGGCGCGCACCGTGGCATCCATCGTCTATGGCGACGTCCTGCCCGAGGCGGAGCGGGCGGAGCTGAAGGGCTGGATGATCGAGACCGAGACAGGCGCTCGGCGCGTGCGCGCGGGGCTGCCCAAGGGCTGGGTGGCGGGCGACAAGACCGGCACCAGCGGACTCGTGGGCGGGACCGAGTACAACTACATCGACATCGGCTTCGCCGAGGGGCCCAAGGGCGAGGGGCCGCTCACCTTCGCCTGCTATCTGCGCGCCCGTCAGACCGAGGACCGGATGCTGCCGCGCGGCGAGCAGGCGCTGGCGCGGGTCGGACGCGTCATCAAGGAATTCGCCGAGCCCGACCGGGGCCTGCCGCTCATCGGGAAGATCTACTGACCCTCTCCCCCCTCGTGTTGGAAAGGGCGCGTCTCAGTGATCCGGGGTGCTCGACGCCCGCGCCTCGCCGCCGAAGATCGCCACCTCGTTGACGTACTCGCTGGTGGCGCGGCCGCGGTACATGCCGGTGGTGTTGAAGCTGAAGATCGCGTGGCCTTCGGGCGTGACGAGGATCACCCCGCCATCGCCGCCGAGCTCGGCGACGTCTGCCATGACCGCATCGGCGACATACTGGACCTCCTCTGTGCCGATGTCGGCAGGTTCGGCATCGTCAGAGGCGAGCGCCATCTTGGCCTCGACATTGGCGCGCAGCCGCGCGCAGATCTCGTGCGCGACGCCGACGCGGATGAAGTATTCCCCCCACCCCGTTGCCGAGACCGCGCAGGCGCGGTTGTCGGCATAGGTTCCCGCGCCGATCAGCGGCGCATCGCCCACCCGGCCCCAGCGCTTGCCGGTCATCCCGCCGGTCGAGGTGCCCGCGGCAAGGTTTCCCTGCTGGTCGAGCGCCACCGCGCCCACCGTGCCGAACTTGTGGTCGACATCGAGCGCAGAGAGCTTGTTCGCCTTCATCCGCTCCAGCGCTTCGCGGCGGGCGGGGGTGGCGAAATATTCAGGCGGGGTGACGGCGAAACCCTCCGAGACGGCGAAGTCCTCCGCGCCCTGGCCGATCAGGAACACGTGCTCGCTGCGGGTGCGCACCGTGTCGGCGAGGAGGATCGGGTTCTTTACCGTCTTCACCCCCGCCACGGCCCCGGCGCTGCGGTCGCGCCCGTCCATGATCGAGGCGTCGAGCTCGTTGGTCCCGTCCCAGGTGAACACCGCGCCCTTGCCCGCGTTGAACAGCGGCGAATCCTCCATCGGGATGATCGCCGCCTTGACCGCGTCCATCGCGCTCCCGCCCTCCGCCAACACCTTCGCCCCGGCGTCGAGCGCCAATTGGAGCGCGGCCTCGTACTCGGCGCGCCTTTCGGGTGTCATCTGCGCAGGGTCGAGCGTGCCGGCCCCGCCGTGGATCGCGAGCGACCAGCGCGGCGGCGTGGAAGCCGGGACGGGGTCCTGGGCGGCGGCGGGCTGGGCGGCCAAGGCGAGCGCGGCGAGCGCGAGAAGCTTCTTCATAAACGCGGGGTGTAACGCGCCGCTCCTCCTTTCGCCAGCTTAACAGCAAACGCGGCACCGGCTAGGGCGAGGGCGATGATCCTGCGCCCCGCCACCCTCGACGACGCCCCCGCCCTCGCGAAGCTGGGCGCGGACAGCTTCGTCGCCGCCTTCGGCGACCTCTACCGCCCCGAAGACCTTGCCGCTTTCCTCGTCGAGGTCCACCACCCCGATGCCGTCGCCGCCGAGATCGCGGGCGACACCTGCACTCATCGCCTTGCCGAGCACGAGGGCGCGCTCGTCGCCTTCTGCAAGCTGCGCCACCCCAGCAACTACGCGCATCACACGGACGCGCGCGACCCGATCGAGCTTGCGCAGCTCTATGCCCTGCCCGGTCACACCGGCCGGGGCGTCGGGGCGCAGCTGATGGACTGGGCGCTCGGCCGCGCGCGCGAGCGGGGGCACGATGCCGTTCTGCTCAGCGTCTATGCCGAGAACTTCGGCGCACAGCGCTTCTACCGGCGCTACGGCTTCGGCAAGGTCGCCGACATCACTTTCAGGGTTGGGGCACAGCTCGATCCGGAATTCCTGTATGAACTGAAGCTGTGACCACGGGAGAGGGCTTATGAGCAGATTCGCACACGCGAGCACGACCGATGATGTGCTGGAGGGCATCGACCTGACGGGCACCAGCGTGTTCGTCACCGGCGCCAACTCCGGGCTCGGGCAGGAGACCGCCCGGGCCATGGCCGCCCGGGGCGCGCACGTGATCCTCGCCGGGCGCGACCAGGGGAAGCTCGACGCCTCCGTCGCCGGGATCCGCGAAAACGTGCCCGGCGCGCAGCTCGACACCCTCACCGTCGACCTCGGCTCGCTCGAGAACATCCGCGCCGCCACCTCGCGGGCGCGGCAGCGCTTCGACAAGATTGACATCCTCATCAACAACGCCGGGGTCATGGCGACCCCCTTCCAGCACACCGCCGACGGTTTCGAGATGCAGCTCGGCACCAACCACCTCGGCCACTTCGCGCTGACCGGCGAGCTCTTCCCGCTGATCGAACGCGGCGCCAACCGCCGGATCGTCAACCTTTCGAGCCGCGCGCACCACATGGCGCCCTTCGACTTCGAGGACCCCAACTTCACCCGCCGCCCCTATGACCCCTGGGCCAGCTACGGACAGGCCAAGACCGCCAATGTGCTGTTCACCGTCGGGCTGGAGCAGCGCTACGCGGTGCTCGGCATCCATGCCTATGCCGTGCATCCGGGCGGCATCAACACCAACCTCGGCCGGCACCTCTCCGAGGAGATGGCAGCGGCGCTGATGGCGCGGGTGACGAAGAGCGACAGCAACTTCCAGTGGAAGAGCATCCCGCAGGGTGCGGCGACGAGCTGCTGGGCAGCCACCGCCGAGGAGCTCGAGGGCCGGGGCGGGGTCTATTGCGAGGACTGCCACGTCGCCGAGGTCAATGACGAGTCCGCAAACGGCGGGGTGCGCTCCTACGCGATCAATCCCAGCTATGCCGAGCGGCTGTGGAAGCTCTCCGAGGAGCTGACCGGGGTGCAGTACCCGAGCTGAACCCCGGCATTAGTCCCGCAGAAAGGCCGCGAGCAGCCCGAACACGTCCTTCGCCTCGCGCGTCGGGGTGATCGCCATGAAGACGTGCGGCGCGGCCTCGTATTCGTAGAGCTTCGCGTCCACCCCCGCGGCGCGCAGGCGGGCGAGGAAGGTCCTCGAATCGACGATGAAGATGTCGTGCCGCCCGGTCCAGATGCGGGTCGGCGGAAGCTGGGCGAGATCCTCGGCCGGGGCATGGAGCGGGCTTACCGCGGGATCGCCCAACGCCCGGCCCGCTGCCACCAGCTTGCCACAGGCGCGCAGCGTGCCGACCTTGAGCATCAGGTCGTGCGGCTCGACCCCGGCAATCGCCGGATCGGCTAGGTCGAGATCGAGCCACGGCGCGAACAGCGCGAGCCGCCCCGGCATCGGCCCGCCGCTCCGCACCAGCCGGAGCGCCAGCGCGAGCGCCATGTGCCCGCCCGCCGAGTCCCCGTTGAGGACGATCCGCGCCGGATCATGCGCTGCCGCCAGTTCGGCATAGACCGCATCGGCAAGGGCGTCCTGGTCCGCATAGCCCGCCTCGGGCACCACCGGGTAGAGCGGCACGGTGACGCTCACCCCGCAGGCCTTCACCATCTCGGCGACCAGCGGCCAGTGCTCCTTGAACATCGGCCGCACGAAGCCGCCGCCGTGGAAATAGAGCATGTGCCATGCGCCCGGCCCGCCTTTCGGGTGGAGCGTCACCACCTTGTGCCCGAGCACCTCCCGCTCCTCGACGCGGAAGCGGCGGCGGAAGCCTTCGGGCATCGGCGCGTCGCGTGGCGGGGTGCGGCCGGCCATGACCCGGTGGAAGCCCTCCTCGTCGTGCGGAAAGACCGGCGGGCGGCGCCCGATCAGCCACTTGACCGCGCGCATCAGCAGGCTCGGCGCCGCGCTGCGCAATTCGATGGAAGCGTCGGTCAGCATGGTCTCTCCCTTGATTGACCGCAGACTGCCGCCGCGGCGAGCCAAGTCAAGCGCGCGGGCGCTTTGCATTGCCCCGCAACCGTTTGCCGACTATATGGCGCGCCATGTCCAGCATCCGTCCGTGGCGCACGATCGAGAGGCGCAAATGTCGCCAGATCATGGTGGGGAACGTCCCCGTCGGCGGTGATGCCCCCATCACCGTCCAGACCATGACCAACACGCCCACCGAGGACGTGAAGGCGACGATCGACCAGATCCGCCGCTGCGAGGAGGTGGGCGCCGACATCATCCGCGTGTCCTGCCCGACCGAGGAATCGACCCGCGACTTCCGGCAGATCACCCGCGCAGCGCGCATCCCGGTGGTCGCCGACATCCACTTCCACTACAAGCGCGCTCTGGAAGCCGCCGATGCGGGCGCGGCCTGCCTCAGGATCAACCCCGGCAACATCGGCTCGGCCGACCGCGTCGCCGAGGTGGTGCGCGCCGCCAAGGCGAACGGCTGCGCGATCCGCATCGGGGTGAACGCGGGAAGCCTCGAGAAGGACCTGCTCGAGAAATACGGCGAGCCCTGCCCCGAGGCACTGATCGAGAGCGCGCTCGACCACATCAAGCTCCTCCAGGACCACGACTTCCACGAGTTCAAGGTGGCGGTGAAAGCCTCCGACGTGTTCCTCGCGGTCGCGGCCTACATGGGCCTTGCCGAGGCGGTCGATTGCCCGCTGCACCTCGGCATCACCGAGGCGGGCGGGCTGATCGGCGGCACGGTGAAGTCCTCGATCGGCATCGGCTCGCTGCTGTGGGCGGGGATCGGCGACACGATCCGCGTCTCGCTGTCGGCGGAGCCCGAGCAGGAGATCAAGGTCGGCTTCGAGATGCTCAAGGCCCTCGGCCTGCGCACCCGCGGCGTGCGCATCGTCTCGTGCCCCTCGTGCTCGCGGCAGGGCTTCGACGTCATCCGCACGGTCGAGGCGCTGGAGGCGCGGCTCGAACACATCAAGACGCCGATGAGCCTCTCGATCCTCGGCTGCGTGGTCAACGGCCCGGGCGAGGCGCGCGAGACCGACATCGGCCTCACCGGCGGCGGCGCGGGCAAGCACATGGTGTACCTGCGCGGCGTCACCGACCACACCGTGCAGAACGAGGACATGCTCGACCACATCGTCCGCCTGGTCGAGGAGAAGGCCGCCGAGATCGAGCGCGGCGAAGCCACCGCCTTCGACCCGCATGCGGCTCCTCCGCAGCCCGCCGAAGCGGCGGAGTGACATGACCGGGGACACGCCCCCGCCCGCCCCTGCCGCACCGCCGACCAAGGCCGGAGGCGCGCTCGAGACGCATGGCGCGGTCGTGACCGGTGCCTCCGCGACCGGCGCCACGGCGACCGGGGCGAGCGCCACAGGCGCGCGCGCCGTGGGCGCCTCTGCGGCGGGAGCGCTCGCGCTGGGCGCGCTCGCGGTCGGGGCGCTGGCGATCGGCGCGCTGGCGATCGGGCGCCTGGCGATCGGCCGGGTTCACATCCGCGAGGCCCGGATCGACCGGCTGGTGATCGGGCGCATCGAGATCGAGGAATAGCGGGGGTGATCCGCCGCGCGGTGGCCGGAGTGCTGGCGCTGACGCTTGCCGGCTGCGTGATGGCGCCCGGCGTCCCCGCCCATCCCGAGGCTCGCGCCTTCTCCGCGAGCGCCGATGCGCAGGCCGAGGTCGACGCCGCGCTCGCCCGCGCGGCTGCGGGGGACCGCCGGGTGCTGCTGGTGATGGGCGGCAACTGGTGTCACGACAGCCGGGCGCTCGCCGGGTGGCTGGACACGCCGCGCCTCGCCGCGCTGGTGGCGGCGCGCTACGAACTCGTCTTCGTCGATGTCGGCATCCCCCAGACGGGCGCGGGCCGGAACCTCGACATCGCGCGCCGCTTCGGCCTTGCCGAGTTGCCCGGCACGCCCGCACTGCTGGTGCTGACCGGCGAGGGCCGCGCGGTGAACCTCGCCACCGCCGCCGGCTGGCGCAACGCCGCAAGCCGCAGCGAGGCCGCGATCCTCGCCGAACTCACCGCCCTCGCCGACGTGCCACCTGCGTGATCGCGGCCCTGCTTCTCGCCTTCGCGCTGGCGATGGACGCCTTCGCCGTGGCGCTCACGCAGGGCGCGCGCTTCCGGCCCTCGCTGCGCGGAGGGCTCGCCATCGCGCTCACCTTCGGCGCCTTCCAGGCGGTGATGCCGCTCGCCGGATGGGCGGTGGGGGCGGTCGCGCTCGGCTATGTGGAGGCGATCGACCACTGGATCGCCTTCGGGCTCCTGTCCTTCCTCGGGCTGCGGATGCTCGGCGGGCATGTGGGTGACGAGGAGGCAGCCCGCCGGCTCACCGGCCGGACGCTGCTCGTCGCGGGGCTGGCGACCAGCATCGACGCCCTCGCCGCCGGGATCACCCTGCCGACGCTCGGCGTCCCGCCGCTGCTCGCCGTCGCGCTGATCGGCTGCGTCACCGCGGTGATGAGCGGCGCGGGGGTGCTGCTCGGCCGGGTGGCGGGCGACCGGCTCGGCACCTGGGCCGAACGCGCAGGGGGGCTGATCCTCATCGGGCTCGGGATCAAGATCCTCGCCGAGCACACCGGCTGGCTCTAGGGCGGCGCGATGCTCCACGTCGTCCACCACGCCGACTACATGGCCCCGCGCCCGGAACGCGGCAGCTTCCGCTTCGACAAGTACTATCTCGTGATGGAGGAACTGCGGGCGAGCGGCGCCGCGATGACCGAGCACGCCCCCGACCCCATGCCGCGCGCATGGCTCGAGGCGGTGCATTGCCCAGCCTATGTCGACGAGGTGTTCCGGGCCGAGGTGCCACGCCACAAGGAGCGGCGCATCGGCTTTCCCGTCACGCCCGCGATCCGCGACCGCGTGCGCCACACCAACGGCGGCACCTGGCTCGCCGCGCAGCTCGCTCGCCGCCATGGCTACGCCGCCAATTCCGCCGCCGGGAGCCACCACGCGCTGCACGACACGGGCGCAGGCTACTGCGTGTTCAACGACCTCGCGGTGACCGCCAACCGCCTCCTCGCCGAACGCCACGCCGCGCGGGTGCTGATCGTCGACTGCGACGTCCACCAGGGCGACGGCACCGCCAGCCTCACCGCGGGGCGCGAGGACATCTTCACGCTCTCGCTCCATGCCGAGAAGAATTTCCCCGTCAGGAAGGCCCGTTCCAGCCGCGACGTGGGCCTGCCCGACGGCATCGACGACGAGGGCTACATGGCCGAGCTGACCCGCCACCTCCCCGAGGTCCTCGCCGCTTTCGCTCCCGATTTCGTGCTCTACCAGGCCGGCGTCGATCCGCACCGCGACGACAAGCTCGGCCGCCTCGCCCTCTCCGACGAGGGCCTCGCCGCGCGCGACCGCTTCGTGGTGGGCGAGGCACGGCGGCGCGGGCTGCCGGTCGCGAGCGCCCTCGGCGGCGGCTATGGCGACGACCCGCGCACCGTCGCCGCGCGCCACGCCGCGTCGATGCTGGTGATGGCCGCGCAGAACGCCGCATTTCCCGCCCCTTCGGGCACGAGTTGACGCACAGCTGCGACGAGCCGTTGGAACATCGCTTGGGAACCCGCTGCGCTAGGTTTACGTTAGGGCATAATGAAGCGTCGGGACCTTCTGAAAAGCACTGTTGCCGCTGGAGCCGCGTTGGCACTGCCGACGCGCCTGTTCGCCTCGGTGCGGCCCGGCACTCCGCGCGACCGCATCCTCTTCGATCTCGCCAAGCGCGAGCTGCTGCGGGCAGGGAACGCGATCTGGCGGCACGACATCGTCGGCATCGCCGATTTCGGCCTGCATTCGGCCAAGCCGCGCTTCCACTTCGTCAACCTCGAGCGCGGCGAGATTCGCTCCCACCATGTCAGCCACGGCCTCGGGTCGGACTACCAGCATGACGGGTGGCTCAAGCAGTTCTCGAACGTCGAGGGCTCGAACGCGACCAGCCGCGGGGCCTATGTGACCTGGGAGTGGTACAAGGGCCGCTACGGCACGTCGGTGCGGCTCGGCGGGCTCGACCCGAGCAACGAGGCGGCGCTGCGGCGCTACATCGTCATGCATCACGCCGACTACGCGGAAAGCTCGCATATCGCGCGCCACGGCCGCCTCGGCCGCTCCAACGGCTGCTTCGCGATGGGCACCGAGCAGTTCCGGGAGGCGCTGCTGCACCTTTCGGGCGGGCGCCTGATCTACGCCGACAGCCTCGGGCTGGAGGAGGACGGCAGCATCCAGCCGCTCCCGGCGATGGCGATGATCGACCGCCAGCCGCTCGATTTCGACTTCGGCCCCGGCCCCGCCGCCAGCGCCTACTGAGCCGTGCCCTACCGCCCGAGTTACGCCGGGTTCGAGCTCAACCTGATTTCACCGATCCTCGCCGTGCTTCCGGCGAGCGCCATGGCCGCCGCGATCGGATCGGTCCTGTCGCTGGCGGTCCTTGTCCTGTCGTCCCCATTCACGGGTGGATGGCCCAGCCTGGGGACCCTCTTCGCGGCCGGCCTCGGCACCCTGTTCCTGCTGCTGCTCGCCGTCATCATCGCGACGGGCTTCTGCGCCTTCCACATCCTGCTGATCGGCGTCCCGCTGGCATGGCTGCTGGGCCGCAGGCTCGCGACGCCGCTCGGGCTCGCGGTCGCCGTCGCGGGGGCTGTGGCAGGCGCGCTCATGGCGGCGGCCCTGTTCGATGCCTGGCCCTTCGGAACGGACGTGGACTGGCCGTTCACCGCGATGGTGATGGCCTATGCCCTGCTCGCCGGGCTGCTCTACCGCAAGTCCGTGCTCGGCGCGCGGCTGCTCAGCCCCTTCGCCGAGCCCGAGCCTACGGCCTAGGTGTCCCTGAGATCGTCCTCGATCACGATCACCTCGTCGGTCGGCACGGCGGAGCGGTTCCTCACGCGCGGCTTGTCGAGGCTGGCGAGCACCTTGGCATCGCGGCCGTAGATGTCCTTGAAGGTCGCCATCTGGCCGTTGATGTCCGAGGCCATCGTGAAATAGGTGATGTAGGCGGGCCATTTCCGCTCGAGCATCACCTTCGTATACTTGCCCGAATTGGCGATCGCCACCGCCTCGTCCTTGGTCGCGCCGCGCCCGAGGATCGCCATCGTCATCGCCAGCTCCAGCGCCCGCTCGGTGCGCACGCAGCCGTGCGACAGCGCGCGCTCGGCATTGGCGAAGAGGTGGCGCGAGGGGGTGTCGTGGAAGAAGATCGCATGCTCGTTGGGCATCTCGAGCTTCATCAGCCCCAGCGAGTTGCCCGGCCCCGGCTGCTGCACCACGGTGATCATGCCATTGGCGTTCTTCGTGCCGACATAGCCGTTGGCCTTGGCCCAGGCGGGGTTGGCGAGAACCCTTGCGCCCAGCCCCTCGCCCTTGACGATCGACTGCGGCACCGTCCAGGTCGGGTTGAACACCACGCCCTCCACCGTCTCGGCGAGCTGCGGGGTGGCGGTGCGCCCCGGCTTGCCGACAATCGTGCGGTAGGTGCTGATGATCTTGTCCTTCACCGTCAGCCGCAACTGGAACTCGGGCACGTTGGTGATGAGGTATTGCGGGCCGAGGTCGCGCGCCAGCCAGCGCCAGCGGTCCATGTTGGCGCGGATCAGCTTGCGCTTGGCGGTGTTGCTCGCCGGGGTCGCGGCGAGCTCGGCACGCAGCCGCGCGTAATCGGGATGGGTCGGGTTGAGCTTGGCGAGCGTGCCGGCAATGTCGCCGGTCCGCAGCGCCTCGGCGAGCACGTCGCCCGAGGGGTTCCGGTCACGGTCGGGATCGACCACGAACCACTGCTCGCGCGCCTCCATCGGGGTGCGCCCGTCGCGCAGGTCCTCGACCAGCCAGACGAAGCTCTGCGAGGCGATCTGGTTGAGCTCCGCCGAGGGGCCTGCGTCGATCGCCACCTTGAGCGGCGCGAGATCGTAGTCGGCGGGGTCGAGGCCCTCGGCGCCGATCCCTTCGATCACCGTGACGAGCTGGCGCGCCTGCGCCACCGTCCAGGTCTGCACCAGCGGCGCGGGCGCGAGCGCCGGGACGGTGATCGTCTGCTGCCCGAAGGCCTGGTTGAAGGCCTCGGAGGTCTTCGGTGCCGGAGCCGGTGCGGGCGCGGCGGGCGTGCCGCTCGCGGCAGGCTGCGCGGGAACCGGGGCGCGGTCCTGCGCCAGCGCGGTCGTCGCCACCAGCGCGGCGATGGCCGCGCCGCCTGCCAGTCTGCCCAGAATACTCGTCATTACCTGCTTGCCTTCTCGCCCCGTGCCGCCGCTTGCCGGCCGCACCATCGTCAATGCGGCCTTACCCGCTGCGGCCGGGTCCTATCAACCATCGAGGCTTTCACCTCGATTAATGTTGGTGTCGCCTGTTGCTTCGGCGTCGCTCCCGCGTGACTGTCCGGGCGGGCGCGGCTAAGGCGCGCGTCATGCCCGCCGGCCCCCACGCCCTGCTGCCCTTCGCCGTCGCGCTCGCGGGCGTCGGCTTCCTGTCGCTGATGGACGCCTTCATGAAGGAGGCGGCGCTGATGATCGGCGCCTACACCGCGACCCTGCTGCGCGCCTTCCTCGGGGCGGCGCTGATCGCGCCCCTGTGGCTGGCGCGCTGCGCGCGGGTGCCGCCGCGCGCGGTGATGAAGCTGCACCTCGAGCGCGGGGTGATCTCGGCGTTCATGGCGCTGACCTTCTTCTTCTCGATCACGCTCCTGCCGCTCGCCGAGGCGATTGCGCTCAGTTTCATCGCCCCGCTGATCGCGCTCTACCTCGCCAAGGTGCTGCTCGGCGAGACGATCAGCCGCGCCGCCATCCTCGGCAGCGTGCTGGGCTTTTCGGGGACGCTGGTGATCGTCGGCGGGCGGATCGGCGAGGGGCGGTTCGACGAGCGCGCCGCACTCGGCATCGCCTCGCTGTTCGTCTCGGCGGTGCTTTATGCCTACAACTTCATCGTGATCCGCCGGCAGGCGCAGGTCGCCGGGCCGATGGAGATCGCGACCTTCCACAGCGGGATCGGCGGGCTGGTGCTGCTGACGCTCGCCCCCTTCCTGTGGCAGGCCCCGGCGGGCGAGGCGTGGCTTCCGCTGGCGGCGGCGGCCGCGCTGACCGTGGCGGGGGCGCTCGCCATCGCCTGGGCCTATGCCCGCGCCGAGGCGAGCGCGCTGGTGCCGACGGAGTATTCGGGCTTCGTCTGGGCGGCGCTGTTCGGTTGGCTGTTCTTCCGCGAGGCGGTGACGCTGCCGACGCTGGCAGGGACGGCGCTGATCGTCAGCGGCTGCTGGATCGCCGCGCGCCCGCCCCGCACCGTCCCCGTCGCCGCGTCCTGATACCAAAGCGCAAGGGCCCATCCCCCTTGACCTCGCGCGCGCGGGAGCGCAGGAGCGCGGGCACATTCCCAAGCCCTTGGTGGATCGGGGGCGGGACAACCAAAAGGATGGAAACCCTCCCATGACCGCAATCGGCCAGGATTCGCTCGGCACCCGCCAGATGCTTGACGTGAACGGCAAGCAGTACGCCTATTACTCGCTGGCCAAGGCGGCCGAGCAGCTGGGCGACATCAGCAGGCTGCCGATCTCGATGAAGGTGCTGCTCGAAAACCTGCTGCGTTTCGAGGACGGCGGCTTCACCGTGGGCGCTGAGCACATCAAGGCGCTGGTCGACTGGCAGAACAACCCCGCGACCGGCGAGGAAATCCAGTACCGCCCGGCGCGCGTGCTGCTCCAGGACTTCACCGGCGTGCCCTGCGTGGTCGACCTTGCCGCGATGCGCGACGCGATCAAAAAGCTCGGCGGCGATACCGCCAAGATCAACCCGCTGGTGCCGGTCAACCTCGTCATCGACCACTCGGTGATGGTCGACGAGTTCGGCCACCCCAAGGCGATGGAAGCCAACATGGCGCTCGAATACGAGCGCAATGCCGAGCGCTACGACTTCCTCAAGTGGGGCTCCAAGAGCTTCCAGAACTTCACCGCCGTGCCCCCGGGCACCGGGATCTGCCACCAGGTCAACCTCGAACACCTCGCCCGCGGGGTGTGGTCCTCCGAAGGGCCTGACGGCGTGATGGTCGCCTACCCCGACACCTGCGTCGGCACCGACAGCCACACCACCATGATCAACGGCCTCGGCGTGCTGGGCTGGGGCGTCGGCGGGATCGAGGCCGAGGCCGCGATGCTCGGCCAGCCGGTCTCGATGCTGATCCCCGAGGTGGTCGGCTTCTACCTCGAGGGCCGCATGGCCGAGGGCGTGACCGCCACCGATCTCGTGCTGACCTGCGTGCAGATGCTCCGCCAGGTGGGCGTGGTGGGCCGCTTCGTCGAGTTCTACGGGCCGGGCGTCGCCAATCTCACGCTCGCGGATCGTGCCACCATCGCCAACATGGCCCCCGAATACGGCGCGACCTGCGGCTTCTTCGGCATCGACGACAAGACCATCGACTACCTGCGCCTCACCGGCCGCAGCGAGGAGACCATCGCGCTGGTCGAGGCCTATGCCAAGGCACAGGGCATGTGGTTCGATCCGGCGAACGAGCCGGTCTTCACCAAGACCCTCAGCCTCGACATGGCGGCGGTCGTCCCGAGCCTCGCCGGGCCGAAGCGCCCGCAGGACAAGGTGGTGCTCGACCAGGTCGACGACCTGTTCAATTCCGACCTCACCAAGGTCTATGGCAAGCCCGAGGCCGCGCGCGTCGATGTGGACGGCAAGGACCACGACATCGGCGACGGCGACGTGGTGATCGCCGCGATCACCTCCTGCACCAACACCTCGAACCCCGACGTGCTGATCGCCGCGGGCCTCGTCGCCAAGAAGGCGAACGAGCGCGGGCTGAAGCCCAAGCCCTGGGTCAAGACCAGCCTCGCGCCGGGCTCGCAGGTGGTCACCGACTACCTCGTGAAGTCGGGCCTGCAGGAGCACCTCGACGCTGTCGGCTTCGACCTCGTGGGCTATGGCTGCACCACCTGCATCGGCAACTCGGGCCCGCTCGCCGCGCCGATCAGCGCCGCGATCAACGGCAACGACATCGTCGCGGCATCCGTGCTCTCGGGCAACCGCAACTTCGAGGGCCGCGTCTCGCCAGACGTGCGCGCCAACTTCCTCGCCTCGCCGCCACTGGTGGTCGCCTATGCGCTGAAGGGCACCGTCACCGAGGACATCACCACCACACCCATCGGTCACGATCAGGATGGCGCTCCCGTCATGCTGGCCGACCTGTGGCCCTCCAACGCCGAGATCGCCGAGCACCGCGCAGCCAACATCGACCGCTCGATGTTCGAGAGCCGCTACGCCAACGTCTATGACGGCGACGAGCACTGGCAGGCGATCACCGTCGAGCCCTCCGACACCTACCAGTGGCGCGCCGGGTCGACCTATGTCGCGAACCCGCCCTATTTCGAGGGCATGACCATGACCCCGGCGCCGGTCACCGACATCGTCGATGCGAAGCCGCTGGCGATCCTCGGCGACAGCGTGACGACCGACCACATCTCGCCGGCCGGCTCGATCAAGGAAGACTCGCCCGCGGGCCGCTTCCTGATGTCGAACCAGGTCACCAAGCGCGACTTCAACTCCTACGGCTCGCGCCGCGGCCACCATGAGGTGATGATGCGCGGCACCTTCGCCAACATCCGCATCAAGAACGAGATGGTCCCGGGCGTCGAGGGCGGGTTCTCCACCTACAATGGTGAAGTCATGCCGATCTACGACGCGGCGATGCGCCACAAGGAGGACGGCACGCCGCTCGTCGTCATCGGCGGCAAGGAATACGGCACCGGCTCCAGCCGCGACTGGGCGGCCAAGGGCACGATCCTCCTCGGCGTGCGCATGGTGATCGTCGAGAGCTTCGAGCGCATCCACCGCTCGAACCTCGTCGGCATGGGCGTGCTGCCGCTCCAGTTCAAGGAAGGCGACACCCGCGAGACCCTCGGCCTGTCGGCCACCGACAGCTTCTCGATCCGCGGCCTTGCCGACCTCACCCCCGGCCAGGACGTCACCGTCGAGGTCACCCGCGAGGATGGCACGCAGTTCAGCTTCACCGCGCTGTGCCGCATCGATACCGCGAACGAGATGGAGTATTACCGCCACGGCGGCATTCTCCATTACGTTCTGCGCAAGCTTGCGGCATATGGAGAGGCATGACGCCCGGTCGCTCCGCCCTTCTGCTGTCCCCCGCGCCGCTGCTGCTGGCGCTGGCGGCCTGCGGGGGCGAGCAGGGCGACTCGGGCCGCAAGCGCGAGGCGCCGTCGGTTCCTTACGGCTTCGAGCTTGCCTTCGCCGGATTGGGGGAGACGGACAGCGCGACGTCGGACGCGCCTGACGCCCCCGTAATCGGGCTCTCGCCCGAGGAACTCGCTGCGCGCCTGAGGGACGGCAAGGTCCGCCTGATCGACGTGCGCACCGAGGCCGAGGTCGCCGAAGGCGCGATCCCCGGCGCCGAGCACATTCCGCTCGACCACTTCGACCCGGCCGCGCTCGGCCCCTCCGACGGGCGCGAGGTGGTGCTCTACTGCCGCTCGGGCAACCGTTCGGCGGTGGCGGGCGAGAAGCTTGCGGCGGCCACCGGCGAGACGGCGCTGCATCTGGACGGCGGGATCATCGCCTGGGAGGCCGCCGGGCAGCCGGTCGAGACGCCCTAGCGGGTCTCGAGGGCGCTGAAACGAAAGGGGCGGGCCGATCGATCGGCCCGCCCCTTTCGTTTGGCGTGTCGCCCGTGCCTCAGCCGAGGATCTTGCGGCGCCCGAGGATCGCGGCGGCGGCAAGGCCGAAGAGGATCATCATCGGCGGCGCCGGCACATCGTGCCCGCCCGAGGAACTGCTGCTGCTGCTCGACGAGGACGAGGAAGACGAGGAGGAGGAGGAGGAACTCGAGGAACTGCTGCTCGAGGAACTCGATCCCGAAGACCCGCTGCTCCCCGACGAGCTGGACGACGAAGAAGAGGACGACGACGAACTCGACGAGCTGCTGCTGGTGCTGCTGGTCATGTCGCCCGAGGAGCCCCCGCTGGTCGCCCCGCCCGAGGAGGACGAGGAGCTGCTGCTGCTGCTCGAAGAGGACGAGGACGACGAGGAGCCCGACGAGCCCGAGCTGCCGCCCGGCTTGCCCGGCTTGCCGCTGCTCCCCCCCGACGAGGACGACGACGAGGACGAGGAGGAGCTCGACGACGAGGAGGAGGACGAGGACGAGGAACTCGAACTCGTCACCGCCCCCGTCGAGGAGCTGACGTTGCCCGAGGAGCTCGACACGTTGCCGGACGAGCTGGAGACGTTGCCCGAGGAACTCGACACGTTCCCCGACGAACTCGACACCGCGCCCGTGCTGCTGGACACGGCGCCCGTGCTGGTCGAGACCGCGCCCGTGCTGCTCGACACCGCCCCCGTCGAGGACGAGACGTTGCCCGAGGTGGTGGTGCTCGAGACCTGCCCGGTGCTGGTCGAAACCGCACCCGTCGAAGAGGTCACCGTCCCCGAGGAGGAGGTGGTGGTCGAGCTGATCTGGCCCGAGGACGAGGTGGTCGAGGTGGAGTTGTCGATATCGATGTCGATGACGATCCCGCTCGATCCGCCGGTCGTCCCGCCATTGGTGCCGCCCGAGGTCGTGGTCGTGGTGCTGATCACCGACACGTCGCCCGAGGACGAGCCGCCGCCGCCGAAGAACCCGCCGAAGAAGCCTCCGCCGAAGCCGACGCCGCCGCCGAAGCCGCCGAAGCCCCCGCCCCAGCCGCCGCCCGGCCCGCCGCCGCCCGAGATCGGCGGCAGGGGCGGCAGCGGCGCGGGCATGTAGGCGACCTGCGCGATCGGCGGGCATTCGGCCGTGTCGACATAGGCCTGGACCGTGCCCGCCGGCAGGCTCGCCGCGCCCGCAGGACCGACCGGCAGGCACTCCACGGTGCGCTCGACGATGCGGCGGCGGCGCTCCTCGGGCATGGGGATCACCCGCTCGCGCGTCTTGATGTAGCGCGCACCCGAGACCGGATCGACCTGGACGAGCTTGCTGTCGATGTTGGTCGAGAACTCGGGCGCGTCGGTGTTCATCGGCTCGGCCATGCGTACCGCGCCGCCTTGCAACAATGCGACACCCGCCGCAGCGGCGGAAAGCTTCGCGATGGCCAGTTTGAGCGACATGGTCGTTTACCCTGTTAGCCTGCGAGGGCCCGCGGGCAGCCGCGGGACCTCTCAAATCCAGCCTTCTTTTGATGTCACGCGGCGCGCAGGGGCAATCCGGTTAACCATGCCGGGCCGCGGGATCGCAGGCGAATTGGCGGATTTGCGCGGCTTTTCGGGGCGGCTGTCCCGAACTGGCACCGAAAGCGGCCGCTCGTTAGCCGCATGGTTAACGCGCCGGGCTCCGGGCAGGCGCGAGTCAGTCCTCGAACAGGCCGGCCTGGCTGGGGGGTGATTCTCTGGGCGGGGTCATCTCGAGGTGCGCCCAGCCGGCCTCGTTGAGCACCCGCCCGCGCGCGGTGCGCGCGAGGAGGCCCAATTGGATGAGGTAGGGCTCGACCACCTCCTCGATCGTGTCGCGCGGCTCGGCGAGGCCTGCGGCGAGGGTCTCGATCCCCACCGGCCCGCCCCGGTAGGTGGTGGCTATCATGCCGAGGTAGCGGCGATCCATCGCGTCGAGACCGAGCCGGTCGATCTCCAGCCGGGTGAGCGCCTCGTCGGCGACCGCGCAGGTGACGCTCGCCGCCCCCGCCACGTCGGCGAAGTCGCGCACCCGCCGCAGCAACCGCCCCGCGACCCGCGGGGTGCCGCGCGAGCGCCGCGCGATCTCGTGCGCCCCGTCGGGCGCGATGGCGAGGCCGAGCAGCCCCGCCGCGCGGGTGACGACGCGCTCGAGCTCCTCGTGGGTGTAGAAGTTGAGCCTGACGGGGATGCCGAAACGGTCCCTCAGCGGCGTCGTCAGCAGGCCCTGCCGCGTGGTCGCCCCGATCAGGGTGAAGGGCGGCAGGTCGATCCGCACCGATCGCGCCGAGGGCCCCTCGCCGATGATGAGATCGAGCGCGCGGTCCTCCATCGCCGGGTAGAGCACCTCCTCGACCACCGGCGAGAGGCGGTGGATCTCGTCGATGAACAGCACGTCATGCGGTTCGAGGTTCGTCAGCAGCGCGGCGAGATCCCCCGCCTTGGCGATCACCGGGCCGGAGGTGGCGCGGAAGCCGACGCCCAATTCGCCCGCGATGATCTGCGCCAGCGTGGTCTTGCCGAGGCCCGGGGGGCCGAAGAACAAGGTATGATCCATCGCCTCCCCGCGCGCGCGCGCGGCGGCGATGAAGACGGCAAGGTTCCCCTTGGCCGCCTCCTGCCCGACGAACTCGGCAAGCCGCCGCGGGCGCAGCGCCGCGTCCGGATCGCCGGGTTGGCGGGCGGGGGAGTGGAGGGGCTCAGTCATTGTCCCGCGCCATCTTGATTGCGCGACAGGCGCAAGATGATCGCAAACACCACGCCGAAGACCGCGACGGCCATGATCTGCATGACGGGAACGAACAGGAAGACGAGCGCAGACTGTCCGTCGGGAGGCTGGAAATACATGACGTCGATAATCATCCACAGCCCCCCTCCGCCGATCACTATGGCAGCAGCGCCGTTCACCTTGGTATGTGAAGACCAAAGGCAGAGCGGCAGGAGCGGCGCAGTCATCAAGGCTAGGATGACACCATAGAACACCGTTTCCGGAAAATCCTGCGGCACGCCACCAGACATGAGCAGCCCAGCACTTGCGAGGATATGGATCGCAAGGATCGCCAGTCGCCAGTCGCCTCGCATCACCCCACCGCCTTTTTCAGCGCAACCCGGATAAGATCGCCCTCGCTCGCGCTCTCGCCCAATTCCTCGAGCGCCCGCGCTACCGCCTGTGCGGCGACGGCGGGCTTGAAGCCGAGGTTCTCCAGCGCACTCGCCGCGTCGGCGCCCTTGCTGCCGGCGGGGGCCGCGACCGCGCTGGCCGCGAAGCCGCCCGCGCCGCCGGGCATTCCGCCCGCCTTGTCCTTGAGCTCGTTGACGATCCGGCCCGCCAGCTTCGGCCCCACCCCCTGCGCGCGCGCCACCATCGCCGCGTCGCCGCGCCCGCAAGCGTCGCGCAGTTCGCCGGTCGAGAGCGCGGACAATATCGCGAGGGCCACCTTGCTCCCCACCCCCTGCACCTCGGTAAGCAGCCGGAACCAGTCGCGCTCGGCGCTTTCCGCGAAGCCCAAGAGGCGCATGTCGTTCTCGCTCACCTGCAGCTCGGTGTGGACCGTGCAGGCCTCCCCCACCTCGCCGAGCGCGGCGAGGGTGCGGCTCGAACAGTGGACGAGGTAGCCCACCCCGCCGACGTCGACCACGGCCCAGTCCTCGCCGGTCGCATCGAGCCTGCCTGAGAGTTTGGCGATCATGCGGAGCGGTTTGGCGGACAGAACGGGAACAGTCCAGAGGCACGCCGAGGTTTTAGTCAGGTGGACAAAGCCGCAAGCTTGCGCGAAAGCGTGCGCTCATGAGCTGGAACACCTTCGGGCGCGTCTTGCGCTTCACCACCTGGGGCGAGAGCCATGGGCCTGCGCTCGGCGCGGTGGTCGACGGGTGCCCGCCGGGGCTCGCTCTGGATGAGGCTGCCATCCAGCCCTTCCTCGACGCCCGGAAGCCCGGCACCAGCCGCTTCACGACCCAGCGGCGCGAGGACGATCTGGTGCGGATTCTGTCGGGCGTGTTCGAGGGGCGGACCACCGGCACGCCGATCAGCCTGATGATCGAGAACACCGATCAACGGTCCAAGGATTATTCGGAGATCGCCCAGCGCTATCGCCCGGGCCATGCCGACTACGCCTATGACGCCAAGTACGGCATCCGCGACTATCGCGGCGGCGGGCGGTCCAGCGCCCGGGAGACGGCGGCGCGGGTGGCGGCGGGGGCGGTGGCGCGGCTCGTGATCCCTGAGGTCGCGATCACCGCCTATGTCTGCGAATTGGGCGGCGACCGGATCGACCCCGACGGGATCGACCTCGGCGAGATTGCCAACAACCCCTTCTTCTGCCCCGACCCGGCCGCGGCGAAGCGCTGGGAGGCGAAGGTCGACGCCGCGCGCAAGGCCGGGTCCTCCTTGGGCGCCGTGGTCGAATGCGTCGCCACCGGCGTCCCCGCCGGCTGGGGCGCGCCGCTCTATGCCAAGCTCGACAGCGACCTTGCCGCGGCGATGATGAGCATCAATGCGGTGAAGGGCGTCGAGATCGGCGACGGCTTCGCCGCCGCGCGCCTGACGGGCGAGGAGAATGCCGACCCGATGCGGCCCGGCCCCGATGGCACGCCGCTCTTCCTGGCGAACCATGCGGGCGGCATCGCCGGCGGCATCTCGACGGGGCAGCCGGTGGTGGTGCGGGTCGCCTTCAAGCCGACCTCCTCGATCCTCACGCCGGTCGAGAGCATCGACAGCGCGGGAGAGGCGGTGGAGGTCGTCACCAAGGGCCGTCACGACCCCTGCGTCGGTATCCGCGGGACGCCGGTGGTCGAGGCGATGATGGCGCTCGTGCTCGCCGACCACAAGCTCCTGCATCGGGGTCAGGTCGGGTAAGCGGCGATCGTCGCGGCCTCGACTGCGCCGGGCAGCGCGATCATCCCGACCGCCTCCAGCCCGTTGATCACCGCGTCCACCGCGATCGTGGCGAGGATGATCCCCATCACCCGGCTGATGACATTGGCACCGGTCGACCCCAGCACGGTCTTGAGGCGCGCCGCCAGCAACAGGAACCCGAGCGTGATAGCCATGACCAGCAGCAGAAGGCCTGCCGTGATCGCCTGATCGACAAGCGAGCTCGACTGGTTGTTGGTCAGCACCACCACCGCGAGCATCGCGCCCGGCGAGGCGATCGAGGGCATGGCGAGCGGGAAGACCGCGCCCGCCAAGGGATCGTGCTCGGCCTCGTCGATCTCGTCATCGGCCTTGGAGTGGCCGAAGATCATCGTCATGGCGAAGACGAACAGGACGATCCCGCCCGCGATCTTGAACGACCCGAAGCGCAGGCCGAGCGCTTCGAGCAGCACCTGCCCGGCGACCAGGAAGAACAACAGCACGCAGGTCGCGACGATGACGCCGCGCACGGCAAAGGCGCGGTGATGCTCCGGAGCAAGCCTTGCGGTCGCGTGGTAGAAGACCGGCAGCGTCCCGACCGGATCGACCACCACCAGCAGGGTCACGAACTGAAGGACAAGCGACGCGGAATCCAAGTTGCACCCCCCGCGAGGACATGAACCGCCTTCGGCACATCATGGCACATGCTTCGGGCCAGCGGAACGCCGTGCGGGCGCAGCGTCGCGCGGCGCGGGGCCCCGGCACCAGTGTCGGTGCGGCGCCGGCTCAGCTGCGGCTGGCCCGCCCCGCCCCGACGATCGCGGTGCACAGCGCCTCGGCGAGGCGGCCCTCGGAGACCTGCTCGAGCACCTCGCGCTTGACGGCGATGATCCGGTCATCCGCCGGGCCGAGCTCGGCCAAGGCGGACTGCACGATGCCGAGCACGTCCTTGCCCGAGAGGGTGATGGATGTCCGGTCATGAGCAAGGCCGGCCTTCTCGAAATCGAAGGCGATCGGCGCGAGGTTTGGCTCTCCGTATTCCTCGGACATGCGGCAATTGGTTCCTTGGTGTGCGAATGGTCCCCAGCCACCATTGCGGCCCATGTCACGCCGGCTATTGTGGCGCAATTACGACCGCACCGCTGCCGCGCGGAGGGCGGAAGGTTAATTGCGTTTTAGATGCACACATTCGCAATAAGATGACTTTGATCCCTCTCCATCCGAAACGAAGCTGCTCCCACCTTTGACGCTAAGCGGTTCGTGGCTCTGCCTGCACGGTTTGTCGATCCCTGCAGTTAATGCGAGATAATCAACGTGGCGAACGAAAGCGCGCCTTGCAGCCGCCCCTCAATCGTTCCCGCACCTCTCGATTGAAAAATCCGATTTTCGCAATCGCACAAATCCACTTTTGTGCAGCGCGAAACACCCTATCTGGGCAGCGTCAGTTTCGACCCTCTCAACCCCATCAAAAGGACAAACTCCATGGGTATCATCGGATCGACCATCCAGCCGTTCAAGGCGACTGCCTACCAGAAGGGCAAGGACTTCTTCGACGTCACCGACGCGGACCTCGCGGGCAAGTGGTCGGTGTTCTTCTTCTACCCGGCCGACTTCACCTTCGTCTGCCCGACGGAGCTCGAGGACATGGGCGAGAAGTACGCCACCCTGCAGGCGATGGGTGTGGAAGTCTACGCCGTCTCGACCGACACGCACTTCAGCCACAAGGCCTGGGCGGACACCTCGGACAAGATCGGCAAGCTGACCTTCCCCTTCCTCGGCGACCAGAACCACGTGCTGTCGAACAACTTCGGCGTGCTGCGTGAAGGCGCCGGCCTTGCCGACCGCGCGACCTTCGTGGTCGATCCGGACGGCGTGATCCAGATCATGGAGATCACCTGCGAGGGCGTGGGCCGCAATGCCAACGAACTGACCCGCAAGATCAAGGCCGCCCAGTACGTGCGCGCCAACCCCGGTCAGGTCTGCCCGGCGGCGTGGGAAGAGGGCGCCGAGACGCTCGCCCCCTCGCTCGACCTCGTCGGCAAGATCTAAGCCGCACAAGGCCGGCCGCGTGCGGGGGCATTCTCCCCCCTCGCCTCCCGCGCACGGCCGCAAATCCCGAGAGCCGATCAAGAGCCCTCGGGTCGTAGCCGGGACCGGATGTTCCGCCCCTTCCCCCCTTGCGGGCGGTCGGCATCCGGTCCCGTGTTGCCCTTTCAGGATCATCCCGGACATCACGCGCGGCAGCCCCGCGCCGGAGGACACCATGCTCGACGCCGCCATGCAGGCCCAGCTCAAGACCTACCTCGCCAACCTGCGCGAGGGCGTGGAACTGGTCGCCTCGCTCGACGACAGCGAGAAGTCGCGCCAGACCCGCCAGCTGATCGAACAGATCGCCTCGCTGCACGACCTCGTGACCGCGCGCTTCGACGGCACGGATGCGAGGAAGCCCAGCTTCGTCATCCGCCGTGCGAGCGATGCGGAGAAGTGGGTGCGCTTTGCAGGGCTCCCGATGGGCCACGAGTTCACCAGCCTCGTCCTCGCCCTGCTGTGGGCCGGCGGCCACCCGCCCAAGGTCGATGCCGACCTCATCGAGCAGGTCCGCGCGCTCGAGGGCGACTACCACTTCGAGATGTTCTTCTCGCTCACCTGCCACAACTGCCCCGACGTGGTGCAGGCGCTGACCCTGATGGCGCTGGAGAACCCGCGCATCACCGCGACCCTGATCGAGGGCGGCACCTTCCAGGAGGAGGTCGAGGCCCGCGACATCATGGCGGTGCCCGCGACCTTCCTCAACGGCGAGCCGTTCTGGAACGGCAAGATGGAGCTGGCCGAGATCCTCGCGAAGCTCGACACCAATGCCGATGCCAGGCAGGCCGAGAAGCTCGCCGCCAAGGCGCCCTTTGAGGTGCTGGTCGTCGGCGGCGGCCCGGCGGGGGCGGCGGCGGCGGTCTACACCGCGCGCAAGGGTTTCCGCACCGGCATCGCGGCGGAACGCTTCGGCGGGCAGCTGATGGACACGCTCGGGATCGAGAACCTCCCCGGCACGCCCTACACCGAAGGCTCGAAGCTCACCGACAGCCTCAGGAAGCACGTCGGCGAATACGAGATCGACCTCATGGACCTCGCCCGCGCGGTGGAACTGCGCGCGGCGAAGGACGTCGGCGGCTACCATGAAGTCGTGATGGCGAACGGCGCGACCCTGCGCGCCCGCTCGCTGGTCCTCTCCACCGGCGCGCGCTGGCGCAACCTCGGCGTGCCGGGCGAGGCCGAGTATCGCAACAAGGGCGTCGCCTACTGCCCGCACTGCGACGGCCCGCTTTTCAAGGGCAAGCGCATCGCGGTGATCGGCGGCGGCAATTCGGGCGTCGAGGCGGCGATCGACCTGGCCGGGATCGTCGGCCACGTCACCCTGATCGAGTTCGACACGAAGCTGCGCGCCGACGAGGTGCTCCAGCGCAAGCTGCGCTCGATGCCCAATGTCGAGATCGTCACCAACGGCCAGACCACCGAGATCCTCGGCGACGGCAGCCGCGTGAATGGCCTCGTGGTGAAGAACCGCGCCAATGGCGAGCAGCGCCGCATCGACCTCGAGGGCGTGTTCGTCCAGATCGGCCTCGTCCCCAACACCGAATGGCTACATAGCGCGGGCTTGGAGCTGTCGAAGTTCGGCGAGATCGTGATCGACGACCACGGCGCGACCAGCATCCCCGGCATCTACGCCGCGGGCGACTGCACCACCGTGCCGCACAAGCAGATCGTCGTCGCCATGGGCGAAGGCGCGAAGGCGGGCCTCGGCGCCTTCGACTTCCTGATCCGCAACGAGCCGGTGGAGGAAGTGGCGCAGGCCGCGTAAGCCGCTCGGCACAGCCAATCCCAGGGGCGGGCTCTCGATGGAGGGCCCGCCCTTCTGCTTTCGTCATTGCGAGCCGCGAAGCGGCGCGGCAATCCATGGACTGCCCGTTGGCCGCGAGGTCAGGCCATGGATTGCTTCGCTGCGGTCGCAAAGACGAGGCCTACTAATCGGCTCCCTCAATCGAAAGGCGCGCATTAATCGATTGGACGCACCATCCCGAAAGCGTCATCCTCTGCCCATAGGCTGCGCCACAGGCGAGTCTGATCATGAGAGGAGGATCAATCATGGACGCCAAAACCGGAGAGATGAGCGGGGGTTGCCCGTTCCACGGCAGCATGGACATGCGCAACCTGCTGGGTCGCACCAACCGCGACTGGTGGCCGCAGGCGCTGCAGGTCGACATCCTGACCGAGGGCGGCCGCAGCGCCAACCCCTATGGCGAGGACTTCGACTACGCCGAGGCCTTCAACGCGCTCGACTACAAGGCGCTGAAGGAAGACCTCAAGGCGCTCATGACCGACAGCCAGCCCTGGTGGCCGGCGGACTACGGGCACTATGGCCCCTTCTTCATCCGCATGGCCTGGCACGCGGCCGGCACCTACCGCACCGGCGACGGGCGCGGCGGCGCCAACTCCGGCCAGCAGCGCTTCGCCCCGCTCAACTCCTGGCCCGACAACGGCAACCTCGACAAGGCCCGCCGCCTGCTGTGGCCGATCAAGCAGAAATACGGCAAGAACATCAGCTGGGCGGACCTCTTCATCCTCACCGGCAATGTCGCGATCGAGAGCATGGGCGGCCCCGTGTTCGGCTTCGGCGGCGGGCGCGCGGACGTGTTCGAGCCCGAATCGGTCTACTGGGGCACCGAGGAGCAGTGGGTGAACGAAGGCGTTCCCACCCGCATCCATCCCAAGGAAGGCCGCGCGCTCGAGAACCCGCTCGCCGCGATCCAGATGGGCCTTATCTACGTCAACCCCGAAGGCCCGGGCGGCAACCCGCATGATCCCGAGGGCATGGCCCGCGACATGCGCGAGACCTTCGCCCGCATGGCGATGAACGACG
>VFQU01000160.1_pt1 | contig 80638 bp, 71 predicted proteins | sample 3512311 | NCBI WGS metagenome assembly VFQU01 (sample SAMN10412377, study PRJNA504923) | tailings metagenome | isolation source: Relicate 3 Philex TSF3 active mining site | place: Philippines: Tuba, Benguet | collected 2017-08-29
ACCTGCGACCCCCTCGTCCCGAACGAGGTGCGCTACCAGGCTGCGCTACACTCCGTGACCAGACCGGCGGGCTTATAGCGGCGCCCGGAGGCGGGCGCAAGGACCAATGAGGTCACGCTGGAGAATGCGTCAGTAAGGCGCCTCCACGCGACCGGTTTCGACATAGACCGCCTTCACCTGCGAATAGTGCCGCAGCGCTTCGAGCGCGTTCTCGCGGCCCATTCCGGACTGCTTCACGCCGCCGAAAGGCATTTCCACCGGTGTCAGATTGTAGGCGTTGATCCAGCAGGTGCCGGCCTGAAGCTGCGCCACGACCCGGTGGCCGCGCGTCAGATCGCCGGTGAACACGCCCGCCGCCAGCCCGAACTCGGTGGCGTTCGCGCGTTCGATCACTTCACCTTCCGCCTCGAAGGGGAGGACCGACATGACCGGGCCGAAGATCTCTTCCCTCGCGATCGTCATGCCGTCCTCGACATCGGCGAACACTGTCGGTTCGACGTAGAAGCCGCGCTCCAGCCCCTGCAGGCGTGGAATGCCGCCGCCGGCGACGAGCCGGGCGCCGTCGGCCTTGCCCGTCGCGATATGGGCCAGCACCTTGTCGCGCTGTGCGCTGCTCACGAGCGGTCCCATCTGCGTTGCGGGATCGAGGGGATCGCCGATGACGATCCGCGATGTGCGCTCGGCAAGCCGTTCGAGGAAGCGCTCGTAGACCGGGCGCTGGACGAAGACGCGCGTGCCGTTCGAGCAGACCTGGCCCGACGAATAGAAATTGCCGAGCATCGCACCGCCGATGGCGCTTTCGAGGTCGGCATCCTCGAAGACGATCAGGGGCGACTTGCCGCCGAGTTCCATCGTCGCCTGCTTCATCAGCCCGCCCGCCTGGGCCATGACCTTGCGGCCGGTCGGCACCGAGCCGGTGAGCGAGACCTTGGCGACTTCGGGATGCGAGACGAGCGCGGAGCCGACATCGCCGAAACCCTGCACGACGTTGAAGAGCCCGTCTGGCAGGCCGGCCTCGCGGTAGATGTCGGCAAGTGCCAGTGCGGAAAGCGGCGTCAGTTCCGACGGCTTGAAGACCATGGCATTGCCCATGGCGAGCGCAGGCGCCGACTTCCAGCAGGCAATCTGGATCGGATAGTTCCAGGCGCCGATGCCGACGCAGACGCCGAGCGCCTCGCGCCGCGTGTAGGCGAACGGGCCGCCGAGATCGATGTGGTCGCCGTTGAACGTCGCGACCGCGCCTGCCAGATATTCGAGTGCATCGGCGCCCGAGGCGGCGTCGGCGACGAGCGTCTCCTGGATCGGCTTGCCCGTGTCGAGCGTCTCCAGACGCGACAGCTCTTCATTGCGTTCGCGCAGGAGGTCGGCCGCCTTGCGCAGGATGCGCCCACGCTCGACCGGCTTGCGCGCCGCCCAGTCCTTCTGCGCAGCATTTGCCGCGGCGACAGCGTCGTTGACGATGGCAGGCGTCGCCGCATGAAGCGTTGCGATCGCCTCGCCGGTCGCCGGATGGATCGACTGGAAGGCCGTGCCCACGCTGTCTTCGACATACCGGCCGTCGATGAAGTGCGATGCCTGGGGCTGGGCTTTCATGGTCTGTCCGATCGATTGGGTTTGTTGTTGCTGGCTGGTGTACGGCATCCACCCCTCTGGCCTGCCGGCCATCTTCCTCTCGAAGGGGGGGAGATTAGTCGTGCGGCTGGCGGCACTCAAATTTCGTCGAATAGGCGGCTGTAATCGCTCTCACCGGTCGCTCTCGCGCCAGCGCGGATTGATCCAGGGTTCGGCCTCGAAGCGGGGCAGCGGGTCGCGGCCGAGGATGTGGTCGGCCGCCTTCTCGCCGACCATGATCGACGGCGCGTTGAGATTGCCATTGGTGATGCGCGGGAAGATCGACGAATCGGCGACCCGCAGGCCTTCGACGCCGATGACGCGGCATTCCGGGTCGACGACGGAGCGTGGGTCGTCGGCCGCGCCCATGCGGCAGGTGCCGCATGGATGATAGGCGCTCTCGGCGTGCTCGCGGATGAAATCGTCGAGCGCGTAGTCGCTCTGGACATGCGCGCCGGGTGAGATCTCGGCGCCGCGATAGGGCGCAAACGCCTCCTGGCCGAAGACTTCGCGTGTGAGCCGGATGCAATGGCGGAAGTCGCGCCAGTCGTCCTCGTGGCTCATGTAGTTGAACAGGATCGCCGGCGGCGTCTTAGGGTCGGCCGAGCGCAGCCGGACCGCACCCCGCGATTTCGATCGCATCGGCCCAACATGGGCCTGGAAGCCGTGTGTCCTGGCGACCGCCTTGCCGTCATAGTGGATGGCGGCCGGTAGGAAATGGAACTGGATGTCGGGATAGTCCACGCCCGCAGCCGAGCGCACGAAGGCGGCCGCCTCGAAATGATTGGTGGCGCCCAGTCCGGACTTGAAGGCGAGCCAGCGCATGCCGATCAGCGCCTTGGAGACGACGTTGAGGCTTGAATGCAGCGTGATCGGCTTCGTCGCCTGCTGCTGGATGTAGAGCTCCAGATGGTCCTGCAGGTTCCGCCCGACGCCCGGCAGGTCCACGACCGGCGCGATGCCATGCGCCTTCAGATCCTCGACCGCGCCGATGCCGGACAACATGAGGAGCTTCGGGGAATTGATGGACGAGGCGGCGATGATGACCTCGCGGCGGGCGCGGATCGTCTCGATGCGCCCGCGCGCTTCGATCTCGACCCCGACAGCGCGCTGATTCTCGATCACAATGCGACGCGCGAAGCCGTTGACGAGGCTGACGTTTCGCCGCTTCAGCGCGGGGCGCAGATACGCGTTCGCGGTCGACCAGCGACGGCCCTCATGGATCGTCTGCTCCATGGCGCCGAAGCCTTCCTGCTTGGCGCCGTTGTAGTCGCCGATCGTCTCGAAGCCGGCCTGGCGACCCGCCTCGATGAAGGTCTTGTAGAGCGGGTTGGCCATCGCGCCGCGACGCACATGCATCGGTCCGGACGACCCGCGCCAGCCGATCTCGCCGCCATGCGAATGTTCAAGCCGCTGGAAGTAGGGGGCCACGTCGGCATAGGACCAGCCGGCTGCGCCTTCCGCGGCCCAATGGTCGAAATCGCGCGCATGGCCGCGCACATAGACCATGCCGTTGATGGAAGACGAGCCGCCGAGCACCTTGCCGCGCGGCGTCGCCAGCGACCGGCCTCCGAGATGCGGCTCGGGCTCGGTGCGGAAGCCCCAGTCATAGGTGCTCATGTTCATCGGGAAAGACAACGCCGAGGGCATCTGGATCAGCGGGCCGATATCGGTGCCGCCGAACTCGATCACGATGACGGAGTGCTTGCCGTCTTCCGACAGACGATAGGCGAGCGCCGATCCGGCCGAGCCGGAGCCCACGATGACGAGGTCGGCTTCACGCATGGGGGTGGGTCCGGTGGATTATCGAGGGGAGTGGGGTCCGCACCCTTCGAGAACCCCCCTCTGGCCTGCCGGCCATCTCCCCCTCAAGGGGGTAGATCGGGCTGTATGGACGCCTGCGCGAAAATTTCAGTGCTGACCGTTGAATGGTCAGCTGATCTCCCCCCTTGAGGGGGAGATGGCCGGCAGGCCAGAGGGGGGTGCGATCGAAGGGCGCTGCGCTCATGCCGGGCCCTCGCCAAGCTTCAGAGCGATGTAATCCTCGATGATCGCCACGGCCGATGCCGGGTCGGCTTCGCCGTCCTTCAGCGCACGGCGGATGTAGAACCCGTCGATGAGGGCCGCGATTGCTTCTGCGGCCGACGCGGCGTCGCGGCCGACAAGAGGCCTCAGCGCGAAGGCGAGGTTGGAATGCAGGCGCCGTGCGTAGACGCGCAGCAGGCGGCGCATGGGCGTCGAGCGCTGCGCCTCGACATAGAAGGCGAGCCAGGCCGCGACCGTGGCCGGTCGAAACTGCAGGGCGGAGAAATTCACCGCGACGATTGCCGACAGCCGCTCGCGGGGCGTCGACGAGCGGGCGAGCGCGGCGACGGTCTCGCGCCGCAGCGCCTGCAGCAGATGCCGCATGGTCGCTTCGAGCAGGTCGTCCTTGCCGCCGAAATAATGATGCGCGAGCGCGGGCGACACGCCGGCGCGTCCGGCGATGTCGGACATGGTCACGTCGAGCGAACCCTGTTCGCCGATGGCATTGAGCGCTGCCTCGATGAGCGCCTTTCGGCGCTGCGGCAGCATGGTTGGACGGGGCATGACAACGATCTCCTGAGCGCGCACCCTAATATTGATTGATCGATCAATCAACTTTCGCCGGCCATTGTGCACCGCAGCACCCTTTACGGGCCGCGTGCGGCTTGCCACATTCACCAGCATGGAGAGCGGCGTTGCAGCCGCCGATATTCAGGGAGTGACGTGATGACCGCATGCATCGTCGGATGGTCGCATCTGCCGTTCGGACGGCTCGAGGGCGAGACGCTCGAGGGCCTGATCACGCGCGCCGCGCGCGAGGCGCTGGACCATGCCGGCATCGGCGCGGACGATGTCGATGAGATCGTGCTCGGACATTTCAATGCCGGCTTCTCGCCGCAGGATTTCACTGCGAGCCTCGTGCTGCAGGCCGACGACCGCCTGCGCTTCAAGCCGGCGACACGCGTCGAGAACGCTTGCGCGACGGGCTCTGCCGCCGTGCGCCAGGGCATTCGCTCCGTCGAGGCGAGGGCCGCCCGCGTGGTGCTCGTCGTCGGCGCCGAGCAGATGACGACGACGCCCGGGCCGGAGATCGGAAAGAATTTGCTCAAGGCGTCGTATCTGCCGGAGGATGGCGACACGCTGGCCGGCTTCGCAGGCGTCTTCGGCAAGATCGCGCAGGGCTATTTCCAGCGCCATGGCGACCAGTCGGACGCGCTGGCGATGATCGCGGCGAAGAACCACAAGAACGGCGTCGACAATCCCTACGCCCAGATGCGCAAGGATCTGGGATTCGAGTTCTGCCGCGCCGAAAGCGACAAGAACCCGTTCGTGGCCGGTCCGCTGAAGCGTACGGATTGCTCGCTCGTCTCCGACGGCGCGGCGGCCATCGTCATCACCGATGCGCAGACGGCGCTTTCGATGAAGCGGGCGGTCGCCTTCCGGGCCAACGAGCATGTGCAGGATTTCCTGCCGATGTCGAAGCGCGACATCCTGCTCTTCGAAGGCTGCGAGGAGGCCTGGAGCAAGGCCCTGAAAAAGGCCGGCGTGACGCTCGACGATCTCTCCTTCGTCGAGACGCATGATTGCTTCACGATCGCGGAGCTGATCGAATACGAGGCGATGGGCCTGACGCCGCGCGGGCAGGGCGCCCGGGCGATTGCGGAGGGGTGGACGCAGAAGGACGGCAAGCTGCCGGTGAACCCGTCAGGCGGCCTCAAGGCCAAGGGTCACCCGATCGGCGCGACGGGCGTCTCCATGCATGTCCTGTCGTCGATGCAGCTTTGCGGCGAGGCGGGCGGCATCCAGGTCGAAGGCGCCAAGCTCGGCGGCATCTTCAACATGGGTGGCGCGGCGGTCGCCAACTACGTCTCGATCCTCGAGCGCATTAAGTAGAAGGCCAGAGCGGGAGGAGCCCATATCCGGGCACCTTCAGCGCCGGGCGGGCGAAATCGACGCCGGCGACGAGGCCGGCGAGATGAAGCTCCAGCCCGCTCGCTGCGCCGACCGTCAAGCCGGCCACCCCGAAGAGCGTTACGCGGAAATCGCGCCCGTCCGGCGTGAAACCGGCGACCAGCCAGTCGGACGCGTAGTCGCGGCCGGTGGCGTTCGGAGGCAGGCGGCCGCCGAAACCGGGCACCGCATCGAGCACCCAGGCGACGAAGCTGTTGGAGTTGGGCCCCGGCCAGATGCGGTACCCGCCGCGCTCGGAGTGCGGGTAGGCGGCGATCGCCGCCTCGAACTGCGGCAGCAGCGCTTCGGCCTCGGCACCTTCCACGGCATGCACGATCGTCGGCTCGTTGGAATACCATCGGCCATCGGCAGCGTAGCCGTCGACCCGGATGGGCATGCCCCAGCCGACCTTATCATAGCGCCGGTAGCGCGCCTCGCCTGGCGTCTTGGTGACGATCCAGCTGTGGACCGAGAGCGCGCCCTTCAGCCCGCCGGTACGCGCGGCAAGCACATAGACCGCGGCATCATCGGTTGCAGGCTCCGGCAACACGCCGCTCGACGACCAGTCGGCCGCGCGCCAGGAGGGCGGATGATCCTGCACCTGCCACCAGCCGATAGTCAGAAGCGCCGGCAGGATAAACACGATCAGCACGAAGAGGATGGCGTTGCGCAGGAGGCGCAGCGGGTGAAAGGCTTTGCGGGTCGGGGAGGAAGCGGCTATCTGCATCGCCTTCTCAGCTAGGCGGACGATCAGCAAATGACAAACCCCGTTCTCGTGGAAGTGATGCGCGGCGACATCGTCGAAAGCCGGCATCGCGGTGCGTTCATCGTCATGGATGGCGATGGCGGGATCGTGGCTTCCGAGGGCGATGTCGATCAGCCGGTCTTTCCGCGTTCGGCCGTAAAGGCGATCCAGGCGCTGCCGCTGGTGGAAAGCGGCGCGGCGGACGCGTTCGGTTTCGGCGACCGAGAGATCGCGCTCGCCTGCGCCTCCCATTCCGGCGAGCCGGAGCATGCGGCGCTGGCAGCCGACATGCTGGCCCGCGCCGGGCTCGACGAGACGGCGCTCGAATGCGGGTCGCACTGGCCGATGAGGCAGGAGGCGACGGTGGCGCTGGCCGCAGGCGGGCGGACGCCGACCCAGCTCCACAACAATTGCTCGGGCAAGCATGCCGGCTTCCTCTGCACCTGCCGGCACGTTGGCCTTGACCATCGCGGCTATGTCGCGTCAGGCCATGGCGAGCAGGAGCTCGTCCGCGACGCGATGGAAAGCGTGACGGGTGCCGGTCATGGCAGCGCCAACGTCGCCATCGACGGCTGCTCGATCCCGACCTACGCGGTCCCCTTGAGCGCGCTCGCACGTGGGTTCGCGCGCATGGCGACGGGGCAGGGGCTAGGCACGGAGCGCGCAAGAGCCGCGCGGCGCATCCTGTCGGCCTGCATGGCGGAGCCGTTCTTCATGTCTGGCACCGGCACGGCCGATCTGGCCCTGATTTCAGCGGGCGCAGGACGGCTGTTCGTGAAGACCGGGGCTGAGGGCGTGTATTGCGGCGCGGTGCCGGAGCTCGGTCTCGGCATCGCGGTCAAATGCGATGACGGTGCGTCGCGCGCAGCCGAGGTGGTCGTGGCGAGCGTGCTGAGCCGGATTTTCGCAGCTGACGACGCGCTTGCCGGAAGGCTGCGGTCGATCGGCAATCCGCCCATTCTCAGCCGTCGCGGCGTCGCAGTCGGCAGCCTGCGTGCGGCCGGGCCGCTCGCCTGATCACGCGGCGCGGTTGCCGGTGATGGTGAGGCCGGGGAAGCGGCCATCGTCGCCGTCGATCAGATCTTCCGATGCGACCTCGTGCCAGCGCTGGGCGACGATTGCGCCATCCGGCGTCTCGGCAAGCAGATTCCCGGAGATGATCGCCGAGCCGGCGCCATCGGCGACCGAAACGATGATGCCTTTCGGCGCGGCGCGGACGACGTTTCCCGTCACCGAGACGTTGCGCATGTAGGGTCCCCAGCCGATCAGGATGCCGGCCATCGGGGCGTTCTCGACGACATTGCCGGAGACGGCCGCTTCGGCCTCGACCGAGATGCCGATCCCGAACCCGCCTTCGCCGGGCAGGTAGGCGGCGTCGGGGCGCAGATGGCGGACGAGATTGCCGGTGATGCTGGCGAGCCTGCCGCCGACGTCGAGATTGACGGCATTGATGCCGTGCGCGGCGTCGTCGATGATGTTGCCGCTGATGACCGCGCCCTGGAACTCGAACTCGGAAAAGATCGCGGTCTCGCCGAGACGCAGGCAGCTGTTGTCGGCGATGCGGATGTTGGCGGCGGCGTTGCCGCGGACGGCCGAGAAGCGGCAGTCGGCGATCTGGTTGTCCGTGACCGACACGTTGCCGGCCCGGAAGACGTTGATGCCATTGCCGTTCTGCCCCGTGCCGCCCGACCGGGCGTCGATGCGCGCGATACGGTTGCGCGAGACGATCGTGCCGTCTTCGCCGGGTGCCGAGCGGAAGACGAGAATGCCGTTGTCGCCGCAGTCTGTCACCGTATTGCCGATGATCGACAGGCCGGCGGAGTCGGTCGCGAACAGTCCTGCGCCGGCGCAGCCGGAAATCGTGCAGGCCTCGACTGAGCCGGCGGCGCGTTCGAGCCAGAGCCCGTTGGCGGCGCTCGCGGTGAAACTGCAGCGGCTGATCGACAGGCTCGCGACGCCGTTGAGGCGGACGAGCGCCTGTGCGACCGAGCCGATCTCCAGGCCTCCGCCGTCGAAAGCGATGCCTGAAAGGTCGACATGGTCGAGTTCGTCGCCGGTCATCAGGAAGCCGGCGCCGGAATAGACGAGCCGCGTCGCGCCGGGCACCCCGGCGAGCCGTACGCGGCGGGGCAGGATTAGGCCTGAAACACGGAAGCTGCCGGCAGGCAGGGTGACGATGCCGTCGTCGAGCCCCGACCGGTCGATCAGCGCCTGAAGCGCGGCGCTCTGGTCTTCGGGAGCGTTCGGAATGAGGGAGGCGGCGGTCTGTGCTGCGGCGGGCGCGGCACCGAGCGCGAATGCGCCGGCGGCACCTGCCGCCAGCAGGCCGCGCCGGCTGGTCACGATCGGATCGTCTGCCATGCTCGTCTCCGCTTCAAGTCTCTTCGATTGATAGCGGGAAACTATGAGTAGAGCTTTACGTCAGCCGCGGCCGGTGGCGGGCACCAACGGCTCGCAGGTGAAGGTGCCCTCGGCGTCGGGTGCGGGCGTCCCGGTCTCCGTCGGTTCCGTCGGCTCGCCGGTCTGGAACAGATGCAGGTCGCCGCGCACGCGCGCCTGTATGGCGCCTGCCGCGAGGCTGTAGAGAATGCCGTTCTCCGACTCGATCGCGAGAAACTCGTCCCAGGCATCGCTGGCAAGCGCCGCCAGATCGTCTGGATCGACGGCGAGACGCGTGGACGGTCGCGAGACGATCCCGCCCAGTGAGCCGGCAAGTGCCGCGATCTGCGCTTCGCCGAGCGTCCGATGGGGAGCGACCGTGTCGGCGCCGCCGATCACGGCGCCGAGGAGCGCCAACGCAATGGCGCTGTCATCGGCATCGGCGAGCAGTCGGAACGAACTCGCCGCGTGCACCGCGCCTCGTGACGGCTCGATGCGGCAGACCTGCTGCGCGCGATGCCAGACGAGCCGCAGCGCGGCGATCTTAAGAGCAGCGAGGTACGGGTCGGCATCGAAGGCGAGCGTGAAGCCGATATGCGGTGCGGCATAGACGAGCGGCTGGCGCGCCATCTCGAACATGCGCAGATGCGAGACCGCGGCGGCAAGCGCGACGCCGAGCTCGCGCGCCGGAGATGCGCCCGCATTGTGAACGACACGCCCGTCGGCCTCCAGCAGAAGGGCAGGGACGTCAAGGGCGAAGAAATGGCCGATCGACTGCGGCAGGGAGGCCTGCATGGCCTCGAGCGACATGTTGAGACGGCCGCTGGCGGCGAAGATCGAGGCGGGGTCGAGCCCGAAGGCGAGGTCGAGCCGGCTCGCGTCTACCTTGCGGCCGGCGAGGATCGCCACCAGCCAGTCCACCGACTGCCTGCTCGCCGGGTGCGGGTCGAGCCGAAGCCGCATGCGCGTCAGCGGAAGACCGTCGAGCGCTGCCGTCAGCGCATCGGCCTCGGTGGGAAGCCCGGAGCCGTAGGAATTGCCGGCGCCGGCAAAGACGAGCGCCAGCCCGCCTGCACCTGCGTCGAGCGCTTCGCGCGCCTTCGCATTGGCCTCGGCCGGATCGGCGGCATCGATGCGCTGCAGAAGCGGCAGGGGGCCGAGCGGCGGGCGGAAGGCAGGCCCGACCGAGGCGCGGTGATGATAGGACAGGCCTTCGCGAGCCGTGTCGATCGCGCCCGCGATGTCGAGCCATTCCGATGCCGGAATAGGCGGGAATTCCGTCCTGTTGATGCTTGCCGCTTCCATTGCCCCTCGATGCCGTCATTGCGCGTCAACCGACGGTGCGGACTGTAGGCAGCCCCGCCCTCCATCGCAACGCCGCAGGTCGTGCTCACCGACGCCTGCGCGCAAGCGTTGCAGGAGGGGCACAAGCCCCCGCTTGCCGTGGCCTGTCATTTCGGCTTTCGTGCCGGGATCGACAAGGTTGTGCCGGGAGCGAGGATTCTGATGAGCGGTATGTGGGAGAACACGGTCGACCGGATCTTCGTCGGGGCCAGCCGCAAGCCGGACGACAGCTACCAGCAGGCCGAAAACCTGCTCCTCAAGATGGCGAACCGCCACGGGCTGGTCACGGGTGCGACCGGCACCGGCAAGACCGTGACGCTGCAAATCCTCGCCGAGGCATTCTCCAATGCCGGCGTGCCGGTCTTCTGCTCCGACATCAAGGGCGATGTGGCGGGCCTCGCCATGAAGGGCGAGCCGAAGGACTTCCTCGCCAAGCGGGCCGCCGCGATCCAGCTTGATCCCTACGAGTTCCAGGAATTCCCGGTCATCTTCTGGGACCTGTTCGGCGAGAAGGGGCATCCCGTTCGCGCAACCGTTTCGGAAATGGGTCCGCTGCTCCTGTCGCGGCTGATGAACCTGACCGAGGCGCAGGAGGGCGTGCTCAACATCGCCTTCCGCATCGCCGACGAGGAAGGGATGCTGCTTCTCGACATGAAGGACCTGCAGGCGATGCTGGTCAATGTCGGCGAGCGCGCCAACGAGCTCGGCATGCGCTACGGCAACATCAACCGCGCCTCGATCGGCGCCATCCAGCGCGCGCTGCTGGTTCTGGAAGAGCAGGGCGGCGCCTTCTTCTTCGGCGAGCCGGCGCTCAAGATCGCCGACATCATGCGGACGACGCGCGACGGCCGCGGCGCGATCAACGTACTCGCTGCCGAAAAGCTGATGATGAACCCGCGGCTCTACGGCACCTTCCTGCTCTGGCTCCTGTCGGAGCTGTTCGAGGAGCTGCCGGAAGTCGGCGATCCGGCGAAGCCGAAGCTTGTCTTCTTCTTCGACGAGGCGCATCTGCTCTTCAACGAAGCCCCGCGCGCGCTGATGGAGCGCATCGAGCAAGTCGTGCGCCTGATCCGCTCCAAGGGTGTCGGCGTCTATTTCGTCACGCAGAACCCGCTCGACGTGCCGGAAACGGTGCTGGCGCAGCTTGGCAACCGCATCCAGCACGCGCTGCGCGCCTATACGCCGCGCGAGCAGAAGGCGGTGAAGACGGCGGCCGACACCTTCCGCCCCAACCCCGACTTCGACTGCGCCACCGCGATCACGACGCTCGGCACCGGCGAGGCGCTGGTCTCGACGCTGGAGGAAAAGGGCGCGCCGTCCATGGTGCAGCGGACGCTCGTTCGCCCGCCCGCTTCGCGGCTTGGCCCGATCACCGACAGCGAGCGCGCGACGATCATGGCGCAGAGCCCGGTGGCCGGTCAGTACGACCAGACCATCGACCGTGAGTCCGCATACGAATTGCTTCGGGCACAGGCTGAGCAGGCCGCACGCACCGCTGACGAGGCAGCAAGGGCCGAGCAAGCCGAAAAGGCGCGCAAGGTGGAGGAACGGCAGGCTGGTTCGCGGTCCGAGAATGGCTGGACGCTGCCGGAATTTCCGGGCGGCGGAACGAGCCAGCGCCAGCCTCAGCGTCGGGCTCCGGCACCGCGAACATCCAATCGTCAAACCGTCGCCGAGGCTGCGATGAAGTCCGTCGTCCGCTCGGTCGGCTCGTCGCTCGGCCGGGCGATCGTCCGCGGCATACTCGGCAGCATGAAGCGCTGACGAAAAAGGCCGGGACGAGCCCGGCCTTCAAACGGCTACTTGATCGAGAACACTTTAGGCGACGCGGACGCCCGAGGTGACGACGACCGGCGTCTTCTCCGGGACGCGATCGTAGAGATCGATGACGTCCTGATTGATCATGCGCACGCAGCCGGACGAAACCGAAGTGCCGATCGACGCCCATTCCGGCGAACCGTGGACGCGGTAGAGCGTATCGACGCCGTCTTTGTAGATGTAGTGAGCGCGGGCGCCGAGCGGGTTGCGCAGGCCGGGTTCCATGCCGCCGAGCCACGTGCGCGTCGCCGGATCGTATTCGGCGCGGTAGGGCTCGAGCTCGGGCTGGCGATCGATCATCTCGGCCGGCGGGAACCAGCGCGGCCAGGCCTGCTTCCACTCGATCTCGCCGCGGCCCGACCATTCGAAGCCGGCGCGCCCGAGGCCCACGCCGTAGCGCATCGCCTGCCCGTTGGGCATCGTGTAGTAGAGGAAATGGTTGCCGGTATCGACAACGACCGTGCCGGCAGGCTCGCCGGTCGTGTTGATGACCATCTGGCGATAATAGCGCGGATTGATGCGCTCATAGGGAATCGCCGGGAGCGTGAATCCGCCATCGGTGATCGACGCATAGTTCTCGGCCGGCGACGAGGTGAACGGACGCGCAAGCGGCGTCAGGGCCGGCGCGGGCGTCGTCGGCTGTCGAGGGCTCGTCGTGCAGGCGGACAACACCAGCGTTGCCGCGCCAGCGGAAGCGCCGCTGAGAAAGCCGCGGCGGCTTAGTCGGATCGAACGTTCAGACACGATGGTTCCTCGAATACGAAATCGGAAATAACGGGATGTCGGCAGACGTCCTCAAAGACGCATCCGCACCCGTCACCAGTCTTCACGCACCTTTAACGATTCGATTCAGGAAACCCACGTCCGCCGTGCCTGTCTCACGGAGAATTTTCGCCGGCGTGACTTTTTTGTCAAAGCGCGAGCAGGCCGTCGAGTGACGGCAGGACAACGTCCGGCGGGAGGTCGCGGTATTCGTCCGGCTGGCCGGACCGGTTGATCCAGACCGTTCGGAAGCCGAAGCGCTTGGCGCCCGCAATGTCCCAGCGGTTGGATGACTGGAAGGAGACGGCGTCCGGATAGAGCCGCCAGGAAGTCGTGACCATGTCATAGACGTCGGCATGCGTCTTGAAGCGGCGGATGGCATCGACGGAGAAGACCTTGTCGATGACCGTGTCGAGCGCGGCCGAGCGCACGGCGGCTTCCAGCATCGCCGGCGAGCCGTTGGACAGGATCGCCACGCGTCCGCCATTGGCCTTCAGTGCTTTCAGGATCTTCGGCACCTCCGGATAGCAGTCGAGCCGGAAGTAGGAATCGAGCAGAGCCTGGCGCAGCGACCTGTCGGCGGACGGCACCTTGGCAAAGGCGAAATCGAGCGCCTGTTCGGTCAGTTGCCAGAAATCCTGGTAGCTGCCCATGAGCGTGCGGACCCAGGAATATTCGAGCTGCTTGGCCCGCCAGATATCGGACAGAAGCTGGCCGTCGGGCCCGACGGCAGCCGCATGCCGGCGCACCGCCGCATGCACGTCGAAGAGCGTGCCATAGGCATCGAAGACATAGGCGGATGCGGGCATGCGAACCTCGATCGTTGGTGCGCGGACTTGACCCCAGCCATGCTTTGCGGTCAAGCACGGGGCCGCTCTGGCCCGGCGCTTTTGCCGCCGTGACCCTTGGAGCGGACTGCCCCGGCTGCGAGGCCGGAGTGCAGGAAGAACGGCAAGGCAGGATAGCGATCATGAGCCTCTCAGTCCCCGCACAGACCACCACCTGGACCTATGTCGACGGCGATTGGTACGAGGGCAACGTCGCGATCGTCGGTCCCCGCACGCACATGATGTGGCTGGGATCGAGCGTCTTCGACGGCGCGCGCTGGTTCGAGGGCGTGGCGCCCGACCTCGACAAGCACTGCGCGCGGGTAAACGCTTCGGCGCTGGCTCTCGGCCTGCAGCCGACGGTCGATCCCGAGACGATGGTGGGGCTCACCTGGGACGGGCTCAAGCACTTCGACGGCAAGACGGCGGTCTATATCCGCCCGATGTACTGGGCCGAGCATGGCGGCTACATGGGCGTTCCGGCCGATCCGGACTCCACCCGCTTTTGCCTCTGTCTCTACGAGGCGCCGATGATCGCATCGAGCGGCTTTTCGGTCAGCGTCTCGCCCTTCCGACGGCCTACCATCGAGACCATGCCGACCAACGCCAAGGCCGGCTGCCTTTACCCCAACAATGGCCGCGCGATCCTCGAAGCCAAGAAGCGCGGCTTCGACAACGCGCTCGTGCTCGACATGCTGGGCAATGTCGCCGAGACGGGGTCGTCCAACGTGTTCATGGTGCGCGACGGCGAGGTGCTTACGCCAGCGCCGAACGGCACGTTCCTCTCGGGCATCACGCGCTCGCGCGTCATCGCCCTGTTGCGCGAGGCCGGCATGACGGTCAGCGAACGCACGCTGACGGTGCAGGATTTCATGGGCGCCGACGAGATTTTCTCGACCGGCAATCATTCCAAGGTTGTGCCGATCGTGCGCATCGAAGACCGCAGCCTGCAGCCGGGGCCGGTCGCGGCCCGCGCCCGCGAAGCCTATTGGGATTTCGCGCATTCGGCCTGAGGCGATCTTCGCCCTGCGCCGTTGAGTCTAGCAGGGCTGCACCTATGTAGAGGGCGAGCCCGCTTTACCGATTTTCAGAAGGGAGACTTTTCATGGCTTTCACACTTCCCGAACTGCCCTACGACTACGAGGCGCTTCAGCCCTACATGTCGAAGGAAACGCTCGAGTACCACCACGACAAGCACCACAAGGCTTATGTCGACACCGGCAATAAGCTGGCTGCCGAAGCCGGGATGGACGGCCTTTCGCTCGAAGAGATCGTCAAGCAGTCCTACGGCAAGAACGCGCCGCTCTTCAACAATGCCGGACAGCACTACAACCACATCCATTTCTGGAACTGGATGAAGAAGGGCGGCGGCGGCAACAAGCTGCCGGGCGCGCTCCAGAAGGCCTTCGACAGCGATCTCGGCGGCTTCGACAAGTTCAAGGCCGACTTCGTTCAGGCCGGCGTCGGCCAGTTCGGTTCGGGCTGGGCCTGGGTCGCGGTCAAGGACGGCAAGCTCCAGATCATGAAGACGCCGAACGGCGAGAACCCGCTGGTTCACGGCGCGACCCCGATCCTCGGCGTCGATGTGTGGGAGCATTCCTATTACATCGACTACCGCAACGCCCGCCCGAAATACCTTGAGGCGTTCGTCGACAATCTGATTAACTGGGACTACGTGCTCGAAATGTACGAGAAGGCCCACGCCTGATCGGCTCGACAGTTTCGGACGAGTTCAGCCCCGTCGGCCATGGCCGGCGGGGTTTTCATGTGCGGTCACGGAAGCTTGAAGGAGCGAGCGCCCAATTTGAGCGTTGCAAATCGTCGCAATGCGTCATGTTTCCTGTGAGACCAACGAGGACCGTTCCTGATGAAGCGCCTTATCCTTTCCGTCGCCGCCCTCGCCATTCTGACGCCGGCTGCGTTCGCCGATGTCGTCGACGACCGGCAGGAGATCATGAAGGAGCGGCGCGATATCCTGCGCACGCTGGGTCCGATCGCGCAGGGACAGGCGCCGTTCGATGCAGCGGTCGTGCTCGATGCGCTCGAGAAGATGAACGAGAACGCGCAACGCCATGATGCAGAGGTACTCTATCCCGCCGACACATTGGGCGGCGACAGCGAGGCCTCGCCGGTAATCGCCGAGCGCTTCGACGCGTTCAAGGAGATCGACGACAAGTACAAGGCCGACGTCGCGACCGCGCTGGCGGCTGCGCCTGCCGATCTTGAAGCTTTCCGCACCGTGTTCGTGCCGGCCTCCCAGGGCTGCGGCACCTGCCACCAGACCTACCGCCTCGACTAAGCGGACATGGGCTGGCTTGCCAAGACGGCCGTCGCTGCCGGCTTGATCGCGGTCGCGGGCGGTGCGGCCGCCTGGTGGCTCGCATCGCCGCGTCCGCTGCCAGCCGAGGTGCTTGCCTCGATCCCGGCTGGTGACGCGGGGCGCGGGGAACGGGTCTTCTGGGGCGGCGGATGCGCATCGTGCCACGCGGCCCCGCAAGCCGAAGGGGACGACCTGCTGCTTCTGGCAGGCGGTCTCGCGCTTTCGACCGATTTCGGCACCTTCGTCGCCCCGAACATCTCCCAGCATCCGGAAGACGGCATCGGCAACTGGACGGCCGCCCAACTTGCCAATGCCATGCTGGCGGGCGTCTCGCCGGGAGGCGGACACTATTATCCGGCGTTCCCGTACGGTTCCTACGCGCGAATGGACGTCGCCGACGTAGCCGATCTCCACGCCTTCATGGAAACCCTGCCGGAAGTCAAGGGCAGGGCGGCCGAAAGCCAGCTCGCCTTCCCGTTCAATCAGCGCTGGGCGATCGGGCTGTGGAAATGGCTCTATCTGGATGACAGTCCTGCCGTCGATATCGCAGGCGCGAGCGACCAGGTGCTGCGCGGGCAGTATCTGGTCGAAGGCCCCGGGCATTGCGGCGAGTGCCACACGCCGCGCTCAGTGCTGGGTGGACCCGACACGAGCCGCTGGCTCGCAGGCGCGCCGTCGCTGGAAAGCGGACGCCAGCTGCCCAACATCACACCGTCCGACGACGGCATCGGCTCCTGGAGCGAAGCCGATATCGCGATCTATCTCGAAAGCGGCTTCACGCCCGACTTCGACGCGGCCGGAGGCCAGATGGCCGCCGTCATACGCAACATGGCCCGCCTGCCGGCGGAAGACCGCGAGGCGATCGCGGCCTATCTGAAGGCTATTCCGCCGCTTCCCGATTGACGGCGCGTTCGCCAGCGACGGCGAGCGCGAACGAGTAGGTATAGGCGATCTCTTCCAGCCGCGAGAAGCGGCCAGACGCACCGGCATGGCCGGCATCGAGATTGATCTTGAACAGGACGGGATTGTCACTCGTCGTCTCGTCGCGAAGCTTGGCCACCCATTTGGCCGGTTCCCAGTAGGTGACGCGCGGATCGGTGAGACCGGCGACTGCCAGGATGGGCGGGTAGGGGAGCGCGCCGACATTGTCATAGGGCGAATAGCCGGCGATGAGGCGGTAGTCGGCCTCCGACGCGATAGGGTTGCCCCATTCGGGCCATTCGGGCGGCGTCAGCGGCAGACTGGCGTCGAGCATGGTCGACAGCACGTCGACGAACGGCACCTCGGCGATGATGCCGCCAAAGGTCTCCGGCGCCATGTTGGCGATCGCCCCCATGAGCATGCCGCCGGCCGAACCGCCCTGCGCCACGATGGAGCCCTTCGACGTGTAGCCCTCGGCGACGAGATGATTCGCGACCGCAATGAAATCGCTGAAGGTGTTGACTTTCCTGTCCTTCTTGCCGTCCTCGTACCAGCCGAAGCCCTTGTCCTTGCCGCCGCGCACATGCGCGATGGCGTAGACGAAGCCGCGATCGACCAGCGACAGGCAATTGGTGCTGAAGGAGGCAGGGATGGTAATGCCGTAGGCGCCGTAGCCGTAGAGCAGGCACGGCGCGCTGCCGTCGAGGCGCGTATCGCGATGGTAGAGCAGCGAGACTGGGACGAGTTCGCCATCGGCGGCCGGGGCCATGAGGCGGCGCGTTACGTAGTGCTCCGGATCGTGGCCGGACGGCACTTCCTGCGTCTTGCGCAGCGTCCGCTCTCGGGTGCGCATGTCGTAGTCGAAGACCTGTGCAGGCGTGGTCATCGAGGAATAGGAGAAGCGCACGACATCGGTATCGTATTCGAGCGAGCCGACGAGGCCGAGCGAATAGGCCTCCTCGTCGAAGGCGATCGCATGCTCGTCGCCGCTCGACCGATCGCGGATGACGATGCGCGGCAGGCCATCGAGGCGTTCGAGCCGGACGAGGAAATCGCGGAAGCCCATGATGCCGAGGATGAGGCGGCCGGGCTGGTGGGGAACGATCTCTTCCCAGTTGTCCGGGCGCGGGTCTGCAGCCGGAGCCCGCATGATGCGGAAATCCTTGGCGCCGCCCGAATTCGTCAGGATGAAGAACTCGTCGCCGCCTTCCTCGACATCGTATTGGATGCCGGTCTGCCGCGGCGCGATGACGACCGGCTCGGCATCCGGGCTGTTAGCGGGCAGGACGCGGTATTCCGACGTCTCGTGATCGTGGATGGAGATGAAGATCCAGTCATTGCGACGCGAGCCCGAGACCGAGAGGAAGAAGCCGGGATCGGTCTCCTCGTAGACGAGCCGGCTTTCGGTCTGGCCGATGACGTGATGGTAGATGCGCGAGGGGCGGTGGTTCGGGTCGAGCCAGGAGTAGAAGAAGCCCTTGTCGGTGCCGTCCCAGACTCCGCCGCCGCCGGTGTCGCGCACGATGTCGTCGAGATCGGCGCCGGTCGCAAGATCGCGGACCTTGAGCGTGTAGAATTCGGAACCCTTGTCGTCATAAGCCCAGAGAAGCAGGGAATGGCTGGCCGAATGGTCGACGCCGCCGATGCGGAAATAGGGATGGCCCTCGGCTTCGTGGTCACCGTCGAGGAGCAGTTCCTCCGGCCCGCCGTCGCGTGGGGTGCGGAAATAGCGCGGCTGCTCGCCGCCGATGCGAAACGCCGAGCCATACGCATAAGGTCCGTCAACCATTGGGACGGAGGAATCGTCTTCCTTGATGCGCGCCTTCATCTCGGCGAAGAGAGCGTTGCGCAGCGGCAGCGTCTCGGCCATCACGGCGGCCTGATAGCTGTTTTCGGCTTCGAGATGCGCGCGGATCGCGGGATCGAGCAGCGACGTGTCACGGAAGACCTCCTGCCAGTTGTCGGCCCGCAGCCAGCCATACTGATCGACGCGTGCGACGCCGTGCTGGACGTCTTCGCTCGGGCGCTTCTCGGGGCGGGGCGGGGTGGCGCCGGCGGCCAGTCTTGCAGTCATTCGAAAGGTCCGATCTCGATCAGTCGTGTTGGGTTGAACGCCGGATGAATGCGGCGCTCAGAAGGCGTTCAAGGCGAAAGTGTAACATCCCCGACAGGCGCACAATGTGCCGCAAGGGGAGATGAGCGATGGGCATGTTTTCGAAGACAGTGATGGCTCTGGCACTGGTTTCAGCGGTCGGTGCCTTTGCCGAAAAGGCGCAGGCAAGCGCATTTTCGGCCTGGGAGGTTTCGGGCGTTGCCTGGGGAGACACCCTCAACGTTCGCAAGTTTCCGGCAGCGCATTCGCAGAAGCAGGCCGCCTATCCGAACGGCACCGTGCTGTCTCTGACTGGCCGCTGCACGGATGGGCTCAACCTCGCATCGATCGCGCACCTGCCGGACTGGAAGCAGAAGCAGGCTGTGCGCTATCGCTGGTGCGAGGTCTGGCACGACCCGGCCCGCGACGGGAACTATGCCTCGGGCTGGGTCTATGGCCGCTACATCGCGCCCTACTGACGGTTGCTACCGCTCATCCGGCACGAAGGTGAGCGCATGGCCGTTCATGCAGTAGCGCAGGCCCGTTGGCTTGGGACCATCCGGAAAGACGTGGCCGAGATGAGCGTCGCAATCCGCGCACCGCGTCTCGGTGCGCACCATGAACCATGAGCGGTCCTTGTGCGCGGTCACCGCGTCTGGCTCGACGGGCTCGTAGAAGCTCGGCCAGCCGGTGCCGGAATCGAATTTCGTCTCCGAGCGGAAGAGCGGACGCTCGCAGCAGACGCAGCGATAGAGGCCCTTGGCCTTCGTGTCCCAGTTTGGACCGGTAAAGGCGCGCTCGGTGCCGTGCTCGCGGGTGATATGGTACTGCTCGGGCGTCAGCTGCTCGCGCCATTCGGCGTCGGTCTTGACCACCTTGGGGGCAAGGGTCGTCGTCATGGGAAACTCCCGTTCTGAAATGTCCCGCTCTATGTAGGCAGCCGGCACTGGATTGTCAGCGGCGACGCGCGGCCTCACGACCTGTTCATTGCCTGGGGAAGACGTCGGATTCGCTTGTCCGGACCGATCCTTGCCGTTATCAGGCTGACCAAAGGGCACCGCATTTTCCCGACAGGACGGCAACAGGCAGGGCATGGCAACCGGAGAACTCTCGCTGACATTGCTCGCGATCTTCCTGCCGTTCGTTGCCGCGGCGATCGCACCGTTCCTCGCCCGCAGCATGGGCCACAACGCGGCCTGGGTTCTGGCTGCGGCACCGGCGCTCCTCTTCCTGCACTGGCTGAGCTTTCTCGGACCTGTCTCGAACGGACAGGCGGTGACGGGAGGCGTGTCCTGGATACCCAGCCTCGGCGTCGACATCTCCTGGTACGTGGACGGCCTGTCGCTGACCTTCGCGCTGCTGATCACCGGTATCGGAACGCTGATCGTTCTTTATGCGGGCGGTTACCTGAAGGGCCATCCGCATCTCGGCCGGTTCTTCTCCTTCATCCTGATGTTCATGGGCGCGATGCAGGGGTTGGTGATCGCCGACTCCTTCCTGATGCTCTTCGTGTTCTGGGAACTGACCTCGATCACCTCCTTCCTGCTGATCGGCTTCGACCACGGGCGCGAAGCGTCGCGCCGGGCGGCCACGCAGGCGCTGATCGTCACCGGCCTCGGCGGGCTCTCGCTGCTGGCAGGCCTTCTGGTGATCTGGTCGGTGACGGGCGCGACAAGCCTGAGCGCGCTGCTCGAAACCGGTGACGTGCTGCGCGCGAGCCCGCTCTATCTCGCCGCGCTTATGATGGTTCTGGGCGGCGCGTTCACGAAGTCGGCGCAGTTCCCGTTCCATTTCTGGCTGCCCAACGCCATGGAAGCGCCGACGCCCGTGTCGGCCTATCTGCATTCGGCGACAATGGTGAAAGCCGGCGTCTACCTCCTGATGCGCGTGAACCCGGTGATGGGCGACACAGCGGCTTGGGAGACGATCCTGCCGCTCTTCGGCGGCGTGACGCTTCTTGTCGGCGCGATCCTGGCGATCCGGCAGAGCGATCTGAAGCTGATGCTGGCCTATACCACGGTCGCCTCGCTCGGCCTGCTCGTAATGCTGACCGGGCTCGGCTTCGATCACGCGATCGAGGCGGCTGTGCTCTATCTGATCGCCCATTCGCTCTTCAAGGGCGCGCTCTTCATGGTGGCGGGCCTGATCGACCACGAGGCGGGGACGCGTGACCTGACCCGTCTCGGCGGCCTGCGCAGCGCGATGCCGATCACCTTCGCCGCTGCGCTGATGGCGGCGATCTCCATGGGCGGCCTGCCGCCGATGTTCGGCTTCCTCGCCAAGGAAGAAATCTACTATGCGCTCGGCTTTGCCGATGGCTGGACGACGCTCTTCACGCTGGTCGCGATCGCCGGCAACGCGCTGATGTTCGCCGCAGGCTTCACGGTCGCGCTGCGGCCGTTCCTCGGCGCCGCGGTCGAGACGCCGAAGCATGCGCATGAAGGGCCGGTGCTGCTCTGGCTCGGCCCGCTGGTGCTGGCGAGCATGGGCTTCGTCGCGGCGCTGTTCTCGCCGCTGGCACATGGGTATCTGTCGTCGCCGATGGCGAGCGCGGTTGAAGGCGCGCCGCTTGCCATCACCATTTCGCTGATCCCGTCGATCGGCCTGCCGCTGCTGCTTTCGCTCGTCACCGTGGTGATCGGCATCGCGATCTATCGCGGGCTGGATGCGCTGCGCGGACGGATCGCCGGCGTGCTGACCGCAATCGGTTGGGGGCCGGATCGCGGCTTCGACCAGGCGATCATCGGGATCATCGCCGGTTCGACGCGCGTGACGAGGCTGATCCAGAACGGACGCATGGACAGCTACATGACGGTCGTGTTCGTTACGATCGGCCTCGCCTTCGTGGTGCCGATGTGGCTCTACGACGAACTGCCGACGATGCCGGCCATGCCTGCCCTTCTGTTCTACGAATGGGCGGTGATCCTGATCGCGGTCGTCGGCGTGCTGGCCGTCGGCTCGTCAAACGACAGGCTGACCGCGATCGTCTCGCTCGGTATTCAGGGCTTCGCGGTCGCGCTCCTGTTCCTGCTCTTCGGAGCGCCCGACCTGGCCTTCACCCAGTTCATGGTCGAGACTCTGTCGGTCGTCATCCTCGCGCTGGTCATGACGCGGCTGCGGCTGACGCAGAGCGACCATCGCCCGACAGGCCAGAAGATCGCCGACATCGTCGTCGCGGCGCTGTGTGGCGCGGGGCTCGGCCTGATGCTGCTGAAGGTCACGCAAGGCACGCTCGATCTCGCGCTGAGCGAATTTTTCGCCGCCTACTCCCGCGTCATCGCGCACGGCCGCAATATCGTGAACGTCATCCTGGTCGACTTCCGCGGCATCGATACGCTGGGCGAAATCACGGTGGTGATGATTACCGGCCTTACCATCCTTGCGCTGATCCGCATCCGCGTGCGCAAGCGACCAGTGACTGGCACCGGGGAGGTCGCGCCGTGAACACGATCATCTTCCGCACCGTCGCGCCTTATCTGGCGGCGCTGATGGTGCTGTTCTCGGTCTTCGTGCTGCTGCGCGGCCATAACGAGCCGGGCGGGGGCTTCATCGGCGGTCTCATCGGGGCATCGGCCTTCGCGATCTACGGCGTGGCGAGCGGCGTCTCGGCCGTGAGGCGCGCGCTCTACTTCCACCCGATGTCGATCGCTGCCGCCGGCCTGCTGACCGCGGCCCTTTCGGGCGTGGCCTCGATCTTTTTCCAGGTGCCGTTCCTGACTGGTCTCTGGACCGCGCCGCTGCCGATCATCGACTTTGAGCTGTCCTCGCCGCTCTTCTTCGACATCGGCGTCTATCTGGTCGTGCTCGGTTCGATCACCTCGATCGCGCTGGCGCTGGAAGAAAGGGAGGAGGACTGATGGAACCCGCAATCGCGGCGCTCGTCGCGCTGTTCTTCGCCGTTTCGGTCTACCTCTTCCTGTCGAAGCACCTGATCCGGGTCCTGCTTGGCGCGGCGCTCATGTCGAATGCCGTCAACCTGACGATCTTCACATCGGGTCGGTTGACGCGTGAAGTGCCGCCCTTCATTGCGCCCGACGCCTATACGACCGTCGGCACGACAGCGAATTCGCTGCCACAGGCGCTCGTGCTGACGGCGATCGTCATCGCCTTCTCGATCTTCGCATTCCTGCTTGTCCTGACCTATCGCGCCTATCAGGAACTGGCGACGGACAACTCGGACGAGATGCGACTGGCAGAACCCGAAGCCGATACACGCCCGCCGCTGGGATACTAAGGGACGATTGATGGAATCTGCCGGGGGATATGGCATCAATCTCGCCGATGCGATGGTCGTCGAGCCCGTCGCGCTGGCGGACTGGCTGCTTTTGGTGCCGCTCGTCGTGCCGATGATGGCCGGTGCACTGCTTCTATTGCTGCGCAAGAATCCGAAGACGCAGCCGGTAGGGGCGCTGATCGGGCTGGTGATCGTCTTCCTCGCCGAGATCGCGCTGCTTGCGCGTGTCATGGCTGACGGGCCGGTCATCATGACCATGGGCCGCTGGCTGCCGCCTTTCGGCATCACCTTCGTGGCCGATGCACTCGGCCTGATGCTGGCGCTGGCGGCGACCCTGGTCGCGATCGTCTGCGCCCTTTATGGGACGATCGACATCGACGCCTCGGAGCGGCGCTACGGCTTCTATTCGTTCCTGATGCTGATGATGGCGGGCGTGGCCGGCTCGTTCCTGACGGGCGACATCTTCAATCTCTATGTCTGGTTCGAGATCTTCGTCCTGTCGTCCTTCGGTTTGATCGTGCTCGGTTCTCGCGCCAAGCAGCTCGACGGCGCGGTGAAATACGCCTTCCTGAACCTCGTCGGGACGACGCTGTTTTTGATCGCCACCGGCCTCCTCTACGGCATCTTCGGCACGCTCAACATGGCCGACATCGCGGTCAAGGCGCCGGGGCTTGCAGGCGAGGCGCCGCTGATGACGCTGGCGACCGTCTACCTCGCGGCGTTCGGCATGAAAGCGGCTGCATTTCCGCTGAACGCCTGGCTGCCCGCCTCCTATCACACCCCGCGCATTGTCGTGTCCGCGCTCTTCGGCGCAATCCTGACCAAGATCGGCGTCTACTCGCTTCTGCGCACGTTGGTGATGCTTTTCCCCGAACAGGGCGCTGAACTGTCCGGCCTGATCGCGTGGGTTGCGGCGCTGACCATGATGCTGGGCGTCATGGGTGCGCTTGCGCAGGCCGATATCCGCCGCCTCTTCGGCTTCATCGTCGTCTCCGGTATCGGCATCATGCTGGCGGGGCTTGCGATCGGCACGGTGACGGCACTGGCAGGCACGATCTTCTATGCAGCCCACTCGATGCTTGCGATGGCTGCGCTCTATCTGCTTGCGGGGACGATGCGCCGTATCGCCGGAAGCAACGACCTGACAAAGATCGCGGGGCTCTACGCGCTTGCGCCCGCACTTGCGGCTGCAGCCCTCATCCTCGTCCTGGCGGTTGCCGGCCTGCCACCCGGCTCGGGTCTGTGGCCGAAAGTCTACCTCGTGCGCGCCGCGCTCGACGAGGGCTACTGGTGGCTGGCGCTGGCGATCCTCGCGAGCGGACTCCTGACCACGCTGGCGCTCGGCCGTGTGTTCACGCTCGGCTTCTGGCGACCTGCGGCGGATGTGTCGTCGCTGAGCTTCGTGGATGCCGACATGCGGATCGCCTACGTCGCGCTCGCAATCCTGCTCGTGCCCATTCTCGCCATGGGCCTGTGGCCTGAGCCCTTCCTGCAGGTGGCCGAGCGCGCGGCGGAAGGCCTGATCGACCCGGTCGCCTATATCGGCGGTGTATTCCCGAGCGAGGTGGCCGAATGAAACTGCTCCTGATCAATATTCTGCTCGCCTTGTCCTGGGCGGCGGTGAGCGGCTCGTTCAGCTTCATGAGCCTTCTGTTTGGCTTCCTGCTCGGAGCGGTCGCGCTGTCGTTCATCCGGACGGAGATCGGGTCGCTCAACTATTTCGTGCGCGCACGGCGCATCGCGTCGCTGACGGTCCTGTTTCTTTACGAACTCGTGATGTCGTCGATCAAGGTCGCAAAGACGGTGCTGACGCCAAGGCTCGATCTCAAGCCCGGTATCGTCGCCTATCCGATGAAGGTCGACCGCGACTTCGAGATCACACTGCTTGCCAACCTCGTCACGCTGACGCCGGGCACGATGTCGGTCGACATCTCCGAAGATCGCAGGCTGCTCTACATCCATGCGCTCGACGCATCGGATCCGGAGCAGATGCGTGTCGATATTGCCTCGGGGTTCGAGCGCAAGATCCTGGAGGCATTTCGATGACGACTGCCGACATGCTCCGGCTCTGGGCCGAAAACGGGGCGCTGGCGCTGTTTGCGCTGGCCTTCCTGATCACGGTCGTGCGCGTGATCCTCGGGCCGACGCTGCCGGACCGGATCGTGGCGCTCGACATGCTGGTCGTGGTCGCCGTCGGCTTCATCGCCGTGATCGGCATCAAGACGAGCTTCACGCTCTATGTGGACGTCGCGATCGCGCTGGCTCTCGTCGGCTTCCTGGCGACCGTCGCCTTCGCGCGCTTCATCATGAAGCGGGGGGCGATCTGGGCTCGCATGCACAACGAGCCGCAGGGCAAGCAGCGCCAGCCGGCAAGGGAAGGCGACCATGCTTGATCTGGTTCTCAGTATCGTCGTCTCGACTCTCCTGATCATCGGTGGATTGTTCTCGGTTGTCGCGGCGATCGGCATCCACCGCTTCCCGGACGTCTATTCGCGCATGCATTCGGCCTCCAAGGCGGGCACGCTCGGTTCCGGCGTGATCCTGATCGCGCTGGCGATCCACACCGACGATCTGGGCACGATGACGCGCGCGATTGCCGGGTTCATCTTCCTGCTGCTGACGGCGCCGATCGCCGCGCATCTCCTGTCGCGGGCGGCCTATGCCGCCGGCTACCGGATGTGGGAAGGCTCCGTCCGCGACGAGATCAGCGATGCGGACACGAAGGCGCTGACCGACAAGGCGCAGGCCGATATCTAGGGGAGGGCGCGAGCCATGCGCGTAACCTCCGACCTGTTCGTCGCGGCGCTCGTGCGGCGCGTGTTTTCGTCCGGCGGGTTCGCTGCTGTCGGCAAGCGCGGTGCAACAGAGGCGGGCGCGATCTTTCTGACGCTCAGGCATCGCGACGGCACGCTGAGCCTCTACGGGCCCGCCCCGCAGAGCGACTATGATACGGGCAAGCCGAAGGACAGGCGCTTCGTGCCGATGATCGAGGCCGGCGAGCAGGACGAGTTGGACAAGCGGCTTGCCAAAGAAGGGCGCTTCGACCCGGACTACTGGCTGGTCGAGTGCGAGTGCAGCCCGGAGCTCTTCAACGACATTTCGGGGATCAGGACGCCCTGAACAGCGCGCTCGGGCCGTCCGAATTGGCGGCGCGGGCGACGGACGGTTCCTGGGCGGCGAGCGCGGTCCGCCACTCCTCGAGCGCCTCGCGGCATTCCGCAGGTTCCAGCGCGCGATAGTCATCCACGAAATTGCGGATCGACCTGACGCTGCTGAACCGCGCCGGCGCGACGCAGGACATGATCAGGAAGGCACGCTCTTCCGACAGGCTGATCGCCTTCAGCGCTACGGCGAGATCGGTACCGGATTGCTGGACAAGCAGGTGTCGGGCGGTTTCGGCGGCCGTACCGATGGCTTTGCCGAGCGCGACCCCAAGCGCCGAAAAGGAACCGGACAGGGCTGCCATGACGATGCGGGTGCCGGCATCGCTGTCGCGGTGTGCCGGTGCGCGGACGGAATCAGTGTCCTGCGAGAGCATCATGGCGCGCAGCTCGCGGCGAATTCGGTCCACCTCGTGCTCTGGGCCGGCTTCCTCGACCGTCTGTTGGGAGGCGGCCTCAAGCGCGCGGATCAGCGACGCGATCGGCTGGGCGAGATCCTTTCGCCGCGCGATGATACGCGCGTGGCCGAGGCCGTGGCGGCCGATGAGCGAGATGAGGTCGATGTCGGTGATCGCCTGCGAGCGGATCAGGAGGGGCGCTGCGATCTCCGGTCGCTCGTCGCACAGCTTCTCGATGAGCCGCGGCGGGACATGCTTGCATTCCGACAGCGCGGCGGCGGCGAAGCGGCGGGCGCCCGGCGAGACCTGGGCAAGCAGCGGCACGGCAAGATCGTCGAGCTGCGCGATCTCGTGGCGCGTCGGCCGCGGGATGCAGCAGAAGGCATGGATGGCGGCACGGAAAAGCCGCTCCGGACGACCGGCGGTGCCGGGCGCGGCAATGTTGCGGAAATCTGCTGAACCAACCAACGGACGCTGCACCTGAGACGCGAGTACGTGTCGCCCGAACCCCGACCGACGACATGGATTCAGATTAGAAGGGATGTGTTAGCAAGCTGTTAACCCTGCCCGGTGCGTCATCGCCTCGGACATGTCTTCGCGTTCCGCTGATTCGGCCCTTCTGCGTGCATTGGACTTGGCGAGAGACCACGCTGCCTTTGCACGAATGCAAAGGATGAGCACGTGGCGAGCATTCTGACTTTCGTACCCGGCCATGGCCGGCCGGTGCCGCCGGGCAACAATGCGGCGATCCTGTTCTTCCCCGGCGTGCGCTATGAGCGTCGGGCAACTGAGTGCGACGACGAGGACGAACTCGTGCGGCACGTTCAGAACGGTGTGCAGTCCACTCCGCGCAAATAACGCTCCACCTGCGCCTCGAAGGCCGGGTCCGGCGTGAAGCCGCGTACCAGCACGAGGCCTTCGCCGATCGTCGTCTCGACGAAAAGCGAGCGCGTGACCAGATCGGGAAGGTTGTTGCGCAGTTCGACCATCTGGACGCTGGTGACGACGGCGATGTCGAGCCGCCGGTTCGCGATGGTGCGGTCCGCGAGGCTGAATACGTTCTGCCCGCGCTCATCATAGATCGAAATCGACCAGAAGGGCATCTGCCCCTCGGCCGCCACATGGACCGGCCCTTCGCGAAGATCGATGCGGCAGAGCACGGCCGAGAAGAAGGGATCGAGGCCGCGCGCGATCTCGGCAGTCGCGCCATCGGGGCGGACCTCGACCGTCGCATAGGGTTCGACGGAGGCGAGTGCGGAAAACGCATCGCGATCGCTGATGACGGGCATCAGGAACAGGATCGCGATGTGGACGATGCCGGCGCCCACAAGGCCGACGAGAAAAGCGTAGACGAACCTAACCATTGCAGCTCACCTGCGTGAGCGAGGGCATGGCGACACCGGCGATGCGGGCGGAGCCGGCAATCGTGGTGTCGTAGAGCGTGAGCACGATGCCGAATGGGCCTTCAGCGGGGGTCTTCAGCCAGTTGCCCGGCTGGATCGAACGGGCGAGCGTGATGGCTGCCGTGCCGTCCTCGTCGCGCAGCAGCGCCTGCGAGTTCAGCGCCATGACGCGTGCATCGGGCGAGGCCGCCTGGAAGGTTGGATGGGCTTCCGCATCGATTGCATAGAGCGTCCAGAAGCGGGCAGGAGGCAGTTCACCTTCCAGGCGGTAGGTGCAGGAAGGATCGAGTTCGCGCCCGGCCGAATCGCGCCTGGCGGTGAAGACGACACCTTCGGCCTGGCCGAGCGCGAGCGAACCTTCGCGGGCGAAACGCGCGCGAGAATAGGGGTCGGCATCGGGTGTTCCGATCTCTGGATAGGCCACCCAGGGGCCGATGGAAGCGGTACCGAAACGCGGCGCCTGCTCCAGCGCCAGCCAGACGCTGCCGGCGCCGCCGAGGATGGCGACGACGATCGCAAGGAAGATGGCGAGGAGCGACTTCAAGACCGAGATCCGTCCGATGGCGGGGCAGGGCGCCATTGACGCCCCGCACCGGGATAGCCGGGCGTCAGAGCGACGACAAGGCCGCTGGCGCGGGCGGCTGTGTGATGACGGGCGCGGAGGCGAAGCGCTCGGCGAAGTCGATCAGGAGGTCGGTGGTCGCCGGCGACAAGGATGGCGGGCGTTCGACGATCGTCGCGTCGACGGCGGGCGCGGCTGCGACCAGCGGACCCGGGTCCGCGATGCCAGGGATGGGCTTCAGCTGGATGTTCTGGTGGGCGTAGGCCATCACGCGGTGCCAGGTCATGGCGGGCAGCGAGCCGCCGGTCATGTTTCTGGTGCCGGTGAAATCGTCGTTTCCGAACCAGACGGCAGTCGTATAGTTGCCGGTGAAGCCGACATACCACGCGTCGCGGTAGGACTGGCTGGTGCCGGTCTTGCCGGCCGAGCGGATGCCTTCCAGCGCCGCACGGCGCGCGGTGCCCCATTCGGGCACCTGGACCAGCATCGAGTTCATGTAGGACATGGCCTGCTCGGAGACGACGCGGCGCGGCGGCGGGGCATCGCGGCGGAAATCATAGAGCACCTCGCCGGAATGCGTGACCATCTGGGTGACGCCGTGGCGCAGGCCGACGATGCCGCCCGAGGCAAGCGTGGCGTAGCCGGTCGCCTGGTCCATGACCGTCATGCCGGACGTCCCGAGCACCATGGTCTTGTAGGACTCGATCTTGGACTCGACGCCCATCGCGGCCGTCGTCTCGACCACGGCATCGGTGCCAAGATGATCCTTCACGAGGCGCACGGGGATCGTGTTGATCGAGCGGACGAGGGCAGTCGTCAGGTTCATGCGGCCGGAAAAGCCGCCGGAATAGTTGCTGGGGCTCCAGCCGCCCCAGTTGACGGGGCCGTCCGAGACCATGGATTCCGGGGTGAAGCCGTTTTCCATCGCGGTGGTGTAGACATAAGTCTTGAAGGAAGAGCCGGCCTGGCGGAGTGCCTTGGTGGCGCGGTTGAACTGGCTGCGCGCATAGTCGCGGCCGCCGACGATGGCGCGGACCTCGCCTGTGTTCTCCATGACGACCAACGCACCCTGGGTAACGCGGTAGGTCTGGCCGTATTGTGCGAGGTGGTATTCGAGTGCCTCCTCGGCCGCCTTCTGCATGCCGGGATCGAGCGTGGTGCGGGCGACGATGGAGTGGGTTCCCCGCGGCGGAGCGAGCTTCTTGACCTCCTCGAAGGCCCAGTCGAGGTAATAGTCCGGCGTCTCGCCAATGGCGCGGTCGACGGCTGTGGCGGGCTCGAGCCGTGCATGAAGCACCTGGCCTTCGGTCATGAAGCCGGCATCGACCATTGCATTGAGGACGACGTTGGCGCGGCCGCGCGCGGCCGGCAGGTTGATGTGCGGCGCATAATTGCCGGGCGCCTTGAAGAGGCCCGCGATCATGGCGGCTTCTGCCAGCGTGACCTCGCGCACCGACTTGCCGAAATAGAAATCGGCCGCAGCCGCGATGCCGAACGTGCCGCCGCCGAGATAGGCGCGGTCGAGGTAAAGCTGCATGATCTCGGTCTTGGTGAGGTTCATCTCGAGCCAGAGCGCGAGATAGGCCTCCTTGATCTTGCGCTCCATCGAGCGTTCGTTCGTCAGGAACAGGTTCTTGGCGAGCTGCTGCGTCAGTGTCGAGCCGCCCTGGACTACGCCGTTAGCGCGGACGTTCTGCGTCAGCGCGCGGGCGAGGCCGATGAAGTCGATGCCGAAATGCTCGAAGAAGCGGCGATCCTCGGTCGCCAGCACGGCCTTGATGAGGTGATCGGGCAGGTCGTCGACCGGCACCGAATCGCGTTGGATGATGCCGCGCTGGCCGATCTCGTTGCCGTAGCGGTCGAGGAAGGTGACGGCGTAATCGTCCTGGGCGAGCCAGTCCTTCTTGGTCTCCTCGAAGGCGGGCATGCCGAGCGCTGTCAGCGCTACGAGGCCGACGAGGCCAAGCGTAACGCCTTCCGACGCGACCTCGAAGAAACCGCGGCGCCAGCCCGAGACATGGAAGCGGCGAAAGAAGATGGTCGCGTTTTCCCACCACTCGCGCAGCCGGAAGCCGGCCTCGTAGAGGGTCGAATCGATCCACGCGTCGGCATCCAGGAAGCGTGTCGCCCTGGGAGCCTTCACCCGCGTGGTATCCTTGGCCTTCCCCATCAAAACCCGCCCGCGCACAATCGAGACCGAGCCTGATCTTCGCTTTCGGCGAAATCAGGGCGGTCTGCCAGAGGGTCCCTTCCCAACAAAAACCTTCGCGCATTCCAGCACGACCGGCAAGGGCAGGGATGCACCATGGCACCTTAATGTGAAGGACGCGTTAGGCGGCGCTCGTCGCGAGATCGGCTTGCGCGTCCCGGCGGTTTCGATCGACGATGCGGCTGCGCAGGATCTCGAAGAAGGCGGCGTCGAGCGCGCTGCGCACATCCGGCTGGCGCACGGACAGGCGGCGCAGGGCCTCGCCGTCGATGCTCCAGATTTCCGCCGGCTCCTCGACGATGACCGTGGCGGTTGCAGGCGAGCCCGTGGCGACCGTCATCTCGCCGATGAAGGCGCCGGGCCCGCTGACCGCGACGAGGCGGCCGGAGACGAGAATGCGCGCCGAGCCGCCGGCGATATAGGACAGCGCAGGCACCGGCTGGCCCTCGGTGGCAAGCCTGTCGCCGGGCGCAGCTTCAACCCAGCGGCCGGCCCTCAGAAGCCGCTTGAACTTCGAGGGTGACAGCGTCGCAAAATGCGCTTCCCGCAGCGCCTGCTCGCGCGCGTCGAACTGCGTCTTGCGGTCGAGCCACCAGAGAAGGGTGAGCTGGAAGACGTTGACCGTGACCAGCACGAACTCCCAGCCCGTCGATACGGGATCGGTGAGAATGAAGCCCGAATAGCAGATGCCGGCCACCGACGAGGCGATGGCGAAGAGCCGGAGCAGGATCATCTTGCGCATCATCATGCCGATGACCATCAGCACGTAGACACTGTGCCCGATGAATGCAGCCGGCGAGAACGCGGCCTGAAGCGTGAATTCCACCCGAACCCCCCTTCGCGCGCCGGCTTCAGCCGGTCTTGGGCGCGTGATCGATGATGGGCGGGCAGATTAGGGGGATTTTCGGGGAGGGCAAGCAGGGGTTGTGCGCACCAAGAACTGGATTTGAAGAATAGGAAAAAAGTCCTTGACACCGTGACGGTGCTCCTGTAGCTTCCAGGTACAGTCGGAAAATTGCGGGTTGCGGCGGCGTGAGAGTGTCGGAAGGGTTTTGATGCCGGGAGGTGTCGGAGCCCTTTTTCGTTTGGCGTGGCGGGGTGGGGCGACCCCCACCCTCTGATCCCTCCCCGCAAGGGGGAGGGAGGTCGTTGGGCGGGTGCGCCCGTCGCTTCTTTGGACATCGTTGAGGTGGTGGGCGGGCGTCTTTGGCGGCTCGGGGATTTGGCTTGCGGAGGTGGTGGATGGCGGCGGGTGAGGTTTGGCGGATGATGCGGGTGCTGCATGAGGGCGGGGCGGCGACGCTGGAGCGGCTGGCCGTCGTCTCCGGCAAGGCGCCCGAGACCGTCGCGGCGCGAGCGGCGAAGGAGAGCTGGGCAGGCGAGGCGGTGATGCTGTCGCCGGCCGAGCGTGCGCATCGGCTGCAGGCGCTCTCCGACAGGCTTCTGGCCGAGATGGAAAAGGAAGGGCGGCGCGCGGGCGCGGAGCTGGCAGGCGCGAAGGGGCGGATCGACGAAATCCTCGCCTCGGTGCGCACACTGGAGAAGTTCGGCGATCTTTCCAAGCAGATCGCCGGTTCGCACGAACAAGAAGAAGAAAAGACCGATGCGAAGATCGCAGCCATCCTCGAGCGCCTGCACGGACAGATGCTCGCCATCGCCCGACACCATGCTGAGGAGCTGGCTGAAGAGCGAGATCACGACTGACGAGGCCTGGGCGATCCGCGACGAGTGGATCCAGGAGGCGCGCGGCGCGCAGTATCCGCTGAGCGTGACGACGCCGACATGGATGGTGGTCGGCGGGCGCGGAGCGGGCAAGACGCGGCTCGGCGCGGAATGGCTGGACATGGTCGCGCGCGGCCTTGGCGCCTTCGGGCCGCGGCGGGAGGGCTTGAGGATCGCGCTGGTGGGCGATACGCTCGGCGACGTGCGCGAGGTGATGATCGAGGGCGCATCGGGCGTGGCGACGCTCGACCGCGCCGGGCGGCCGCGCTACGAGCCGAGCCGACGCAGGCTGGTCTGGCCGAACGGGACGGTGGCGCAGGCGTTCTCGTCCGAAGATCCCGAAAGCCTGCGCGGGCCGCAATTCGACGCGGCGTGGTGCGACGAACTTGGCAAATGGCGGCATGCGGAAGCGTGCTTCGACATGCTGCAGTTCGGCCTGAGGCTGGGGCAACGGCCTTTGCAGCTGATCACGACGACGCCGCGGCCGTCGCCGCTGATGCGCAGGCTCGTCGCCGACCCGATGGTGAAGGTGACGCGGATGCGCACGCAGGAGAATGCGGGTAACCTCGCAAGCGAGTTCATCGCGACGATCGAGCGGCGTTATCGTGGGACACGGCTCGGACGGCAGGAAATCGAGGGCGAACTGATCGAGGATCGCGACGACGCGCTGTGGTCGCGCACTATCCTGGAACAGGCGGTGGTGCGGGGGCAGGAGACGCCGTCGCGGATCGTCGTCGCGCTCGACCCGCCGGCAAGCTCGGGCCGCAATTCGGACGCCTGCGGGATCATTGCGGCTGGAAGGATCGGCGAGGATCGCGCGGTGGTGCTGGAGGATGCCTCGATACGCGGGGCGACGCCGGTCGCCTGGGCGCAGCGCGCGGTGGCGCTCTATCACAGGCTGGATGCCGACTGCATCGTCGCCGAGGTGAACCAGGGCGGCGAGATGGTGTCGGCGGTGCTGCGCACGGTCGACCCGACGGTGCCGGTGCGCGAGCGGCGCGCGATGCGCGGCAAGTGGCTGCGCGCCGAGCCGGTGGCCGCACTCTATGCGCAGGGACGCGTGGCGCATGCCCGCCGCTTTCCGGAGCTCGAGGACGAGATGTGCAATTTCGGGCCGGACGGACTGTCCGACGGCCGCTCGCCGGACCGGCTCGACGCGCTGGTCTGGGCCATCGGCGAATTGCTGCTGACGGCGCAGGGCAAGCCGCAGGTGCGGTCGATCTAACGCTTCAACGAGGAACGACGCGATGGGATGGAATTGGCCCTGGGTAAAAGCCCGCGGGACGATGGCGCATGCCGAGACGAAACAGGCGAGCCATGGCCTGATCGCGCTGCATCTGCCGGGCGCGGGCTCGTGGACGAGGGCCGACTATGCGGCGCTGTCGCGTGAGGGCTTCATGCGCAATGCGGTCGTCCACCGGGCGGTGCGCATGATTGCGGAAGCCGCAGCAAGCGTGCCGTGGCTGCTCTACGAGAACGGGACGGACGAACTCGACGCGCATCCGCTCCTCGACCTGATGGCGCGGCCGAACCGGCGCCAGGCGGGCCAGAGTTTCCTGGAGACGCTCTACGGGCACCTGCTGATGTCGGGCAACGCTTATGTGGAGCGGGTCGAAAGCGAGACGGGCGCGCGCGAGCTGCACCTGCTGAGGCCGGACCGGGTGACGGTTGCGACCGACGCGTCGGGCTGGCCGGTGGCGCTGGAGCATCGCGAGGGCGCGGCGCGTCGGCGCGTGGAGCTGGACGGGGATGGACGCGCGCTGCAGCTGACGCTGTTCCACCCGCTCGACGACCATTACGGCTTCGCGCCGCTCGAAGCCGCGCTGACGGCGCTCGACATCCACAACGCGGCGGCGCGCTGGAACAAGGCGCTGCTCGACAATTCGGCGCGGCCTTCCGGTGCGCTGGTCTATGCGCCGAAGGAGGGCGGCAACCTGACCGAGGACCAGTACGAGCGCCTGAAGCAGGAGCTCGACGAGGGTTATTCGGGCCCGGCCAAGGCCGGCCGGCCGCTGCTGCTCGAAGGCGGATGTGCATGCCGGACTGTTCGACGGGGCGGAAATCGAGACGTTTCTGGTCATCTGGCAGGCTCCGGGCGAGCACCGGCTCCTGCGCAAGGCCGTGATCGGCAAGATAACGCTCGCGGACGGGCGGTTTCTGGCCGAGCTCGAGAGCCCGCTGCGAAGGCTCGACCGCGTGACCGGGCGCTATCTGAGGCGGTCCTGTGACGCCGAACTCGGTGATGGGCGCTGCCGTGTCGATCTCGACGCGCCCGGGCGGCGGGGTGCGGGGATCGTGGCTGCAGCGGCGGGTCCACGGAGTTTTCGGGTCGAGGGCCTCACGGCGTTTTCGACTGGTTGGTTCAGCCAAGGCAGGCTGACGACATCGACCGGCGCCGCCATGGTGGTCGAGGACCATCGCAAGGCAGGCGACGAGGTGGTGCTCGTGACCGCCGGCGACCTTGTCGTGGGCGACGGCTTCGAGGTAACCGTCGGCTGTGACAAGGCTTTCGCGACCTGCAAGGCGAAGTTCGCCAACGCGCTGAACTTTCGCGGCTTCCCTCATCTCCCGGGCAACGATGCTGCCTATGGCTATGTGACGGATGGCGCGATCTTCGACGGGGGGCCGCTCGTTCCATGAGTTCGATGCAGGACGAGGTGCGCCGTGCGGTGCTGGTAGCCGCGCGCGGCTGGATCGGCACGCCCTATCGCCACCAGCAGGCGCGCAAGGGCGTCGGCGCCGACTGCCTGGGTCTGGTGCGGGGCATCTGGCGGGAGGTCTTCGGCAAGGAGCCGGAAGTGCCCGAGGCTTACAGCGCGGACTGGGGCGAGGCGTCGGGCCGCGAACCGCTACTCGATGCGGCGCGACGGCATTGCCGTGAGCTTGCGTTGAGCGATGCGCGACCGGGCGATCTGTTGCTGTTTCGCTGGCGGCGGCACCTGCCGGCCAAGCATGCGGGCATCCTGAGCGAGGCAGGCTTCATCCACGCCTATGAGCGCCATGCCGTCATCGAGACTGCACTGGTGCCGCAATGGCGGTCGCGGCTGGCAGCCGCCTTCGCTTTTCCGACCATGGAGAAGGACTGAGCATGGCGACGATCGTCCTCCAGACGGCGGGAGCTTTCATCGGCGGGCTGTTCGGGCCCGTTGGCGCGATCCTCGGACGCGCGGTCGGCGGGCTCGCGGGCTATGCGATCGACCGGACGCTGATCGCCTCGACGCAGCGCTTCGAAGGCCCCCGCATGACGGCGCAGCGTCCGTTCAGCGCGGAAGAGGGCGCGCCGGTGCCGCGCGTGTTCGGCACGGTGCGCGTCGGCGGCAGCCTGATCTGGGCGACGCGCTTCGAGGAGCAGACGCGCACGGAGCGGCAAGGCGGCAAGGGCGGCGGACCGAAGGTGACGAGCTATACGTACTTCGCCAATGCTGCCTTCGCGCTTTGCGAAGGAGAGATTGCCGGCGTGAGGCGCATCTGGGCGGATGGACGCGAGATCGAGCGCGACAAGGTGACGATCCGCGTGTATCGCGGGACGCAGGACCAGGCGCCCGACCCGCTGATCGCAGCCAGGCAGGGGAGCGGCAATGCGCCGGCCTATCGCGGGCTCGCCTATGTCGTGATCGACCGGCTGCCGATTGCCGAATACGGCAACCGTCTGCCGCAGTTCCAGTTCGAGGTGCTGCGTCCGGTCGGTTCGCTGCACGAGGACGTGCGCGCGGTGACGCTGATCCCGGGCTCGACGGAGTATGGCCTTTCGACCGAGCCGGTGCGGTGGCTGATCCGGCCGGGCGAGACGCGGCACATCAACCGCAACATGCTGCATGGGCCGACCGATATCGTCGCGTCGCTCGACGAACTGACGGCACTCTGTCCCAACCTCGAGCATGTATCGTTGGTGGTCAGCTGGTTCGGCGACGATCTGCGCGCCGGCACCTGCCGTATCAGGCCGATGGTGACGACGAACGATGCGACGCCGGGTGCGCCGGCGTGGTCGGTCAACGGGGTGTCACGCGGTGCCGCCGCGATGGTTTCGCAGGTTGAGGGCCGGGCGGCCTATGGCGGGACGCCGTCGGATCGGTCCGTGATCCAGGCGATCCGGGAACTGAAGGCGCGAGGGCTGAAGGTGACGCTGCATCCGTTCATCATGATGGACGTGCCGGCGGGCAACGATCTGCCCGATCCCTATGGTGGAGAAAGGCAGGCGCCCTATCCCTGGCGCGGGCGGATCACGTGCCATCCGGCGGCGGGTCTTCCCGGAAGCGTGGAAGGGACCGCGATCGCGGCCGCGCAGATTGGGGCCTTTGCAGGGTCGGTTACGGCGGCGCAGATCGGTGTCGGGTCGGCGGGAACGACCTATTCGGGGCCGGCGGGCGACTGGGGGTTCCGGCGCTTCATCCTGCACCATGCGCGCCTTGCGCAGGCAGCGGGCGGGGTGGAAGCGTTCTTCCTCGGATCGGAAATGCGCGGCGCGACGACGGTGCGCCATGCGGATGGAAGCTATCCGTTCGTCGACGCGCTCGTCGCGCTTGCAGCCGAGGTCAAGGCGATGCTGGGCGCCACGAAGATCACCTATGCATCGGACTGGTCGGAATATTTCGGCCACCAGCCGGCCGACGGCAGCGGCGACGTGGCGTTTCACCTGGACCCGCTTTGGGCAAGCGCCGCGATCGCGGCAGTCGGCATCGACAATTACATGCCGCTCTCCGACTGGAGGGATGGAGACTATGCGGGCGGCAATCCGGATGGAGCGGAGAGCCCTTACGACAAAGATGCGCTGGCCCGGTCGATCGCGGGTGGAGAGGGTTTCGACTGGTATTACGCTGATGCGGCCGCAAGGCAGGCTCGCAACCGTCTTGCGATCAGCGATGCGGACCACGGCAAGCCTTGGCTGTTCCGGCCTAAAGACCTCGTCGGATGGTGGTCGAACCAGCACTACAACCGTGTCGGCGGCGTCGAAGTCGAAACGCCGACGGCCTGGGTGCCGCGTTCCAAGCCGATCTGGTTCACCGAGCTCGGATGTCCGGCAGTGGACAAGGGGCCGAACCAGCCAAACGTCTTTCCCGACGTGAAGTCGTCCGAGGATGCTGTGCCGACGGCGTCCGATGGCGGACGCTCGGACGCGGCGCAGCGGGCGTTTCTCGCAGCGCATTTCGCGCATTGGGAGAATGCCGACGCGAACCCGGTGTCCGATCTTTACGGCGCACCGATGGTCGATCTCGACCGGCTTTACCTGTGGTGCTGGGACGCAAGGCCCTATCCGGCCTTTCCGCAGAACAGCGACCTCTGGGCGGACGGCGCCGCGTGGCAAACGGGACACTGGCTGAACGGGCGGCTGTCCGGCGTGTCGATCGAGGACGTCATCGCGAACGTGCTCGCCGATGCGGGTCTGCCGGCTGCGCGTTTCGACGCGGTGGCGGGAACCGTGCAGGGCTTCGTCATAGAGGAGCCGTCATCGGCGAGGGGGGTGCTCGAACCGCTTTGCGAACTGTTCGGCATCGCAGCGATGGAGGATGGCGGGACCCTGAACTTCAAGGGCGCGAGCGCCGGTCTGTCGGACACGATCGCGATCGACGACATGGTGGTGCCGGACGACGACGCGCCGACGATGGAGCGGCAGCGGCAGCCGGACGATATCGTGCCGGGCGAGGTCGAACTCGGCTATCGCGACCCGATGCAGGATCATCAGGCGGCGGTGGCGCGGATCGTGCGCGGCAACGGCCGGCGCGTCAGCATCGGCTTTGCAGGCACGATCGAAACAGGGCAGGCCGAGGCGCTGGCGACGGACTGGCTGGCGCGACAGGCGGGCGGGCGCGAGACGCTGCGCTTTGCGGTGCCGCCCAACGATGGAGCAGCGAAACTCGGACGCGTGATCGAGGTCGCAGACACGCGCTGGCGCGTGACGGGGCTGGAGGACGGCCTGACGCGCCAGGTCGAGGCGGTTCGGCTGGTGCCGGTGACGCCGACGCCCTGGCGGCCAGGCGGCCGGACAGCGATCGGCGCGCCTCCGTTGGCGGGTCCGCCGCACGTGCTGTTCCTCGACCTGCCGATGGTGTCGGGTACGTCTGCGCCGGACACTCGCTTCATGATCGCGGCGCGCGCACGGCCCTGGCGCAGCCAGGTGGCGCTGGTCTCGCCGGCCGCCGACGGTTTCGCGGCCCGCGCGACGATCGTGCGCCCGGCGAACATCGGCAGGCTTGCGAGTGCCTTGCCGCCGGGCGCGTCCGGTCGCGTCTCGCCCGGCGTGCAAATCGACGTCGAACTTTACGATGGCGAGCTTTCGAGCACCACGCGGCTTCAGATGCTGAACGGGGCGAATGCCGCAGCGGCGCGGAGCGCGACGGGAAACTGGGAAGTCCTGCAGTTCGAAAGCGCCGAAGAGATCGCTCCGTCGCTGTGGCAAATCACGGGCCTCCTGCGTGGGCAGGTAGGTACCGAGGATGCCTCTCTGGCGGGCGCGCCGGCAGGTGCAGACTTCGTCGTGCTCGACGATGCGCTGGTGCCGGCGGGCTTGCTGGCCTCGGAAGCCGGGCTGTCCCTCAACTGGAAGGTCGGGCCGGTCGGTGACGATCTTGCAAGCGGGAATTTCGTCGATGCGGCGGTCGCCGGCGGCATACGGGCGCGGCAGCCGCTGTCACCGGTCCATCTGGCGGCACGACGGACGGGCGACGGCAGCGTGTCGGTCAGCTGGATCCGTCGCGGGCGCATCGACGCCGATGGCTGGGACGGAGCCGAAATCCCGCTCGGCGAGGAACGCGAAACCTATCTCGTCGAACTGATGAGCGGGGAAACGGTCGTGCGGTCGGCAGAGCTTGCCGAATCCGCCTGGACCTATCCGGCTGCAGCGATCGCCGCCGATTTCGGTGCGATGCCGGCGACGCTCGATCTGCGCGTGCGCCAGATCGGCCTTCTTGCGGGCCAGCCGGCACGCCGCACGATTTCCATTCACTAGCAAAGGAACCGGACCATGGACTCAGTGAAGAGCTGGTATCAGTCGCGAACCGTGTGGGCTTCCATCGTGACGGTCGTCGCCGGCGTTTCGGGCGCGCTGGGGATGCCGATCGATAGCGGGCAACAGGGGATGATCGTGGAAGTCGCGCTCCATGCCGTGACCGCCATTTCCGGGATTATTGCGCTGTTCGGTCGATTTGCGGCCACGGCACGCATCCTGTAATCAGGATGAACGTTGCAGGCGGTATGTTCATTCCATGTTCAGCCGAGGCCAAGTAGATCATCGGGCATGAAAACTCTTCCGTTCATCTCATGGCTCGCAGGGGCCAGCATGCTGGCCTCCACCGCCGCCGGTGCGCCCGCGCGCTTCGACCTCCCAAAGGTCGAGGCGCCGGTCATTGCTGTGAACGGCAATTGCAATGCGGTCGGCCAGCAGACGGCACGCAGCATGGGCGGACAGTTGCACTCGGCGTCGATGGAGAACCAGGGCGGCAGGCCGGTCTGCGTGATCGTCGTGCTGATTCCCGGGCGCGACGGCAATCGCGGCCAGCGCGAGCGGATCGTCGTTCCGCTTTAGGAGCTTTCGTCCGGGCGCCACGGGTGCGGCCGGACGGTCGGTGAGGGGACACGCATGCGCATACTCGTTGTCGAGGACGACAAGGATCTCAACCGCCAGGTCTGCGATGCTCTGACCGATGCGGGCTACGTGGTCGATCGGGCGTTCGACGGCGAGGAAGGGCATTATCTCGGCGACACCGAACCCTATGACGCCGTCGTGCTCGACATCGGCCTGCCGCAGATGGACGGCATCAGCGTGGTGGAGCGCTGGCGGCGCAACGGGCGCAAGATGCCGGTCCTGATCCTGACCGCACGCGACCGCTGGAGCGACAAGGTGTCGGGGATCGATGCCGGTGCCGACGACTATGTGACGAAGCCGTTTCACATCGAGGAAGTCTTGGCGCGGGTCCGCGCGCTGATCCGGCGCGCCGCCGGACATGCGTCCTCCGAGTTCACGTGCGGGCCCCTTAGGCTCGACACCAAGTCTTCGAAAGTGGATGTGGATGGCGTGCCGCTGAAACTGACGTCGCACGAGTTCCGGCTGCTCGCCTATTTGATGCACCATACCGACCAGGTCGTGTCGCGAACGGAGCTTGTCGAGCATCTCTATGACCAGGATTTCGATCGGGATTCCAACACGATCGAGGTCTTCGTTGGACGGCTGCGCAAGAAGATCGGCATCGACATGATCGAGACCGTGCGCGGCATGGGTTACCGCATGCGCGCGCCGCAGGGCTGAGCCGCATGGCAGTAAGGCGCCAGTGGCTGCGGCTCGATTCGCTGGCGCTTCGCGTCGTCGCCTTCTCGACCGTCTGGGCGCTGATCGCGCTGGTGGTCGTCGGCACGCTTTTGTCCACATTCTTCAGACAGGCCACCGAACAGGGCTTCCAGAGCCTGCTCTCGGCGCATCTGTTCAATCTCGTCGGGTCGGTCGGCGTTTCGGAAACGGGTTCGCTGCAGGGCACGCCCAACCTCGGCGACATCCGCTTCACCATCGCGAACTCCGGCTGGTACTGGGCCGTGGAGCCGGTGACGGACCAACTGACGGGGTCGCTGGAGTCGCCCTCGATGGTGGAGGCCGTGCCGGTTCTCCCTGTCGCGGATCTTCCCTTCGACGCCAACTACCAGCGTAATTATGTGCTTGAATCGCCGAATGGCGATTTGATCGAGGTGCTCGAGACCGAATTCGTGCTCGACGAGGCCGATCGGGTCGCGCGCTTTCGGGTGGTCGGAAACCGGAGCGAACTCGAGGAAGACATCGCGGCCTTCTCTCGCCAGCTCTACACATACCTCGCGATCTTCGGCTTCGGCATGATTGCCATCAATGCGGGTGCCATCCTCGTGGCGCTGCGGCCGCTCGGGCGCGTAAGTTCGGCGCTGGCCGACATCCGCGCGGGCTCGGCGCGCAGTCTCGACGGCAAGTTTCCCGCCGAGATCGCGCCGCTCGCCTCCGAAACGAATGCGCTGATCGAGAGCAATCGCCGCATCATCGAGCGGTCGCGCACGCAGGTCGGCAATCTGGCGCATTCGCTCAAGACGCCGCTGGCGGTGCTGATGAACGAGGGCAGGGCGCTTGGCGGCGAAAAAGGCCGCCTGATCGACCAGCAGGCCGGCGCCATGCAGCAGCAGATCGAGCATTATCTGCAGCGCGCGCGCATGGTCGCCCAGCGTGACACGGTCGTGTTCCGCACCGATGTGTCTGCGACCTTTGCGCGAATGCTGAGGGTGATGGCGAAGCTTAACCCGTCGACCAAGCTGGACGCCGACATCGGGCAGGGTCTGGTGTTTGCGGGCGAGAAGGAAGATCTCGAGGAGATCGCGGGCAACCTTCTGGAAAACGCGTTCAAATGGGCAAAGTCGCGTGTCCGGGTCGCGGCGACGCCCCTTGCCGTCGATGCCGCGCCCTGCATCGAACTCGTGATCGAGGATGACGGGCCGGGCATTCCGGAGGAGCAGGCGCGCGAAGCGCTAAGGCGCGGCAAGCGACTCGACGAGACCAAGCCCGGAACGGGGCTCGGCCTGGCAATCGTTGCCGACCTCGCCAAGGAATATGGCGGCACCCTGTTGCTCGAACGCAGCACCCTCGGCGGATTGCGCGCGATCGTGCGTTTGCCGCGCGCCGAGTAACGAACCGTCTACCATACCGGCACTAGCGTGAGGCCCGGCGCGTGCTGGACAAAGCCCCAGTTTCGCCCCACATGCAGCCTATCCGGGATCGAAAGCCGGACAACAACAGACAGGGTGTCGGCGCGATGTGCGTCAGGTCAGTTTCAGGTTTTTCGCTTCTTGCCGCCGTGCTGGTCATCGGCGGCTGTACCTCTTCGTCGATCGACACGCGCGGCGCATCGTCGCTAGGCGCGTTTGCGGGCGGACAGGCTGCGACCAGTGCACCAGGCGTCGTCGCAATGTCCTCGATGATGGGCGGGCTCGCGGCGGGACCGGCCGGCGCGCGCCTCGGCGACGCCGAGCGGCAGCTTGCCCTTGCGGCCGAGTTCCGCGCGCTGGAACAGACCCAGCCGGGCGAAGCCGTTTCCTGGCGCAGCGAGACGGGCGCCTTTGCGGGCCAGGTGGTTCCCGGCGCGCCCTATCGCGTCGGGTCGCAGGATTGCCGGCAGTATACGCACACCGTGAGCACGGTGGCCGGCACGGAAACGGCGCGCGGCACGGCATGCCGCAACCCGGACGGCACCTGGGCGCTCCTGTCCTGACGATCACGATTGCGCCAGCCGGGCTATGTCTGGCGCACGAAATCGGGCGCTAAGCCCGAAATCACTGTGAAAGCGTAGGATTTCGCCAAAAAGCCGCACTGACTGCCTATTGGCCGTGCATCGGGCACGGGCTATTGGTTCATTATGGTTTTCTGGATTGTCGCAGCGCTGCTTACGCTGGGTTCCTGCCTGGCACTGCTTGCGCCCATGGCGCGAACCGGCAGAAGCGCCGTGCGCGACGCAGATCACGATCTCGAAGTCTATCGGCATCAGCTCGAGGAGATCGAGCGCGAGAAGGCGCAGGGGCTTATCGCCTCGCGCGAAGCCGAAGAGGCAAGGGCCGAGATCAGCCGCCGTATCCTGAAGGCGGATTCGCAGCGGGCTGCCGAGGGCTCGCGGTCGCGGTTTGGCAGGACGGCGCGTGTCGCGGGCATCGCGGCGGTCCTTTCCGTGCCGCTCGTCTCCTGGGGGTTCTACGCTGCCGTCGGATCGCCTGGCCTGCCCGCGCAGCCGTTGCAGGCACGCCTCGAAGCCGACCCCGAGCAGGGTTCGCTGGTCGAGCTCGTCGCGCGAGCTGAGTCGCATCTTGCCGCCAATCCGGACGATGCGCGAGGCTGGGACGTTCTCGGTCCCGTCTATCTGCGCATGGGCCGGAGCGTCGATGCGGCCAACGCGTTTCGCCGCGCGATCACGATCGACGGCCCGACGGCGCTTCGCCAGACGGGTCTCGGCGAGGCGCTTGCGGCACAATCCGGCGGCCTCGTCACGATCGATGCGCAGGCCGCATTCCAGCGAGCTCTCGACATCGACCCAAGCTACCCGCGCGCCCGCTTTCTGCTGGCAACCGGCTACGCACAGGAAGGTCGCGTCGATGAGGCGCGCGACATCTGGCTTGCGATGCAGCGAGACCTGCCGGCTGAATCGCCGTGGCAGCAACTGATCGCGCAGACGCTCGGCGAAGAGGCTCAGGCGTCGACGCAGGCCGCAGCGCCCGCGCCGGGTCCGGCCGCTGCTGATGTCGAAGCGGCCGCTGCCATGGGCGAGGGCGAACGCCTCGAGATGATCGAGACTATGGTCGCCGGCCTCGACGAGCGGCTGCGTCAGAACCCCATGGACGGCGAGGGCTGGCAAAGGCTCATCCGCTCCTACGTCGTCCTCGGCAGGCAGGACGAAGCGCAGTCCGCCTTGTCGCGGGCGGTGGAAGCGGTCGGTTCGGACAGCGCGCTGGCGGCTGAACTGACGACGTTTGCACAAAGCCTCGGACTGGACACGACGGGACGGAGCAACTGATGACCAGGAAACAGAAACGCATGGCCGTGATCGGCGGCGCCGCGATCTTCCTGGCGGCCGCAAGCGGCCTGACGCTTTACGCGCTCGGCCAGCGCGCCTCCTATTTCTACATGCCGAGCGACGTCGTCACGAAGGGCGTTCCGGAAGGCCAGCGCATCCGCCTCGGCGGGCTCGTCGAAGCCGGCACGATCAAGCGCGGGGAGGGGCTGCAGGTCGCCTTCGGCGTTACCGATCAGTCGCAGACCATCACCGTCAACTATGCCGGCATCCTGCCCGACCTGTTCCGCGAGGAGCAGGGCGTGGTGACGGAAGGCGTCTTCCGCCCGGACGGCGTCTTCGTTGCCGATACCGTGCTGGCGCGCCACGACGAGAACTACATGCCGCGCGAAGTCGCCGACAGCCTCAAGGAAATGGGCGTCTGGCAGGAGGAATAGATCGATGATCGTCGAGATCGGGCATTTCGCCCTCGTCCTCGCCTTTGCGCTGTCGCTGGTCCAGTTCGCTGTGCCGCTTCTCGGCACGAGGCTTGGCGACGAACGGCTGATGGCCGTTGGAGGCCCTGCGGCGCTTGCTGGCTTGCTGCTCGTCCTGATCTCGTTCGCCGCGCTGACGATCGCCTATGTGACGTCGGACTTCTCGGTCCTCAACGTTTACGAGAACTCGCATTCGCAGAAGCCGATGCTCTACAAGATCACCGGTGTCTGGGGAAACCACGAGGGCTCGCTGCTCCTCTGGGTGTTGATCCTGTCGCTGTTCGGCGCGCTGGTCGTGCTCTTCGGCCGCAACCTTCCTGCAACGCTGCGCGCCAACGTCATCTCGATCCAGGGTCTGATCGGCGTCGCCTTCCTGCTCTTCCTGCTCGGCTCGTCGAACCCCTTCACGCGGCTCGACCCGGCGCCGATGGAGGGCAACGATCTCAACCCGCTCCTGCAGGACATTGGTCTCGCCGTCCATCCGCCGCTTCTGTACCTCGGCTATGTCGGCTTCTCGATCTGCTTCTCGTTTGCCGTCGCAGCGCTCATCGAGGGGCGGCTCGATGCGGCCTGGGCGCGCTGGGTGCGTCCGTGGACGCTCGCTGCCTGGGTGTTCCTCACGGGCGGCATCGCGATGGGCTCCTACTGGGCTTACTACGAGCTCGGCTGGGGCGGATTCTGGTTCTGGGATCCGGTCGAGAACGCGTCGTTCCTGCCCTGGCTCTGCGGCACGGCGATGCTGCATTCCGCGATCGTCATGGAAAAGCGTTCGGCCCTGAAGATCTGGACGGTGCTTCTCGCCATCCTGACCTTCTCGCTCTCGCTGCTCGGCACCTTCCTCGTGCGCTCCGGCGTGTTGACCTCCGTCCATGCCTTCGCTACCGACCCGACGCGCGGCGTCTATATCCTCGCGATCCTGATCTTCTTCATCGGCGGCTCGCTGGCGCTGTTCGCGATCCGCGCCTCCAGCCTGTCGAGCGGTGGGCTCTTCCAGCCGATCTCGCGCGAGGGCGCGCTCGTCCTCAACAACCTCTTCCTGACCACGGCGACCGCGACCGTCCTCATCGGCACTCTCTACCCGCTGCTGGTCGAGGCGGTGACAGGCGAGAAGATTTCGGTCGGCGCGCCCTTCTTCAACCTGACGTTCGGACCGCTGATCATCCCGCTCCTGCTCGCCGTGCCCTTCGGCCCGCTGCTGGCCTGGAAGCGTGGCGATCTCGGCGCAGCGATGCAGCGCCTGTCGGCGGCCGCGATCGCCAGCCTGCTTTCGATCGGCTTCGTCTATTTCTTCATTGATGGCGCGTCGGTGCTGGCGGCGTTTGGCGTCGGCCTCGCGGCCTGGCTGATCCTCGGCCCGCTGGTCGATCTTTGGCAGAAGTCGGGCGTCGGCAAGGTCGGCATTGGCATTGCCTGGAAGCGCTTCGTCGGGCTGCCGCGCTCGGTCTTCGGCACGGCGGTCGCGCATATGGGCCTTGGCATCAGCACGCTCGGCGTGGTCTCGGTGACGACGCTCGAAATCGAGCAGATCGCGATCGTGCGCCCGGGCGACATCGTCGAGGTCGGCGATTACAACCTGCGCTTCGAGGGTCTCGAAACGGTTCAGGGCCCGAACTTCATCGACGACGAGGGCCGGTTCACGATCACGCGCGACGATGGCAGGGAACTTGGCTCGATCGTATCATCGAAGCGCATGTACACGGCGCGCCAGATGCCGACGACCGAGGCGGGCCTCGTCACGCGCGGCTTCAGTCAGCTCTATGTCGCGCTCGGCGAGCCTGCGGCCAATGATGGCATCGTCGTGCGCGCCTGGTGGAAGCCGTTGGTGCTGCTGATCTGGATCGGCTCCCTCTTCATGATGGCCGGCGGGACGCTCTCGCTTCTCGACCGACGTCTCCGGATCGGCGCACCCGCGCGCAAGGAGAAGACGGTGCCGGCCGGAGTGCCCGCCGAATGACGCTTCTGCGCATCCTGCTCGCCGGCCTTGTCCTCGCCTTTACGGCGCCGGCCTTCGCCGCGCTCGACCCGGCAGAGGTGCTGGACGATCCGGCGCTGGAGCAGCGCGCACGAGGACTCTCGGCGCAACTGCGCTGCATGGTCTGCCAGAACCAGTCGATCGACGATTCGAACGCGGAGCTTGCGCGCGACCTGCGCATTCTCGTGCGCGAGCGGCTCGTCGAGGGCGACACGGACGAAGAAGTCATCCAGTTCGTCGTGTCGCGCTACGGCGAGTATGTGCTGCTGCAGCCGCTCTTCAACGCGCGCAACGCTCTTTTGTGGGGCGCGCCGATCCTGCTGCTGCTCGGCGGTGGCGGGTTCATCTACGCCAGCACGCGCAAGCGCCGCGCGGTCGCGACTGCCCCGGCGCTCAGCGACGAGGAAACCCGGCGACTGAAGGAAATCCTGCGCGACGCTGACCGCTGAGCGATAGGACATTACCAAAGTTTCATGCGCCGGAAATGGCGCCGTAATGTTGCTCCTCCTATCTCTTGTCCAACGGGTGCAGCACGCATCCAAGGTTCGAGGATAGACAGATGAGCACTTCCGAAAACACCACCACCTCCACCCGCAAGCGATTGCTCGCCGCCGCCGCGTCCATGGCGATTGCCGGCGCGATCGGCTTTGGCGCGGTGACCTCCGGCGCCCTTCCGGTGCAGGCCGAGGCCGTTCGCGTCGAAGGCACGCAGAACATGGGCTTCGGCGACGTCGTCGAGCGCGTCAGCCCCGCAGTCGTATCCGTTCGCGTTGCAGCTGCCGTGCAGCCTGCTTCCGATCGTGGCGGCAACTTCTCCTTCAATTTTCCCGGTCTCGATGACCTGCCCGACGACCACCCGATGCAGCGCTTCTTCCGCGAATTCCGCGGCGATCCGCGCTTCGGCAATCCCGGCCGCCAGCAGCGTTCGGAACGCGCGCGTCCGAGCTCGCAGGGCTCCGGCTTCTTCGTGTCGGCCGACGGCTACCTCGTCACCAACAACCACGTCGTCCAGGGTGGCAGCACCTTCGAGGTCGTGATGGACGATGGCACCGAACTGACCGCCACGCTCGTCGGCAGCGACCCGCGCACCGATCTCGCCGTCCTCAAGGTCGATGCTGACCGCGAATTCACCTATGTCGCCTTTGCCGACGACAGCCAGGTTCGCGTCGGCGACTGGGTCGTGGCCGTCGGCAATCCGTTCGGCCTCGGCGGAACGGTGACGGCAGGCATCGTCTCGGCCCGCGGCCGCGACATCGGCGCCGGCCCCTATGACGACTTCATCCAGATCGACGCTGCCGTGAACCGCGGCAATTCGGGTGGCCCCGCGTTCAACCTCAATGGCGAAGTCGTCGGCGTGAACACCGCGATCTTCTCGCCGTCGGGCGGCAATGTCGGCATCGCCTTCGCGATCCCCGCTTCGCTTGCCAACGACGTGGTGTCGAGCCTGATCGAAAATGGCCAGGTGTCGCGTGGCTGGCTCGGCATTCAGATCCAGCCGGTTACCGAGGACATCGCCGAATCGGTCGGGCTTGCAAGCGCGTCCGGTGCCCTCGTGTCCGAGGCGCAGGCCGATGGCCCGGCGCTCGATGCCGGCATTCGCGCCGGCGATATCGTGACGGCGGTCGATGGCCGCTCTGTCGCTTCGCCGCGTGAACTGGCCCGCCGCATCGGCGGCATCCAGCCCGGCACGGACGTCGAGCTCACGATCTGGCGCAACGGCGCCGAGGAGAAGGTGACGCTGGAGCTCGGAACCCTGCCGGGCGACGAGCAGCAGGCCTCGCTGGCCGTGCCGACGCCTGACGCGACGCAGCAGGAGGACGCCGTCGCCGGCTTCGGTCTGACGGTTGCGCCCGCTGAAGCCGGCGAAGGCCTGGTCGTCACCGAGGTCGAGCCCGACAGCGCTGCCGCCGAGCGCGGCATCCAGGTCGGTGACGTCATTCGCTCGGTAAATTCCAGCGCCGTCGCCAACGTGGGTGACGTGGAGCGTGCCGTGGGCGAAGCCTCGCAGTCCGGCCGCCGTGCCGTTCTCGTCCAGGTCGAGCGCGACGACACCAACCTCTTCGTCGCACTGCCCGTCCAGCCGAGCTGATCGGCTCCTGAACTCCAGTCGGCCGGGAGGGTGCATGTCACCCTCCCGGCCATTTTTCGTTCTGGCCGCCGCACTTTGCGCCTATAAGCAACAGCCATGAAACTGCTGATCATCGAAGACGACCGCGAGGCTGCGGAATATCTGCGGAAGGCCTTTTCCGAGGCCGGCCATACCGCCGATCTCGCCGCCGACGGCGAGACAGGCCTCGCGCTTGCCGAAGAGGGCCAATACGACGTTCTCGTCGTCGATCGCATGCTCCCGCGCCGTGACGGTCTATCGGTCATCTCCGCGCTACGGGCCCGCGAGATCGACACGCCGGCGCTGATCCTGTCGGCACTCGGTGAGGTGGACGATCGCGTGACGGGCCTGAAGGCCGGCGGCGACGATTATCTGACGAAGCCCTATGCATTTTCGGAGCTTCTCGCCCGCATCGAAGTGCTGAACCGCCGCAAGGGCGCGAAGGACGTCGAGACCGTCTACCGGGTCGGCGATCTGGAGCTCGACCGGCTCGCCCACACCGTCCGGCGCGCGGGCAAGGACATCCTCGTCCAGCCGCGCGAGTTCCGCCTTCTTGAATATCTGATGCGCCACGCCGGCCAGGTGGTGACCCGCACCATGCTTCTGGAAAACGTCTGGGACTATCATTTCGACCCCCAGACCAACGTCATCGACGTCCATGTCTCTCGCCTGCGCGGCAAGATCGAGAAGGGGTTCGAGACGCCGGTCCTGCATACGGTGCGCGGCGCCGGCTACATGCTCAAGGCCGGCTGATGCCGGCCATCATGCGCACCACGGCAGCTAGGCTTTCGGCGCTCTATCTCGGCCTCTTCGCGCTCTGCGCGGTGCTGCTCGTGGTCTACACGACGTCTTTGTCCGTCCGCCTTCTCACCGACCAGATCCAGACCTCGATCGGCGAGGAGATGATGGTGCTCGGTCGCGCCTACCAGCGCGGCGGCCTGCCGCTCCTCGTGCGCTTCGTCGAGCAGCGTTCGCGCCAGCCGGGCGCCAATCTCTACCTCATCGCCGATCCGAACGGCCGCATCCTGGCCGGCAATGTCGAGGGCCTGCAGGCTGGCGTTCTCGAGCAGGAAGGCTGGACGGGCGAGCCTTTCACCTACACGCGCTTCGCCATCGCCGAGGCTCCGACGCCCGCCGTCGAACGCAACGAACATCGCGCGCTGGCGCTTGTCCTGCGGCTGCCGAACCAGCTGATCCTGCTCGTCGGCCGCGATCTGGGCGAACCGCAGCGCTTCCAGCTCGTCGTGCGCAACGCGCTGATGCTCGCGCTCGGCATCATGGGGCTCGGCGCGCTTCTCATCTGGTACTTCGTCGGCCGGCGGGCGCTGGTGCGCATCGACGACGTGTCCGAGGCCGGCAAGCGCATCATGGCGGGCGATCTCTCCCAACGCCTGCCGGTGACCGGCAGCGGCGACGAGTTCGACCGCCTGTCCGGCAGCCTCAACGCGATGCTCGCCCGCATCGAAAGCCTGAACGAAGGCCTGAAACAGGTCTCCGACAACATCGCCCATGACCTGAAGACGCCGCTGACTCGCGTGCGCAATCGCGCCGAGGCCGTGCTCGCCGGCTCCCACGACGAGGCCGCCTATCGCCAGGCGCTGGAAGCGACCATCGCCGAGGCCGACCAACTCATCCGCACCTTCAACGCCATCCTGATGATCTCCCGGCTCGAGGCCGGCTACTCCGCGGAAGCGACCGACGAGATCGACCTCGGGAAAATCGTCGAGGATGTCGTCGAGCTCTACGAGCCGGTCGGCGAGGAAGCCGGCGTGCTCTTGTCAGCCGGTGCCGTCGAGCCCGTGCGCATCGCCGGCAACCGCGAGCTGGTGGGCCAGGCGCTGTCGAACATTGTCGACAACGCGATCAAGTATTCGGCCGGGAGCGGAGACGCACCCGCCGTCACCGTTCGTCTCTTTAGAGAGAAAGGCGAGGCGGTGCTGGAGGTTGCCGACAGCGGACCGGGCATCCCGGAACAGGATCGCCCGCGCGTCACCGAACGCTTTGTGCGCCTTGAACACAGCCGTACCAAGCCCGGCTCGGGCCTCGGTCTCAGCCTTGCCAAGGCGGTTATGACATTCCATGGAGGAAGACTGGAGCTTGGGCCGCGAGAGCCGGGCCTGGTGGTGAGGATGATCTTCAGGGAAGGCGCAGGCAGCTGATGGCTCAACGGGAGGGGACAGCTGACGGCCCAGCGTGGTTCGGACGGCCTGCTGCGGACCTGAAGCCGTTGACGCGCGAAGGCGCGAAAGAAGCGCGTGACATAATCCGCGACGCTGCGGCCGCAGGTGACGCTCCACGCCTCAAGCAGTTGCTCGACGGCAAGACAGCCCTGTCGGCCTTCCTCGCGGCCGCGTTCGATCTTTCGCCCTTCCTGCGCGATGCCGCCCGCCGCCGGCCGCAATGGCTGGAAGGCCTGTTCGACCGCGACGTGCCGACGCGATTGACGGAAATCCTCGCAGAAATCGATGCAGCCGGCCGCGAAAGCGAAACGGCCATCATGCGCGCGCTGCGCGATCTTAAGGGCGAGGCACATTTCCTCATCGCGCTTTCCTCGCTCGCAGCCGCCGGCGACGCGCCGATCGCGGTCCAGCGCCTCAGCGAATTGGCGGACGCCTGCGTGCGCGCGGCCGTCAGCTTCCTGCTGCTCGAAGCACATGGCGCGGGAAAGCTCCGGCTGCCCGACCCCGCTGATCCGCAGCAGGGTTCGGGCTGGATCGTGCTTGCCATGGGCAAGATGGGCGCCCTCGAGCTCAACTTCTCGTCCGACATCGACCTCATCGTCTTCGTCGACCCGACGGCGCGCGCCATCCCCGACCCCTATGACGCGATCGAGCTCTTTGTCAGGCTCACACGCCGTCTTGTGCGCATCCTGCAGGACCGCACGGAGCACGGCTACGTCTTCCGCACCGATCTTCGCCTGCGCCCCGATCCGGGCTCGACCCCGCTCGCAATCCCCGTCGAGGCGGCGCTGAACTACTATGAAAGCCGCGGCCAGAACTGGGAGCGCGCCGCGATGATCAAGGCGCGGCCTGTCGCCGGTGACATCACGGCCGGCGAGGCCTTCCTGCGCGAACTGCAGCCCTACGTCTGGCGCAAGTACATGGACTTCGCGGCCATCGCCGACGTCCATTCGATCAAGCGCCAGATCCACGCCCACAAGGGCCATGGCGAGATCGCCGTGAAGGGCCACAACGTCAAGCTCGGCCGCGGCGGCATCCGCGAGATCGAGTTCTTCGTCCAGACGCAGCAGCTGATCGCCGGGGGCCGCTTTCGCGAGCTACGCGGAAGAGCGACCATCGCCATGCTCGAACAGCTCGCCGCCCGCGGCTGGATCTCGGCGGAGGCCTGCGAGGCGCTGACGCGGCAATACTGGTTCCTGCGCGATGTCGAGCACGCGATCCAGATGGTCGCCGACGAGCAGACGCACATCCTGCCCGAAGATGACGAGGGCCTCGCCCGCATCGGCCGCATGGTCGGCTTTGCCGATGCCGACAGTTTCGCGGACGCCTTCCGCCAGTCCTTGAAGACCGTCGAGGGACATTACGCCCAGCTCTTCGAGACCGCGCCGCAGCTGTCGCGCGGCGTCGGCAATCTCGTGTTCACCGGCGACGTCGACGATCCCGATACGCTGCAGACGCTGTCCGAACTTGGCTTCGAGCGTCCGAGCGACATCTGCCGTGTCATCCGCACCTGGCATTTCGGCCGTTACCGCGCCACCCAGTCGGCCGAGGCGCGCGAACGGCTGACTGAGCTGACGCCCGCGCTGCTGGAAGCATTCGGCGCGACGCGCCGTGCCGACGAGGCGCTGCTTCGCTTCGACGAGTTCCTGTCGGGTTTGCCGGCCGGCATCCAGCTCTTCTCGCTCTTGCAGACCAATCCCGGCCTCCTGAAGCTCCTCGCCACCATCATGGGCGCAGCGCCCAAGCTGGCGGGCATCATCACGCGCCGCGCCCACGTCTTCGACGGACTGCTCGACCCCGGCCTCATGTCGGAGCTGCCTAACAAAGCCTATCTCCAGGATCGCCTGACCGGCTTCCTGCAGGGCGGGCGCGCCTATGAGGAGGTGCTCGACCGCCTGCGCATCTTTGCCGCCGAACAGCGCTTCCTGATCGGCATCCGCCTGCTCACCGGCGCGATCGACGCGACACGGGCCGGCAAGGCCTTTTCCGACCTTGCCGACCTCACGCTCGGCGTGGCGCTGGACGAGGTGGAGCGCGAATTCGCGCGCCGGCACGGCAAGGTGCCTGGCCAGCGCATCTGCCTTCTGGGCATGGGCAAGCTCGGCAGTCGCGAGCTCACCGCCGGCTCCGACGTCGATCTCATCCTGCTCTACGATCACGACGAGACCGCCGAGGAATCCGACGGCGAGAAGCCGCTCCACCCGTCGCAGTATTTTACGCGGCTGACCCAGCGTCTGATCGCGGCGGTCTCCGCGCCGACGGCCGAGGGCGTGCTCTACGAACTCGACCTGCGGCTGCGCCCCTCGGGCAACAAGGGCCCCGTCGCAACCCAGATCGGCTCGTTCCGCAAGTACCAGCGCGGCGAAGCCTGGACCTGGGAGCACATGGCCATCACGCGCGCCCGCGTCGTAGCCGGGGATGAAAGTCTCGCGACGGAAGTCGACGCCGAGATCGTCGACATCCTAGCCTTGCCGCGCAAGCTTCAGAAGATCCGCTCCGACGCAGCCGAGATGCGCAGGCTGATCGCCGAGGAAAAGCCGGCGCGTGACGCCTGGGACCTGAAGCTTGTCCCGGGCGGGCTCATCGATCTCGAATTCATCGCGCAAGTCGGCACGCTGACGGCCAAGCTGGAAGGCGAGGGGCGCTCCGCCTCGACGGCCGAGACGCTGTCGCGCCTGTCGCCCGACTGGTGCCCGCCGCAGGTCCGCGACGAGCTCGTCGCTGCCCACGGGCTGTTCTCGCTTGTCACGCAGATCGTGCGGCTTTGCCTCAACGGACCCTTCGACCCGAAGGACGTTCCGCCGGGACTGGCCGACCTGCTCCTGCGCTTGACCGACCTGCCGGAGCTCAAGGTCCTGGAGGCTCACCTCGCGGAGACCGCCGCGCGGGTGCGCAGCCATTTCGAGAAGCTCGTCGGCAAATAGCCGTCAGGCGGCTGCTTTCAGTCTTTCGGCGGCCGGCAACCGGACCGAGACGATCGTGCCGGCGCCTTCCGTCGAGCGGATCTTGAGCGCGCCGCCCTGTAGTTCGGCAAGCGAGCGCGAGATGGCAAGGCCGAGGCCCGAGCCGGTGTGATTCTTCGAAAACTGGTTCTGCACCTGCTCGAACGGCCGGCCGAGCTTCTTCAGCGCCTCCTTCGGAATGCCGCAGCCATTGTCTTCGATCGTCAGGAGCACCGCGCCCGAGACAGCCTTCGCCCGCACCGCGATGTGCCCGCCGACGTCGGTGAACTTCACGGCGTTGGACAGGAGGTTGATCGCGATCTGCTTGATCGCGCGGCGGTCGGCGTAGAGCGCGATCGAATCCGGGATGCGGGCATCGACCGTGATCTTCTTCTTCTCCGCCTGCAACTGGATAACGCGCGCGGCCTCGCGAACCAGCGGGCAGAGATCGAAGGGCTCGCGCTCGATCGAGAACTGTCCCGCCTCGATCTTCGACATGTCGAGGATGTCGTTGATGACGCCGAGCAGGTATTGGCCGCTCGAATGGATGTCGCGGACATATTCGTCGTACTTGTCCGAGCCGAGCCTTCCGAAGAGCCCCGACTGCATGACTTCCGAGAAGCCGATGATGGCGTTGAGCGGCGTGCGCAGCTCGTGGGACATGTTGGCAAGGAACTCCGACTTCGCCCGGTTTGCCGCCTCCGCGCGCTCGGTCTCGCGCATGTATTTGCGGTTCAGCTCCATCAGTTCAGACGTGCGCTCGCCCTCGGCCTTTCGGGCCAGAGACAAATCGTGGATGGTCGCCATCAGGCGGCGCTCGCTGTCGACCAGCTTTTCCTGATGCTGCTTGATCGGGGTAATGTCGGTGCCCACCGACACCGTGCCGCCGTCGCGCGTGCGCAGCTCGTTGACCTGAAGCCAGCGCCCGTCCGCCAGCTGGCGCTCGTAGGTCGCTGCACCCTTCGGCCCGTTTGCATTGGCGATCCGGCGCTCGTGCACGAAAGCCTTCATGCTCCGGTCGATAACGGTGCGCGGCGTGCCGGGGAAGAGATCGGCGTCCGACAGGCCGTGATCCTGCTGGAACTTGGTGTTGCACATGACCAGCTTCTGGTCGGCATCCCACAGCACGAAGGATTCCGAGATGCTCTCGATGGCGGTACGCAGGCGAAGGTCGGCCGCTTCCGAACGCTGTGCCAGGTGGCGCTGCTCGGTGATGTCCACGGCGATGCCGATGAGGTGGAGGTCGCCGGCACCCGGATCGCTCACCTGCGCCTTGGCGCGGATCCAGACCCAATGGCCGTCGGCGCTCTTCATGCGGAACACGCGGTCGACCTGATGCACCTCGCCGGCGATGATCTGGTTGGCGAGCGCGAAGAGATCGAGATCGTCCGAATGGGTGATCTCGGCAATGGCGCCGAAGGCGAGCATCGCGTCGCAAGGCTCGTAGCCGAGCATCTCGTACATCGATCGCGACCAGTACATCCGCCCGCGTTCAAGGTCCCAGTCCCACAGCCCGCAGCGGCCGCGCGTCAAGGCAAGGTCTACGCGCTGGTGCGCCTCGGCATAGATCTGGTCGGCTGCCTGCGCCCGCGTCGACTGGCCGAAATAGGCGTAGAGAATGACGAGGAGCACGGTCGCCGTCAGCACGAAGAGCACGACGTTGAGCGACATCGACCGCCGCCAGTCGGCATAGACCACGTCGTGCGGCACCATCGCGGCCACGGCGCCGATGCGTCGGTCGTTCATCGCCAGCGATGCCAGCCAGTCGCGGCTGTCGAGCCGAACGTCGATGGCGCCGGCGCGTGCGCCGAAGAGGAACATCGGCTGGCCGTTCTGCACGACGCCGTCGAGCTGGCGTCCGATCAGGTCACGCCCCTGGCCGTTGGCGGCAATGACGCGGAAATTGCCGTCGGTTACGACGAAGGTGTGCCGCGTGAGCCCGGCGCGATTCGATAGCTCGGACAGCATGCCCTCGAGTTGCGTCGGCGACGGGGTCGTCTCGCCATGGGCAAGCTGCAGCGACTGCACGAGCTGGCTGGAGGCAAGCGCCAGCATGGCCTTGGCGGTGCGCTCATCCTCGTCGCGCAGCGTCATCAGGGAAAGCGCGCGGGCCGCGGCGACGACGATCAGGAAGATGACGACCAGCGTCGGGATCGACCGCCGAAGCAAGGGTTCTGCCGCCAGGAGCCGCTTGTAGGCGGGTGCTGCGATGAAGCGCGCATTGCCGGTCAGGATGCCGCCGGTCCGCCTTGAACCGGACGTGCTCGTCCCGCCGGCCGCGCGCCACGCGTCCGCCTTTGCCATGAAGTGGCTCCCGTCCTTAAGATGTCCCCGTACCGATCCGAGACGCGCCGCACTTTCGAATCATCCATAAGGAATCAGAGCTGATTCGCCGTGTCCAGTGGCAGGGGTCGGCACACGGGAGAATTGATCGGCGGTGCGACGCTGCAGAGGCGTCCTGTGTGGTGAAGCACCCCCACTCCGACCCTGACGGGCCACCTCTCCCCCTGCCCGGGGGGAGAGGAAGGAGGCTTCCCGCTAACGCCTCAATCGTCTCGGGCGGTAACGCCTTTCCTCTCCCCTTCCGGGGGGAGAGGTGGCAAGGCGAAGCCTTGACGGAGTTGGGGGCGAAGGAAGGGCGCTACGCCAGCGTCCGCTGCACGATATCCGCCAGGTCGCGCGAGTTCGTCGGCGAAGCGGCCATCCGCTCCAGCGCCGTCTTCGCCGCTTGCCGGCGCTTCGGCTCCAGCGACCGCCATGAGCGCAACGCCGTGGCGAGCCGGGCCGCCAGTTGCGGGTTCCTGCCTTCGATCTCCAGCACCGTCTCGGCGAAGAACGCGTAGCCGGCACCGTCCTCGCGGTGGAAGCCCGTCTGGTTCGCATTGGCATAGGTGCCGACGAGCGAGCGCACGCGATTGGGGTTCGACAGGTCGAACGCCGCATGTCCCATCAGCGCCTTGACGGTGTCGAGCGCCGCGGCGCCCGGCATCATCGCCTGCACGGCGAACCACTTGTCCATGACGAGCGCATCGTCGCCATAGCGGCGCTCGAAAGCCTCAAGCGCTTCAACGGCTTCCGCCGATCCGGCGAATCGATGCGCGAGCACCGAGAGTGCCGCGAACCTGTCGGTCATGTTGGTCGAGCGGGCGAAGGCGCCTGCCGCGCGCGCCGGCGTGCGCTCGGCCGCAGCCAGATAATCGAGGAGCAGGTTGCGCAGCGCGCGGCGTCCGGCGCTCGCCGCATCGGGCGAAAACGCCTCCTGCGTCGTCAGGCTCTGGTGCAGCGCCTCGAACCTGTCGCGGTTGCGGGTCCCGATCGCGCGCGCAAGCCGCGCTCGTGCGCCATAGATGCAGTAGGGCTCGATGTCGCTGCCGATCTCGCGCGCGATGTCGGTCTCCGAAGGCAGCGTCAGCGCCAGTGCGCGGAAAGCCTCCTCCAGACCGGCGTCGGCCGCGATGCGACCCGGCAGATCGAGCAATGCCTCGTCGAAAGTCGGCTCCGTGTCCGCAAGCAGCGCCCGGTATCCCTCGATCAGCGCCTGGGTGAACATCGTCACCAGCGCCTGCCAGCGGCAGAACGGATCGCCGTCATGTAGCGCCAGATGCAGGAGCGCGTCGGGCTTCTGCGCGAGCGTCAGGTTGATCGGCGCCGAAAAGCTGCGGTTGAGCGAAACGGCCGGCAGATGCGGCACGCCCGAAAACCGCACCGTCTGCTTGCGCTTCTTCAGATGGATCACGCCGTCGGCGACGGCAGCGCCATCGACCGCGCTCCAGCCGAGATCTTCTCCTTCCGGGCCGACGAGGCCGAAAGAGAGCGGGATGTGCATCAGCTTCTTGCGGCTCTCCGACGGCGTCGGCGGAAGCTGCTGCTCGAGCTCCAGCATCAGCTCCGCCTTTTGCGCATCGTGGCTCACCGAGGCCGTCACGTTCGGCGTGCCGGCCTGATGATACCAGAGCGCGAACTGCGAAAGGTCCTCGCCCGAAGTCTCCGCAAAGCAGGCGATGAAATCCTCAATCGTCACGGCCTGTCCGTCATGGCGCTCGAAATAAAGGTCCATGGCCTGTCGGAACGTCTCGACGCCGAGGATTGTGCGCAGCATGCGCACGACTTCCGAGCCCTTCTCGTAGACCGTCGCCGTGTAGAAGTTGTTGATCTCCTTGTAGCGCCGCGGCCGCACCGGATGCGCCAGCGGGCCCTGGTCCTCGGGAAACTGCAGCGAGCGCAGGTTGCGCACTTCCGTGATCCGCTTGACCGCGCGTGAGCGCTGGTCGGCGGAAAACTCATGGTCGCGATAGACCGTCAGCCCTTCCTTGAGGCAGAGCTGGAACCAGTCGCGGCAGGTGATGCGGTTGCCCGTCCAGTTGTGGAAATACTCATGCGCGATGATCGCCTCGATATTGGCGTAGTCGGCATCCGTCGCGGTCTCCTCATCGGCAAGCACGTACTTGTCGTTGAAGATGTTGAGCCCCTTGTTCTCCATGGCGCCCATGTTGAAGTCGGACACGGCGACGATGTTGAAGACGTCGAGGTCGTATTCGCGCCCGAAGGCCGTTTCGTCCCACGCCATCGAACGCTTGAGCGCGTCCATGGCGTAGCCGGCGCGGTCCTCCTTGCCGTGCTCCACATAGATGCCGAGCTTCACCTGCCGGCCGGACGCCGTCACAAAACTGTCCTCGACGACGCCCAGGTCGCCGGCGACCAGCGCGAAGAGGTAGGAGGGCTTGGGGTGCGGGTCGTGCCAGACCGCGAAATGCCGCCCGTCGGAAAGGTCACCCGCCTCGACCGGATCGCCGTTCGAGAGAAGCAGGGGGCAGGTCGCCCGGTCCGCCTCGATGCGCACGGTATAGACCGACAGCACGTCCGGGCGGTCGAGGAAGTAGGTGATCCGCCGGAAGCCTTCGGCCTCGCACTGCGTGCAATAGACCCCGTTCGACTGGTAGAGCCCCATCAGCGCCTTGTTGGCGGCGGGGTCGATCCGCGTTTCGATCGTCAGCCGGAAGCGGGCGCTGGCGGGCACCGAGCGGATCGTCAGCCGGTCCGGCGTCGCGTCGTAGGCGTCGTCGCCAAGCGCCTGCCCGTCGAGGCCGAGGCCGGTCAACGTCAGTTCGTCGCCATCGAGCACCAGCGGTGCATCGAGTGCCGCTCCCTCGCGTCGGACCATGTCGAGCTCTGCGATGACCGTCGTTGCGGCCGGGTCCAGGCGAAAGGTCAGCCGCGTCTCGCCGATCAGGAAATCGCTCGGCCGGTAGTCCTCGAGCCGAAAGATCGTTCCGGTATCAGCAGTCATCACGCGTCCTTCATCAAGCATTTGCAACTGCGGGGTGAAGTGCGCGTCAATACACGATAGGAAGGCTCGACAAAACTGCCGCACCGCACAATATGCGGCGCCATTCAGCCTCAGACCGGGACAGCCAGCCATGAACGTCATGACGCCCAAATTCGGAATGGGAGCCTCCGTGCTCCGCAAGGAGGATGCGGCCTTCATCACCGGTCAGGGCAGGTATACCGACGACATCAAGGTCGCAGGCGAGCTTCACGGCTATGTGCTGCGTTCGCCCGTCGGGGCAGGGACCTTCACCATCGGCTCGCTCGAGGCTGCGAGGGCCGCCCCCGGCGTCCACCTGATCCTGACCGGCGCCGACCTGACACATCTCGGCGATCTCAAATCCGCTTCCATGCAGAAGCAGCCCGACGGCACCCGCGCCCCGACGCGCGACATCCCCATTCTCTGCCGCGATCGCGTGCGCTATGTCGGCGATGCCGTCGCCTTCGTCGTCGCCGACACGCGCGCGCAGGCGCAGGACGCCGCCGAGCTAATCGCGATCGACTACGAGACGACCGATGCCGTCACCGGCACCGCCGCAGCGCTTGAAGACGGCGCGCCGCTCGTCTGGGACGAAGCCGCCTCCAACAAGGCTTTCCTCTATCGCCAGGGCGACCGCGCGAAGACCGAGGCGGCTTTCGCCAAGGCCGCGCACGTCACGCGCATCGCCTTCTTCAACAACCGACTCGTCTGCAACTACATGGAGCCGCGCGCCGCGATCGGCGAGTGGAACGCCGATGACGAGCGCTTCACGCTGACGACCGGCTCGCAGGGCGTCCATTCGATGCGCCGCATCATCGCCGAGACCGTGTTCGGCATCGACCAGTCGAAGCTGCGCGTTGTCACGCCGGATGTCGGCGGAGGCTTCGGGCCGAAGACCTTTGTCTACCGCGAATATCCGCTGGTGCTCGAAGCAGCGAAGCGCCTTGGGCGTCCGGTCAAATGGACCGGCGACCGCACCGAGCACTTCATGACCGACGCTCAAGGCCGCGACAACGTCGTGGAAGCCGAAATGGCGATGGACGCCGATGGCCGCTTTCTCGGCCTTCGGGTGCGCCTGATCGCCAACATGGGCGCCTACATCTCCCAGTACGGCGCCTTCATCCCGAACATCGGCGCGACCATGTCCACCGGCGTCTATGACATCGACGCGCTCGATGTGGAGATCACCGGCGTCTACACCAACACCTGTCCCGTCGACGCCTATCGCGGCGCCGGACGTCCCGAGGCGGCCTTCCTGATCGAGAAGCTGGTCGACGCCTGCGCCCGCGATCTCGGCATCGGCCGCGACGACATTCGCTCGCGCAATTTCATCCGGCCGGAGCAGTTTCCCTACACGACCCCGACCGGCCGCAAATACGATGTCGGCGAGTTCGAGGGCCATATGCGTCAGGCCATGGGCCGCGCCTCCTGGGCCGGCTTCGATGCCCGCGCCGGGGAAGCCGCCGCTCGCGGCATGATCCGCGGCATCGGCATGGCGACCTATATCGAGGCCTGCGCCTTTGCAGGCTCCGAGCCAGCCAACGTCAAGCTCAATGCGGACGGCACCGTCACGCTCCTGATCGGCACCCAGTCGAACGGCCAGGGCCATGCGACCGCCTATGCGCAGCTTGTCGCCGATAAGCTCGGCCTCGACATCGAGCAGATCGACGTCGTGCAGGGCGACAGCGACCGCGTCGAGAAGGGCGGCGGCACCGGCGGCTCGCGGTCAATCCCGCTCGGCGGCGTGTCCGCCGCGCGTGCCGGCGACGACCTCGCCACCAAGCTGAAGAAGCTCGCAGCCGACGAACTCGAAGCGTCCAGCGCCGATATCGAGCTCGTCGCCGGCGAGGCCCGCATCGTCGGCACAGACCGCGCGATCGGCCTTGGCGACCTCGCGCGGGCGGCGAAGTCCGACGAGGACATCAGCGGCTTCGGCGAGTTCGTGCAGGACGAGGCGACCTATCCCAACGGCACGCATATCTGCGAGGTCGAGATCGACCCGGCGACGGGCGCGACCGAGATCGTGGCCTATACGATCGTCGACGATTTCGGCGCGACCGTGAACCCGATCCTGCTCGCAGGCCAGGTCCATGGCGGCGTCGTGCAGGGCATCGGCCAGGCGCTGACGGAAGACACGGTCTATTCCGAGGACGGCCAGCTCGTCACCGCGACCTTCATGGACTACGGCATGCCGCGCGCCGACATCGTGCCCTTCATCCATTTCGAGACGCGCAACGTGCCTTCGACGACGAACGCCATGGGCATCAAGGGCGCGGGCGAGGCCGGCACGATCGGCGCGGCGCCTGCCGTCATCAATGCGGTCACCGATGCGCTCCACCGCGCCTATGGCATATCCGATATCGAGATGCCGGCCACGCCGGACCGCATTTGGCGTACCATAAGCCAGGCCAAGGGAGCATGATGGGCCGCCCGCCCGCCGATTGCTGATTCTGAAACGGACCTGCCATGCCTTCCGATGCTCCACTTGCGGGCGAACCCAATCCGCTTCGGGGCATTCTTCTAAAGGTCGCATCCGTCGCGATCTTCGTCGGCATGGCGTCCTGCATCAAGGCGGCGGGGCAGGTGCCCGCCGGCCAGATCGTCTTCTACCGCTCCTTCTTCGCGATCTTCCCGATCCTGCTCATCCTCGCCTGGCGGCATGAGCTGAAGACGGCATTTCATACGCACAAGCCCATCGCCCACATCGTGCGCGGCCTTGTCGGCGTCACCTCCATGGGCCTCGGCTTCTTCGCGCTGACCCGCCTGCCGCTTCCCGAGGCGATCACGCTCAACTACGCCCAGCCGCTGCTGGTCGTCGTCTTCGGCGCGCTCCTCTTCGGCGAGCAGGTGCGCATCTTCCGCTGGAGCGCCGTCGCGATCGGCCTCGTCGGCGTCGTCATCATCTCCTGGCCGCGCCTGACGCTGCTGACGGGCGGCCGCGGCTTCGAGGATGGCGAGGCGGCGGGCGTGCTGGCGCAGCTGGCGGCGGCCGCGATCGCAGCGATCGTCGTTCACCTCGTGCGCCGTCTCGTAACGACAGAGCGCACCGCGACGATCGTGCTCTGGTTCTCCGTCACGGCGACCATCGCCGGTCTCGCGACCTTGCCCTTCGGCTGGGCGACGCTGACGCCCACGCAGATCGCGCTCCTCATCGGCTCGGGCCTTTGTGGCGGCCTCGGCCAGATCCTGATGACGGAGAGCTACCGCCACGCCCACACGGGCACGATCGCCCCGTTCGAATACACGTCGATGATCCTGGGCATCGCTGTCGGCTACCTGCTCTTCGGCGACGTCCCGACGCTCCACATGCTGGTCGGCGGCGTCATCGTGGTCGGCGCCGGCATCTTCATCATCTGGCGCGAACACATTCTCGGCCTCGAGCGCGGGAAGGCCCGAAAAGTCACCCCGCCGCAATAGCGGTCAGCCGGCGAGCCGCGCCCTGATTTCCAGGAAGTCGCGCCAGGCAAGCTTCTTGTGGGCCGGATTGCGCAGGAGATAGGCGGGGTGGAGCGTCGGCATCGTGGCGATTTCCGTCCCGCCCGGCGTGCGGTGAATCTTCCACGTGCCGCGCAGGCGCATGATGCCTTCGGCGGACCCCGTCAAAAGCTTCGCCGACGGCCCGCCGAGCGTGACCAGCACCTTTGGCGCCACGAGTTCGATCTGCCGCTCGATGAACGGGCGGCAGATTTCGGTTTCGAGCGGCGTCGGCGTCCGGTTTCCCGGCGGCCGCCACGGCACGACGTTCGAGATATAGACCTGCTTCCGGTCGAGCCCGATCGCCGCCAGCATGCGGTCGAGCAGCTGGCCCGACTTGCCGACGAAGGGCAGGCCTTCGATATCCTCGTCGCGCCCCGGCGCCTCGCCGACGAACATGATGTCGGCTTCCGGATTGCCATCGGCAAACACCAGGCTCTTCGCCGTCAGCCGCAGGTTGCAGCCGTCGAAGCCTTCGAGGGTGCGCCTCAATTCGTCGAGTGTCTTCGCCTTCCGCGCCAGCTCCCGGGCCCGCGCGGCCTGCGCCTCGTCGGGAACGGCGGCAACGGCCGTCTGCGCCGGCGCGGCCGGGATCGCCTGGCGCTCGACACGCTGCGTCTCGCGCGGCTTTGCAGGGGCAGGGCGCGTCTCGGCCGTCTCCGCGAACCGGTCGCGCACGGCGTCGCCTACGGGCCAGTCGACGCCGGCCTCGGCATAGAAGGCGAGCAGGTCGCGTATGTTAACCCCGGATTCCATGTGTTCTTATACGAGCGGGCGCGTAAGAGAGTCACGCCCGGCAACGCATCGCGTTGATTGACGTTTACGTCACTCGGCGATAGTCCGGCAACGAGCAACCGGCCAGGCAGCCAGACGGAAGGAGCCGCGAGAAGCATGAGCGAGATCGAGCGCGAGAGCATGGAGTTCGACGTGGTCATCGTCGGTGCGGGGCCTGCAGGTCTTGCAGCCGCGATCCGGCTCAAGCAGGTCAATCCCGATCTGTCGGTCGTGGTTCTGGAAAAGGGCTCGGAAGTCGGCGCGCACATTCTTTCTGGCGCCGTCGTCGATCCGATCGGCATCGACCGCCTCATTCCGGGCTGGCGCGAGGAGGAAGGCCATCCTTTCAAGACGCCCGTCACCGACGACCAGTTCCTTATTCTCGGGCCGGCGGGCTCGGTGCGCGTCCCCAACATGCTGATGCCGCCGCTGATGAACAATCACGGCAATTACGCCGTCTCGCTCGGCAATGTCTGCCGCTGGCTCGCAGGCCATGCCGAGGCTCTCGGCGTCGAGATCTATCCGGGCTTCGCCGCTGCCAGCCTCGTCCATGACGAGAGCGGCGCCGTCACGGGCGTCATCACCGGCGACATGGGCGTCGAGCGCGACGGCTCGCATGGCCCCGCCTACCAGCCCGGCATGGCCCTGATGGGCAAGTACGTGCTGATCGGCGAAGGCGTGCGCGGCTCGCTCGCCAAGCAGCTCATCGCAAAGTTCGGCCTGTCCGACGGCAAGGAGCCGCAGAAATACGGCATCGGCCTCAAGGAGCTCTGGCAGGTCGCACCGGAGAAGCACAGACCCGGCCTCGTGCAGCATTCCTTCGGCTGGCCGCTCAAGTCCAACACCGGCGGCGGCTCGTTCCTCTACCACCTCGAGGACAACCAGGTTGCGGTCGGCTTCGTCCTGCACCTGAACTACAAGAACCCCTACATCTCGCCTTTCGAGGAATTCCAGCGCTTCAAGACGCACCCGGCGATCCGCGACACCTTCGAGGGCGGCAAGCGCCTGTCCTACGGCGCGCGCGCGATCACCGAGGGCGGATGGCAGTCGGTGCCGAAGCTTTCCTTCCCCGGCGGCGCGCTGATCGGCTGCTCGGCCGGCTTCGTGAACGTTCCCCGCATCAAGGGTTCGCACAACGCCGTGCTCTCCGGCATGATGGCCGCCGAGCACGTCGCGGAGGCCATCGCGGCCGGTCGCCAGCATGACGAACTCATCGCCTACGAGAATGCCTGGCGCGCAAGCGACATCGGCAAGGACCTGAAGCGCGTGCGCAACGTCAAGCCGCTCTGGTCGCGCTTCGGCACCTGGATCGGCGTCGGCCTCGGCGGTCTCGACATGTGGACGAACCAGCTCTTCGGCCTGTCGCTCTTCGGAACGCAGAAGCACGGCAAGGCGGACTTTGAAGCGACCGAGCGCGCCGCCGCGCATCGCCCGATCGACTACCCGAAGCCCGATGGCGTCCTGACCTTCGACCGGCTGTCATCGGTGTTCCTGTCAAACACCAATCACGAGGAAGACCAGCCGATCCACCTGCAGGTCCGCGACATGGAACTGCAGCGCCAGTCCGAGCTCGGCGTCTATTCCGGCCCGTCGACGCGCTACTGCCCCGCAGGCGTCTACGAATGGGTGGATGGCGACGGCAACTCGCTGGCCGGCGGCCCGGCCGCTTGGTCCAAGGGCGGCGAGAACCGCCACGCGGCTTCCGAAGCCAAGTTCGTGATCAACGCGCAGAACTGCGTCCACTGCAAGACGTGCGACATCAAGGACCCGAACCAGAACATCAACTGGGTGCCACCGCAGGGTGGAGAGGGTCCGGTCTACCCGAACATGTGATCAGCGCAGGCCGGCGACGGCCTGTTCGACCGCCTCGGCCGGTGGGACGGGAGCAAAGCCGAACGTCACGAGCAGAGGCAGATGGTCGGAGCCGACGGCTTCCATCCGCTCGATGGAGCGGACGATGACGCCGCCGCGCCGCATGACATTGTCGATCGGAAGGCCGATCATCGGCCGTAGGACTGCCGGCAGCCGCGGGGTCAGCCATGTCGGTCCGATGCCGCGCACGATCTGAAGCGAACCTGCCTCTGCAATCCTCTGGGCAGTCCGGCTCCACGGCACGGCGTTGAGGTCTGCCGCAAGCATCACGTCGCCACCGGTGAGGCTCTGCAGGGTCGGCTCCAGCCGCTCGGTCTGCCAGGGCTGACTGTAGGGCCACGGCCAGCCGAGATGCAGCGCCACCATCGTCAGCCGTCGTCCGCCGAGATCGATGTCGGCAATGCCCATGGACCCGCGGTCATGGCAGGTGCCGTCGCCGATTAGCGGCCTGCGCGACAGGATCGCCACGCCGCCGACGCGCGAAGGTTCTGGGCAAACCAGCTGATGCGGGAAAGTGCCTGCAAGCCGCTCGATCCACGGGCGCCACTGCTCCGCGACCTCGTTCAGCGTCACTATGTCCGGCCGCTCGCGTCCGATCAGCGACAGAACGGCGCCCGGCGTGTCGTTGTTGTAGCGCAGGTTGAGATGGAGGAGCCTGTAGCTCGGCGCCGCCATGTCGGCCGCCGTCTCCTCCACGGTGGTCACCGGCGTCAGCCACACCGTGCCGGCGAGACAGGCGATCCCCACACCGATCGCCACACCGGCCTCCAGCCAGAACCGCATGGCGAGCACGAGCACGCCGAGCATGACGAGCAGCACCGCGAGATGCACCCGGAAATGCGAAAAGGAATCGAACGCTGCATGCCAGCGCCCGAGATAGCCGAAGGCGAGCGCGGCGGCGGTACCAAGGAGGGCGAGCGCGGCGACGAGGCGCAGGATCAGGCGGAAGGGCAGGGCGGGCATGGCGCGACCTTCGTCAGGATTGCGGCGCCGTCAAGACGGCGAACGCGCCGGCCCTTGCCTTTCCAAGGTCGAGCCGCTTCTGTCGCCGACTTGAGGAGGACCATCCCATGACCGATCTCTTCCCCGGCTTCCGCAGCGCCATGATCGAGGGCGCCGGCGCCACCATCCATTGCCGCATCGACGGCGAGGGCCCGCCGCTCCTCCTGCTGCATGGCTTCCCCCAGAGCGGCGAGACTTGGCACCGCGTAGCGGCAGGCTTCGCCGCCGCGTTCACCGTCGTGGTCCCCGATCTGCGCGGCTACGGGCAAAGCACCGCTCCGACGAGCGACGACATCCACGAGACCTATTCCAAGCGCAGCATGGGCCATGATTTCGCAGCCGTCATGAGCGCGCTCGGCCACGAGCGCTTCGCGGTGCTGGGCCACGATCGCGGCGCGCGCGTCGCCTACCGCATGGCGCTCGACATGCCGGAGCGCGTCAGCCGCGTCGGCATCATCGAAGTCGTGCCGACAGCCGAGATGTGGCGCGCCTTCGATGCCGAGATGGCGATGGGCGCCTATCACTGGACGTTCCTCGCCCAGCCGAGCCCGCTGCCCGAGCGCATGATCGGCGCCGACCCTGTCGCCTATCTGGACTGGACGCTGGCGTCCTGGACGCAGCACAAGTCGCTCGACGTTTTCGATCCCCGCGCGCTCGACGCCTACCGCCGCGCCTTCGCGGAGCCCGCGCGCATCCATGCCGTCTGCGAGGATTATCGCGCCGGCGCCACCATCGATCGCGCGCGGGACGAAGCCGACCGCGCGGCCGGCCGCCGCGTCGTGCAGCCCCTGTATTTCCTGTGGTCCGATCACAGCTTCCCGGCGCGCACCGGCGATCCGCTCGGGCTCTGGCGCAGATGGGCCGACAATGTGACCGGCAACGAGGTCGTCGCCGGCCATTTCGTGCCGGAAGAAAATCCGCAGGGCGTTCTCGACGCCTTCCTACCTTTCTTCCGCGGCTGAGCCTTACTGGAATGCCGTCTCGGAGAAGCTCCTGAGCTTGCGCGAATGCAGCCGCTCTGGCGGCATTTCGGCGAGCTTCTGGACTGCACGGATGCCGATCTGCAGGTGCTGGGCGACCTGTCGCTTGTAGAACTCGGTCGCCATGCCCGGCAGCTTCAGTTCGCCATGCAGCGGCTTGTCCGACACGCAGAGCAGCGTTCCGTAGGGCACGCGGAAGCGGAAGCCGTTGGCCGCGATCGTCGCCGATTCCATGTCGAGCGCGATCGCCCGGCTCTGTGAAAGCCGCTGCACCGGTCCGCGCTGGTCGCGCAGCTCCCAGTTGCGGTTGTCGATGGTCGCGACCGTGCCGGTGCGCATGATGCGCTTGAGCTCGTAGCCGGACAGCCCGGTGATCTCGGCCACCGCCTCCTGCAGCGCCACCTGGATTTCGGCCAGCGCCGGGATCGGCACCCAGACCGGCAGATCGTCGTCGAGCACGTGATCCTCGCGCACATAGGCATGCGCCAGAACGTAGTCGCCGAGCGCCTGCGTGTTGCGCAGCCCCGCGCAGTGGCCGAGCATCAGCCACGCATGGGGGCGCAAAACGGCGATATGGTCGGTGATCGTCTTGGCGTTGGAGGGGCCGACGCCGATGTTCACCATGGTGATGCCGTTATGGTTCTTGCCGACCAGGTGGTAGGCCGGCATCTGCGGCAATCTTGATGGCGGCACGCCCGCCGTGGGCTCGCCGTCGCCGGCCTGCGTGATGAGGTTGCCCGGCTCCACGAAGGCCTCGTAGCCATCGCCGCCCCGCTCCATCATCTCGCGTGCCAGCTGGCAGAACTCGTCGATGTAGAACTGGTAGTTGGTGAACAGCACGAAGTTCTGGAAATGATGAGGCGAGGTCGCCGTGTAGTGCGACAGCCGGTGCAGCGAATAGTCGATGCGTTGCGCGGTGAAGGGCGCCAGCGGCAACGGTTCTCCCGGCAGCGGCTCGAACGTGCCGTTGGCGATATGGTCATCGGTGGCGTTCAGGTCCGGCACGTCGAAGATGTCGCGCAGCGGTCGCTTGATGCGCTCGGCGACCGAGCCGTCGACATGCGTGCCTTCGAGGAAAGCGAAATGCAGCGGGATCGGCGTCTCGGATTCGCCGACCGTGATCGGCACGCCGTGATTTCGCAGCAGCAGCGTCAGCTGGTGCGTGAGGTAATCCTCGAAGAGGTCTGGTCGCGTCACCGTCGTCGCATAGTGGCCGGGCGCCGGCATGTGGCCATAGGCGAGGCGGCTGTCGGCGTGGCTGAACGACGTCGTGGTGATGCCGACCTCCGGATAGTAGGCGCGGTATCCGGTGAGGGTCTCGCCGGCCTGGCCGAGCCCGGCGAAGCTGTCGCGCAGGAAGGCGGTGTTGCGCTCGTAGATCTCCTTCAGCGCGGCGATGGCATCGCCCGCCTCCATGAAGGAGCGCCGCTCGATGGCGGGCGGCGAGATGATCGACTGGATCGGGTTGGGGTAGATTCTCTTTTCCATGTCCCATTATAGGCGCATGGGTGGGACGTTTCGAGAGGGCGTTCAGCCGCGCTGCAAGCTGACGAGCAGCACGAGGCCGGCGCCGCTGGTGCGCGTGATCTCCTCGCCGATGATCCCGCTCGGCGACGACTCGATCGCCTGCACGACCGCCATCGGCGCTGCCAGCGCAACGAGCGCGATCGCGATGCGGGCCGCGCTGCGAAGGGCCTGCAGGATGCCGAAGCGGTGCGTTCTCATGGCTGTGGTCCTTTCTCAGGGCCGGGCGAAATAGCGTTGGGCGATCGGGGCGAGGCACGGCCCCCCATGCCCTTCTGCGCATGCACTGTCGGCGCGTGCGCCGAAGGAGCGGCCGGACCCGGCGTCGGCGACCAGCATCGCGAGCCCCATGCCGAAGACCGCGGTAACCAGGCAGACGATCGTGAAGCGGCGTGCAAGCATTGTCCCAATCCCCATTGTGGCGGGAAAGGTACGTCTTCGTGGCTGAACTCGGCCTGAGACCGCCGTTCATCCGGCATTCATGAGCGTTAACTTGAGAAACGCCGAGGCGTTACACGGTCGCCTTTTCGTTTGGCAAATGCGCCGCAGTGGCTAAAAGGAAACGGAACCGTTGCTGAAGCAGCGGCGGAGGAATAACGGGAGGAGACTATGGGAGTGTTGTCTAAGAAGATTCTGGCCGCAGGCGTCGTGGCCATCTCCGTTGGATTTGCGGCTGCGCCGGCCAAGGCTCAGGAATTCATCAACGTCCTCACGGGCGGCACCTCGGGCGTCTACTATCCTCTGGGTGTCGCGCTGTCGGAAATCTATGGCCAGGGCATCGAGGGCGCACGCGCTCAGGTGCAGGCCACGAAGGCCTCCGTCGAGAACCTCAACCTCCTCCAGGCCGGACGCGGCGAGATTGGATTCTCGCTCGGCGATTCGCTGGCCGAGGGCTGGGCAGGCAACACCGAGGCCGGCTTCCCGGGTCCGCTCGACAAGCTGCGCGGCATCGCGGCCATCTATCCGAACTACATCCAGATCGTCGCTTCGCAGGAATCCGGCATCACCGATCTCGAGGGCCTCAAGGGCAAGAGCCTGTCGGTCGGCGCGCCTGCCTCGGGCACGGAACTCAATGCCCGGGCGATCTTCGAGGCGGCCGGCATGAGCTACGAGGATCTCGGAAAGCTAGAATATCTGCCCTTCGCGGAATCCGTGGAGCTCATCAAGAACCGCCAGCTCGACGCCACGCTGCAGTCGGCCGGCCTCGGCGTCGCGTCGATCCGCGATCTCGCGACGTCCATGCCGATCAACGTCGTCGCAGTGCCGGAAGACGTGGTCGCGTCCATTGGCGCGCCGTTCCTGTCGGTAACCATCCCCGCCGGCACTTATGACGGCCAGGCCGAGGACGTCCCGACCGCTGCTGTGGGCAACTTCCTCGTCTCCCACGAAGGCGTCTCCGAAGAGACCGCCTACCAGATGACGAAGCTGCTGTTCGAAAACCTCGACCGCATGGTCGCTTCGCACGCGGCCGCGCAGGCGATCGATGTCCAGAAGGCCATCGAAGGCATGCCAATCCCGCTTCATCCCGGAGCCGAGCGTTATTATCGCGAAGTCGGCGTCCTGAAGTAATCGGCACGCGTCAGGACTTGGCCTCTCCCGGGCTCGGGAGAGGCCTTTTGCAACTGATCCTTCCTGTATCGGCCCGCAGACAGACGGTCCGGTGACGCGGTATGGATCGATGCGATCGCATGCTTCTTGGGAGGGGACATGAGCCAGGCAAGGGCCGAAGGGCCGATGATCGTTCAGGAGTCGGCGGAAGAACCGATCGAAGGTTTGCCGTCGGGCTTCGGCCAGGGATGGCTGGGCCGGGTCGCCTTCTGGATCGCGGTCTGCTTCTCGCTGTTCCAGCTGTGGACGGCCGCCTACGGCACGCTTCCCAGCCAGGTCGTGCGGGCCATGCATGTCGGCTTCCTGCTCCTGCTGGGCTTTGGCCTGATTGCAAATCTGGTCGCAAAGTCACCCTTTGCAAAAGCCTGGTTCTGGGCCCTGGGATTCCTCGGTTTCCTGACCGGCGTCTATCAATGGGTGGAGTACGTCCCGCTCATCCGCCGTTCCGGCTTCCTCACCCATTTCGACCTAGTGGTCGGCGTGGTCGCCATCGTGCTGGTGTTCGAAGGCGCGCGCCGGCTGATGGGGCTGCCGCTGACGATCATCGCCGGCATCTTCCTCGCCTATTGCTTCTTCGGGAACTACCTGCCGGCTCCCTTCATCCACCGCGGCTATGATTTCGAGCTGATCATCGAGCATTTCGCCTTCGGTACCGAAGGCATCTACGGAACGCCGATCTATGTGTCGGCGGCCTACATCTTCATATTCGTGGTGTTTGCCGCGTTCCTGGAGCGCGCGGGCATGCTTGCGCTGTTCAATGATTTCGCTCTGGGCCTGGTCGGCTGGTGGCGCGGCGGGCCCGCGCAGGTCTGCGTGCTGTCGTCGGCGCTCATGGGCACGATCTCGGGTTCGGGTGTCGCGAACGTCGTCGCCTCGGGCCAGTTCACGATCCCGCTGATGAAGAAATTCGGGTTTCGCTCCGCCTTCGCCGGAGGCGTCGAAGCAACGTCTTCCATGGGCGGGCAGATCATGCCGCCCGTGATGGGAGCGGTCGCCTTCATCATGGCGGAAACCCTGAACGTTCCATACGTGGACGTGGTCAAGGCGGCCCTCATCCCGGCTGCATTCTACTTCGGCGCCTGCTTCTGGATGGTCCATCTCGAGGCGGGCAAGGCCGGTCTCGGCGGCATGAGCAAGGATACGCTGCCCGACCCGTGGGCCGCCGTGCGCAAGCATTGGCCCCTCGTGCTGCCTCTCGGCGTGCTCGTCTATCTCCTGTTCGCTGGCTACACGCCGATCTTTGCCGGTACCATGGGCCTCGCGCTGATCGTCGTTCTGATCCTCGGAACGCCGCTGGCCGCGCTGATCGGCCCGTTCGCCTTCCGCATGGTCTTCTGGATCGCGCTTGGGTTGGCCGCGGCAGCCTTCATGCGTTTCGGTGTCAACGTACTGGCGCTCGTCATCGGTCTCCTCATCGCGGCTTGCGCGATCTTCAAGGGCGGGCGGGAAACGCTCGCCATCTGTCGGGACTCGCTGGCAGAAGGCGCGAAGAATGCGCTGCCGGTGGGCATCGCCTGCGCGATCGTCGGCATCGTCATCGGCACGCTGACCCTGACCGGCATCGCATCGACCTTCATCGGGGCGATCATCCGGATCGGCGAAAGCAATCTGTTCCTGTCGCTGATCCTCACGATGCTGACCTGCCTGGTGCTCGGAATGGGGATTCCGACGATCCCCAACTACATCATCACGTCGTCCCTCGCCGGGCCGGCGCTGCTCGAACTTGGCGTCCCGCTTCTCGTCAGCCACATGTTCGTCTTCTATTTCGGCATCATGGCAGACCTGACCCCGCCGGTGGCGCTTGCCTGTTTTGCGGCCGCACCCATGGCGAAAACCTCAGGACTGAAGATCTCGATACAGGCGACTAAGCTCGCGACGGCGGGCTTCGTTGTGCCGTTCATGGCGGTCTATACGCCGTCGCTTATGCTGCAGGACGGTGGCGCCATAGCCGCCAGCTGGGGCTACCCTGTCGAGGTCGCCTACATCATCCTGAAGACTATCTTTGCCGTCGCGCTCTGGGGCATGGCCGCTGTCGGCTTTCTTCTGGGTCACGCCACGTGGTGGGAGAGGCTGGCAGCCTTCGCATCCGGCGTGCTGCTCGTCCTAGCCTTGCCCGTCACGGACGAACTGGGCTTCCTCCTCGGCGCGGCAGTCATCGCAGTGCACTGGTGGCGCACGGGCGGACGCAGCCGGCGCGGGGAGCCGTTGGCGAATTGAGCGCATGCATCGCGGTCGCAGGGACGTTGCTCGCGCTCCACGCGGGCACCTTCTCGCTGTCCTGGCAGCACTCGGTCGAAAGGACCGAATGGCGCGAGGACTGGACGGTGACCGCAGCCGGACTGAAACTCGTCGAGGCTCGCATTCGCGGCTCCGGCGCCGGCATGGAGCCGCCGCAAGGCGCGAGGCTCGTCGATGGCTGGTGGGTCTACGAACCGACGCTGCCGCCCGTGCCGCGGCTCGTGCTGGCCGCATCGGGCGCGACCGGCTCAGGCTGGACGCTCTGCGCCGACGGAGCGTGCCGCGAGATCGGCCTCGATGCGTCCGGGCCGCTCATTCTCGAACCTTGCGGACACTGACCGTCTAAGCAAAAGGGCGAGCCGAAGCCCGCCCTTTGGATCGTCGTTGACCGTCCCGGCTCAGAGCCGCGACCAGTCCTCGCCGCGGCAGATCAGACCGCCGAGCACGCAGCCGCTCATCGTCAGCGTGTTTCCGGCCAGCTTGGCCTTGCCGCGATAGGTCTTGTCCTCGTTGGGCTCGGTGATCTGGCCCGCATAGCTACCGCTGCCATTCGACGCGAACTTGCCGATCTGCTTGCCTGAATGCTTGCCCGAGCGGACGGTGATGCAGAACTCCGAGCCGCAGGCGGCAATCGCCGCGCGCTCGCCGCTGCCTGTACGCCAGTTGCCGACAATGGGGTCGGCGGACGCGGCGCCGATCATGACGAGGCTGGCTGCCGCGCCGAGAACCAAGGTGCGAAACATGATTTCCTCCACAGAACGCGTGGTCTCGTGACCTTACGCGAACGTAAGCGTAAACCAGCTTTGGCCGGTCGAAAAGGCCTGCCACGACGGTGCCGACCACCAAATTTGGCGGATGTGTTTCCTTCACGTGGTTAGTGCAAGGTTTATGCGCTCCAGCTGCATTTTATTGAAAGCAAAGCGGGAATCCCGCTGCTCCGGGATTCCGATGCTTAACGAATTCTGAGGTTTACGGAAAATTTGAGCTTTGTTTTCCGCAAGTTAAGCAAGTCATTTAACGGCGGATTCAAGCGACGGCGGCATTCTACACCCATCGAACGACACGAGACGCGCAGCAGGAAAAGCTCTCGGGACGACACAGGGGACTTGAACGATGGCTCGCTTTGAAATGCTCGAATCCGGCATCGGCAACACAGCCCAGGCCGACATCCTCTTCCAGCTCGGCATGATGTATGCCACGGGCCGCGATTGCGACATCGACCTTGTCGCCGCCCACAAGTGGTTCAACATCGCGGCCATCAAGGGCTCCGAGCGCGCCGCCGCGCTGCGCACCGAACTCGCCGCATCCATGGCCAAGGCAGAGATCGCCCAGGCCCTTCGCGAAGCCCGCGAGTGGATGTCGCTGCACTAGGTTTTCACGACAAGGTTTCGGGGGGCTCGGCCGAGGGGGAACCGGCCGAACCCAGCGTCGGCCTGCCGGGGGCAGGGCCGGCCGCAGCGCAGCGGTGTGGGGACGCGGCCGCGCATGCACGAACGGGCTGCCGGTAACGGCAGCCCGTTTGCCTTTGGTCTGTTGACGATCCGAGACGCTATTCGGCGTAGACGCGGTCGAGAATTTCCATCGTGATGTCGGCGCAGGCGCGTGCCGGCTCGCTTGCCGCACACTGCACGACAACCTTCGCACCGCCATTCTGGTCGACATCGACGCGGATGGTCGTGCCGCGATCGCCGCCGCCCCCGCGAGGCCCGCCGCGCATGGCGCGCCAGCCCTGTCGATCGCCGCCGCGACGTTCGGCCCAATGCCTCGGCCCTTCTCGACGCTCATGCCGCATTTCACGCCCGTCGGGCCCGCGACGCATGTCGTCGGCGTGATGGGGTGGCGGGCCCACGGGGCGTTCGTCTGCCATGCCCTCTTCGCCACCGGCATCCGGCAGCGGCGGTGGGCCATCCTGACTTTGCGGAGCAGGCGGGGCAGGGGGTGGCGGCGGCGTTGTCTGTGCGAGGACGGACGTGGCCGAGAGCGCGACGATGGCTGCGCCGATGATCAGCTTTCGCATGAGGGCCTCCTTTGGCTATGCCGCAACCAACGGAGGAGAGCGGCCGACGTTCCGCCGCCACCTATCACGTTTCAGCTGGCGTTCCGGCCCGATGCCGCCTCGGCCTTCTCCTCGAACCGCACCAGAACGGCACCTTCCGTCACCTGCGCGCCCTCGCGCGCGATCTCGGCGATCACGCTGTCCTGCGGCGCGGCGATCGTGTGCTCCATCTTCATGGCTTCGAGGATGAGCAGCGGCTGACCCTTGGCGACCTTGTCGCCGACCGATCCGCGCACGACTTTCACCAGTCCCGGCATCGGCGCGCGCAGTCGGTCGCCGACGGTGGCGTCACCGGCGCCCGCCGCCGCATCCCGCAAGCCGAAGGTTCGCGTAGTGCCTTCGCCGAAAACGGTGATGTTGCCCGGCCAGACCACTGCGCGCTCGGTCACGTCCGAAAGCGCCAGCACGATGCGCCCGTCATCGGTCTCCACCGCAAACCGGCCGGCATCGACCGCGCTGACACGCGCCACGATCTCGCGCTCGCCATCGAGAAGCGTCACCTTGCGCGACGGCTTCCAGAAATGCCCGTAGCCCGCAAGCGCGTCCCACGGATCGGCCGAGGCTGGCTTCACGCGGACATCCGCCGCCGCAAGCGCGGCAATGGCGACGTCGGGCGCATCGCCCTCGACTGTCGCAACCAGCGTCTCCTGGTCGCGCGCGATCAGCCCCGTGTCGACATCGCCCGCCGCAAAGCCGGCATGGCTCGCAAGGGCCGCCAGGAACCGCGCATTGACCGTCGAGCCGGCCACCCGCGTCTTCGCCAGCGCCTCGCCCAGCGCCGCCAGCGCGGTGGCCCGGTCGCCCGCGTACACCACGATCTTCGCGATCATCGGATCGTAGAACGGCGAAACCGCATCGCCCTGCCGCACGCCCGTCTCGACGCGAAGTGCGCCGGCGTCGAGCTTCTCCGGGAAGGAAAGATGGTGCAGCGTTCCGATCGCCGGCAGGAAGCCGCGGGCCGGATCTTCGGCATAGAGCCGCGCCTCGAAGGCATGACCGGACAGTTTGATCTGGTCCTGCGCGAGCGGCAGCCGCTCGCCGGCCGCCACCCGCAATTGCCATTCCACGAGATCGACGCCGGTGACCATCTCCGTCACCGGATGCTCGACCTGGAGGCGCGTGTTCATCTCCATGAACCAGAAGCGGTCGGGCTTGAGCCCGTCCGACGCATCGACGATGAACTCGATCGTGCCCGCGCCAGAATAGCCGATCGCCTTGGCAGCCTTCACGGCAGCCGATGTCATCGCATCGCGCATCTCCGCCGTCATGCCGGGGGCGGGGGCTTCCTCGATCACCTTCTGGTGGCGACGCTGCAGCGAGCAGTCGCGCTCGAAGAGATGCACCGCCCCGCCATGATTGTCGCCGAAGACCTGCACCTCGATATGACGCGGCTTGTCGACATATTTTTCCACCAGCACCCGGTCATCGCCGAATGCGGCCTTGGCCTCGCGCCTGGCGCCCGCCAGCGCGTCCTGGAAATCGTCGGGATGCTCGACCTTGCGCATGCCCTTGCCGCCGCCGCCGGCCCGCGCCTTGATCAGCACGGGATAGCCGATCTCGCGTGCCTTGGTGGCGAGCACGACGATCTCCTGCGCCTCGCCGTGATAGCCCGGCACGACCGGCACCCCGGCCTTCTCCATAAGTCGCTTGGCGGCATCCTTGAGGCCCATGGCACGGATGGACGTCGCCGACGGTCCGATGAAGACCAGCCCGGCCGCCTCCACCTCGTCGACGAAGTCGGGGTTCTCTGACAGGAAGCCGTAGCCGGGATGGATCGCCTCTGCGCCCGTCTGCCGCGCTGCCGCAAGGATGCGATCGACCCGCAGATAGCTCTCTCCGACAGGCGAGGGGCCGATATGCACTGCCTCGTCGGCCATTGCGACATGCAGCGCATTACGGTCCGCGTCCGAATAGACCGCCACGGTGGCGATGCCCATCCGTCTGGCCGTCCGCATGATCCGGCAGGCGATCTCGCCGCGATTGGCAATGACGATCTTCTTGAACATCCGGCCTCCCGTCTGCCCGCTCCGCCGCGGTTCTTGCTTGGCGACGTTCTTGCCAGAGGCTCGCCCGGATTGCCACCCTCGCGGCGCTCCATGCGAGCCGCCGCCATTGATGCGCCGCCGCGTTTCGCTATGGTCGCGCCCCATGAAGCAGATCAGTCTCGCAACGATGATGCTGGCGGCCGGCGTCGCGCCAGCCACCGCGCAATGGCAGCCGACGGAGCGCGTCGTTACCTATGCCGTCTCGGGCTCGACGCCCTTCGAGCTTTACCAGTCGATCGGGGAAAACGGCCCGCAGGTCGGCATCGGCCGCGCCATCGCCTATACCGATTTCGAACTGCTCTGGTCGCGCGACTACGTGCCGGCTTCGGACGGCTCCTGCACGCTTCGCAGCGCCCGGCCGAACCTTACGATCACCTACCGCCTGCCAAAACCATCGGGCTCGCTACCCGAGCCGACGCGTTCGCTCTGGGAGACCTTCATCACCGGCGTCGAAGCGCATGAGCGCATCCACGGCGTCTTCATCCGCGAGCTGACCGAGAAGATCGAGGCCGTTTCGGTGGGGCTGCGCGAGGAGGACGACCCGAGCTGCCAGAAGGTCCGCCAGACGCTGCAGGGACATCTAGCCCGCCTCTCCAACGAGCAGCGCCAGAAAAGCCGCGACTTCGACCGCGTCGAACTGACGGACGGCGGCAACGTCCATCAGCTCGTTTTGTCCTTCGTGAACGGCGACCGGCGCTAGGCCGGCCGCATCGGCTCACTGCGGCAGGCGATAGGCGATGATGTGGTCGCCTGCGCGCGTGCCGGTCGATCCGTGGCCGCCTGCGACGACGACGAGATACTGCCGTCCGTCTTCGCCGCGATAGGTCGAAGGCGTCGCCTGTCCGCCAGCCGGCAGGCGGTCGCGCCAGATTTCCTCGCCCGTCTGCAGGTCATAGCCGCGCGCGTAGTAGTCGAGCGTGCCGGACAGGAACGCGACGCCGCCCGCCGTGATGATCGGCCCGCCAATGCCGGGCACGCCCATCTTGATCGGCAGCGGGATCGGCGACAGGTCGCGCACCGTGCCGTTGACGCGCTGGTAGACCGTTTCGCCGGTCGTCAGATCAACACCGGCGATATAGCCCCAGGATGGCTGCTGGCAGGGCAGGCCGACAGGCGACAGGAACGGTCCCATCTCGACCGCATAGGGCGCGCCGAAATTCTCGTTGAAGACCGGCTCGCCGTCCTGCGTCACCTCGCGGCTGAGGTCGTCCTGCCGCGGGATCATCGTGGAGGTGAACGCGAGATAGACCGGCATGCCGAACAGCACCTGCCGTTCTGGATCGACCGCAACCGAGCCCCAGTTGAACGTTCCGAAATTGCCGGGATAGACGATCGTGCCCTGCTCGGACGGCGGCGTGTACCATCCTTCGTAGCGCAACTCGTGGAAGGCGATGCGGCACATAAGCTGGTCGATCGGCGTCGCGCCCCACATGGAGCGCTCTTCCAGCTGAGGCGGCGCGAACGAGATCGCCGAGCGCGGCTGCGTCGGCGCTGTCCTGTCACCCTCGACCGCGCCCTGCGGCACCGCCACTTCCTCAACCGGAAGCGCCGGCTCGCCCGTCTCGCGGTTGAGCACGAAGATTTCGCCCTGCTTGGTCGGCACGACCAGTGCCGGAACATCCTGGCCGCCGATGGTGAGATCGACCAGCGACGGCTGTGCCGGGACGTCATAGTCCCAGATGTCGTGGTGAACCGTCTGGAAGACCCACGCCACCTCGCCGGTCGAGGCATTCAGTGCCGTGATCGACGACGAAAACCGCTCCGTGTTCTCGCCGCGATTGCCGCCGAACTGATCGGGCGACTCGTTGCCCATCGGCAGATAGACGAGGTCGCGCTCCGGGTCGTAGCTCGCGATCGACCACATGTTCGGCGAGTTGGCTTCGTAGGTCCCGCCATTCTCGATCGGCTCTGTCGCGTCCGGGTTCTTCGAATCGAAGTTCCACACCAGCGCGCCCGTCCACACATCGTAGGCGCGGATGACGCCGGAAGGCGAGGTGGTGGAATCATTGTCGTTGACGGCGCCGCCAACGATGATGACCGAGGGCGTCACGACGGGCGGGGAGGTGGTGTAGACCGAGCCCGGCGTCACGTTCGGCATGTTCGCCCAAAGATTGATCGTGCCGTCTTCGCCGCCGAAGCCGGGGCAAATTTCGCCCGTCTCCGCGCTGATCGAGATCAGCCGCCCATCGGATGCCGGCGCAAACAGGCGGCGCAGGCAGGCTTCGTCGTCGGTGTTGATGAAGCCGTCATCATCCTGCCGCGTGACGGTCGGGTTCTCGTCCTCCGGTGAGGCTTGGCCCGTCACGATGTTCTGGTAGACGCCGGCTGCCTGGCGCGTGACGGATTCGACCGACAGTGCCAGCCGCTCCTCGGCGCTCAGCGCTTGACGCTCCACCGGTGCCGCCGTCGCTGCCGGCTGCTGCTGCGCGTCGTCCGGCGCATCGGCGGCAGGCGTTTCCGGGTCGCCATCAACAGGCGCTTCGGTCGTCGCGGCAAGCGCCTCATCGGCAACGGGTGCCTCGGCAAGCGCTGCCGGCGGGTTCGCCGCGCCATCGAAATAGGACACGCCGCGGCAGGTCATGTGCTGCGTCGACACCGTCGGCGGCTGCTGCAGGTCAGGATCGAACACCCAGAGTTCCTCGCCGGTCACCGGGTCGAGCGCGATAACGGTGCCGAAAGGCGTGCAGACGAACATGCGGTTGTCGATGACGAGCGGCGTGACCTGATAGGTCGTCTCTTCCGGGTCGTCCTCGCCGCGCTCCTGCCCCGTCCGGTAGGTCCATGCGACTTCGAGCGAGCCCACGTTCTGCGGCGTGATGTCGGCAAGCGGCGAGTAGCGCTGGCCGTAGGCCGTGCGGCCATAGGCGACCCATTCGCCCTCGTCGACGTCGTCGGCGACGTCCCGCGTTCCAGCCATCTGCTCGGCGCTGAAGCTGCCGCGCGGCATGTCGCGCGGTTCGAGCGAGATCGCGTAGCCGGCAACGCCGGCCGAAACCAGCAAAGCGAGGCCCAGCATGGCACTGTTCGGGCCGTAAAGCGCCTGCGCTTCCAATGGCTTGTGCATGGCGCGCACCATCCACGGCATCAGGAGCAGAATGCCGAGAACTACGAGCAGGCTGCCGCGCGCCGAAAGCGCCCACCAGTCGAACCCGACCTCCCAGAGCGCCCAGGCGAGCGTCACGAGCAACGTCGCGGCATAGACCGTCAGCCCGAGCGGGCGCCGGTTCCAAAGCATCACGGACGAGACGAGCAGTCCGGCGCCCATCAGGATGTAGAACCAAGACCCGCCCACGAGGGCAAGCTGGACCCCGAGCCCGGCAAGCACCAGCCCGACGAGGAAGACGATCAGGGAAATGAGAATTCGATACATTGCTGGCCCCATAGCAATGGTTGAAACGTGCGGAGCGCGCCCGCGCGGATGAAGGCGCCGCAGGGCGCAGCTTCAGCTGCCGAACGGGCTGGGGCCGCGTAGGTTCCCTCTACATGCGGAACACGCCGAAACGCGTGTCCTCGATCGGCGCGTTGAGGGCTGCCGCGAGCGACAGCGCGAGCACCTCGCGCGTGCGCGACGGCTCGATGATGCCGTCGTCCCAGAGCCGCGCCGAGGAATAGATCGGCTGGCCTTCATGCTCGAACTTTTCGAGGATCGGCTTGCGGAACTCCGCTTCCTCATCGGCGCTCCAGGCCCCGCCGCGGCGCTCGATGCCGTCGCGCTTGACGATCGACAGCACAGTCGCAGCCTGCTCGCCGCCCATGACGGAGATGCGCGCATTCGGCCACATCCACAGGAACCGCGGGGAGTAGGCACGGCCGCACATGCCGTAATTGCCGGCGCCGAACGAGCCGCCGGTGATCACCGTGACCTTCGGCACGCGCGCCGTGGAGACCGCTGTGACGAGTTTCGCGCCATCCTTGGCGATGCCCGCCGCTTCGTATTTGCGGCCGACCATGAAGCCGGTGATGTTCTGAAGGAACACGAGCGGGATCTGCCTCTGGCAGCAGAGCTCGATGAAATGCGCACCCTTCAGCGCGCTTTCGGAAAAGAGCACGCCATTGTTGGCGATGATGCCGACCGGCATGCCGTGGATGTGGGCGAAGCCGGTGA